>Ga0209240_1000213_pt1 | contig 23817 bp, 23 predicted proteins | sample GraSoi_2013_80cm_FD_185828 | JGI IMG/M metagenome (GOLD analysis project Ga0209240, IMG submission 185828) | Grasslands soil microbial communities from the Angelo Coastal Reserve, California, USA - Sample 9_17_2013_80cm (SPAdes) (version 2) | ecosystem: Environmental > Terrestrial > Soil >...
CCGCCAGTGGACCGCGATCTGGGATTCGGAGACCTCGGCCTCCGGATTATCCGTCATAACTAGACCTCCAGCTGAAGGAGACTCCGCGCAGCGGCCTCCGCCCTTTTCCCGTCAAGCTGGACCGTCGCCGCACTCTTGAGTGCTACCAAATCGTATCGCCGGCCGACAAGACCCGACAGACCAGTACGGCCTGCGCACCGCAGCCGGCGAGGGCCCCTGGGAGGTGGCGGGGAGGCCGCGGGAAGGAGGTGGCGGAGCAGGTTGACATCGCTGCCAGGGGCGGTATCTTCTTGCCAGTCACGTGCCTGTGCCGGCGCTCGGCCCGCCAGGTAGTACGGGGGTTGGACCTGGAAGGGGCCCAGACATCCAGTAGACAACGACGGACGAACCCGCTGCCGACGGGACGTCCCTCGGTCCGAAGGATGCCTGGGCCTCTTCCTGGCCCATTTCCGTGATCGACTAGGGTGGAGGGTCCCGCACCTGTTGCTTGATGCGGGCGATCGGGCCACGGCATCCTTGACCGCCGGAACCCGCCGGCTGGGCGCAATCGTTGGTGCCTATGCCCGATGTATCCACCATCCTGAAGGCAGGAACGAGTGACTTCCACCGAGCCGCCGGCGGACCACCTGGGTCCGGTAGCCGTCATCATCCCGACCTACAACGAGCGCGACAATCTCGAGCCGATCATCAGCCGGGTCAGGGCAGCGGTTCCCGGCGCGCACGTCCTCGTGGTCGATGACAACAGCCCGGACGGCACCGGAGAGATCGCCGACAAGCTGGCGGCTGCCGATCCGCACGTGCACGTGTTGCACCGGGCGGGCAAGTCGGGCCTTGGCACCGCCTACATCGCGGGGTTCACCTGGGGGCTCGAGAACGGCTACGGTGTGCTCGTCGAGGCCGATGCCGACGGATCGCACGACCCGGCAGACCTACCTAAGATGCTGGCGGCGCTGGCGGGGCCCCCGGGCGCCGACCTGGTGATCGGATCCAGGTACGTGCCGGGCGGGACGGTCGTGAACTGGCCGAAGTCCCGCGAGTTCCTGTCCAGGGGTGCCAACGTCTACGTCAGGATGATGCTCGGCATCGGCGTACACGACGCGACCGCTGGCTATCGCGCCTACCGCGCTGACACGCTCCGGGCGATCGGCCTTGACCAGGTGGAGTCGCAGGGCTACTGCTTCCAGGTGGACCTGACGCTGCGCACCGCCGACCAGGGCATGGTGATCCGCGAGGTGCCGATCACCTTCACCGAGCGGGCGCGCGGCGCGAGCAAGATGAGCCGCTCTGTCGTCGCCGAGGCTCTGGTTCGGGTCGCTCAGTGGGGGATAGCAAGACGGCTCGGACTACGGCGCCCCCCCGTTCGCCCGACGTCCTGAGCGCCGCGGGGTGGCCTGAGCTGCCACGCGCTCTTGCGCCGCTACGCGCTCTTGCGCTGCCGGGACGACGTGGCTGAGGGCGCGGTATCGCCGCGCTGGCCCCTGATGATCGCCAGCCGCTCCGCGAGGACTTCCTCCAGGTCAGAGATCGTGCGCCGCTCCATCAGCATGTCCCAGTGGCTGCGCGGCGGCTTGGCCTTCGCGCCGGACGACTGGTCGCCAGTCGCGGTCGTCGCGGTCGCGCCGCAGATGCGGCACTCCCATTTCGAGGGCACCTCGGCCTCCGCGGCGAACGGCACGCTGAACCGATGGCCCTTCGGGCAGTCGAAGGCAACCTCCTGGCGGGGGGCCAGGTCGGTGTTACGGTCGTTCTCGTAGCTTGTGGCACCTAGGCGGGTGCCACGTAGTGCGCGTTCGGCCATGTGCTTATTGCCTCCGGGCGCTCGGCGTTCGTAGTTGTCAACGGCACGGACGCCTACAAGATTCCCTTTAGCCAGGCCTTCCAACCGCGTCAGCGCTCTGCGGATCGGATCTGGAGCGCAGTTCGCACGGCCGGCACTGGTACGCAAGCGACCGCAGAGACGGTTGTGACTGCGCGTCAGTCGCGCGGGTGCCACTGGCCGCGCTCCATCAGGACATCGCGCAGCAATTCGGTCTTATCGGTCATAATCCCGTCCACTCCCAAGTCGAGCAGCGAGGCCATCAGATCCCGCTCGTTCACCGTCCACACGTGCACCTGCAGGCCGGCCTCGTGGGCGCGGCCGATCAGCGGCGCGACCGCCATGCCGATCGGCAGCTGGGCGCAGCGGACCCAGCGGCTGGCGAACATCGGCGCGAGCGTACTGCCGGGCAGGCCTGAGCGGAGCGCCCCGGCCCCGACCGGCGACGTCGCCATGCAGACCGGACGGTCGAGCAGCCTGCGCGTGGCCCTGAGCCTGGCGGCGGAGAACGAGGTGATGCAGACCCGGTCCCATGCTGCCGCTCGCCTGATCAGCTCCGCCAGGGGCCGCGCCGCCGGCGCGTCCTTGACGTCGATGTTGAACCGAACGTCTGGCCACGCGCCGAGCAGGTCCTCGAGCTGGGGTATCGGCTCGGTGCCGCCGATCCTGGCCGCGGCCACCTCGCTGGCCTTCAGCCTGGCGATCGCCCCGGTGCGATCGGTAACCCGGTCCAGGGTCTTGTCGTGGAAGGCCACCAGCACGCCGTCGGACGTCGCGTGCGCGTCCGTCTCCAGGTAGGCGTAACCGAGCTTGACGGCGTGCTCGAAGGCCCGCCAGGAGTTCTCGGCGAAGTGCGCAGCGCCACCGCGGTGCGCGAACGCGATCGGGCGGGGGTGATCAAGGAAATCGGTCGGCACGGTTATCCTCCCACTCCCTGCGGCGCGCCTCGGCAAGCACGATAGCGGCAGCGGCGGCCACGTTCAGCGAGCCGACCCTGCCGACCTGCGGAATGTAGGCGATCTGGTCGGCGGCCGCGAGCAGGCCTGGCGAGCAGCCGCGGTCCTCGTTGCCGAGTGCCAGGCAGACGTCGCCATGCAGGCCGGCCTCGTGCAGCGGCACGGCGCCGTCGGCTAGCTCGATCGCGACCAGCCGCAGGCCGGCCGACCTGACCGCTGTGGCAGCCGCAGCCGACCCGGCGACCTGCTCGAAGCGCAGGTGCCTGCCGGTGCCCAGGGCCGTCTTGCGCGCCGACGGGTGCATCGGGTCGGCGGTGTCCCCGCACAGCCACACCTGCTCCACCCCGAAGGCGGCCGCGGTCCTGACGATCGACCCTAGGTTGAACGGCTGGCTGACCGACTCAAGGAGCAGGCAGACCCTGGCCTGCGTGGCCCGCCGCCAGGACCGGTTGAGCCGCTTGACCTCGGTCTGCCCGAGTTGGCGCGTCACCTGGCCGCTCCTGACAGGTGGCGAGTCCCGGTCACCTTGAGTACCCGGTAGCCAGACCTGGCCGCCGCACGCTCGGCAGTCCAACCTGACTCGCTCAGCCATCGCTGCAGGGAGTCGGACCCGAGGTTTCGTTGCATCACAAGGTAGGCGGCCGCGGCCGGGGCAAGCCGGTCCAGCCAGCCGGTGAGCAGGCTGTGCAGTGCGGTCTTCCCGATCCTGACCGGTGGGTTGGACCAGATCAGGTCGAACTGCCGAGGCAGGCCACCGTCGTTCGGCAGGGCGCACGTGACGTTCGCCAGGCCAGCCCGTGCCGCGTTGGCGCCGGTCAGGGCGAGCGCCCTGGTGTTGAGATCCACCGCCCAGATCCGGGCGGCTGGTGCCCGGGCAGCGATGGTGAGCGCGAGCGGCCCGTAGCCACAGCCCAGATCCAGATGGTTTCCAGCGGCCGGGGGCGGCGGGGCGACGTCAAGCAGCAGCCTGGTCCCCGGATCCAGGCGCCGCGGCGAGAAGACGCCAGAATCCGTGCCCAGCGCCAGGTGCAGGTCGGGCAGGATCACGTGCACCGTTCCCTGGCGGTGCGCGGCCGCGGGCTTGCGCGCGAAGTACTGCTCGCTCACCTGCCGACGGCCGCCGGAACGGTCGGCTGAAGCTGGCCGGCCAGCGCCGGCTTGATGTACCTGCGGGTGACCCACCGCTCCACCACGAACGTCAGGATCGGGATTGTCCCGGCGAGCAGCACGATGACCGTCCCCGGGCTGGCTACCTTCATCCGCACCATCCTGGTCATCACGAACGCGACCACGACATAGATGATGTAGAGCATCCCGTGCGCGGTGCCCACGTACTTCACGACAGTCAGGTTGCCGGTGAACACCTGCAGCGGTATGCCGACGAAGCACAGGACGATCAGCGCCGTCCCAGTGATGTAAGCCAGCGTCCGGTAGGCGCGCACCACGAAGGCAAGCTGCCTGTCGGCGTTCACGTTATTCCTCCTCGCAGCCCTGTTCCTCCTCGCGGCTCGGCAGCTAGCGCAGGCCGTGCCATCTGCCGTGACCCTTCACCTGGCTGCTGAGCTTAGCCAGGTAGGCGTTGTACTCCGCCAGTTCCCGATCGGCCGGCTCGTCCGCGGCCGGCATCTGGCCGGACTCCGCCTGCCCAGTGCCCGCCTGCCAGGTGCCCGCCGGCCAGGTGCCCGCCGGCCCGGTGCCCGCCGGCCCGGTGCTGCCCGCTCGCCCGGCACCGGCCGGGAGCGCGATCTCGCTGGGCTGGCCGCCGCCTTGCCGCGCTGGTTGCAGTTCGTCCCTGACGGTCTTGACCCAGAAGACCACGCCGAAGATCGCGAAGATCGGCCACTCGAAGGTGTATGCCCAGCTCAGCGTATTGCCAGCAAGCGCGCGCCGGAGCTGCCAGTCGCCCAGCCAGATCATCCCGGCCACCGCTGCGACGGCGAACAGATGCCAGCTGAGCCACCTGGGCGTCAGCAGGACCCGCCAGCGCGGCGTGACCGGACCTTCCGACATGGCTTGAGCCTAGCGCCGCCCCATGCCAGCCCCGCACGAGTGGCATGACTAGGCAATGTCGGGGGAGGCGTCACAGAGCGTAGCCAGGGACTCGGCCATAATCGGCCCATGGTTATCGCAGACCTGGTACCTCGCCGGCTCCTGCTCGGCGGGCGGCTGCCAAAGCGGATCGAGGAACTAAGAGGACCGGTCAAGGGAGTGATCCTGCTGCCCAGGAACCTGTCATGGCCGGGGATGCGGGAGTGCGATGTCGGTGACGACCGGCGAAGGCGCAGCCTGTACGGGATGCTGCTCGCCCAGGGCCAGCGCAACGACATCGCCAGGTTCATCAACGGCGGCCTGCTCCGCCAGGACTGGCCGCTGATCAGGAACTCGCTCGACGCACGGCTGCGGCGGCGGTGCGAGCGGCGGTTCGGCCTGCGCGAAGCCGCGGCCGACCTTGGCGGCCGGGACCAGGACGCCCGGATAGCCTTACCTGGTGCGTAAATACGTCATCATGGGGGTCCAGGGGAGCGGCAAGGGCACCCAGGCAGCAATGCTCGCCGCCGACCTCGACCTGGTGCACATCGCCGTCGGCGACATCTTCCGCTGGAACGTGCAGCACCACACCAAGATCGGCGCCCAGGTCAGGCGCACGATGGCCGCTGGCCTGCTGGTCGGCGACGAGCTCGTGGAGGGCGTCGTCAGGGAACGGCTGAGCCTGCATGACTGGAATTACGGGTTCATCGTCGACGGTTTCCCGCGCAACGAGCGCCAGGCCGAGTTCTTCCTCGAGAGTTACGACATTGACGGCGTCATCCACCTGGACCTGCCCGACAGCGAGGTCCGCAGGCGGGTCCTCGCCAGGCGGCTCTGCTCGGGCTGCGGCATGGACTACAACCTCATCGCGAACAGCCCGCTCGTGGCTGGCCAATGCGACGTATGCGGCTCGGCCCTGGAAACCAGGGAAGACGACACCGAGGAGGCGCTCGCGGTCAGACTGCGGGAGTATCACGAGAAGACCAATCCTGTGCTGGCGATCTTCAGTCGCAAGGAGTACGTGGTCACGCTCGATGCCACCCGTAGCCCGGAGCAGATACAACGGGAGATCAGGGAGCGCTTGCAGTTGCCGCCGCTGACCAGGAAGGACAGGCCCGAGCGAGCCGACCGCGCCGAGCCGGCCGCGGCGTCTTAGCGCCGGGGACTCTCAGCGCCTGGCCGCGGCTCGCTGCCGAAAGGCGCGCGACTTGGCGCGCGACCCGCAGCCTGCCATGCTGCACCAGCAGCCTGACTTCGTCGGTGACCGGTCGTAGAAGGCCCACCGGCAGTCATCGGCACTGCACACCTTGAGCCTGGGCCAGGTTCCCAGCACGGCCGCCTCGGCGGCGATCAGCAGCAGCGCGCCGAGCCCCGCGGCGGGGCCCTGGCCGTCCGGCACCGACCGCACCGTGCCGTCCTCGCCGATCTCCAGCCGGATAGCCAGGCGCGCGGCGACCGACCGCAGGCGACTCACCGGCGCCCTGACCGGGACCTGCCGGCCAACGTGCCCTAGGAGTACCTCCCGGAGCACCTCCCGCATCGCGATCGCCTGCCTCAGGTCGTCCTCGGTGGCCTGGCCTTGCTGCGGCCCGATCAGGTCGCGTGCCATCAACCAGCGGGTCAAGGCGCTGGGGGAGCTGAGCTCATCGGCGCCAGCTTCGATGTCCAGCGTGTTCACGAACGCGCGCACGTGCTCAAGGCGGCCCGGTGCTGGCCCGATCGCCGGCTGGCGGGCCGCCCGCTCGACGACTCGGTCTGCTTCACGAGTTGTTACCACCATTTGAGCTTAGCCGGTTGCGCCGCGGACGCGCCTGGTCTAGCGTTTACGTAACCAGCTAGGCCAGTTTGAAGGTAACGCGATGGCGGAGCGAGGATCACGATGAACGAGTGGGTGATGATTGGGGTTCCGACCAGCGCTGGCGCCCACCATGCCGGCCAGGAACTCGCGCCTGACGCGCTGCGCGCCGCCGGCCTGGCAGACCGGCTGCTCGAAGCCGGCCTCGCGGTGACTGACGCAGGTAACCTTCCAGGAGCGGTATTCGCCGCGGACCGGGATGCGCCGGGTGGTCGCAACCTAGCGGCTGTCACTAGAGTGGCGGCCGATGTCGCCGACTCGGTGGCCAAGGTCGTGGCTTCTGACCGGCTGCCGCTGGTGCTTGGCGGTGACTGCACGATCACGATCGGCGCGGTCGCCGGCCTGCTGCGCTGCCACCCTGATGGTGGTCTCATATACGTCGACGGGGACGCTGACCTCGGCGTTCCTGGCGATGGCGGTTCAGGGATTCTCGACTCGATGGGCATCTCGCACCTGCTCGGCCGGGGCGCCCCTGAGCTGGCGGGCCTCGGCGGGCAGGTGCCGCTGCTTGAGCCAGGCACGCTCGCGATACTCGGCTCGGATCCGCGGGAGACTGACGACGCCGGGCGCGCGTTCCTGGCCGATGCAGGCGTCAGCTTCACCGAGGCTCCGGACTTCATCGCCGATCCGGTCGCCGCCACGGAGCGCGCGCTGGCGACCGTGACCGGCGCGAGCGGACGGTTTCTTGTCCACTTCGACGTTGACGTCGTCGACTCCGGTGATCTCCCGCTCGGCAATTTCCCGCACTACGGCTCCGGCGTCCTGCTCGACCATGCGGTCGCCGCGGTGCGCGTGCTCCGGTCCCATCCGTCCTTCGCCGGGCTGGTGCTGACCGAGGTGAATCCGACCTACGATCCTGCCGGTTCCGAGCTCAGGAGGCTGGTTAGCGGCCTGGCCAGCGCCCTAGCCGCCTGACAAGCACCAGCCGGGCGTTGACGACGGGCCTAGACCGCTCTACCCTTTCTCTATGACTATAGATAAAGGGTCTAAGTCACCGTCGGCCGCCGCCGCCGCCCGAGATGCCGCCCATCAGGACGCGGCGGGCTCGCCGATCGCGTTCCGGCTTGACCCAGGTTCTGGCGTGCCCACCTACCTGCAGCTTGTCCACCAGGTCGAGCAGTCGCTGAGGCTGGGCTATCTCAAGGAGGGCGACCGGCTGCCCACCGTGAAAGAGACCGTCGAGGCCCTGGCGATCAACCCCAACACCGTACTCAAGGCATACCGGGAGCTTGATAACAAAGGGCTGGCCACGGGGCGTCCTGGCCAGGGAACTTTTATCGCGGGCACGCTGCGCCGGGTCGGCCTGACCGAGCAGTCCGAACTGCGCAAAGGCTTGATGAGCTGGCTACGTACGGCCGACGACGCGGGACTGGACTTCGAGTGGATCGAGGCCCTGTTCGCCGCCTCGATGCGGGATTTTCGTGAGCGCCGCGACGTGGCCAGTGCCCGCCGCGGCGCTGCTCGTCGCGCTGACCATGGCTCCAAGCAGACAAGGGGAGTGGCGTGAACATCATTGAAAGCTGCGGGCTCGGCAGGCGTTTCGGCCGCACCTGGGCGCTGCGCGACTGCTCTATGGCCATTCCAGCCGGCCACGTCGTCGCCCTCGTCGGGCCGAACGGGGCGGGCAAGACCACTCTGCTCAACCTGGCCGCCGGGCTGCTCCAGCCCACGTCTGGCCGCCTGACCGTGCTAGCTGGCGAGCAGCCGGGCTCAGCCCAGGCACGCAACCGGATCGGCTTCGTGGCCCAGGACGCGAAGCTGTACGCGCACCTGCCGGTGGGCGACATGCTGCGGGTGGCCCGGAACCTGAACCAGACCTGGGACGGCGACCGGGCCCGGGCCCGACTGGCCGACCTCGGCATTCCGCTGGACCGCAAGGTGCGCCAGCTCTCTGGTGGCCAGCGGGCGCAGCTTGCGCTGACGATCGCGGTTGCCAAGCGGCCGGAGGTGCTCATCCTGGACGAGCCGCTCGCGGCGCTGGACCCGCTGGCGCGGCACGATCTGATGAGCTCGCTGATGGCCGCGGTGGTCGAGGACGGCCTGTCACTGGTGTTCTCCTCGCACGTTGTGTCCGAGCTGGAACGGATCGCCGACTACCTCGTCGTGCTCAACAACGGCCGCCTGCAGCTGGCCGGCGAGGTAGAGCACCTGCTGGCGCGGCACAAGATACTGACCGGCCCCGGCGGCGAGATGTTCGTAGATTCGCAACGGATCGCGATCGTCCATGCCCAGCAGGCGGGAGCTCAGGCGCACCTGCTGGTCAGGACCTCGGCGGCGGAGGATCCGGTCCCGCACGGCTGGCAGTCGCAGTCGGCCAGCCTGGAGGAGCTGGTCCTGGGTTACCTGCGCGATCCCGGCGCGCGGATGCTGCCGGGACCCGCAGTTGCGACGGCAGGAGGAGCACGGGCGGTGACGCCATGACCGCCGTGGCGACTTCGGCAGGCCGCGGACGCCCCGCCAAGACGCCAACCCGATCCGTTCGGTGGCGGCGGCTGACCTGGGTCGCCTGGCGCCAGCACCGGGCCACGCTGATGGTATTTGTCATCCTTGTCGGCCTCACCGCGATCGCGATAGCGCTGACTGGCTTCGTGCTGCATCCGGCGGGTTCGCGCGTGTACAGCGCCGGGCCGCATTCACTGTGGCCCATCTACGACGTGACCGACACCTCGCTCAGACTCGCGCTGCCACTCATGCCCATGCTTGCCGGGTTGTTCCTCGGAGCGCCGCTGATAGCCAGGGAAATCGAGACCGGCACGGCGCGGTTCGCGTGGGCCCAGGGCGCGGGCCGCACCAGATGGCTCATCGCGACTGTCGTCCCGGCCGCGGCGCTGCTCGCGGTGATCGCGCTCGGCCTGGGCCTGGAGTTCCGGTGGTGGATGACCCCGTTGCTGCCCAGCGACTGGGCCTGGCGGCCCGACCTATTCAGCCTGAATCCGCTGCCATTCATCGGCTGGACTCTGCTGGGCTTCAGCTTGGCAGTGTTTCTCGGAGCCGCGATCCGGCGCACCGTGCCAGCGATGGCTGCCATGCTCGCCTGCTACCTTCCGCTGATGTACCTGGTGGCGACCACCTGGCGGCGCGCCTATCTTCCGCCACTGCATCGGGCAGCCGCACAGCCGACGTTCACGCCCGGGGGCGGATACGGCTACACCACGTACTGGGGCAACCTACGCGGCCCTGGCCCGGACATACTCAGCACCGCGCTGGGCTGGCCGTCGGGACGGTTGCTCACCCGCTCTGAATTGCGTCACTCGGCAGCTTGGTTCCGGCTGCACCACATCCAGGTGTGGGTGACCTACCAGCCAGGCGGCCGGTTCTTGCTGTTCCAGTACATCGAGTTCGGGTGGCTGGTCGCGCTGTCGGCAATCCTGATCGGCATGACGGTCGTCCTGATCCGCCGCCGCGCGGCCTGAAGGGAGCCAGGGATCGTCACCCTGCTGATCGTGTTCGCCGCCTGCGCGCTCATGCTCATCGTTACGGGCATTCAGACCCACCTCGCCTCTCGTGGCCCGCGAATTCGAGACGATAGCGTTTCGTTTTTCACTGACTCAGGGCCTGAGCGTGACGGCGTGGGCGCGGCGATCTTGCTGACGCTGGCAGGTAGGCGCCCTTCATTGCCGTCCGGCCGGCGGACGTGACCGTCGCCACGGTGACCAGCCGACGCGACCGACTGCCGTACGCCACTATCCGAATGCCTCTAGCCTGGGGATGTGCGGGAAATCTCGGTCTTCAGCGGAACAGCTCACCCTGAGCTCGCGGAGGAGATCTGCGGGCATCTAGGTGTTCCGCTACAGCCAGCAACCGTCCGCCGGTTCGCCAACGACTGTCTGGAAGTTCAGCTCCAGTCCAACTGCAGGGAACGCGATGTCTTCCTGATCCAGCCGTTGTCCGCTCCGGTGCAGGAGCACCTAGTCGAACTGCTGCTGATGCTCGACGCCGCGCGCGGCGCCTCGGCCGCGCGGGTCACGGCGGTGATCCCGCACTATGCCTACGCACGCTCCGACAAGAAGAACATGCCCAGGGTCTCGATCGGCGGACGCCTGGTCGCCGATCTGCTTGTCACCGCCGGCGCAAGCCGCGTGCTCACGATGACGCTGCACTCGCCGCAGGTGCACGGGTTCTTCTCCGTTCCCGTCGATCACCTGCACGCCCTGCGCGAGATCGCCGATCACTTCGCTGGCCAGGATCTGTCCGGCGCCGTCGTCGTCTCGCCCGACCTCGGAAACGCCAAGGCGGCGGCGGCCCTGGCGCGCATGCTCGGCCTTCCCGTCGCGGCCGGGGCCAAGGAGCGGATCAGCGATGACGAGGTGACGATTACCTCGATCATCGGCGACGTGGCGGGACGAAATGTGATCGTGCTTGACGACGAGATCGCCAGGGGAACCACGATCATCGAGCTGCTCGGAAGGCTGCGCGAGCACGGCGCCCGCAGTGTCCGCATCGCATGCACGCACGGCCTGTTCTGCGACGGCGCGGTCAAGCGGATCGCGGCTTGGCCCGAGGTGCAGGAAATCGTCTGCACCAACTCGGTCGCGATTGCCGAGTCAGAGGGCACCGACCGGCTGCACGTGATCTCGGTCGGGCCGGCCCTGGCCGAGGCCATCAGGCGGATCCACGAGGGGGAGTCGGTCAGCGCGCTGTTCCACGATCAGTGACCGTGCTCGGTCACCCGGGCCGCGATCTGGAGCCGGGACGTGAACCCGAGCTTGGCCATGATGTTGGCGATGTGGCGCGCCACCGTTGCCGAGCTGATGCCGAGCTCGTCGGCGATGGCCTTGTTAGACAGGCCCCTGGCGATCAGGGCAGCGATCTCGAGCTCCCGCACGGTCAGCTCCGGTTTCCTGGTCGCCAGCATGTCGGGCACCGTCAGGGCGAGATCGACCGCGGCATCGCTGCTGAGCTCCGATCCGGCTGTCCAGAGCTCCTTGGTCGCCGCTTCGCCAAGCCCGGCCGAGGCCAGCAGCCGCTCGGTCCGGCTGACCGGACTCCCCGGCATGTTCGCCTCGCTACGCAAGGCGGCGGCCGCTGCGGCTAGCCGCACCGCCACTTCCGGGCTGCCTTGCGCGATCGCGAGCGCTGCGAACGAGTCCAGGCTCCTGATCACCCCGATCCTGCTGCCGGTAGACCGGCTCAGATCGATGCTCTCCGCGAGATGCTGCGCGGCGAGCTCGAGTTCGCCCTGGCCGGTCTCGATCCGGCCAAGGCCCGCCAGACAGCGAGCCATCTCCGGCCTGGCATTGACCTCGCGTGCGATCGCGAGCGCCTCGAGGTAGCGCTGCCGAGCCTTTGCCGGGTTACCGGTCAGCCTGGCGAGGTCACCGAGGCCGAGCAGCGTCCTCGCGGCCGCCCACTGGTGGTCGATGTCCCTGGCGATGGCGAGCGCCGCCTCGCCGAGCCGAAGCGCCTCGGCCAGGTCACCGCGGGAGGCGGCAGCCGCCGCCCGGGTGCCCGTGGCATAGCCGACGTTGAACTCGTCGCCCGAGCCGCTGGCTACCGCCAGCGCCTCGCAGGCCCTCAACTCGGCCTCGTCCCCCTGGCCCGCGTGCAGCGCGGCCTCGGCGAGCAGGTTCAGCGCCGACGCCGCCCAGAACTCCAGGCCAGGGCCGCGGCAGAGCTCAAGCCCGGCCTTCGCTCGCTGACTAGCGTCGGCCGGGTCACTAGCCAGCGCAAGCTGGGCCCGGCCGATGAGGGCTGGCCCCAGCACCCCGCCCGGAAGGGCAGCGTGATGCTGGTCAAGGAACGCGTCCATCCAGGCCGCCCCCTCGGCGAATGAGCCCTGGACGATCCAGACCGGCCGCATCGCCGAGCACATCCGCAACCCGGATTCCACGTCGCCCACGTCCAGGCACCAGCTCAGAATCTGCCGCATGTTGGCGGTTTCCGCATCGAACCGCCGGAAGGTCTCCACCCGCTCCGGCCACGTCGCAGGCAAGATAGCCATGCCGATCAGCGCTGCGTGTTCCATCTCGCCCACTGCGTAGTCGCGGAACCTCGCGCGCTGCCGCTGCGTCTCTCCTGCCTCGTCGAGCCGCGCCGCCGCGTAGGCGCGGATCGTCTCGAGCATCCGGTACCTGATCCGGCCGTCGGCATCAGGCTCGGCGATCACGAACGACCTGTCCGCCAGCCCGGTGAGCAGGTTCAGAATGTCGCCGCCGGCCAGCTCATCACCAGGCTGCGAGCCTGCGCAGACATCTTCAGCCATCTCGAGGGGCCAGCTTGCGAAGACGGAAAGCCGGCGCAGCAGCACCTTCTCCGCCGGCGGAAGCAGGTCATGGCTCCAGTCGATCGCCGCACGCAGGGTCCTGTGCCTGGGCAGCGCCATCCGCTCGGCGGAGCTGAGGAGCATGAACCGGTCGGCCAGACGAGCGGCAATCTGCTCGACGGTCAGCATCCTGACCCACGCTGCCGCCAGCTCAATTCCCAGCGGCAGCCCGTCGACTGCGCGGCAGATCGCGGCCACCGTGGCCGCGTTGGCAAGCCTCAGCGCGAACCCAGGCTGCACCGCGGCCGCACGATCGGCGAACAGCCGGAGCGCGTCGGATCGCATCAGCTCCGCCGTGTCGTCGGGCGCGCCCTGCGGCGCGGGTATCGCCATCGGCGGGACCTGCCAGACCGTTTCGGCGGCCACCCGCAGCGGCTCCCTGCTTGTCGCGATGACCTTCAGGCCAGGCGAGCTAGCCAGCATGCGCTGGCAGGTCCGGGCGCACGCATCGATCAGATGCTCGCAGTTGTCCAGCACTATCAGCACCCGGCGCGGCCTAAGCGCGTCGGCGAGCGTCGCGAGAATGGGGCGGCCAGGCTCCTCGACCACGCCGATGACCGACGCGATCCTCGAGGCGACCAGGTCAGGCTGCTGCAAGTCAGCCAGCTCGACGAACCACGCTCCGTCAGCGAAGCCGGGCGCCAGCCTGGCTGCGGCATGGATCGCCAGCCGCGTCTTGCCGATGCCGCCAGCACCGCACAACGTCAGTGCGCGCACGTCGCTTGCGATCCGGCAAATCTCGCTCAGCTCATGTTCGCGGCCGACAAAGGCATTAAACTCCTCGCCGGTATTACCTTGAATGCCCAATTCCATACTGCCGCCAGGCTTCCAGCCAGAGGCATTTCGCGCTCTTACGTCAGAGATCACTATCCGTAGTAGCCAAGGTAACGCGCGACGGCCCCAAAAGAAACCTAAACAGTCGCAAGTCAACTATGTCCGGCACGCGAGTCATCGTGAGTTCAACGGCAGCGGCTGGCCGCCGGTCACGGGCACCGATCGCCAATCAGGCCACTGGCCCGCTGCTCGAGCGCGAGCAGGAACCGCTTGCGGTCCATCCCGCCGCCGTAGCCAGTCAGGCTGCCGTCGGCGCCGATCACCCGATGACAGGGGACCACGATCGCGACCGGGTTCCTGCCGTTTGCCAGGCCGACCGCGCGGGAGGCCGACGGCTGGCCGATCCTTCTGGCCAGATCGCCGTAGGAGATGGTCTGGCCGTACGGGATCGACTGCAGCGCCGCCCACACGCAACGCTGGAACCGCGTGCCGTCGAGGGCGAGCGGCAGGTCGAAGCTGGTCAGCTCACCGCGGAAATAGGCATCCAGCTGGCTGGCCGCGGCGGCGAGCACCGGATAAGACTCGCTGGCGACCGCGGCCCCGAGCGCGCCGAGGTCCGGCTCGTAGCGCGTGATCTCCATGTGCACGCCTGCCAGCCTCCCATCCTGCGCGATCAGGGTCAGCGGCCCGATCGGGCTGTTGATCACGGCGTGCGACCGCCGTCCAGCGGCTGTGCGCAACGTCATCGGTGTTCCTTTCTCGCTCGGTCCTGGCCGGTGTTCAGGCCGCGGGGAGCTGGTTGATGGCGTGATCGGAGGTGGCCCACAGGTACTGGACCGCGTACGCGCGCCATGGCCGCCATCGCGCCGCGCGCCTGGTCAGGGCCGCGGGCGAGGCGGGCAGCCCGAGCGCTGCCGCGGCCTGCCTGACGCCGAGGTCGGTCGGGGGGAAAGCGTCTGGATCACCGAGGCCGCGCATGGCGACGATCTCGATCGTCCACGGCCCGACGCCTGGCACTGTCGCGAGCACGCTTCTGGCCAGATTCCAGTCCGCCCCGGTGCCGAGGTCGAGCGATCCCGAGGCGACGGCGCGGGCCAGCGCGGCGACACTCTGGCGGCGGGTCGCGGGCATGGCCAGTGCGGCCATGTCGGTGTCTGCGAGCATGGCCATGTCAGGGAAGAGCCTGGTCAGACCGCCGGCGGGATCGCCGACTGGCTCGCCGTAGCGCTCCGCGAGGCGCGCTCCGTGTGTCCTGGCGGCGGCGGTGGAGACCTGCTGGCCGATCACCGCACGCGCCGCGAGCTCGGCCGCCTCGACCGTACGCGGCACGCGGCGGCCGGGTGCCTTATCGATCAGCGGCGCGAGCTCTGGGTCTTGGCGCAGCTGCTCGCCGGTCGCGACCGGGTCGGCGTCCAGGTCGAGCAGGCGGCGGCAGCGGCTGATCGCCATGGCGAGGTCGCGCAGGTCGGTCAGCGCCAGCTGGCAGGCGATGTACTCAGGACCAGGGCGCAGCGATACCACGCCGGGGCCGATCGGCAGCCGGAGCGTACGGCGGTAGGCACCGTCACGCCACTCCTCGACACCTGGTATCGCCGTCGCCGCTAGGTGACCGAACAGGTTGTCCGGGTACATCGGCTGGCGAAACGGCAGCCTGAGCGAGATCGATGCGAGGGATGAGCCCGAGGGCTTGCCAGCCACCTGCCTGACGGCGCTCTGCCTGCCAGCCGCGGCGCGGCGGCGGAGCTCGGTCGGCGGCAGGGCGAAGACTCCGAGGACCGTGTCGTTGAAGGTCCTGATGGTCGGGAAGCCGGCGGCGAAAGCGACATCGCCCATTGGCAGCGTCGTCGTCTCGATCAGGAGCCGGGCCGTCTGCGCCCGCTGCGCACGGGCCAGCGCCAGCGGGCCCGCCCCGAGCTCGGCCAGCAGCTGCCGCTCGACTTGCCGAACGCTGTAGCCGAGCTGCGCCGCCAGGCCCGCGACGCCAGCGCGGTCGACCACGCCGTCGGAGATGAACCGCATCGCCCTGGCGACCAGGTCGGCCCGCTCGTTCCACTCTGGCGATCCGGGACTCGCGTCGGGCCTGCATCGCTTGCAGGCCCGGAAGCCGGCCTGCTGCGCGGCCGCGGCACTGGGGAAGAACCGCATGTTCTGCGGCTTGGGAGGTACCACCGGGCAGCTCGGCCGGCAGTAGATCCCCGTGGTCAGCACGGCCGTGAAGAACCAGCCGTCGAACCGCGCGTCCTTTGACTGCACCGCCCTGATGCAGCGCTCTGTGTCCTCATGCATAACGCAAGGTGTCCTCATGCATAACGCAAGCATCGGCGCCGGACCATGCCCGAGTCTAGCGAAAATGCGACATCGGCGTCCGCTCGCGCGGCCGGGTATGGGGCCACAGCTCATCTTGCGTGACACGCAATCTGAGAGCTTCACTAAATTTGCGCGACACGAAGTTTTCGCCCTACTATAGTCGGCGTGTTAACAGGTGAACATGGCCTCACAGAGCGCTGCGCGCCGGAAGGGCTGCGCGAGCGCAAGAAGGCGGCCACCCGCAGGGCGCTCGGGATCGCCGCCATGCGACTGGCTGTGCAGCGCGGCCTGGAGAACGTGCTGGTCGAGGACATCGCCGCGGCGGCAGGCGTCTCCGCCCGCACGTTCAACAACTACTTCGGCAGCAAGTACGAGGCGATCTGCGCGCTTGCCATGGAGCGCAGCCGGCTGATGGGAGCCGCGCTGCGCGGCCGGCCGCGCGGCGAACCGCTGATGGATGCGATCGGCAACGCCGTCCTCGAGCCCTACGCACGGGCCGCCGATGTTCCCGACCGGGAATGGCTCGACGGCGTGCGCCTCGTGATCAAATCGCCTGCCCTGCAAGGGGAGTACCTGCGGGCACAGTACGCGGCGCAGCAGACCCTGGCCCAGGCCATCGCCGACCGGATCGGCACCGACCTGGAGACGGACATGTTCCCCGCCGTCATGGCCGGCGCCGTCGCCGCCGCGATCCAGGTGGCGCACGCGCGGTGGCTCCGCTCCGACCCGCCGGTCGCGCTTCTCCCGCTGATCCGCCAGGCACTCGGAGAGCTCAGGTACCCGTTGGCTGCTGGCATCGCTGACAGCGAATTCGCTTGCCAGCCGCAGCCGAGTAAGCCGATTCTGGCACCGGCGACGAGCCGGCCAGGCGGCGGCCGCGGTCCGGTCAGCGGGACGCGACCGCATCGACGACCCCGCAAACCCCCGAGCCAGAGCGAGTAACCGTGCTGATCCGACTGCTCCGCGAGTATCTCCGTCCGTACCGCGGGGAGCTGTCGCTTGTCGTGGTACTCCAGCTCGCGGCGACCCTGGCGACGCTGTTTCTGCCGACGCTGAACGCCGACATCATCGACAAGGGCGTGATCACCGGCGACATGCATTACATCCTGCGGACGGGCGCGTTCATGCTCGCGGTGGCGTTCGTGCAGATCGTTTGCTCGGTTGGCGCCGTGTACTTCGGCGCGCACACCGCGATGGCCGTCGGCCGTGACATGCGGCTCGCTGTCTTCAGGCAAGTTCAGGATTTCTCCGCGCGAGAGGTCGGCCATTTCGGGGCGCCGTCCCTCATCACCCGGACTACCAACGACGTCCAGCAGGTGCAGATGCTGGCGCTGATGACCTTCACGCTGATGGTGTCCGCCCCGATCATGTGTGTCGGCGGCATCATCCTGGCGCTGCGGCAGGACGTGCGGCTGTCCGCGCTGCTGCTGGTCGCAGTGCCAGCACTGGGCATCATCGTGACCGCGATCATCTCCCGGATGCGGCCCTTGTTCCGCCAGATGCAGGAGCGCATCGACGAGATCGCTCGGGTGCTGCGCGAGCAGATCAGCGGCGTGCGGGTGATCAGGGCCTTCGTGAGGGAGGGCCGGGAGCGCGACAGGTTCGCGGTGGCGAGCACCGCGTTGTTCAGCGTCTCGCTCGGCACGGGCAGGCTGCTGGCGCTGATGTTCCCCGCGGTCATGCTGGTGCTCAACTTCTCCAGCATCGCCGTGCTGTGGTTCGGCGGGCATCTGGTCGCCAGCGGGAGCATGCCGGTCGGCGCGCTTACGGCGTTCCTGACCTATCTCCTGCAGATCCTCATGTCGGTGATGATGGCGACGTTCATGTTCGTCATGGTCCCGCGGGCCGAGGTCTGCGCTGAGCGCATCGTCGAGGCGCTCGACACCGAACCTGACGTGCGGCCGCCGGCCAGCCCGGTCAGCATCGGCACGGCCAGGGGCCGGCTTGAGCTCCGCGACGTGGAGTTCAAGTACCCCGGAGCCGCGCAGCCCGTGCTGCATGAGGTAAGCCTGGTCGCCGGGCCTGGGCAGGTGACCGCGATCATCGGCGGCACGGGCAGCGGCAAGACCACGGTCGTTAACCTGGTCCCAAGGCTCTTCGACGCGACCGGCGGCGCCGTGCTCATCGATGGTGTGGACGTCCGCGACCTGGACCCAGCTGTGCTTTCCGGCCTAATCGGGCTGGTGCCGCAGCGGCCGTACCTCTTCTCCGGCACCGTGGCATCGAACCTGCGGTATGGCCGGCCAGACGCCACCGACCCTGAGTTGTGGCGAGCGCTAGAGATCGCCCAGGCGAGGGACTTCGTCGCCCAGATGAAAGGCGGGCTGGACGCCGGGATCGCCCAGGGCGGAACCAATGTGTCTGGCGGGCAGCGGCAGCGGCTGGCGATCGCCAGGGCCGTGGTGCATCAGCCGGCCATCTACTTGTTCGACGACTCGTTCTCCGCCCTGGACTACGCGACCGACGCCGCGCTGCGCGCGGCCCTGGCGCGCGAAACATCAGCGGCGACCATGCTGATCGTGGCCCAGCGGGTCGCCACCATCAGGAACGCCGACAAGATCATCGTGATGGATGCCGGCCGTATCGTGGCATCCGGCACCCATGACGAGCTGATGGCCTCCGACCAGACCTACAGGGAGATCGTGCTCTCCCAGCTCACCGAGCAGGAGGCGGCATGAGCGAGCCGGAGGGGCGCCCGACGGCGCCCCGGAGGCGAGCGGGAGACAGCGCATGACCTCCGACGTCAAGCCAGCCAGCGCGGACGTCCAGCTGGGGCCGGGGGAGCGGCCCACTCCGCGCCGCGGCCCGGGACCAGCCCCCGGGTTCAACGCTGGCCCGGCCAGGTTCATGGGGGGCATGTCGACCGAGAAGGCGCTGAACTTCGGGACGTCAACCAGGCGGCTGCTGCGGATGCTGGCGCCGCAGCGGCCGCGGATCGTGGCCGGAATCATGCTCGGCGTGCTCAGCGTCGCGCTGTCGGTCCTGGGACCCAAGGTGCTCGGCAACGTCACCAACCTGATCTTCACGGGCTACATCAGCGGCAAGCTCCCGGCTGGGGTGACCCAGAGCGAATTCGTAGCCCGGCTGCGCGCGACCGGCCACACGACCCAGGCCAGGCTGTTCGGCGCGATGCACCTGACGCCCGGCCACGGCATCGACTTCGGCCAGGTCGGCAGGACGCTGGCGATCGTCGCCCTGATCTACGCCGGGGCCGCGGTCTGCGGCGTCTTCCAGGGCCGCTTGGTGGCGACGATCGTGCAGCGGGCCATCTTCACCATGCGCGAGCAAGTCCAGGACAAGCTGTCCAGGCTCCCGCTGAGCTACTTTGACCGGCAACCGCGAGGCGAGATTCTCAGCCGCGTGACCAACGACATCGACAACCTGGCCCAGTCGTTGCAGCAGACGCTCAGCCAGGTCGTCACGTCGCTGCTCACGATCGTTGGCGTGCTCGCCGTGATGATCTGGATCTCCTGGCTGCTGGCGCTGATCGCGCTGGTGACCGTCCCGGCATCGATTTTCCTGGTGGCCAGGATCGGCAAGCGCGCGCAGCCGCAGTTCGTCCGACAATGGTCCACGACCGGCAAGCTGAACGCGCACATCGAGGAGAACTTCACCGGGCACTCGCTGGTAAAGGCGTTCGGCCGGACTGAAGAATCGATGGCCGTCTTCACCGAGCAGAACGAGCGGCTGTTCCAGTCCAGCTTCCGCGCGCAATTCATCTCGGGGACGATCCAGCCCGCGATGATGTTCCTCGGAAACCTGAACTACGTACTCGTCGCTGTCGTCGGCGCGCTGCGGGTCGCCACCGGCGCGCTGTCGCTGGGCGACGTACAGGCGTTCATCCAGTACTCGCGGCAGTTCAGCCAGCCGCTGACCCAGGTCGCCAGCATGGCCAACCTGCTCCAGTCCGGCGTTGCGTCGGCCGAGCGCGTCTTCGCCCTCCTCGACGCCGACGAGCAGGAGCCGGACAAGGCCGCTCCCGCCCGTCCCGGGTCCGTGCGCGGCAGCGTGCGGTTCGAGGACGTCTCGTTCAATTACTTCCCTGACGCCCCGCTGATCGAGCACCTCTCGCTCGCCGTCGAACCTGGCCAGACCGTCGCGATCGTCGGCCCGACCGGAGCAGGGAAGACCACCCTGGTGAACTTGCTGATGCGGTTCTACGAGGTCAGCGACGGGGCGATCACGCTGGATGGAGTCAATATCGCCGATATGACCAGGCAGGAACTGCGATCGCTGACCGGCATGGTCCTGCAGGATGCCTGGCTCTTCGGGGGCACCATCGCCGAGAACATCGCCTACGGCTTGGAATCGGCGACCCGCGATCAGATCATCGAGGCGGCTAGGGCGACCTACGTCGATCGATTTGTTCAAAAGCTTCCTGATGGGTATGAAACGGTCCTTGATGAAGACGGCTCGAATCTCAGCATGGGGGAGCGGCAGCTGATCACCATCGCCCGCGCGTTCCTGGCCAGGCCGGCCATCCTCATCCTGGATGAGGCGACAAGCTCGGTGGATACCAGGACCGAGGTGCTGATCCAGCGGGCCATGAACTCGCTGCGTGAAGGCAGGACCAGCTTCGTCATCGCGCACCGGCTTTCTACCATCCGCGACGCCGACGTGATCCTCGTGATGGAGCACGGCCAGATCGTCGAGCAGGGCACTCACGACGAGCTGCTCGCCTCCGGCGGCGCGTACGCCAGGCTGTACGCCGCCCAGTTCGCCGGCGCGCTCGCCGAGGTCGACTGAGCGTCCCGTTCTTCAGCCGGCGGCGCGCGGATCTTTCCTGAGCAGGAAGAACAGGCTCGGACCGAACTGGATTCTGGCCAGCCTGGCCTGCGCCATCTTTTCGGCCGCCAGGATCGTCCGGCCGGGCAGCGCCTTCTTCAGCAGCGGATGACGCAGGTTCGAGACTGACAGCACCCGCTGGACCTGGAGGCCGGCGGCACGGAACTGGCGGGCAACCGACGCCGGATGGTGGTTGACGTACGGGATGCCGCCGCGCGCCCTGACGGCCTCCGAGCGGATGTCGATCGCGCTGACGGGCAGCCGCTCGCACCTGACCATGTGACGGACCCGGTTCCGCCCATGTGCCAGGTTCGCTACCTCGACGATCGCGGTGCCGCCGGGCCGCAGGATCCGGTTTACCTCGGCGAGCTCCGCGGCCGGGTCGGGGAGGTGATGCATAACCCTGATCATCGCCACCAGGTCGACGCTGCTGTCAGGGAAGTCCAGTTTCGCGGCATCCATGAGCCGCTTCTCGACGCCGGGATGATCGGCCAAGAAGTCGGCGGCCAGCGCCAGCTGCCGGCTGCTCGAGTCCACCAGCGTGACCTTGTCCGCGAATTCGGAGAGCACGGCGCTCAGACGGCCGTAGCCGCCGGCGATATCGGCCGCGTGCTCGTAGGTCCGCCCGCTGAGCAGCCGGCGAATCGCGATGACCTCGGACTTGTGCTCGTAGGCACGTCCGGACCAGAAGTTCATGTAGTTAAAGCCCTCATCGTCATAGAATGCGGGCCGGTTATTCAGGTTTATGTTCGCCACGGTGTTTCCCCCCCGTTTAACATCGTTCCCCCTGAATACTTGTACGCAATCGCTGCCGCGCGCTACTTTGCGAGACTTTCTTGCTCCTTTTGCGAAACTAATGGCCCGCGCAATCCACGAAATGGCGGCGGCGCGCGGCGCGTTGCCGGGCCGGCCGCCGCGGGCGGACCGCCGGATCACTCCGGCCCGGCAGCGCCTGGCGCTGGCCGTCTGGTCCGACCGTTCTGGCTGGCATTCAGGTCACTGGAGCGCCGCAGGTGCCGAAGCGGCCCGGAGGACCCCGGGCAGGCCGATCTATCGCACAGCGCGAGATCAGGTCGAGTCCTTTCGGCTGCGTCGAGTCCTTTCGGCTGCATAGCCAACCGCCGGGGCTAGAACGGGCGCCGCTGGCCGCGCGGTGGCCGCGACGCGACGGACTACGCGAGCCGCAGGAGGCGGCGGTCAAGGACGAGGGGGACGAACAGCTCGCGGTAGCCGTACTCGTCGAATAGCACCGTGACGTGGTCGCCGTCGTAACGCTGCACCGTGCCCTCGCCCCAGCGCTCGCTTACGACGCGCGCGCCCGTTTCGAACGGGACCGAGGCCCGCTCGGGCTCGGCGGGCGCGAGATCGTTGTCGCAGTTCCCGCAGGGGCCTGGATAGTCCTGCCCGAAGTAGGTGAGCAGGAAAGAACGACGGCAACCGGTGTGTTCGGCGTAGCGGCGCATCATCGTCAGCCGCGTGCGCTCCACCTCGTCCTCACGTTCCGTTTCCGCCTCCGACGCCTCAAGCGCCGCGGCGACGCTCATCGTCCCGGCCCAGCTGACATCCCCGTCCACCTGCCATGTTGCCGCACCGAGATCGGCCAGGCGGGTGAGAGCGGCCGTCTGATGCCGCGTGCCGGGCTCGATCTTCTGACCGGCCGCGAGCGCCGCCGCGACCTGCGCGACGGGCGCGCCGGGGACGCCCCTTGCGATCAGGTGGCGCGCCGCCTCGAAGTCGTCGTACCGGTAGAGCAGCCGCACGTGTGATGGCCTGCCGTCCCGGCCGGCGCGTCCGATCTCCTGGTAGTACGCGTCGAGCGAGGGCGGCGGGTCGAAGTGCAGGACCCAGCGGACGTCCGGCTTGTCGATTCCCATGCCGAACGCGACCGTGGCCGCGATGATGCGGGCAGGACCGTCCAGGAATGCCGTCATTGCCTCGTGCCGCTGGCGCCCGCTCAGGCCGGCGTGGTAGAGCCTCACCTGCTCGCCTGCAGACTCGAGTGCGTCGTGCGCCGCCTGCGCGCTGGCATGCGTTGCCGCATAGACAATCCCCGGGCCGTCCAGCTCGCCCGCCGCGCGCACAAGCTCGCGCTCCTTGTCAGGGACGGTTTGCGTATGGTGTGCCGAGAGATGGATGAGCGGCCGGTCGAAGTCGCCCAACACCACCACGGGATCACGCAGGCCGAGCCGTCGGATGATTTCCTGCCGCACCGGCGGCGCGGCGGTCGCGGTCAGAGCAAGGCGGACCCGTGCGCCGACCGCCTCGGCCTGTGCTCCGAGCATCATGTAGTCGGGGCGGAAGTCGTGACCCCACTGGCTGATCAGGTGCGCTTCATCGACGGCGAACAGACCGGGCCGAGCGCGCCGCAGCGTTTCGCGGGTCTGCCTATTGGCCAGTTGCTCAGGCGAGAGAAAGACGAACGTGCCGGAATCGCAGGAGGCGAGGAGAGCCGCCGCGCGCGCACCGGCCGACTGCTGCGAGTTGAGGACGATGGCCGGCATGCCGGCGGCGCGCAGGTGGGCGAGCTGGTCATCCTGCAGCGCGATCAGCGGCGAAACGACGACCGTCGGCCCCGCCCGCACCAGCCCCGCCAGCTCGTAGATCGCCGATTTCCCGCCGCCGGTCGGCAGTACGGCCAGTACATCGCGGCCGCCGACGAGCGCCTCGGCCGCGCGTAGCTGCCCAGGAAGAAGCTGCTCGAAGCCAAGACGATCCCGCGCCAGTTCCTCGATCACGGCTCTCCCTGGCGGACCGCGAAGGAAAGGGGACCACCGGGGCGAAGAGCGGCGCGTACCCCGTCAGATAGCGGCACCTCACCCACCCAACCACCGTACAATCCGGAGCCCCGCCGTCAGCCAGGTCCTCGATGGGCCCGGATACGCCACGCCCCGCGGCTCGCGACCGGCCCGCCATGAGGTCGGCAAGTTGCGGTCGGGGTTGCCGGCAGGACAGGCTTCTGGGGTGCTTGCGGCGGTAGGGGAGTTGCTGGGGCGCGTCGGGGTCGACGCGACGGAAGTCGTCGCTGAGGAATTGC
>Ga0209240_1000215_pt1 | contig 23780 bp, 19 predicted proteins | sample GraSoi_2013_80cm_FD_185828 | JGI IMG/M metagenome (GOLD analysis project Ga0209240, IMG submission 185828) | Grasslands soil microbial communities from the Angelo Coastal Reserve, California, USA - Sample 9_17_2013_80cm (SPAdes) (version 2) | ecosystem: Environmental > Terrestrial > Soil >...
TGTGAAGGTGCACACGGGGGCAGTTGTAGAAGCGCCCCTGGTCGAAAGCGGGCGCGTTGTCGGATTGATCGTTAATGGGACCTCTCGGCGTGGACGCCTGGTTATTGGCGCAGATGGGGCCCAATCGCGGCTACGCCATGCTTTGAAGCTAGATGTGCCCTTGCGCCACAAGCGAGTTGGCGTTTGCACACATTTCCGGTTGGCTCCAGGAAAGGCAATGCCGCAATGCGTGGACGTCTATATGGGAGCTGGCTACGAACTGTACGCCACACCATTGCCACGCGGCGAGATCGCGCTGTCAGCTCTGGCAAGTGCCGAGGCACTTCATGGACGTCTCGATGATCAATTTCGACGCTGGTGGAACGCCCAACCTCATCTGGCCGAGAGGCTTGACGGTGCCAAACAAGTCGGCGGAATGCTCGCGATTTCGCCTGTCTCCGGTCGCGCCAGGCGGCGATTTTTGCCGGGATTTGTGTTGCTCGGCGATGCGGCTGGCTTCACCGACCCGATTACGGGTGGCGGAATGACGCAAGCGCTGCTTGCGGCTGAACTCTTGGGGCAGTATGTGGCGCGGAACGCGCGGCCAGCAGACAATTGGCTCGCTACGTTTGACCACGAAAGGGAAAGGCTGCTCCGCGATTACCGCCGAGTGACGGCATTCGTGATATGGCTTGTTCAGAATCCGGCTTTTCTCCTAACGGCGCTGGAAGTGACTCGCCTCCTGCCGCGGCTGTTCTCGCACTTTCTGGGCGTCGCCGGCGGCACGCGCCGGCTCTGGAGCGTTGAGTTCGCGTAGCGCCTCCCGACGCTGTACAGCGTAATGGTTCGATGTAGCTCCTCAAAATTGATCGTCCAAGAATTCGAGGTTCAACTCGCTCCGAATTGCCCGGTGACTCAAGTCGGTGAAATACGCTTAGGGATAGCGTTGATTCCGAAGATCTAAGTGTGGAAGCGAGCCGCTCCCCAAGCTGCACTGACGTCAGGAAGGCCTCATGCCGGGCCTTTTCGCAGGGCGATCAGCTCCGATTCCACTGGTACACCTTTGGCGACCTTCACGCGGATGACCGCTTCGAAGGGTTTCACTTCACCCGAATTGGAAACGGACAGCCGCAGGAGTAGTTGTTCGAGGGAGTTTTGCTGACAGACGTACTCGACAGCGGCTTGTGTGCCAATTGTCGTCGTTCCGGCAAGGATCAAGACGGAGTGTAGTCGGTCCAGCCCCTTGATCAGCGCAACAACGGAATAATCTTCGGTCAGCAGATGGTCCGACGGAGTCGCGAGGTACATCGCCGATTCACCCGGCTGCGGATGAGCATTGATGATAGCCACGTTGCCGGCCCGCGCACCGTTTGTGATTTGCTTGAAAACAAAGTGCTGGGTGCCGAGGACTTCGAGGAGGGACGGGTTTTCTGCTGGTGCGCCGATCAAGATCAAGTCGTTGTTTTTTGCGTCGTCGAGAGAGAAAAGGCGGCCTCTCTTGACCCGAAGATTCTGGTGCAGCGCGTCAAATACCTTGTCAAGCGTATGCACGGCCAAGACCTCGCCGACTCCAGTGTAGTGATCCAAGATGAGTGCGTTCGCGTCGCGGCCCGGATCGAAATAACGCATCCCGGTATCTGGCCGGCCAACGAAAGCCGCGTTACTGAAAATGACCCAAGGCTCCTGGGTGCTCGCGAGGAAACCCTTCCAGAAGACACGGTAGGCCAGGGGCGGCGCTTGCTCGATTCCGGCATGAGCATCATTCCCTTTGCGCAGGTAGAAGCGGTCCGCGGCATGCGCGTCACTGGCGAGGTGTACGAGCGAGCGATCAGCGGCGACAGCTAGGATTGCCGTAAGAACGAGCGCGATCGGCCATCGCGCAGCTGGAAACCATTCCCGACGGGATCGATTCTCCGCAGTCGGGTACGTGCCAGACTCCGCAGCTGTTTCCTCACGAGTCTTGGGAACATTGGTCGTGCGCTGGCGATATAGGAGGGCATAGTTGCCCTTAGGTAGTTCGACGATGATTTGATCGTCGGTCCCTTCGTGCCCGTAGTACTGCTCCAATTTCGACCGAAGGCGGCCCGTCTGGACGCGCACCACGGAGTCGAAGCGCGGATCAAAGCGGTCCTGACGTCGAAATACCTCTGTCGCAATTTGATACTCCTTAGGGGAGCTGCCGGGATGCTCCCAGGAGTCTTTTGCAAGATACTGCAACAGCTTACAAAGAGACTTAGATCGATGCAGTGTGTTGCTAGCGAGGAGTCTCTCGATTTGTTCGAGTTGCTGAGCTCTCTCTATCACGGTGACCCGCGCACGTACATTTATAAGGGCAATAGATGAGAGTCACCTGCCGCCCAAAAGTTTCCGAATTTCTGTGCAGAAATCGTTTATGTGTTACAGCAATTAGAAACAGCTTGGCATCTCTCTGCGAAGACGCGGCTTAAATCGTGTAGCCGTATCAGACCCCCAGAAACTAGCCTTGTTACGCAACCAATCGATACAAGTCTTCGTAAGTTAGCCAGTCCAGTTTAGGTGCTCATTTTACTTTCGCCTCTCGGAAAGAGATGGCGATGGACAGTGCAGTTTAGCCGTTCGCGATGGCGAAGCTAAAAAGGTCGAGGAGTCTGGGCGGTGCCGGTTGTATGGCTGAGCGCAGCTTCTTCTTCGGGATGGAGTTCCATTGCTTTCCGGACGTCTGCAAATAATACACGAAAGTCTGAGCCGAACAAGTGTTCGGTGAGTCATAAGGTTGCGATTTTCTGGATTTCTCCAAGGAGGATGTAATGGTGAGGCGATCGATTTGGGTTGGATTTTTCGTGCTTTCTCTGGCGTGCGGCTTTAAGACGTCGACTTCCTTGGCGCAAGCCGTATATGGAAGCATTCTCGGCACAGTCACCGACCCGCAGGGCAGTTCTGTGGCCGGTGCCAAGGTCACGGTCACTTCGTTGACCAAGGGAACGGCGGAAGAAACGACGACGAACGAAAGCGGCAACTACTCCGTGACGCACTTGATTCCGGATACCTACAAGGTGCGAATCGAAGCGAACGGATTCAAAGCTCTCGACATTCCCTCTATACAGATATCCGCCGACACGGGCTCGCGAGTGGATGCCACGATGCAGGTCGGGGCCGTGACGCAGTCGGTCGAAGTCACTGACGATCTTCCACAGCTGAAGACAGACCGCGCCGACGTAGCCATCACGTTCAATCAGAAGTATGTCCAAGACCTCCCCATTTTGAACCGCAACTTTACAACCTTCGAGTTACTCTCGCCCGGCACACAAAAGCTGACCGGTTTTTCTCATGCGGCTACGGAAAACCCCCAGGGTGGGCAACAAATTTTCGTGAACGGCCAGCACTTCAGCGGCACGGCCTTTGAGCTCGATGGAACCGATAACCAAGATCCGATTTTGGGAATCATCGTTGTAAACCCCAATCTCGATGCCATTCAGGAGTCCAAAATTACGCTGCAGAATTATGACGCGGAATTTGGCAAAGCCGTCGCTGGTATTGTCACCGTGCAAACCAAGTCCGGCTCGAACCATTTCCACGGCAGCGGTTTCTATGACTATCGCGGCGACGGCCAGGAAGCACGCAATCCCTTTACGAATCCCCCGAACGTGCCGCTTCCCGCTGCCAGTTTTAAGCAGTTCGGGGGCGCCGTTGGAGGGCCGATTCTTAAAGATAAGCTGTTCTTCTTTGGGGATTACCAAGGCACTCGTCAAACGAACGGCATTACCAACCAGTTGAGCATTCCCACAGCTCTGGTCCAGAGAACCTGCAACCCGGCGACCAGCACGACAGGATTTTGCGACCTAAGCGAATACTTGGGCAACGCCAACGTCAACAGTACGGGTCAAATCTACGATCCTGCCACTGGAAACCCGCTGAATGGATCCGGCCGGACGCCTTTTGCCTCCAACCATATTCCTATCGGTAGGATCTCTCCGCAGGCTGCGGCGATTCTCGCCCTCTTCCCAGCCCCAACTGCACCCGGTGTGACCAACAACTTCATTGGCTCGGGCTCCGGACCTTATAACCAGAACAGTTTTGACACCCGCATTGATTACAACGCCCCTCGTGGCTTCAATATCTTCGGCCGCTTCAGCTTGGATTATTTCAATCTCAACGGAACGGGGACCCTCGGTGTTCTCGGCGGCGTCGGTTTCGGCCCAGGCGGCTTGAACGGTTCGTCAACGGTGCACAATTATAGCCTCGCTACTGGCTTCGATAAGGCCGTTGGCACTATCTGGTTGACCGACTTCCGCTTTGGGTACTTCAAATACAATCCCCAGACCGCGTATTCCGACGGCAACGCCACGCCGGCGACCACGCTATTTCATATCCCCGGTTTGAATCGCGGGACGCCGGATACCGGCGGTTCACCCTCCTTCTTCTTTCAGGGAAACGGGGCTCAGCTCAATAGCAACGCTTCCTTCGGCGACGGTTTGAACGTCGGGCGCTGCAACTGCCCGCTTACGGAAAGCGAACAGCAATTCCAATTCGTCAATAATTGGACGAGGGTCAAGGGCAATCACCAAATCAAATTCGGAGCGGACATCCGCTATGCGGAAAACCTCCGCGTGCCGAGCGACGCCAACCGCACCGGTATTCTGAACTTCCACTCTGGCGACACGTCGAACGGCGGAACGGGCGGTTTGGATCTTGCGACCTTCCTTCTGGGCGAGGTGACCAGTTTTAATCGCTTCGTGAGCACCAGTTTGAACGCCGCTGAGCGCCAGAAGCGCTGGTTCTTCTATGGCCAGGATACTTGGCGGGTGACGCCGAAGCTTTCGTTCAATTACGGCTTGCGTTGGGAGATCTATTTCCCAGAAACAGTGAACGGAGCGCGCAACGGAGGGTTCGCCAATCTCGACCAGGGCATCATCCGCGTCGCCGGAGTAGGCAATAACGGCCTAAATGGTAATACGAACAACGCGTTGACCGCATTTGCTCCGCGTCTCGGATTCGCTTATCAGTATGATCCGAAGACCGTGCTTCGCTTAGGCTATGGTCGCAGCTACGACATCGGCGTGTTCGGCTCCAATTTCGGCCACGTCGTGACTCAAAACCTACCGGTTCTCGCCAACCAGGATCTCTCGGATTCAAGCCTCAACTCGGCCGCCACGAATGATCGCAGCGCTATTTTCACGCTTGCGCAGGGACCGCCTCAACTCACGCCGATTACGATTCCAGCGGATGGAATCCTGCCGCTGCGCGGGCCACAGAACGCCGTTGACCCGCGGATCAGACCCACCACCCAACGCTTACCCACGATTGACGCATGGAACGCCACCGTCCAGAGACAGGTGACCGCGACGTTGAATGTGGAAGTCGCCTACATCGGCAACAAAGGTACCCATGTGTTCGCCGGCAACGGACCGGCATACAATACGAATGAACCGGCCATTGGGCCGGGCACGGAAATCGTGGTTTGCCATGACCCGGCGACGGGTCTCCCTATCAATCCGTGCACGGCCACCTTCAGGCCCTCCATTCCGCAGGCGAATCGCCGACGTCTCTTCCTCAACGGCGTGCCCGCATTTACATACACTGGGCAGTTTGCAGGCCTCACCTGTTGTTCAGAAGACGTGGGCAACTACTTCGGCAATGACGCCAGCAACCACTACAATGCCCTCCAAGTGAAGGTAGAAAAGCGCTTCAGTCATGGCCTCCAACTGCTGTCGCACTACACCTTCTCCCATGCCTACAACTTCGATAGCAACTATTACTCGGTTAATCCCAAAATCGCTTACGGCCCGGACGACTATAATCGTAACCACGTCTGGGTGAATAACCTCGTTTATGAATTGCCTGTTGGCAAAGGCAAGAAATTCTTTACCGACGCAGGTCGTTGGAAAAATTACTTGGTCGGCGGCTGGCAAGTCTCCAGCACCACCAATTGGAGTGGTGGCCTGCCATTTACCCCCACCCTCGGCGAGTGCGGAAACATCTCCGATGTGCACATATCGGACGACGATTGCCGGCCGAACCTCCTGCCAGGTCAGTCTCTCAAGACCGGTTTGCATCGCGATGCCAGCGGGAACATCACTTGGTTCACTCCGGTTGCACCGCTCGTCTATCCCGTCAATTTGGCCAATCCGACCGGGAACAACCCGCTTGAAGGAACGGACCTCTGCACGTTGCCGCGTCCAACAGCCGGCCCATTCGCTCTCCCAGCCTGCGGACAGATCGGTAATATTGGTCGCAACTCCTACCGCGGGCCTCACTTCTTTGGCTCGGATCTTTCGCTCACTAAGGCCTTCAACATTACTGAGACCGTCATAGCCCGGTTCCGCTTCGACGCTTACAACCTCTTTAATCACCCCGTTCTGGGATTCAACAGCGCCCAGGGAAACCTCTCCGTGGATAACGGCGCGGGTGGCCGCATCACCGCTATCGAAACCGACGCTTCCCCGAACGCTCCAAACGGGCTGCGCCAACTTCAATTCGGTGTGCGGCTCGATTTCTAGTTCGACCAACACGCTAAGAAGGGTAGTCCCCGTCGACTTCCCTTCTTATCTTTTGATCTTTTCCAGGCTTTTGCACGGAATCATCTGCCCGCAACTAAGACTTCTGAGGCTGCGGAGTGTTCAGCGAATGCTCAATAGCTTGTCCACGCGGGACGGCAGCTTGTTTGGATCAAAGATCGGCGGCGAGCAGGTGTGGCTGGTGCAAATAAACGCCGCAGCTTGTTTCAACTCAGGATACTGCACGTCGGGATTCGGCAAGCGGCCTTCGCGAACGTCCCACCATTCGAGCTGCTTGTAATCGGAAGGATAGCGCATTGCCGCTTGAAAGAGATTCTGCGCAACGGGATCGTCCTTATGGCCGACCACGGTGAGGTGCAGTGGCTCAGATCCTATCTCCAGATCGGCGAGGAGTGCGCTGGACGCCGGAAGACGATCGACGACCGGCTTCGCGGCCAGGTAGCGCATGGCGTCTTTGGCGAGCTGTTCGTATTCTGCACTGCCCGTGTAATGGAAGAGGAGATTCGCGGTGCGCGCGACCGTCACGTTTTCATCGCGTTGGGGATGCGGCGAACCGCTGTGACCCGCGGGCCTCGCGGTGAGAAAGCCAACGCCCTTTGGATCGCGGAAATTCTTCGTGACGAAGCCCACCGCTTCTCGCGCGTGAGCGAGCCATTCGCGATCGCCTGTTGCACCATAGAGCGTGAGGAACGCCCGTGTCATGGCAATTGTGTCGCCCAAATAAGGGCCCGACCCATCGGCTGACCCGTGACGGAAGCCGCCTCCTGGAAGCGAGCGATTGGCAAGCACCCAGCGCGTGGCCCGGACGGCCTCATCGAGCGTGGCGCGATCGCCAGTGGCTGCATAGAGCGTGACAAGCCCGTTGACGGCGCAGCCGTTCTCGCGCGCATAGATATGCTTATCGATTCGCGGAATGCCAAGCTTGCGGCGCTGCGCATCGTTTAGCGCGAAGTAATCGGCGCTGTGCTTACCGTCAACGAGGTCGGCATCCTGGCTGGTATAGAAAGCGCCGGCGGGCGATGTGAGAAATGTCCTGAGGTAGCGTTGAATCTCCTGTGCGGCGTGAAGGTACTGTGGGTCGCGCCATTGCGCGTACGCCAGGGAATAGATTCGCAGGTTCTCCGCCTGCATTTGCATGATTTTCTCGAAATGCGGCGAGTTCCAGTCACCGTCGGTCGAGTATTGGTAGACGCCGCCCCACGCCGGATCCAGCAGGTGGAGCTGCTCGGCGAGAGTCTGGCGGGCCATGTGCTCCGCGCGCGCGTCATTCTTCAGACGAGCGAGATCCATCGCGTATTCCACCGAATCCCAGTCGAGAAATTTCTGGTCCGTGCCCCAACTGCCGTGTTCATTGTCATAACCGGCGAAGAAATTCTGGATCAACTGCTGGCGGAGCGCGGAGGTCAGCAGCGGCTGTTCGGGCAATTCCAGCTTGCGCTCGGGTTGGACCGACGGTCCCGGCGTGGGATCGTCGATGACAGCTTGAAGCATTGACGCCATTTCATCTGGCGCAAGATAGCCCTGGCGTTTGACAATCTCGTGGCCGGCGCCATCGAAAATGACTGTCGCTGGCCAGCCGTATTCCTCGTAGCGGTTCGACAGATCCGGCCGGGCGTCCTGGTCCACCTTGACCGTGATGTAATGTTCTTGCAGCAGCCTTATGACGTGCGGGTCGCTGTAGGTGTTGGCGTCCATTACATGGCACCAGTGGCACCAAACAGCCTCAAGATCGAGCAACACGAAACGGCGGTCGCGCTTGGCTTCCGCGAAGACCGCATCGGACCACGGGCGCCAGTTTAGGTGGCTTTCGCGATGCGCGGCGCTTGACGTTGAGGTCTGCGCGCCAGACGCACCAGCCCGCAAGCAATAAAACGAATGCAGTAAGAAATGTTCTTTTCACGGCGTCTATCCCCAAGTACGGGTTCGCGCCGAGATTGGATGTCGGGACCGCGGAGAAGGGTCACCGCTAACCAGCTTTGTCACTTAGCGGCCTTCTGATACTCGCCCTGGGCCTTCTATCAACTGCCGCTAAAGCAGGGCGCAACGGCGTCCCGCATCTGTAGTCGCGCCGCCAGAAGCCGCGTCTTGACGTTCCTTACTGTAAGCCCAAGCACTTGCGCTATTTCGTCGATGCTCAGGTTTGCGACGTCTCTCAGCGTGAAGACTTCGCGGCGGTCTTGCGGCAGAGCTGCGAGTGCTTGCTGCAAAGCGTCTCGCACCCCCTTGCGCTCAAGCGCTGCGGACGGAATTTCGCGCCACTCTGTGAAATCTTTCGGTACATACGCGTTGCAATTATCCGTTTGCCGCTCGTCCAACTCCTGGGACAGTTCTTGTCTCCGGTCCTGTCGAAGTCTGTTCCGAGCTTCGTTGATTGTTATCTGGATTAACCATGTGCTGAATTTCACCTGCCCGCGAAATCCCTGGATATTGGAGCGCGCTCTTAGTACCGCCTCCTGAGCAACTTCTTCAGCATCGGCCGAGTTCGTCAGAATCGTCCTGGCTATCGAAAGCACCGCGCGCAAGTGCGGCTGCACGAGACGCCAGTAAGCTTCTCTGTCTCCCCCGCACGCCTGATGAACCAATTCCATCTCGTTGTTCTCCACGTTTCACCTCACTCCTGCTCCTGACCACCGCAGCGCTGCGCGGATCCGACACCCTGGACCGTCTCGATCCTAGGCGCTTTGCCGCAGCGAAATCTTGGGGAAGTCGACTTCCACTTCCGCTGTGTTGTTGAAATAGTTTGTGAAAATATTCAGCGCCACGTGCGCGATGATCTCGGCGATTTCACCATCCGAGAAGCCTGCGCGCCGCACAGCCTCCATATCCGCATCCGTAGCGCGTCCCCTTTTGGCAACCAGTTCACGCGCGAATTGAAGTGCGGCGGCATTCCTCGGCCAAGCTGACCTCGCTTCCCGAGCTTGTTGGATTTCGGAGTCAGACAGACCGGTCATTTTGCCGATCGCCGTGTGAGCGGATACGCAGTACTGACACGAATTCTGTTCGCCAACTTCCAGAGCGATCTCTTCGCGCAGCCTTCCATCCAAGGTTCCATGGCCCAGTGCGCCACTGAAGGAGAGATACGCTTCCAGCACGGCCGGGGAGTTGGCCATGACCCTTGTCATATTGGGCGTGATCTTGAGTTTGGCCTGCACTGCATCAAGCAACTCCTTCGCTTTTCCTGTGGCTGCTTGTGGTTGGATTGCCGGTAGTCTTGACATTTCTTAATTCCTCTCAGAATTGCGTGTTGTTTTTGCGATTGCTTTTAGGCCCGGGTTCTTGCGAAGCGCTACCCTGGCGTGAAACAGTCGCGCTTTGGCGGCAGCGACCGTTATGCCCATCCTGCGCGCTGTTTCCCTCATCGAGTGTTCTTGCAACTGCTGCATCTCCACGACCCCTCGAATCGAAGGCCGCAGCGCGCGGATTGCTCTTCGTAGAATTCTTTCCCGCTCTTTCTGCAAACAATTTTTTTCGGGATTCGGAGCGCGGTCCGCTGCTTCCCAATAGCGTCCGATTGCGTCCGGATTGCCAGAACCATCCGCGGGGATTTCGAAGGAATTCCGCTTTTTCCGCAAAATCATCAGCGCCGAATTGATGGCGATGCGCGTGAACCAGGAGGGGAAGCCCGATCTGGTCTCAAAGGCTTTTATGTGAAGAAACGCGCGTAGCAAGGAATCCTGAAGAGCATCTTCAGCATCTTCTTGATTTCGCGTAATGCGATAAACGATTTGAAACGTTCTCTTGGCTATGGGTTGGAAGAGTGCGTCGAAGGCTGCCGCGTCCCCGCACTTTGCCGCTGCCACCAACTTCTGCTCATTGTGCAACCGGGCGATGCGAACAGGATCCGATCCGTTCCCGGTCAAAGTCAGCGAACGAATGGTTAAGACCCCCATGCGATGCTCCCTGGCGCGAATCGGCTGACTGTCCGAGTCGTTGATAACCCGTGGTGCAATGCGTGCCAGTTGGCGCGGTGGAGTGTGAAGCCGCAACCACCAATTCCTGCGAAGCCTTCGACGGGACGACAAGAACATTCCTCGAAAGGGAAACGTGCAACGCACGAAATGCTCCGCCGAGACAACGCGCCGATGGCACTGACCGCCGTAGAAGATGATTTTCCGCACCATGGGTTACCTCCCGCGCCTTGCTTCCTGTTCCGTGTAGGACAACTCCTTCCTGATCGTTTCCAAGTCCTTGTCGGATTTTTGCAAGCGGGCACGGACCTGGTCGATGGCTCTAAAGACGGCAATGTCATAGTCTGTTACGCTCTCCTCGGTCGAATGTTTGCTGAGGAACTTCTGAATGACGAGAACCTCTTTGAACAGGGACTCTTGCGGCGAGTCATCCGGCATGTATTTGATCTGAGTTACGAGGTCGTTCCACGCGACGTTGCGCACGATAGGAACGACATGCCCGCGTTCCTGCCCGTACAAAAAATAGAGACAACTCGTGATGAACGCGACAAGCAGCAACGCACGGAAAACTAAAAAGCGGATTGTCTTCATATGGCCCTCTTCATCGCCTCTCCCTACTCTTTTGCCAACCGCAGCTTTATGAAGAGTGAGCAGTTGACCAAGGTGACTCCCTCTCCTTGCAACCTTTGCAAAAGCGCTATCCCGTCGCTATCGAGCGAAGAAACGCCGCTGCAATCGATTTGAATCTGTTGACCTTTCGCCAGAATTCGATCGCACAGCAGCCTTAATACAGGTACCCAGGGTCCCACCAGCTTGCCGTCGAGACGCAATTTGGTTCCGTCAACCGTTACGTCGGTCTCTGTGATTCGAAGCATCGGTTTGAAACTCAATTGCGCTCAATGCAAGGGGCAAGCGGCCTGCCAAACCAAACCAAGCTGGTTCCGAACACTAAACCACTCAAACCACAACGGTTCTCGGGTTAAGGCGGTTTTGCGGGCCACCACATTTCGTGGTGCAGCCTGGGACCAACTACGCGACCACGAGATTTCGTGGTCGGGCCCACGAAGCGGCGACGCTCAGCGAAATGGAGGCAAGAAACCGTGGCCCCCGCGGATTGAAGCAAGATTAGCGAGGCCGTTGGAGAACGAACTTCTCAGCTTTTGGGCGGCTCATTGAGAGTTCTGGGCAACGGTCGCCCCGTCGGCGATAGACCTGGCCGCATGAATGTTCACCTACCGCAACGGTTAAACTTGCGTTGGAATCGGGTGTCGAGGCCAGTGCGTTCAAAGATCGATGATGTTTCCTCTAAGAAGAGCTTGTGCCCCCGTACGCCGGCGCGCCGTCCGCAAGCACTCCGCAGGGCCTCTGAATGTTCAGCCTTTTCATGCGGCTGCGTAACGTATTCGGGTGAACGTCCAACATCCTGGCGGCGCCTTTCTCGCCTTCGATAACCCAGTTCGTAGCGGCCAGCGCAGCTTCAATGTGCCGGCGCTCGGCCTCTCGTAACGAAGGGCTCACCGCAGAGGAAGTGGAAGAACTGGATGGACCACCAGAAGCAATCGACTCGGCGGGACCGAAGGCAGTGGGCGCCGACGCAACGTCGCCTATGAGCGAGATGATCCCCCCGCTGTCGAGGCACGCCGTGCTGGGCCGCTCACGATCTAAAACGAGAAGATTGCCAGGCGACAGGATGACCCCGCGTTCGATTACGTTTTGCAATTCGCGGATGTTGCCGGGCCACGAATACTCCACCAAGCGCCGCATGGTACCATCCAGCACTTGCGTCACGCTCTTGCCCAATTTCTGGGCGAATGTCTGGACTAAAAACGCGACCAACATCGGTATGTCCTGACGGCGCTCGCGTAACGGCGGGATGTGGATTGGGAAGACGTTTAGGCGGTACAAAAGGTCGGAACGGAATTTCCCGGTACGCACATCCTCCTCAAGATTCCGGTTGGTGGCGGCAAGGATCCGCACGTTCACTTTCACCGCCTTGTTGCTGCCGATGGGTTCGAACTCGTGCTCCTGCAGCACGCGCAGGAGTTTCACCTGTGTCTCGGGAGGCAGATCACCTACCTCGTCCAAAAGGATCGTGCCGCCGTCGGCAACCTTGAAACGCCCGTCACGATTGGCGATCGCGCCGGTGAACGCACCTTTGACGTGACCAAACAGTTCGCTCTCCACAAGTGCGGCCGAAAGCGCGCCACAATTGACAGTCACAAAGGCGCAGGCGGAGCGTCGCGACCGTTTGTGAATGGCGCGGGCGATCAGTTCCTTCCCGGTCCCCGTTTCACCGGTGACAAGAACGGTGCAATCCGTAGGTGCGACCTTGGACACTCGCGCAATCACCGCTTGGAGGGCCGGAGAGTCGCCTACGATCTCCTCAAACATGGACATCTTGTCGATTTCTTCGCGCAGAACAATGTTCTCTTGGTAGAGTTGGTCCTTTAAGGTCTTAATTTCCTCGAAGGCCTTTTCCAGCGCGCCCCTGGCGTTCCGCTGTTCCGTGACGTCAATGACGGTCCCGACAAACTCAACCACTTGGCCCGAGTCGTTGGTTACGGCGTGGCCAACGATGCGAACATACTTTATGGGATTGTCTGGAAGTACGACGCGGTAGTCGTATTCCGCAGCATTCCCCTTGGAGAGTTCCCTTTCAGCGTCCGCGACGAAGGCACGATCGTCCGGATGTATCCGCTGCAAGAATATTTCCAGGGTTGGCGTTGTGGTAGTTGGGTCGAGCCCAAAAATGCGAAACGTTTCGGCCGACCAGAAAATCCGTTTGCTAGAAACATCCCAAGCCCAACTTCCCGTATGACTGAGCCTTTGAGCTTCCGCCAAATAAGCCTCGCTTCGCCGCAGGCGATCTTCGGCGAGTCTGCGATCGTGAATATCCGTGTTCGTTCCATACCACTTGAGCATATTTCCCAGCTTGTCGCGGAGCGGGCCCCCACGAAATAGAAACCAGCGATATTCTCCATCGAAGCGTCGAATCCGTGCTTCGTATTCTCCGGGCTCCCCGGAGGCCAGGTGTGACATCCGACGATTCACCAAGCCCGGCACGTCGTCCGGATGAACGAAAGCCCTCCACCCCTGCCCCAGTGGCTGCTCCTCAGAGACCCCGGTATACGCAAGCCAGCGTTGATTGTGAAATTCAAGTTCACCGTCTGGCCTAGCGACCCATGCCATAACCGGGATCGCGTCAAGGGTAGTGCGAAGACGATATTCCGATTCCGACAAGTCGGCGTAGAGACGGGTATTCTCCAATTCGGCGAGCTTGCGATCGTGAATGTCTGCGTTGATTCCATACCACTTGAGAACATTTCCCCTATTGTCGCGGAAAGGCGTCCCACGAAACAGAAACCAGCGATATTCTCCATCGAAGCGCCGCAAGCGTGCTTCGTGTTCGGCTGGCTCGGCGGAGGCCAAGGCTGCCCGCCAGTGATCGTCCAGGCCCGGCAAGTCATCCGGATGAACGGCAGCTCTCCAACCGTGACCCAGTAGCTGCTCTTGCGGGAGCCCGGTATAGGCAAGCCAACCTTGATTGTGAATTTGAAGGTCACCGTCTGCCCCGGCGACCCATGCCATAACCGGGATGGTGTCGATGGTAGTGCGAAGACGATACTCGGATTGTCGGAGCACTTCTTCCCTGTTGCGCAAAGTCTCGTGGAGATCCCGCAGCTTCCCCGTCGTTTCATTGAAGACTCTGCCGAGGTGTGCGAGTTCGCCCTCCCCGATCACGCAGACCTGATGCTGAAAGTCGCCTCGGGCCAGCGCCTTGAACCCTTCCATCAACCGCCCCAGTGGCTCCGTGATGCTGCGGGTGATTGCTACTCCGAGGCCGGCGGCAATCAGCAGCGTAACGAATCCAGTGATTGGCACGACTAGGAACATTCGATGTTCCGTACGCGCAATGTCTAGAGCTGCCTGCGTGCGCTGTTCTCCGGCGTCGCGGTGAACGTCTTTGACCAGCTCAGAACTCAGGAATTCGAGCGGCCGGAGTTGCCTCTCCAGCCGAAGATGCACGGCCTCCCAGTCTCCCGATGCGACCAAAACTCGGATTGCATCCAGATGTGACGGCAGCGTACGCTCGATTGATTCGAGGGTTGTTAGCACTGTCGAATCCACTTTCACTTCGGGGGGCAAGTCACGAAAAGCTGCCTGGGTGCGCTGGGCGTCTTCAAGAAGTCCTGTGCGAAGTGTGTCCCATTCCTTCAGCAGCCGGACAGAGTCTTCGGACTGGGCTGAGACACCGAGCCTGCCGTAAAGCGACGCGAGACTGGTGTGCACGCGCTGTACTTCGATTAGCTCCTCGGTTAATCCGTCCAAACGGTCCGCTTGAGCGCGGATCAAATGCAATTGCCGGAGGAGCGCACCCTCACCGAGCAACATCAGCACAATGACGAGAACGAAGCACACTGTCAGGCGGCGATGGATGCTGAGGCGGCAGAGGAGTGGACTGTTCGATGTCGCACGCCTCAGCCATCCAGTAAATCCCGTCAGACGGTTGGTGTCAGTCATGCATTACCTTTAGTCGGAGTGCCCGGAGCCGGGCCACCCGCCATCGAAGGGGCTGCCGGCCGAGCGGCAGCGAACCTGGTCTGCGCTTATCCTGTCCAATCCGGCCACCGCCCGGATAGGACGACTTTGCCGTCGGAAAGTTACATCAACGCACAAAAAACTGTCATAATTGGGCAACCGCTGGGAATCTACCGAGGACTCAGCAAGAATCTGCGACTCTCGCCAAGTCAGCGCTGCGAATGGTCAATTGAAATGAGGGAAATCTGAACCGCTTGCGGTTAACATAGTATTTGAACCGTTAGCTGCGGTCGTTTCGCAATCTCGCCATGACACTGTCTATGATCGGGTCCGAGACGCTATTGGGTAAATCGAATGAACCACTGTCTGTCACGATCTTCAGAGTCTTGCGGCTAGAATCGTACAGCACGCGGCAAGCGCGGCACTGGGACCAATGTAGTTCGAGTACCATCAGGCGTGCACAGGAGCTACTCGAAAAGCGGAGTGTAGGCTTAATCGATGTCGCCGCGTACTGCGGCTTTTCAAGCCAATCCCACCTGGAATAAATGAAGTGCTGGCGTGTCTCGCTCCTTCGAAGAGTTTATCGTGAGCGACAGAATATCCGTTCTGGTTCGCGGAGGCATTGACCCCGCCCGGAATGATTTCGATAACTAGAAGACGCCTCTTTATTACGGTCGCGTTCAGGCCTCTAAGAAAAAGCCATTACCACCATTGCGAGACTTTCTTGAGCCTGTGAATTCTCCCCATCTTGAGCCACGGGGTCGCCCCAGATCGGAGTTCGTCGTGCTTCGCCGTTCCACTCCTTTTGTTTTGCTTTTGTCCTTGCTTTCTTTAGCCATGGTGTACGAGGCATCGAATCCAGATAGTGACTTTCTCACCGAACCTTCGTACAAATTGCCGTAGCATCGTCCGCGAGTCCGCCGTACTTTCCTGCACGCTCGATAATGGCTCTAGGAACGTCTGACAGATGCCTAGTCTGCAGTTTGTTGAAAAATCGCTCTCAAGTGTAACTTTGAATAAACAGAACCCGTCTCAGTCAATGATATAGGGATACGAGTGGATGCGCGGCGACGACAACGTAGTTTGTGGGGATGGAGATGGATGAGGTGGTACACCCGCTCATTGTCGATCCGCGCAAGCCCACGGTGGGCGAATGAGCTTTCTCCGAACAGTTCAGCTAGACGACAAATTCGGCCCCTTTGTCGAGTTTCAAGAGACCCTTGGATTTGTTCCCAATCTCTTTCATGCGCAGACCTTGTTACCTCGCGTCATCGAGGCGCAGACGAAACTTGGAAGTGCCGTGTGTTTAGGGGAAGGAACGATTTCCCGAACACAGAAGGAACAGATCATCCTGATTGTCGCAGCCGCCCGGCGAGACATATATTGCGTTACCGCACATCGCAAGATTTTGTCCTCCCTTGGCAAGTCGGAGGCCCAACTCGATCGGCTCTTGACCGACTACCGTCGTGCTGGCTTCTCGGAAGCCGACGTGGCTCTATTAGACTTCTCTGCCAAATTGAGCCAGCACGCGCCTTCTGTGCATTCGGGGGATATCGAAACACTACGCGGGTGTGGTCTCGACGACGAGTCGATCCTGGAGGCTGTCCAGGTAACGGCTCTGGCCCGTTTCCTTTGTACGCTTTCCGCGGGCCTAGCCCCTGAGCCGGACTTTGAGCCCTGGAAGCTTTCTTCACTCGCGATCAGTCCCCCGCGCGAGCCAGGGTCTCAGGGTACAGTCGCGCAGGGCCCGCGCGCCCCTGGTAAAAAGGAGCCGTACTTGCGCGCCGTATATCAAAGCCCGAAGACTTTTGGGCCTTTCAGATTTTTTCAGAAGAACCTTGGCTTCATACCGAACATCTTTCGCGCTCAGACGTTGCGGCCCGACGTGCTTGAGGCGGAGGCGGAAGCCGTCGGCAAGATCCTGCTAACCGAAGATGTTCTCACCCGAGTGCAGAAGGAAAGCATTCTCCTGGTGGTCTCGGCAGCAAACCTGAACTCATATTGCGTAGCGGTGCATTGCGACATGCTTCGGGGTTTGGGCATACCCTCGGAGGAGAGCGACCAGATAGCGGTGGACCACCACCAGTCCAACCTCAGTGAAGCCGATAGAGCATTGCTAGACTTCACTCTCAAACTTGGGGTACGTCCTCTGGAGTTTTGCCGTGAGGACGTAGATCGGCTCCGAGGACATGGTTTCACAGAGGAGCAGGTTCTGGAATCTGTGGTGATGACGGCTCTTACGAATTTCCTCAACACCCTCCAAATGGGGCTGGGGGTCGAGCCAGACTTCGAGCTCCCCTTCGTCTTGGGACAAAATAAAGTGCATCTTCCTGCGGCTGCTAACCCTCCCATGGAGCGAGGCTTGGTTGCTCCCTCGCTCACGGGGGTGCAGGACCCCGACGCTGGATTGGTGGCCCAAGCGCAGGCCGGGAAGCTGGAGGCTTTCGAGGAATTGGTTCGCCGTCACAGCCAGTTGATATATCGCGCTCTCGTAGCGATTCTCGGCGACCCGGTAGAGGCGCAAGATGCGATGCAGGATGCTCTGTTGAGTGCATTCAAGCACCTTGCAGGATTCCAGAGCCGCTCGAAGTTCTCCACGTGGCTGGTGAGCATCGCCAGGAATACGGCGTTCCAACGTTTGCGAGGCCGAAAAGAGGTTGAGAGCTTGGATGGAGGTGAGTACGAGGAAGATCGGGAATTTCGGCCTCGCCAGGTGAAGGCCTGGCAGGATAATCCCGAACAGTTCTACTCTAAATCGGAAATCCGGCAACTCGTTGAAAGGGGGATCTTGGGGCTTCCCACGAAGTACCGCGCTGTGGTAATGCTCCGGGATATCGAGCAGCTTTCGACGGATGAAGTTTCCCGCCAGTTGGGGCTAACCGTCCCTACAGTAAAGGTACGCCTCCTAAGGGGCCGGCTCATGTTGCGAGAGTGGCTTTCACCTCACTTCACGACGAGTGTCAGGAGAGCAACGTCATGATTACGTGCGAAGAATTCTTCCTCGAGTTTGGGGACTATCTCGAGAATCGAACCTCGCCAGAGGTCCGCAAGGAACTCGAACTGCACGTGTCCCAATGCCGCGTTTGCCAGGTACTGTACGATTCCACCTGCAAGACTGTGAAGATCGTGACAGAAAGTGGTTCATTCGATTTACCGAAAAGCGTTTCCGACTCCATCATAGACCGTGTCACGGCGAGGCTGCGAGCGGGCCCTACCTAGCAAGGGTCAAAACACTATATTAATCGAACCCGGTGACAATTCCCCTGTTTATGGCATCTCAAGATTCCGTTTTCCCGACGTCATTTCACTAAGTGCCGCAGATCCTTGCCAATAAGGCGGACGTGATGGTTACCGATGTGTCCGAGACCCTGATACAACAGAAACTCAATCCGGGATTGTGCTCCGTTCATCCCGACAAGCCTCTTGTTTATGGCGAGAAAGTGTTCCTGGTTCCCCGCGGCGACGTGACGTTCCAGCAATATGTCAATCACTTTTTGCATCTCTCATGAGCAAGGCGCTGCACAGTGAGAATAAATGAAATGCTGGCGTGTCTTGCTCCTCTAAGGAGTTCGTCGTGAGCGTCGTCGCGCTTCGCCGTTGCACTCTTCTTGTCTTGCTTTTGTCCTTGTTTTCTTTAAGTGCAGTTCAAGACACGCAGCGGGACGCCTTGGTGTATGAGCAGCACAGCAATCAGTGGTTCGAAGGGGTGTGGACAGGTGTCGCAATTTCCGCCGACGCGGACTGGATATTACTAACAGCCTTCGGCGGCGGCGTGCGACTCGTTTCCTTGAAGACTGAGAGAGAAGATCGGCGGCGCCTGAGTGTCGGGCTCGACTCTCCAGCGGAATCAGCCGTGTTCTGCGGGGCGAGAGAGCTGGCGCTTCGCGGCACTCGGGGCGCAGCCCGAGGCTGGTTCCTTTCCGCTGGCGAGAGGCCGGAATCACTTTCGGTACCTGCCGATGCGGAATTGCTGTGCTCGTCCGACGGAAAGGCCATGGCGTATTACCTGCCTGCACAGCCCGATGCAGGGGTATTCGTTGGTTCCGCGGGAAAATTTGAGAATTATTCGGTGCAGGGAAATGTAACTGGCATGGTGTTCTCCCCAGAAGGCAAGGAACTCTACGCGCTCGTGTTCCACCCCGATGGAGCATCATCGTTGATTCGTATCAGGTTACAGAAGCCGGGCACCGAGATCATCGCCAGCGGCCTCGATGCCATCCCTGCGGCCGATGCGGTCCCCATGGCCAACCGTATCGCTATTTCGCCGGATAGACGCAGTATTTTTCTCGCACTAGCCACCGATGCGGCACCCGACAATACCATGCGCCACAAGCCTGACGCCCAGCGTTGGCTCAAGGTTTACCAGCTGGATCTTCCTTCTGGCAGTCGCCGCCTCGTGGTCCAATCTGCCAATCAAGACAACTTCGCGCCCGCGTTTGCTGCTGGAGGCCTTTACTGGAGCCGGAACGTTGTTTGGGAATCGGTTGTAGTGCTGCCCGTTGATGGTGGCGAAACCAAGGAACTTGTTGCTGATGGAGAGGTGCCGATATGGAGTCCCGACAGCCGACGGATTTCCTACGTTTTCGGCGGTTGGAGAATGGCGGATTGGGCGATTAATTTGGACGCCGCCGTCGTCGATGTTGACGCACAGGGGCAAAGGGCATCTTCACCGAAAATCATTGTGTCGGGGTACCACGAAGATTTCCCGGCAGCCTGGTCGCCGAACGAACGCTGGATTGCGTTCCACTCGCATCGCTCGAAGACGCCGGTCCCTGCCTACGACAGTCCTGGGAGCACGGATGACATCTATATTCGGCTTGCTGACGATCCCCGTGCACCCGAAATCCGTGTGACCGACTTTGGATGGGGAACCGGACCGGCTTTTTGGTCGCCTGACGGACGCAAGCTGCTATTCAGTTCATGGGTAAAGGGCGGTCCACCCGGAATATACAGAGTCTGGCTTATTACGCTTGACCCCGACAGCGGAACGGTGCTCCGCATTGATAAACTGCCATTGCCACCGGCCATTCGCAGTGCTCAATGGACAGCTTGGTCTCCAGACGGCAGGGAGATCGCGCTTGAGGACGACCGCGGTGGCGAAAATCGCAGTCTTTGGATTGTCGATACCGATGGCGCTCACGCGCAAAAATTGATCGACTACAAAAGTTCAACCTTGGGAGGGCTGGATTGGACTCCGGATGGCAAGACGATGATTTATCCTGCTCTTGCCGAAGACCGAATGCAGTTGTTTCGTATCCCCCGCCATGGCGGCTCGCCTACCAAACTGTCAAATGACCCTGGTAGCCTGATGCATCCACGCGTCTCACCCGACGGCCGGTGGGTCGCTTGCACTCGAATCATACAGTCCCTTCAAATCTGGCGCCGGACCTCCGCCGGACGCTAATCTGAAGAGTCGCATCTAAGTTCTCCGGGGTGTGGACGCCTCACGCCTTCTGGTCGGCGGTCAGAAGCGTCTTTTCGAGGTAGCTCACACGGAAATAGCCTACGCAACACGCTCGCCTCTTCCGAGACGGATGAATCCGCATTCGGGTGTATGCCATGCCTGACTCCTGCGAGTTCTTGCGTGATCACCCGGAGGCCGTCAGCATCTCCTGCACCGTTCGCTGAACCGACTTCGGGTACCTCAAAGAATATTTCTGCAGCTTCTTCTTGTCGATTGCGTTCAGGCTCAACTCATCGAGCACCACGGGTAATCCTTCCTGGCGTTGCAGGTACACCCAATCCAGCAGGGCTTTTTCCGGTTCTGCAATCTTGTATGACCCATGCCGTGTGCGCTTTTCCTGAAAACCCCAGAACAGATTCTTGCCGATGTGCCGGTACACCATGTTAACCGAGGCGCTGCGAAACTTTCGCGGGAATCCCGTCGTCACGCACGTCAGAGCGGACGGGCTTTGCGTCGAAATGCCCCAATCCGCAAGTGCCGATTCCAGGGAAATGTACGCATTCGGTCGCAGGATGCCCACGAGTTCCCGGGGAGAAACGTCATGCGCTAGCTTGTTGACGTAGATCTTTCGCGAAACGTGTTCGACCAGCCCCCGTCGCTCCTGCCTTCGCAGCGCATTTCCAACCACCGCCTCCGCAATACCGTAACGACGCGCCAGTTCGTCCGATCGCAGAACCGACGACCGTAGGGCCTCTTTTCGCAGTGTCGCCGCCCAGTCCAAGAATTCTTGATCCCCCTACAGCCATTCCCCGAACACGCTTCTCACCGCCGCTCGCAAACTCTCAAAGCCTTCGCCTTCCAGTTCGGCGTAAACATCGTCGGGCAAGACCGGCTTAAGTTCCGCTCGACAGAGTCTCGCATCGACTTTTTCGATTCGTTCGGTGATTTGCTCCCGGTCCATTTCCCGCCACATGAGAGCATCGTGCAAATGCCCCTTCAGCACCGCATCGAGCTTCGCTCCTTGTGTCAGCAACAGACGGATGTCAAACGCATCTCTCGTCTTAACCATCCTTCGCGATACGAACGATTCCGCTTTTTGCAGCAGCAGATAGTCCCGCGAAGCGGTTGGAATGAGTGCGGTGCTCTTCTCATCCGGGATTTCTTCCTGCACGATCTCTCCGGATAGCACCGATCCTCCCATGCGCGTCAGGTCAACGGTGAATAGCCTTTGCCTCTCAGATCCGACAATCCATAACCGAAGGAAATTTTCGCCGGCTCGTTCTGGTTCGAAACCCACCGGACCGATGTCGAGAACCCCCGCCACTTCGTCGAGTCGCGCCCGCAATGCCTCTTCGAGTTCCTCCGCTGTGGGTAACGTCTCAACGCGCGCCAGCAGGTCCAAGTCTTTCGAAAGCCGCGGACTGTTGTGAAATAGGACGAGCGTCGCTCCTCCAAATAGGACAAAGTGCTCCGGCAGAGCGGAAAACAGCGCGATCGCGGCTTCCTCCATAAGAATAAGGATATGAGCCTGGTCCTGACGGAAGTTCCGCTCCAAATACCGTGCGATCCTCTCCTGTAGGGTCATTTGCAGAATACACCATATATGGTTGTTTTTGAAATCATATTCGATTTCTGATTTTCAATCATCACTCTATGCGATGCAAAACGCAATTATCCCAAAGATCACGCCAACGCTCAATCGGCCGCAATAGTTTAGTGGTCCGTTCCGGCCCCCCATTCTCACGGCCTTTCGGCGCAGGCGCCAAACGTTGTCATCCTCTGTGATTCCGCCTTCGCGGGCACACCGTCGCGCCACTCGCGGACTCGTGTCACGCCGGTTGCCGTCCGCTACGGCTCCCTGATTCGTCCCTTTCCGTTCTCCTCTACCGCGGTCCTTTGGTTCCCGTGCCTCAAGTGAGGGAACCAAATCCCCGCACAGGAGAACGGAAAATGAAATCAGAACAAATCAAGGAAATCACAGAAAAGGCCACCGAACAGCTCGTCGCCGCACTGAACGCAGGCCGCAGCGAAGTGCTTGCCGGCTATCTCAAAGCCATCGGGCGCTTCCATCGCTACAGCTTTCACAATGTTCTGCTCATCGCTTCGCAGAACCCGAATGCCAGCTATGTCGCCGGTTTTCGCACTTGGAATCAGCTGGGCCGCTTCGTGAAGAAAGGCGAGAAAGGCATTGTGATTCTTGCTCCCATCGTTCGTCGCAAACCCGAGACCGAAATGGATCCGGAAGAAACTCCTGCCTCGGTCGCGGGTTTTCGCGCTGCCTACGTATTCGATGTCACACAGACCGACGGCAAGGAACTGCCTCACATCGGAATCGTGCAAGGTGATCCGCGTGGACTTGGCGAACGGCTCCGCAGCTTCGCAGAGACGAAGGGAATCTCGGTCGAATATTCGTCCGGCATCGCGCCCGCACGCGGCACGTCGAGCGGTGGCCGCATCGCGCTTCTTCCCGGCCAGTCGCCGGCGGAAGAGTTCTCCACGCTCGCCCATGAACTGGCGCATGAACTCCTCCACCGCGACGATCGCCGCGGCAGCACCCCGCGCCGAATCCGCGAAACCGAAGCCGAGGCAACCGCATTCGTCGTTTGCCACGCCATCGGACTTGAAACCGGTTCGGCCGCTTGCGATTACATCCAGTTGTGGAATGGAGATGCCCAGGTCCTTACCGACAGCCTCGGCCACGTACGGCAGGCGGCCTCCCAGATGCTCAGCGCGCTCACGGATGCGTGAGCGATAGAAATATTGCCATAGTCGAAGCCAGCCTTCTGAAGTTGCTCGGTAGCCCAGGTCAACAGAACGAAACACAGATTACCGAGTGAGCAATGTTCTTTGGCTGCGAACTCCTCCAGCATGGCTCTAGTCTCGACTGTAATTTTCGCGTTGGTGCCGACCTTCCAAATGCCCACGTCAGTCCCCGTCGCGCCTGCGGTAATTAACGTCTGAGAAATCAACGACGTTCGTGACGATTGTTGGGCTACACAGGATCGAGAAGTTCTTCCCATCTGTGAACCGCACGTTGAAGGACAGGTATCCTTCCTCATGCCAGTACGAAATCCAATCCACTTTCTTGCCATGCACCTCCGGGTACCGTCGCCGCAGCTTTTCGTACTTCTTCTTGATTCGCATCTCAAGCCGCCTGTGTTCTGCCGGGCTGATCGGCTTTATCGGAATACCGTCCACCGTCACGGCCTTGGCTTTTTTCTTCTTAGGCATGCGCGTCCTCCGGCACGGTGCTCTTGACGCCCGAAGCAGGTGTCGGCGAACCATTTACTTTGCAGTTGGACTGGACCGCTTCGGTTTTTTTAGACGTCTTCTTCGGGCGCTTGCTCCGGGAGAGAAACTGTACCAGCGGCGGTTTCCCATCCAGCTTGCGCTCGCGCTCGACGGTGCGCATCAATTGACAGATTTCGTCGTTGGTTAGGGGCTCATCGGAGAGCC
>Ga0209240_1000216_pt1 | contig 23767 bp, 26 predicted proteins | sample GraSoi_2013_80cm_FD_185828 | JGI IMG/M metagenome (GOLD analysis project Ga0209240, IMG submission 185828) | Grasslands soil microbial communities from the Angelo Coastal Reserve, California, USA - Sample 9_17_2013_80cm (SPAdes) (version 2) | ecosystem: Environmental > Terrestrial > Soil >...
AGCCGCCGTAGTACGCGCCACCTTCTGACGGCCGAACGGTTGATACCACGCCACGGTAGCGTTCCGTAGACCCTACGGCGCCCCCCGCAGATCGGCGGGTAGCCATCGTGGCCTCGTCGGCGGCCAGGGCGCGGCTGGCAGCTCACGCCATACGGTCGAGCATCTCGCGGACGAGGTCAATGGAGGTGTGCGGATGCAGGAACGCGAGTCTGGCGACTGTCTCGCCCTCCCACACCGACGGCGGAGCGAACGCCACCTGGTCGCGGAGCAGTTGGTCGGCCCAGCCGGTGTACTGCTCAGGGGCCCAGCCCGGGCGGCGGAACAGGACGACGCCCAGCTCGGGTTCGCGGATCAACGTGAGGTAGTCACGCGCCTTGATCTCGGCCGCTGTTTCAGAGGCCAGCCGAATTGCCGCCTCGATGGCCTCGCTGTAGGCACCCACGCCGTGCACCGACAGGGAGAACCACAGCGGCAGTCCTCGGGCGCGCCTGGTCAGGTGGTAGGCGTAGTCGGTCGGGTTCCACTCCGCGGACTTGTCATGGATGACGTCGAGATAGGAGGCGTCCTGCTTGTGCACCGACCGCGCCACCTCGGGATCGCGGTAGATCAGGGCGGCGCAGTCGAACGGTGCGAACAGCCACTTGTGCGGGTCGACGACGAAGGAGTCGGCGTTCTCAATCCCGTCATACCTGTGCCGGACGCTGGGCGCGAACAGTCCGGCCCCGCCGTAGGCCCCGTCCACGTGGAACCATGCGCCGAGCTCACGGGCGACCGCCGCGGCACCAGCCAGGTCGTCGATGATGCCTGCATTTGTCGTGCCGGACGTGGCGACTACCGCGGCCAGCGATGACGGGTCGCCGTCGGCGGCAATGGCCGTCCTGAGCGCGGTCCCCGTCACCCGGTGATCGTCGGTGTGAACGGTCAGAGGGTCCATCTCCAGGATCCGCAGCGTGTTGATGATCGAGGAGTGCGCGTCGGTTCCGACGGCGACCCGCCAGCGCTGGCCGGCGGCCGAAGTGCCTGCCTTGCGCTTGGCCACCTCGCGAGCGACGACTAGCGCCGACAGGTTGCCGGCGGAGCCACCGGAGACGAAGCACCCACCCGCGGACTCGGGCAGCTCGGCACGGTCGGCGATCAGCCGCAACACCTTGTTCTCTGCGTGGACGGCACCTGCGGCCTCCAGCCAGGAGATGCCCTGGATCGACGCGCAGGAGATCAACATGTCGAACAGCAGCGATGCCTTCGTCGGCGCGGCGGGAATGAAGCCCAGGAAACGCGGACTGTCCGCCGAGATCACCGCGGGCGCCATCACCGAGGCATAGACCCCGAGAACCTGGTCGGAGTTATGTGCCTCGTCGCCCGGCAGCCCCGCCATGGCCGCGTCGAGCGCGGCCGGATCCTGCGAGCCCTGGTCGAGCGGGACCGGATCTAGCCGCAGCCGATTCTCCGCGTAGGCCAGAACGGACCGGATCATTTGCTCAGTTACCGCGTCCACACTGTGCATGGGCGAAACGTAGAGCGTTAGGCGGCGATGTCGCAAGGGCCGGTGGGAGCGCCCGGCTCCAGCGGCCTGCCGGATTGGAGCGCCGGGCAACCGGGGCGTGCCGCTGGCTAGCCAGACAGCGCTCGAGGTGGCCTGACTGCCGATAATCAGCCAGGATTGAGATGTCCGCGCGAGTGGAGATGATCGTGACCAACTCACGGAAGACCGGCGCGGCCGCTGGCGCTGGCGCGGCACATCCGCTGGATCCGCTGACGGCCGAGGAGATCGGGCAGGTCGCGACGATCCTGCGGCGCCGGCAGGGGATCGGCGCGGGCTGGCGGTTCGCGTCGATCGAGCTCAAGGAGCCAGGCAAGGACGCTTCGCAAACCCCCGGGGCCGGCCAGCCAGGTCGCCGAGAGGCGGTCGCGGTCTGCTGGAACACTGGCGACGGCCGAGCGTACCGCGCGGTGGTGTCCCTCGCCGACGTCGCGGTCACGGCCTGGGAGCACCTGCCCGGCCAGCAGCCGAATATGACCGTGGACGAGTGGCATGAGTGCGATGAGATGCTCCGCGGCCACCCACTGCTGGCCAAGGCGCTCGCCCGGCGCGGGATCGGCGACATGTCACGGGTCCTGACGGACGTGTGGGCTTACGGCGCCGCGCTGGTTCCCGAGCGCTACCGCGGGCTGCGGCTCGGCTGGTCGGACGTCTGGTATCGCGGCAGCGAGGACGGCAACCCCTACGCGCATCACGTCACTGGGCTGCATCCCGTCGTCGACCTCAACCGGATGACCCTGCTGGAGGTCGAGGACGGCCTTGACGCCGGGACGCTAGCCGGTCCGCCTGCGGCCCTGCCCGAGGTCATGGGCGAGTACCTGCCGAAGCACATCCCTATGCCGCTGCGCGAAGTGATGCCCCTCCAGGTCAGCCAGCCCGAAGGTGTCTCGTTCAACCTCGATGGCCGGCTGCTGTCCTGGCAGAACTGGCAGCTGCGCGTGGGATTTAACCACCGCGAGGGGCTGGTGCTGCACAAGGTGGGGTTCCGCGACGGCGGGCGGCTGCGGCAGGTAGCGAACCGGCTCTCCTTCGCGGAAATGATCGTGCCGTACCGGGACGCCACCACTGATCACTACCGCCGGACCGCATTCGACATCGGTGAGTGGGGCCTTGGCTTCATGACCACCTCCCTTGAGTTCGGCTGCGACTGTCTGGGGGAGATCACCTATCTTGACGCGGTTGTGCACGACTCTAGCGGCGAGCCGCGCACGATCAGGAACGCGATCTGCATACACGAGGAGGACAATGGCATCCTTTGGAAGCACGTCGACTACGCGTTCGGCTCTGAGGCGCGCCGGATGCGGCGACTGGTCGTGTCGTTCCACGTCACGGTCGCGAACTATGAGTACCTGATCTACTGGCGCTTCTATCAGGACGGCAGCATCGAGTGCGAGGTGCGCGCCACCGGTATCATGGTCACGTCGTCATTCGCCGAGGGCGGCAAGCCGCCGTACGGCACGCTGGTCGACGAGCGTACCTACGCGCCGTTCCACCAGCATTTCATCGTTGCGCGCCTCGATCTTGACATTGACGGCGCTGCCAACACGGTCTACGCGTCGCAGTCCGAGGCGCCTGGAGCGGGCGACGAAGACCCGTACGGCCTGGGCCTAGTCGTCCGTGATACGCCATTGCGCACTGAGTCGGACGGCAAGCAGGATTACGACTGGCAGGTGCAGCGCTGCTGGAAGGTCGTCAACGAAAACGTCAGGAACGGCCTGGGCACCCCGGTCGGGTACAAGCTGGTGCCGGGCGGCTCGTTCCCGCCGCTACTCGACCGGTCCTCGCAGGCGTTCCGGCGCGCCGAGGTGATCGGGCACACCCTCTGGGTCACGCCTTACCGCGAGGACGAGCGATGGCCATGCGGCGACTTCCCGAACCTCAGCGACCGGGACACTGGCCTGCCCGTCTGGACCGCGCGGGACCGCTCCATCGAGAACACCGACGTGGTGCTCTGGTACGTGTTCGGCATTCATCACATCACCCGGCCGGAGGACTGGCCGGTGATGCCGGCTGAAACAGTCTCGTTCTGGTTGAAGCCGTTCGGGTTCTTCGACCGCAACCCGGCCCTGGACGTGCCGCCGAGCCGGCCGGAGTGCGGTGACTCTCGATCCCAGCACCGGTGAGGTGTACGCGGAGGCGCCGGTGTCCGGCGAGGCTGACGTTGATGCCGCTCTTCGGGCTGCGGCCCGGGTGTCCGAGATGCGGCGCGACGCCACCCCCAGCGACTCGCCGATGCGCCCACCCGCCGGAGCGCTCGGCAGCGCGGACTCGGCCCGGCTTGTACGCGGTCACCCGCTCTTCGCGTTCGGAAGGCGGTGTGAGCTGTCAGCTAGGATTCGGCTCATGTCGCTAGAAAGGGGTCCTCTGGTTCAGGGTGCGCAGGCCACAGCAGGGAACTGGCAGGATGCGCCTTTCAACCGCTGGGCGTACTGGCATGTCCGCGAGATTCTGCCCACCTACCTGGTATCGCGCGGCACCGGGCCGGCCCGCGAGCTGCCCGCATCCGCGGCGACGGCTGATCTGCTCGGCATCGATCTGACTCGCGTCGATGGGTCGGCCGGCACCGTTGGCGCGGTGTTCGCGGACTCTTTCACCGACGCGTACGTGGTACTTCAGGACGGCGACCTGGTCAGCGAGTGGTACGGCCCCGAGGGAGCACCGGACCGACCGCACGCGCTCATGTCGGTCTCGAAGTCCGTAGTGGGCTGCGTGGCCGCAGCGCTCATCGACCGCGGCCAGCTAAGCCCCGCTCGCGACGTCACCGACTACGTGCCCGAACTCGCCGCGAGCGGCTATGCCGGCGCAACTGTGCGGCATGTGCTGGACATGCGCAGCGGTGTCAGGTTCGTTGAGGACTACGCCAGCCCGCAAGCCGAAGTACGGGTGCTGGACCAGTGGCTCGGATGGCGGCCCGACGAGGACGGCGGCGAGCCCCGTGGGCTCTACACGTACCTGGCCACGCTGGAGGCCGAGGTGCCGCACGGCGGACGGTTCCTTTACCGCTCCGCCGAGACCGATGTGCTGGGCTGGGTGTGCGAGCGCGCGGCGGGGAAGCCGATGGCCGAGCTTGTTTCCGCGCTGGTGTGGGCGCCGATGGGCGCCGAGCAAGACGCCGACCTGCTGCACGATGGTCTAGGTACCGCCGTGCACGACGGCGGGCTGTGCGCCACCGCTCGCGACGTGGCCAGGTTCGGCCAGATGCTGCTTGACGGCGGAGCGGTCCCGGACGGCGCCGGGGGGACGCGCTGGGTCGTCGCGCCGCAATGGCTGCGGCATGGCTGGGCCGCGGACTCCGACGTGCGGGCCGCGTTCGCCGCATCGCCTGCCGAGTCCGTGTTCCCTGGCGGCTGGTACCGCAATCAGCTCTGGTTTCGCCCTGGCGAGCAGGGCGATGTGCTGCTGTGCCTGGGAATCCACGGACAGATGCTGCACGTCAGCCGCCGCACCCGCACGGTCTGCGTGAAATTCTCCACCTGGCCCGACGCGCTGAACCCCGGCTATCTCCAGGACACGTTGCGTGCCCTCGATGCCATTGGCGGCGTGCTTGCCGGACGGGAGCGCGCTGGCGGCGGCCGACGCCGACTGGCCGGTGTCGTGTCCGGCCTGAGCCGCCGCGGCGATTCTGCTGCCCCGCGTGGCACCAATGTCGTCTGAGTAATCGCCGCGAGTTGACCGGCGTGGCCGCGAAGCTCTGGAAAGTCGCTTCTCGACGGCGGCCCGCCGGGGTCCTAGCCTGGCGATATCGGCACGATCGCGCTGCGCTCCGCTCGCCAGCGGATCTCCTGCGCCTTAAGGAGCCCCGTGACTGCTACGACACCTCCAGCTGGCTTCTCCCCGTCGCCGAGCCGCCGCCAACTCAATGGCATCTCCGAGATCCGCACGTTCTTCCGCACCAACCAGCAGCCGATCTACTTTGTCGGGCCGACGGCATTTAACTTGCTCGGCATCGACCGCTGGGTCCGCAACTTCCAGTACATCGCTTACTACGACTCCTGGGACGGCCAGCATCCCAGGGTGTTCGCTCCCGAGAACCGCCCGTACGTGGAATTCGAGTCGAGCGAGCAGATCAACAACTACCTGCTGCGCGATGCGGAGGTCCGGGAGCACCTGCGCCGCCGCGGTGGCGTGCCGATGATCGCGATGGTGTTCTTCGATGAGGAGACCGAGCAGATCTGCCGAGAATTGGGCTACAACCTGATCCTGCCGCCGGATTCGCTGCGGCGTCGGCTGGACTCGAAGATCGTAACTACCCAGCTCGGCAACGAGGCGGGCGCGCCGTCAGCTCCGAACGTGCTAGGCGAGGCAGCCAGCTACGCCGAGCTCGTCGCGCTGGCGACGGCTGCCGAGCTCGGCAGTGATCTGGTCGTGCAGACTCCCTACGGCGATTCGGGCAAGACCACGTTCTTCATCACGTCCGAACGGGACTGGGACTCCTGCGCAGCAGAACTCATCGGCCAGCAGCTCAAGGTAATGAGGCGGATCAACAACAAGGCAGCGGCCGTCGAGGCGTGCATTACCCGACACGGCACGATCGTCGGGCCGTTCATGACCGACCTGACCGGGTACCCCGAGCTCACCCCGTACAAGGGCGGGTGGTGCGGTAATGACCTGTTCCCGGAGGCGCTGTCCGAGACTGATCGGGCGACTGCTATCAGCCTAGTCCGCAAGCTGGGCTCCCGGCTCGCCCAGGAAGGGTACAAGGGATTCCTTGAGATCGACGTGCTCGTTGATCTCGACACCGGCGCGGTGTACCTGGGCGAGCTCAACCCCCGTATCTCGGGTGTTTCGTCGATGACGAATGTCACGGCCGGCGCCTATGCTGACGTGCCGCTGTTCCTGTTCCACCTGCTCGAGTTCATGGACGTCGACTACATGATCGATGTGGAGGAGATCAACGAGCGCTGGCGCGAGCTCGCGGCCGTGGACGTCTGGTCACAGCTGATCATGAAAGAGCCGGGTGACGCGGTCGAGCGTATCCTGGCCGCGCCGCGTACCGGTGCCTGGCACCTGACCGACGGCGGGACGCTCACCTTCGACCGGGTCAGCAACGACTGGCACGAGATCACCGGTGAGAACGAGGCCTTCTTCATGCGTGTCTACCCTCCCGGTGACTTCCGGTTCCACGGCGCCGACCTGGGCATTCTTGTCACCAAAGGCCGCATGCAGACAGCCGACGGACTCACCGACCGGTGCCGCCGCTACATCGAGGGCATCCGCGCCCACTACCAGTCGGAGGTCGTGCCGGACGTACCCGCAGTGATGCCCATCGCATATGTCAAGTAGGGCGGCTGGGCCGCGGCCGCAGGCCAGCTCACTTGCCCTTCGGCCCGGTTCGCCGTCACATAACCCCGATGTATGGCGCGCCCGGAAGGTGGCTATCGGCTGGGGAGTGATCGCGGTAGGCCGAACCATGGCAGGACGCTGTTGTCGAAGCGGGTCATGGCGCAGATCCGGTCGCCGGTGAGGGTGAGGACGTAGAGGCCGGTCCCGTGGCGGAGGCCGGTAGGGGCGCGCAGGTAGGCGCCGAACGCGGGCTGGCCGTTGGCTCGTGCCGGGATGAGGTCGAATCTGCGGCCCGCGCCGAACAGGCTGGCGCAGAAGCGGGCCACGACCTCTCGGCCTTCGTATTCGAAGGGCATCGGCGGCATCGCCATGAAGACGTCGTCGGTCAGGAGGGCCACCAGCGCGCCCATATCGGCGGACTCCCACGCGCGGACGAATTTCGCCACGATGGCGTCCTCGGCGGGTGAGCCGGCGGCGGGAGGCGGTTCGCGGCCAGCGGCCGGCGGCGGCCGGCGCTGGAGGCTGGCGCGGGCCCGCTTGAGGGCGCTGGTGACCGATTCGACGGTCACCTCCAGCAGGCCGGCCACCTCGCTGGCGCGGAATCCGAGGACGTCGCGCAAGATGAGGACGGCGACCTGGCGCGGCGGCAGGAGCTGCAGGGCGGTCACGAAGGCCAGGGAGATGGCTTCGGTCTGCTCGTAGCGGGCCTCCGGGCCGGGCGGCGCGCCGCCCGCATCCTCGAGGAGGGCGCCGGGAAACGGCTGCAGCCAGACGACCTCGCCGAGCCGGGTCGGCTCGGGCGGTTCCACGTTGGGCACGTCCCACTCCCCGGCCGTTCGCCGGCTGGCCGACCGGCGCGCGTCGAGGCACCGGTGGGTGGCGATCTTGTACAGCCAGGTGCGCAGTGAGGCGCGTCCCTCGAACCCGCCGAGGCCTTGCCAGGCGGTCAGCAGCGTGTTCTGCAGGGCGTCCTCGGCATCCTGGAAGGATCCGAGCATCCGGTAGCAGTGCACCTGGAGTTCCCGGCGGCACGGCTCGGTCAGCTCTCCGAACGCGTCACCGTCCCCGGCCCGCGCCCTGGAGATCAGGTCGGCTGCCACCACCCTCGCGTCACCTTCTTCCCGCACCTAGCCGCACTCGCATCCTGTACAGGCGCCGGCCGAGCGGCGAACTGGGCGGCCGGCCGGCGCCCACTTTCCCGGCGCCGCAGCGCCTGCATAAGGCGACGACTCCGACGCTAGGAAGCGCACGATGACTCTGCTCAGCAAACGACACCCGGTCGCCGGCGACCAGCGGACGAAAAGGGCGGTGCCGGGCTGGGCCGTGCTGGCAGTGTGCTGCCTGGCGCAGTTCATGGTGGTACTCGACATCTCGATCGTCAACGTGGCCCTGCCGCAGATGAAGAGCGGATTGCACCTGTCGACGGACGGACAGCAGTGGGTCATCAACGCTTACACCCTCACGTTCGCCGGCCTGCTCATGCTGGGTGGCAGGGCCGCCGACCTGTTCGGGCGCCGGCGCGTGTTCCTTATCGGGCTCGGCCTGTTCACGGGGTTCAGCCTGCTGGGCGGGCTGGCGCAGGACGGAGCGTGGCTTCTCAGCGCGCGGGCGCTGCAGGGCGCCAGCGGAGCAGTTCTGGCTCCGGCGACGCTAAGCCTGCTCACCACCTCGTTCCGCGACCCCGCCGGACGGCGCCGGGCGCTCGGCGCATGGTCGGCGACCGCGGCCAGCGGCGCCGCGATGCTGGCCGCCAGGCTGGTGGCCCGGCTCGCGGCGCGCGGCCAGCTGGTGATCGGGCTGCTGCTAGAGGCCGCGGGCCTGGCGTGGATGACCCGGCTGACGCCAGGTGACGGCTACTGGCCGAGCGTGTTCCTGCCCGAACTGCTGACCGGTACCGGATTCGGCCTTTCGTTCCTGCCCATGACCCTGGGTGCCACCACCGGCGTCCCTCCGCAGGAGGCGGGCCTGGCGTCAGGCTTGCTCAACACCACCCGCCAGGTGGGCGGCGCCATCGGCTTGGCGGCGACAGCGACCGCCGCCGCGGCCGTACACGCCCATTCAGCTGTTCACCACGTGGTGGCCGCAGCCTTGACCAGCGGCTACGACCGGGCTTTCGGCATCAGCGCCGTTGTGCTCGTCGCGGGGGCTCTGATAGCGCTCTTGCTTCCAGCCCGGCTCGGCACAGCTCAAGCTTCGATCTCCGTCCCCGAACGCTCCTGGCCGGCGAAGGCGCCGGCCGAAGCATGAACCCCCACGTTAACAAGACCATGAACCGAGCCAGGAATCAAAGCCCAATCAGAAAGAGGCAAGAAATGAGAAAAGTGATCGTTTCCACCTATGCGACGCTCGACGGGAGAGTGGACGAGCTCCAGGACTGGACTATTCCGTACAACGACGACGCGGTGGTCAATTATCACACCGACCTTCTGAAGAACAGCGATGGCCTGCTCCTGGGCCGCAAGACGTACGAGATATTCGCCGCCCGCTGGCCATCGAAGTCAGGAGAGCTCCCTTACATCGACAAGATGAACAGCATGGCCAAGTACGTCGCGTCAACCACGCTCCGAGACCTGGAATGGGGGAACTCCCATTTGATCGAAGGCGATGCCGTGGACGGCGTGGCCAAGCTCAGGCAGCAGCCCGGCCAGGACCTGGTCATGTACGGCTGCCACGATTTCATGCACAAGCTGCTGGAACACGGCCTCATTGACGAGTATCGGATCCTGGTTCACCCAGTCCTGCTCGGGAAGGGGAGGACCTTCCTCAAGGACGGCGCGAAGCAAGTGAACCTCAAGCTCGTCGACACGATCGTGATCCCACCGGGGGTGGCCATCCTCACGTACCAGCCAGTGCGGTAGAGAGCGCGCCAGTCGTGGCGAGTCGGAGAGGACAGGGCTTAGCCGGGGTTGCCACCGCCGTCGCTATGCGGCCATGGCCCTGCCGGGCAGCAGTGAGTGACCGGCTGGCGTCTCGCCGCCTGCAGTGCCATCGGGCACGGATGTGCGCCGCCGGCTACGGCAGATCAGGGAGCGCCAGCCGCGTCCGGGCGCGGTGGGCGGCGATTTCGCGCCGCGCGCCGGGTCTGTATATGTAGGGCCAGCGCGTCGCTGGCGTTCGCGCGGGAGAGTTTGAGGGAACCGATGACGGTCACTGAGGATTTCACCGGTCTCACCGGCCGGTTCCGGGGTGAGTTGCTGGCTCATTGTTACCGGATGCTGGGCTCGGCTGAGGAGGCCGAGGATCTGGTTCAGGAGACGTACCTGCGGGCGTGGCGGTCCTATGAGGGCTTTGAGGGTCGTTCCTCGGTGCGGACCTGGCTGTACCGGATCGCGACCAACGTGTGCCTGACCGCGATCGAGCGCCGCGGCCGCCGGCCGCTGCCGTCGGGGCTGGGCGGGCCGGCGGAGGACCCGGAGGCGCCGGTGGTGGCCGGGACGGAGGTGCCGTGGCTGCAGCCGTTTCCCGGCGCACTGCTGGCAGCCGAGCGCGAGGATCCGGCCGCGGTGGCGGTGTCGCGGGCGGGCACCCGGCTAGCCTTCGTCGCGGCGCTGCAGTACCTGTCCGCCCGGCAGCGCGCGGTGCTGATCTTGCGGGACGTGCTGGAGTGGCCGGCTGCTGAGGTGGCGGAGCTGCTGGACACCACGACCACCGCGGTGAACAGTGGGTTGCGGCGGGCCCGGGCCCAGCTCGCGCTGGCGCTGCCCGCCGAAGATGAGCTTGCCGAGCCTGCCGAGCCGGATCGGCGGGCGCTGCTGGACCGGTTCGCCGCGGCCATTGAGAACGCCGACGCCAGCGCGCTGGCCGACCTTTTGCGGGAGGATGTCGCGCTGGAGATGCCCCCGATGCTGACCTGGTTCACCGGCCGGCCGGCCGTGGCGCGCTTCGCCGGGTCGCACCTTCTCACCGCGCCTGGACGGCTGCGGCTGGTTCCGGTCACGGCGAATGAGCAACCGGCGTTCGCGGTGTACCAGCGCGAATCAGGCGGGGGATATCACGCGCACGCCGTGCTGGTGCTCACGGTCACCAGGACCGGGATCGCGCGGATCGTCAGCTTCCAGAACCCGGGCCTGTTCGGCTCGTTCGGCCTGCCATCGGAGTACCGTGCCGCCGGGCCGATGCCGGCGCCGGACCCGGCGGTTCATCCGTGGCCCCGCTGATCAGGGGACTGGAGGTGCTCGAATCAGCTGTCAGTTACGCGCTGGCCGGGGCCGCGCTGGGCACTCCGCAGCTCATGCAGCGTCCCACCCCGTGCCCGGGCTGGGACCTGGAAACGTTGCTGGACCACGTCAGCGACTCGATCGGGGTGCTGGCGGAGGCGATAAGCGCCGCAGGCCCAGCCGCAGGCGCTGGCGCTGGCGCGGCGCCGCCTGGCTACCCGGGACCGGGGCGTGACCCGGTCGTGCGACTGCGTGGGCAGGCAGCCAGGCTGCTGGGCGCCTGCGCCGCTGCCGGGCCAGCCCAGCGGCGGGTCGCCATCTGGGACCGCGAGCTGACTGCGAGCGTGGTCGCGGTGACCGGAGCCATCGAGATCACCATCCATGGCTGGGATATCTCGGTCGCATGCGGCGGCCACCGGCCGGTCCCGCCGCGCCTGGCGGCCGTCTTGCTGTCGATCGCCCCGCTGCTCATCACCCCAGGCACCCGGCCTGGGCTGTTCGCCGACCCGGTCCGGCTGCCGGGCCCAGCCTCCCCCGGCGACCAGCTCATCGCTTTCCATGGCCGCCAGCCGCGCCCCCCGGCCGCGCCCGGGCCTGGCGGCAGCTGAACCGAGCCCACGCCGCATACCGGTCCGCGGCGATTCCCGGGAATCCGGCTGGTCTATATCAGTAGGCCGCCAACAAGCGGCGCGGAACCCGCAAGAACATGACAGAACTGGAGCAACAGACATGACAATCGCCGACAAGACAGTGCTGGTGACCGGCGCCAATCGCGGCATCGGCCAAGCGCTGGTCACCGAAGCACTCTCCAGAGGCGCGAAGCGAGTGTATGCCGGCACGCGCCAGCCCCTGACCCACCCGGACGGGCGCGTCACGCCCCTGGCCCTGGACGTGACCGACGTGGCGCAGATTCATGCAGCTGCCGAGAGCATCGAATCTCTCGATGTCCTCATCAACAACGCCGGAATTGCGCTCTTTGATGACCTGAGCGATCGTGCCGTGCTCGAACAGCACCTGGCCGTCAACCTCTTCGGCCCGTACCGCGTCATCCAGGCCTTCCTGCCGTTGCTGACCCGTTCCCGCGGAGCCATCGTCAACAACGTGTCGACGATGGCCGTCGCCCCCTTGCCGCTCACTCCGGCCTACGCGATCTCGAAAGCGGCCGCGTTCAACCTGACCCAATCGCTGCGCGCCCTTCTGGCCGGACGGGGCGTGCGGGTTCATGCCGTCCTCACCGGCCCCACCGACACCGACATGACCCGGGGCTTCGACATACCGAAGGCCTCGCCGGAGTCCGTCGCGCGAGCCATCTTCGACGGAGTGGACAACGGAGAAGAGGACATCTTCCCCGATCCCGCGTCACAGTCCCTGGCCGAGAGCTGGCGCAGCGGTGCGGTCAAGGCACTCGAGCGCGAGAACGCGGCGTTCGTAGCGGCAGCGCCCGCCGCGGCATAAGCAAAGGCACGGACGTCGACTCCGCGCAGCAACGAGACCTACCGGCTCAGGACCGTACTCAAAAGAAGGAGACAAGACGCGATGACGCATCACAAGGTTGTCAGCCGTGAGGAGTGGCAGGCCGCTCGTGACGAGCTGCTCCAGCGCGAGAAGGAGCACACCAGGATGGCGGACGAGCTGGCGCGCCAGCGCCGCGAGCTGCCCTGGGTCGCGATCGAGAAGGACTACCGGTTCGACGCCGACGACGGGACCCGGACCCTGGCCGAGCTCTTCGAAGGCCGCTCCCAGCTCCTGATCTACCACTTCATGTTCGGGTCGGCCTACGAGGCGGGATGCCCGGTCAACTCGTCGATCGCCGACGGCCTCGATGGCCTCCTGCCGCACCTTCATGCCCGCGATGTGACCCAGCTGCTCGTTTCACAGGCTCCGCTGGAGAAACTGCGGGCGTACAAGCAGCGAATGGGCTGGAGCCTTCCCTGGGTCTCGGCGGCGAACACCGACTTCAACTTCGACTTCGGCGCCTCCTACACCGCGGAACAGGTGCGCTCGTGGGGCTTCGACGAGGGCGGGCTGCCGCCGATCATGGCTCACAATGCGGCCGCGACAGGGACCGACGTCGCCGGATACCTGTCGGAATCACCCGCGGTGAGCGCCTTCACGCTCGCCGGCGGCGCCGTCTACCAGACCTATGCGACCACGGCGCGCGGTGTCGAGTTCTTGATGGGCTACTACCCGATCCTCGACCGCGCGTCGAAGGGACGCGACGAGGGCGAGGCGTTCCAGACCTGGATCCGCCGCCACGACGAATACGCCTGAGGCGGTGGAGGAGAAGATCATGGTGAACCCGGCCCGGCACGAGGCCAGTGACTTCAATGCCACCATCATTGAGGAGTTCCGCGCGAATCAGGGACGCGTCGGCGGCCCCTTGGCGGGCACCCCGATGATTCTCATCCACCACATCGGCGCCAGATCCGGGATCGAGCGCGTCACGCCGCTGGCCTGCAATCCTCAAGGAGACGGCCGCCTGGCGATCGTCGCCTCCAATGGAGGATCGCCCGCCCACCCAGACTGGTACTACAACCTCAAGGCCAACCCCAGGATCTCAGTCGAAGTGGGTACCCAGATATTCACCGTTCTGGCGGAGGAGCTGGACGGCACCGCGCGCGCCGGGCTGTGGCCGAAGCTGGTCACGCAATCCCCTGCCGTCGGCGAACACCAGGGCAAGACCACGCGACAGATTCCGGTCTTTATGCTCATCCGCCAGGACTGAACTGCGACCAGAGAGCCTTACTCGCGCGTGTCAGTCGCCGAGCCATCGGATCTTGATTACGAGGGCAAGATCGTCGGGCGGGTACATCAGGAACGTGACCAGTCCCTGGCCGTGCGGGCCGAACGGCAGGGTGCGCGAGGCGGCGGGGTTGGGCGGTTCGTCGGGATGGCGCTGGTATTTGGCGGGGTCGACGTTAGCGACGGCGTCCATGAACTGTGCCAAGCTTTCCTGGCCGTCTGGCTTAAGCTTGCGAACTTGCGCCCCGCGGGCCCGTCCAGTTCCCACTGGTACACGCGTCAGACGCCCTACCGCTCGCGGAGCCGGGCGCGGCTGACCCGGTCGGCCGCGGGCGGGGGACCGTCGGCGAGGTAGCTGCTCACCCGGGTCTGGAACTGCCTAGGGGCAGCGGGGTCGCGCCAACTATCGGCTTCGAACCACCAGCGGCGGACGGTCTCCAGCAAGGGAGTCAGGACGCCGCTGTTGCGGGCCTGCTCGAACGCGGCGTCCAGGTCGGCGTCGTAGCGCCGAAGCACATCGGGGTCGGCGTTGGCGGTTCAACCATGGCGGCTGGGCCCTCTGCGTGGGCCGCCGACTACTCGATGAGATGGCGGCGAGCGTGACGAGACCGCGATGGGCTGAAGGCCGATGGGCTGTAAAACGCTACGCGGGTCCGTCAGGGCCCATTAATTCCTCCGATCGGAGATGACATGCCTGACGTGGGCGGCACGCCCGAGATGCTACCGACCACGCGACGAGCACAGCGAGTTGCGAGGAACTGTGAGCGACGCCGTGACAGATCCGGCTCTTCGCAGGTGGCCGGACCTACCAGGGCACATGCCTGTTGATCCACTGCAGCACGGACCCGATGACAGGGCGCTCATGCCATCCGCGGGACATGACCTCGCCGCGGATCGACTCAGCCGCGCCCCGAAGCCGCTTGTGCATCTGCGACGCCTGGTAGTCCCTCGCCCTGCGGCCCAAGAACCGCACGCAGCCGATGCACACGCCTACCTCCGGGTGATTGCCGAGGTGAACCAGCGCGTCCTGCGAGGTCATCCGGCCGCAGCACCAGCACCCGCTCTCACCGGTCTCCCCGATCGCCGTCTCAGCCTCGGCGCTCATGGCCACTCCCTTCTGCCAGGAAAATTGTAAGCGCAGCGAAGTTCCACCAGCCAGGTCAGTTGCAGTGGCTGCGTGGTGGTCCACCTTCCGCGAAGGCCCGGCAGGCATTACGAGGGGTCCGCGGTCCAAGAGCCCGCGCGGTCAGACCCGCCCGGCCGCTGGCTACCCCTCTGACCAGCGCCGCCTGGCCCGGTGCTCAGAGCCGCTAGCCACCCCGATGGGGGATGCCGCGCACACCCAGCCGCGTCACTGTAACGCCAGCCCTGCGGCGGCTCAGGCGAGCCGGAAACCGACAGTCAGCCTCACCGCTGGCCCAAGATACTCAAGTGAGTACTTGACTATTGAGCCGCCAGGGCGGATACTCAAGTACATGCTTAACCGAACACTCGAGCGGAGCGACGCCAGCCTGGACCACGTATTCCACGCGCTGGCCGATCCGGGCCGCAGGATGATGGTTGAGCGGCTCAGCCGCGGGCCCGCCTCGGTCAGCGAACTCGGCAAGCCGCTGGCGATGTCGCTGGCCGCCGTGGTTCAGCACGTCCAAGTACTGGAAGCCAGCGGCCTGGTCCGGACGCACAAGATCGGCCGCACCAGGACCTGCAGCATTGATCCGGCCGCACTCCGGTCAGCCGAGACCTGGATCTCCGAGCGCCGCTCACTTTGGGAGCGCCGCCTGAACCGCCTGGGCGACTACCTCCTCGACACCCCTGGGGAGAACCCATGACCGTCGGATCGTGGATCGCCGGCCGGCGCTCGCTGTGGGTACGCCGCCTCGGGCAGCTCGCCGACTACCTCGCCCGCACTGCGGGCAGCCGGCCCCGCGATCCCGGTTCTCAAGACCAGCAACAGCAATCCGATCAGCCACAGGAGGAGAAGCAATGACTGAGCGTTCCGCCAATCACACCACCTTCGTCATCGAACGCACCTACCCCACCGCCACTCCCACCCGCACCTTCACGGCCTGGGCAGATGCAAAGGCCAAGGATGTCTGGATGGATGACCCGGACTACCAGTCCAATGACAGCAAGTACGAGCTGCAGTTCGCTGTCGGCGGCCACGAGCGGTTCGGCGGGCTCACGCCTGAGGGCACGAGCTACAGCTACGAGGCGGTCTACTACGACATCGTGCCGGACCAGCGCATCGTGTACTGCTACGAGATGTACTCGGACAGCGAGCGGATGTCGGTATCGGTCGCCACCGTCGAGTTCTGGCCAGCCGGAGACGGCACCAAGCTCACCTACACCGAGCAGGCCGTGTTCCTGGACGGCATCGACAAGCCGGAGGCTCGCCACGAGGGCACCGAGTGGCTGCTCGACAACCTTGGCAAGTACCTCGCCGCGCAGACGGCAAGCTGACGATGCGCACAGTCGTACTACAGGTCGTCGAGCTGTCTCTGGACGGAATCATCGGCGAGGAAGACACCGAGTTCTTCCAGTTCTGCCGCGACCTGCCTGACGACCCGGTCTATGAGCAGAGGCTGGTCAGTTCGCTGCAGCGGGCCAGCCTGCACATCATGGGCCGGGTCACCTATCAGGGGATGGCCGGGCACTTCCCGACGGCCGCCGGCCCGATCGCCGAGGTCATGAACAGCGCGCCCAAGGCCGTCTTCTCCCGGACACTCCGGTCGGCGGACTGGGCCGGCACGACGATCGTCGGCGGCGACATTGCCGAGGAACTGGACAAGCTCAGGCGGCAGGGCGACGGCGAGATCCTCGCTCACGGCGGCCTCAGCTTCGCACAGCAACTGGCCAGCCACGACCTGGTCGATGAGTACCGGCTGAATGTGTTCCCTTTCGTGGCACGCAGCGGCCGGACCCTGTTCGCCGAGGTAGCTAAGCCAGCCGAGCTTGAGCTGGTGTCCAGTACCGCCTTCGACGGAGGCCAGATCGCGCTGGTCTACCGGCGCGCGCGCCGGCACTGACTAGCGCGGCAGATCCCCCTGGGTCGTTGGAAGATGCGTTCTCGTTGTGGGCGGCCGAGTCGCCTATGCCCGCTGTCAGCGGGCCAGCGTGACCGCCTAAGCAGTCCTGCTTCCGATCGTGGTGCACGCGATCGGGAGGCTTCGGGCAAATGTATCCCGCCAGTACAGCGCCGATCCCGTTCGTGGCGTGCTCGCAGCGGCAGGGCGGATGTGCAGTCGTCGGCGAATGTCGTGCCGTGCGACAACGCGAACGGCACCGAATCCAGCCCATCCGTGCCTTGTAGGCCTCGATCCGGGCGAGCGACATGTTGGACACTGTCGCCCAGCTGACGCCGGTCCGGACCAACTGACCAGGTCGACGACGCTGCTGGTGAAGTGTGTGCAGCCGGGGCAGCAGTCGTCTGGGCCGTTGTCCATGAACTGGTAAACGACGAGCTGTCGATGTCCGGCGAAGAAGTCGAGCAGGGCTTTCGGGCCGGCCGAGATGTCGAACACGTACCTGGTGTTGTCGAACTTGACCATCGGGAGCCGGCGGCGACGCGCGGCGAGCACGTCAAGCACGCCGATCTGCACCTGCCCGGTACTCTTGGCCGCCGCTAGGGCCAGCCGGCCGCCCTGTTCAGCATCGCCGCCTCGCACAGGCCAAGCTCAGGCTGACCCGGAACGGCAGCCGTGCCGGCCGGGGCAGCGATTCGCTGCCATGCGGAGAGCACCACGATCCACGCGACAATCGTCAGGCCCGCGTACAACAATAAAAAGTACGGTCCGTTGATGCACGTATCCATTGTTGAACCTTGTAACTTTCCGCTCGCCTTTATGCTAACCCGCCATGCCGCTATGTGTCTGGGCCCGGCCTGCGGGGTGGCGGAGCCAAGAGGAAAGGGCTAGGAGGCAAGCTGTGCTCAGCTTTCCTTCACCGGCTGGACCGCCAGATAGACCAGCGTGCGGCTCGCGCAGGCGGTGAACGGGAACGGGATCACCTTGGACGCGGTCTGGCCGGGCGGGCGGACGCGCAGGCCTGCGGCGGCCGCCGTGCAATGGTTGTTGCTTGTGATGACATCGCTGTACTGCAGCACCGCGATCGCGGTGGCGCCGTTGGCGAGCCTGACCAGGCTCGGCGCGGGCGGGTCCCAGCGTGCCGCGTGACCGATCCGGGCGCCATTAAGGCTGACGGCGATGACCCCTGGGTGGCCGGACAGGGTGCACGCGTGCCCGGACAGGTTCGTGAACTTCAGGGTGTAGAAGATGCTGCCGGCGGCGCCGTTGCCGTTGGTGTCCATCCACACGACGAGCCCCGCGGTGCTGCACTTTGGCGTGGCCGCCTGGCCAGCCGCAGCGCCTGAGGCTGTGGTGGCGAGCGCGGCCGCCGGTATCAGCGCCGCCGCGACGGCAACCGCCATCACGCCAGCCAGTCGCCTGGGAACAGGCGGTAAGGTGCATGGCGTCCCCTTTCGCTAGGTATCGCAAGGGACCTGATGCACTACCTACGACTGAATGCCAGGCCGGCCGGTTGCGGAATCCTCCAGCCAGCAGGACCCGCTGAGCCGGGAGGCGCGGTCAGGAACGCCGCTGCCGGGCCGACCAGCGCGCCCGCCCACCAGTGGCGCCTCGCACATCGCCAGGCGCGGATGCTCGCACCCCCGAGATCAATTTATGTAAGCGCTGATGCACAGGTGGACTAGCCATCCGGTTCGCCATATGACCGGCTCTCGTTGCCCCTGACCGGTTTTCGATTCACATGCGACGCGTACAGGATCGACTACTGGTAACCAATTGTGAGGAGCTGTCATGCCGGGACCTGTTGCCGGTTCCTGGCGCTCGGCAGCCGGGGGTTACAGAACGATCAGCTGGAGGTTGGGGTCGAGTTGGCGCAGGTCGCCCGGATCGGAGGTTACGACGGGCTGGTTAGCGCGGCGTGCGCAGATCACCAGATGGGCGTCGGCGATGTCAGAAGTTCCGCTGGCGGCCAGCAGCCGGCCGACATTCGTGGCATCCACCCGGCCCAGCTCGATGACGTCGGTCGTCGGCTGGCGGATCAGCCGTGAAAGCCGGACCTGACGGTCGGGCTTGCGGATGGCCTGAGCCAGGATGGTCGCTGGCACCGTTGCGCGCGCTCCTGTCTCTCTCGCGCGGGCGAGCAGCACCACCACGCGGCGGTCGTTCCGGTCCAGGGCTATCAGGCCGCCCGCGTCCATGGTCACGCCCGGCATCAGGCAGCTGGCCGTGTGCTGCTGCCGAGAACGTCGTCGGCCCAGGCGCGCTCGTCGTCGGACAGCGGCCCGCCGGTCTGCCGGAGCGCATCGGCGAGCATCGCGCCCCAGCCGGCGATGTCATCCAGGGCGACTGCGACCGCGTGCTGCACGAACCCGGACACGCTCGGCGCGGTTCGTGCCTGCACCAGGGCACGGATCTGATCCAGCTGGGCCTCGTCGAGGGTGACGGTGACCTTCCTTGTCGCCATACCAGTTACCATACCACCGGGCCGGAGCCTTCCGGGAGCTGGCACGAGCCCGCGCTGGGGACAATGCCCCGTCTCATCCAGCCTCGCCCAGACCCGGTCGGAGTCGTATGGCATGCAAGAGGTCTGGGACTCGAATTCCCATAGCTCCACCAACCAGGAGCTCTACAGGACTCAGGCGTCGAGCCCAAGGTCGGCTACACGGTCCGGAGGGCGATCAATGACTGGCGTCCGTTGGCTCAGAGCATCATCACGAGCATGTAGCCCATGGCGATGCTCATTGCGATCTTGTAGCCGGCGGCGGTCCGAGGCGCGAGGGTTCGCCCGATTACCGGGTCGGCATCCGCTGCCGTACCGGCGCCGGGTGAGCGTTGTATCGCCCTGGCAGGCAAAGTTTCGGCCGCAGGCGCGCGGCCTTGATCCCCGCCGCGGCGTCCTGCGGCTCCAGCGCGCGACAGCGACGCGAGCCGGTCGGTGGTCCACAGGACGTAACCGATCATGAACAGCGCCAGGATCAAGACGAGAACCGGGTTGCCCGCGGTGACACTGCCGGGCGTGCTCATGCCGGGCATCGTCACTCCCGGCACGCGGCCGGAGGGCCGGAGCATGTAGATCATGGCGCCGCATTCGACCACGTGGGGCAGCGGATGCGTGGACCTCGAGCCCCCCGGCCGACTGCCCATGCGGGCGCGGACCGCCTGCCAGGCGAACCAGGCCGCCGCGGCAGCGAAAATGGCCCGCCAGGCGACGTCAGGAAACGGGTTCAGCAGCGGCTCGAACATCCCGGCCATTGCGACGCCCATCAGGACATGCAGGCCATCGGCGTCGAGTTCGGTGACCCGGTCGCGCAGGCGCCCGAGAGCCAGCCGGGCCGCGCAGCAGACGGCGACGAGCAACATCAGCGCCGCGAAGGCACCGTCGAGCCATCCCGGGCTGGTCATGTCAGCGCCTGGCGAGCCCGCCCGGCGCGAGGACGGTACCTGATCTGGCCGGGAGTAGCTCGGCTAGTTGCCTGCCGGGCAGGATGAGGGGTTACACCGCTGTGCATGACGGCATCAGGCTAATTCGGCTTGGTTGGTGCCGCAAGCTAAACCAAGGCGAATAGGCGTGATCACTGTTCTTGGACGGCGAATTCAGGTCCGCATGGCATTCTTGAACCCCGGCGGGGGTATTTCTGGGGTACCCTGCCTGGGTATTTCTTGTACCAATCAGGGGTATTCTCGTGACGCATGAATACCTGGTCAGGGTATTCAGGAACCCCCGGCCGGTATCGGCGGACGGGATGATGACTTATTTGTCACGCCGCTGAAGTTGCGGCTTACTTTCAGCGGCGGATAGATTCCCGGTGCGGTGGTATCCGCCGCACTCGCACGCCAGCTACCGCAGGTTCTCCGCGGGCTGGTGCGGGCCTGGCAGCTGGAAGGCAGGGCTGAATGTCGTCGGCCGCGGTCACGGGCAGGGCGGCGTTGCTGCCTCAGACCGAGCTTGAGCCGCCGATCAAGGGGATGACGTGCGCGGCGTGCGCAGCGCGGGTGAAGAAGAAGCTCAGCGCGGTAGACGGTGTAGCGGCCAGCGCGAATTTCGCGACCGGGAAGGCCGCCGTCACCGCTTCGCCGTCGGTTTCGGTCCCCGGCCGCCCTGCTGGTGGCGTGCGGGCGGGGTGCTCAGCTGGGGATTTTCATCAAGCGCTACCAGGCGCTGGAGGCCTCCCGCAGTGTGGACACCGTGCTGCTCGACAAGACCGGGACCCTCACGACCGGAGTGATGGCCGTCGCCGGGGTTCAGCCTGCGGCTGGTACCGGCCGTGACATCCTGCTCCGCCGGCTGGGCGCGGTCGAGCACGCCTCGGGGCACCCATTCGCCTCCGCAATCAGCTCGTTCGCCCAGGCCGAGACCGGGCCGCTGCCAGCCGCGGGCACCATCCAGGCGCTGTCAGGCTCGCGGCGCCATCGCGGTCGCGGACACTGTCATGCCGTCAGCCGCCGCCGCGGTGACCGGGCTGCGCTGGCTCGGCCTGCGCACGGCGCTGCTCACCGAGGACAACCCGTCGGCCGCTGCGGCGATCGCCGCCGAAACTGGCGTCGATGAGGTGATCGCCGGGTCGCCGCCCGGCCAGAAGGTCGCCGTGATCAGGAACCTGCGGGCACAAGGCCGGCGGGTGGCAATGGCCGGGGACGGGGTCAACGACTGGCGCGCGCTGGCAGCGGCCGACCTCGGGCTGGCCCTGGGATCAGGCATCGATGTGGCGATCAGCGCTGCCGACCTGATCCTGCTGCGGGACGACCTCAGAGTCGTGCCCGACGCGATCCGGCTGGCGCGGGCCACCCTCAAGGTGATCCGCCGCAATCTCGCAGGGGCGTTCGGCTACAACATCGCCGCGATCCCGCTCGCGACCGCCGGGTACCTCAACCCGCTCATCGCAGGGGCAGCGATGGCCGCGTCGTCGGTGTTCGTGGTCGCCAGCAGCGTGCGCCTGCGACGGTTTGCCGGCACCGAGCCGTCACTCGGTGACGGCGGGCAAGCCGGCTCACGGCACAGACTGGCGCCTGCTCGAGACGCTGAGCAAGCGGCGGAGGTGGCGTGATGCCCGGGATGAACACAGGTCTGAACGCCAATGACCCGGCCGTGATTGCAGCCTTTAAGGCCGTGGTGCTGCACCAGGGGCTCATCGCGCTGCTCATCTTCGGGACGCTCGGGCTGGCCTGGGTCAGCATCCGGGCGTGGCTGCCCGCCGCGGCGAGCGACGGCCCCAAGACGGAAACGGGCACGCCCGCGCCCGCCGTAGCTGAGCCCGCCTGGCGGCTGCTGCTGCGGACCGGGTTCGGCATCTTGTGGCTGCTGGACGGGATCTTGCAGGCCCAGCCGCAGATGGCAATCGGCCTCCCATCGCAGGTGATCGGGCCCACCGCGGCGAGCTCGCCACCATGGGTGCAGCACGTCGTGAACTGGGCCGGGACGTCCTGGTCGTATCACCCGCTGCAAGCCGGCGCCGCCGCTGTGTGGATCCAGGCCGGAATCGGGATCTGGATGCTCGCAGCCGTGCCCGGCCCGTTGTCCCGGCTCGCCGGGCTAGCCAGCGCCGCGTGGGGCCTGGTGGTGTGGGTGTTCGGCGAGTCCTTCGGCGGGATCTTCGCTCCGGGCCTGACCTGGCTGTTCGGAGCGCCGGGCGCAGTGCTCGTCTATGTCGTGGCTGGGGCTCTGATCGCGCTGCCCGAGCGGGCCTGGCGGACCCGGCGCCTCGGCCGGCTCACCGTGGCCGGTTTCGGGGTGTTCCTGACCGGCATGGCTGTCCTGCAGGCCTGGCCGGGGCGGGGGTTCTGGCAAGGCACCGCGCAAGGCCAGCCTGGCACCCTGGCCGGCATGACCCAGTCGATGGCACCCACGCCGCAGCCGCATTTCGTGTCCGTCTGGGTCAGCGCGTTCACCGCGTTTGACCAGGCCCACGGATTCGCGGTCAACCTGTTCGCCGTGGTCGCGCTCGTGGTAATCGGCGCCCTGTTCCTGACCGGGCGGCCGAGGCTGATCCGCCCGGCGGTCATCGCGTTCACCGTGCTGTGCCTGGCCGACTGGGTGCTGATCGAGGACATCGGCGTGTTCGGCGGCCTCGGCACCGACCCCAACAGCATGATCCCTATGGCGCTACTTGCTGCCGCCGGCTACCTCGCCCTGACCCGGGCACCCGCACCCGCGGCGGAACCGGCCAGCCCCGCCGTGCCCGCCGGCGGCTGGGCGAGCCGGCTCCGGGCCGCGGCTGCGCCCCGGTCGCTGGCGGCAGCCAGCATCCGCTCGGTCGCCGCCGCCTGGGCGATCGGCCTCATCATCCTGGGCGCGGCTCCCATGGCGGCCGCTCAGGCCAACCCGGTCGCCGACCCCATCCTCGCCCAAGCCATCGGCGGCTCCAGCGCCCCGGCGAACTACCCGGCGCCGGCGTTCAGCCTCACCGACCAGCACGGCCGGAACGTCACCTTGGCCAGCCTGCACGGCAAGGTGGTGCTGCTGACCTTCCTGGACGACACCTGCACGACCACCTGCCCGCTGGAAGCGCAGGAGTTCCGGCTGGCCGGCCAGCTCCTCGGGACGCAGGCCAGCCACGTTGCGCTGGTGGCCATCAACGCCAATCCCGTCGACTACCAGCTGGGCTATATCCGGGCGTTCGACCGGCAGGAGCGTCTCGGCGGCATCCCGAACTGGCTGTACCTGACCGGCAGCCCGGCCCAGCTTCGCCCGGTGTGGGCCCGCTACGGCGTCACGGCGCAGATCCTGCCCGCCGGATCGATGATCGGGCACAGCGAGATTGCGTTCGTCATCGACCAGAACGGTCACGTCCGCCAGGAGATGAACTTCGATCCCGGCCCGGGTACGGCGGCCACCCAGTCCTCGTTCGCAGCGGAGCTAGCCGACGCCGCCCGGCAGCTATTGGGGGCGCCATGAACAGGCAGGTCCACCGCGCCCTGGCCCTGACCGCGGTCGTCGCTGGCGCGATGCTCGCTGCCGGGTGCGGGACTGCCGTGCCTCCCGCATCCCGGCAGTCGACGCGAGCAGCGCCGCCGACGCCGTCTCT
>Ga0209240_1000217_pt1 | contig 23649 bp, 17 predicted proteins | sample GraSoi_2013_80cm_FD_185828 | JGI IMG/M metagenome (GOLD analysis project Ga0209240, IMG submission 185828) | Grasslands soil microbial communities from the Angelo Coastal Reserve, California, USA - Sample 9_17_2013_80cm (SPAdes) (version 2) | ecosystem: Environmental > Terrestrial > Soil >...
AATTCCCGCCAAGCCCAATGACACGCTGCGCGTTTTCCTTCCAGAAGACCGGCTGCCCCAAGAATCAGCGAGCCTGTGCAAACCGAAGTGATATAGCGAGCAGTCTCCGCCAACGACCGGATCGCAGATAGATAGCGCGGCTCTCGGATAGCGTCGGTGCAACCACGACCGCCAGGCACGCAGAGGACATCGCAGCGTTCGATTTGTTCCAAGGGAACCAACCCCGAGAAATTCAGGCCTTCGAGGGTCACCGGCTTGCCCTCAACGGACGCAACGATTGGTTTTACGCCCGGCAATCGGACGAAGAACTGATACGGCCCGGTGAAATCGAGTTCGGTAACACCGGGATAAAGCGGGAACAGGATGGTAAGAGGATCGGAGTTTGACATGGCCGAAATTAAGTCAACAGTGTCGATGTCTTAAAGGACGTAGATCCCTCATTTTACGACATGACCCGCAAGATCGGTTTTGTGGTGTTTCCCCAATTTCAAATCCTGGATTTAACCGGACCGTTAGCGGCATTTGAAATGCCGGGTCGAAGCATCACGCCGGACCCGTACGACCTGCAGGTGTTATCAGAGCTAGGCGGCCCGGTGAAAAGCTCGTCCGGATTGGTGGTATCCACCAAAAAAATCGGACCAGGGGGTTTTGATACACTGATCGCGGTGGGCGGGTTAGGAGCATTCCGAGCGGCGAGTTCACCCGGATTGAAAGCGTTTGTGCGCAGAGCGGCAAAAAGTTGTCGACGAGTAACCAGCGTTTGTTCGGGGACGTTCATCCTGGCGGCAGCAGGATTGCTGGACGGACTGCGGGCGACAACTCATTGGCAAGCAGCGGCTTTCTTACAAAGAAAATATCCGGAAATCCGCGTCGAGAGCGATCGGATCTTTGTTAAGGAAGGGTCGATTTGGACCTCAGCCGGTGTGACTGCCGGGATCGATTTATCCTTGGCGTTGATCGAAGAAGATCTCGGTCCCGAAGTAGCAAAAGCGGTTGCTCGGCAATTAGTGGTCTATTATCGGCGCCCCGGCGGGCAGTCGCAATTTTCGGCGTTGCTGGAGTTAGAATCGACGTCGGATCGGGTCCAGCGCGCCTTGAGTTTCGCTCGAACCCATCTGTGCGAGGTAATGCCGGTTGAGCAATTGGCGAAAGCGGCCGGCCTGAGCCCGCGGCAGTTCGGACGGATATTCCTAGCTGAGACCGGACAGACACCGGCCAAGGCGGTTGAAAGACTGCGAACTGAAGCCGCAAAAGCGCGCATCGAGCAGAGCGATGAATCGATAGAGGGGATCGCGCAAGCGGTCGGGTTCGTCGATCCAGAGCGTATGCGACGCGCTTTCGTCCGGACCTTCGGACATCCACCACAAGCCTTGCGAAGAATAGCGCGGGTGGGAGCGGGGAGAGCGGTGAAAGGTGAAAGGTGAAAGGTAAGAGGAGCCAGGAGCCAGAATCCAGGAGTCAGGAGGCGGGCAGCGAAACGGCGAATGGGCGAACGGGCGAGACGGCGAAAAGGCGCTTTGCAGGTGCGACGCCTCACTGATTACTGATTACTCTTTACGCGAGATGGCTCGCCAACGCCCAGCGCTTAACCAGCCCCTGTCCTTCTGGCTCCTGTCACCTTTCACTTTTCACCTGTCACTTCTGCGCGCCTCCACTTTCAGCTAATCCGCTCGGATAACGGCGCAAATCTTCTTCGGCCGCGGAAATATCAAGCGCTAAGTCTCCTCGTATGAGAATGTTTTTACTGTCGCGGGCGCGATACATCACTTGAAGGCCCTGTTGGATGTATCGGCGTCCTTCTTCGATCGCGCCGGTGTGGGCTAACGAGCGCCCAAACCTCGCGAGGGTCCCGCCGTAGACCGCATTCTCGGCGGGATAGTCTCTAACCTGCTGATTTTTCTCCAAGAGCTGTAAAGCGCGCTTGAACCATTGGCATGCATCCTTCGAGTCGCCGCTCCCTTCTGAAACAACGCCCTGGCCTGAATAAATGCCGGCCAACAGAAAGCGATAATCAGTCGTATCTAAACCCTGTTTGACGATGCCGTCCGCCAGTGGCGTCAGCACTTGCGAGCGGAGCTGTTTAGCCGCTTCAAAATCTCCGAGCCTGATGTAACACTCTAAAAGATTCGTGCCGGCGTCACCTAGGCGGATCTTAGCCCAATAAGGAGCTTTCGCCTGCTGAGTCAATTTCTCTGCGAGTCCGACTGACTCTCTCAGCAATGTCGCGGCCTTCTGATATTGGGCTTGGTCGACAAGACAGGTACCGTAGTTAGTCAGGCCCACGATCAAGTCTTGCTCTGTATAGACATTGTTAGGGTCGGCTGCCCACAACCTTCTTAAAATGGCGATGGATTCGTCGGGGACGACGGTTTTTTCGTTGGCCGGATCAACGCAGTAAAGTAAACAACCCCAACGTCCCATGGCTCGCTCAGAACGAAACTGGAGGGTAGCATTGCCGGGAGCCCGCGCGGCTGCATCGCGGCGTACAGTGAGCGCCTTTCGAAGTGGCGATTGCAACTCGGCAACGTTACCACTATCAATTTGCAATGTCCCCACCGCCTCTAAGCTGCTTGCATATGAGTCGACGACTTCGGGATCCTCAGGAGTTAACTGGAGGGCTCGCTCTCCGCGGGTGACCCCTCGTTCAAGAATGCAATGCGTCATCTGGACTGACTGCCCGGCCCATCATGAACACCTTTAGAACGAGTGAATCGCAAAGGAGCGTCTGCACCAACGCCTCTGAATTAGAAGGCCATCCGCCGGCATTTTCCAAAGGGCTCAACCTGCTAAATGCCTCGTTCACAGCGTTCATCGCCGCTGCCGCGTCGCCCGCTTTTCCAAACGCTCTGGCCTTCTCGAACACTGCCTTCGCGACCAACAACTGATCTTCACGATTGGAAGATTGCCCGCCTAAGGTCTTTGCTTGTAATTCCGCCTTTTCGGTCCGGGCAATGGCGGCGCGACTATCACCCATCTCTTCGAGCGCACGCGCTAAAATGAACTCGGTCTGGATCTGTGCGCGTATCTGTCCTGGGCTGCGTCCAGGGTCACGGTCGCCGCGACTGGTCGAATCGATTCGATCGAATACTTCGACAGCTCCGGTGAGCAGTTTGAGGCGGTATTCCACCGGAGCTGACATGATCTGCAAGGTCGAGGCCAAATCATTGATTGTGCTCCGTGCCGAAGTTGCTGCTAGTTCCCGCTGTTGGAGCGCGTAATCACGTTCGTTCCGAGCCGCTCGATACGAAGCCAACGTCACCCCGAGCGCGATGACTCCCGCAAGAATTGTGATTGAAGTCGCAACGGTCGCAGTCGGATGACGCTCGATTAATCTTCGGGTTCGATACCGCCAACTCTCTGGGCGGGCGGTGACCGGACGACAATCCAGGAAATTCTGTATGTCCTCAACCAGATGCTCAACGCTCTTATAGCGATCAGACGGTTGTTTTTGCAGCGCCTTTAATATGATCGCCTCGAGATCATTTTTCCGTGATTTGGCAATGCCCATCCCGGTCTCTCCCGACCACGCCGGCAACCTTTTCGGTTCGGCCTGACAGATTCTTTTTAGTACCTCAAATTCACCAGCGCGCGATTCATGCTCGATGGGTGGGCTAAACGGATGAGAACTGCTGACGAGCTCATACAAGATAATCCCAAGCGAAAAAATATCGGCTGCGGTTGTGATCTCCTCACCCTGGATTTGCTCGGGACTACAGTACCGAGGCGTACAGGGTCCGAGCCCGACCGTCGGATCCTTCAAACCAATTTCTTGGTCCGACTCCAAAATTTTCGCGATTCCAAAATCGATTAGGCGCGGCGTGCCGTCACCGGTTACGAGGATATTCGAGGGCTTAAGATCACGATGAACGACCAGGTTTTTGTGCGCGTAAGCAACCGCGGAGCAGACCTTACAAAACAGTTCCAAAATCGCTCTCAGGTCCGGCTGTCGATTCCGGCAGTACTCTTTGATGGGTACGCCATCGACGTACTCTACGACCAGATACGGCAATCCGTTCCCGAGGGCGCCGCCCTCTAAGAACCGGGCGATAAAAGGGTGACTAAGTCGTGCCAGGATCCGGCGTTCGCGGCGGAACCTGGGAGCAAAGATTTCAGGATCGACTCGCTGCCGCATGACTTTGATGGCGGCGTGTTGGATGGATGCCCGATCCTCATCGAAGCAACGCTCGGCCAGGTAGACGGCGCCCATCCCGCCGCGAGAAATCGCGCGGATAACCCGCCAGGAACCAATGCATGTGCCTGGTTCCAGGGCTTCTCGTTGTAACGGTTGTTCGTCTACTTCTCCGGGTTGATTGCCAAGCGCCGCCTCCGACCGGAAAGCAGGAGTTTCTAAAAATTGATCGTTTGCGTCAGCGTGCTCCAATAACGAAAGCAGCTCGTCCGCCAAGGCAGGGTTCTCAGCCCGCTTTTGCAGCATCCAGGCGACGCGCTCGGCCGGCTGCATTTCAGATCGCCTCCGCGAACAACGCCCTTAACTCTCGGGATTCACATGATGTCGCACTGGTTACCCAACGATCAGAAAGTTCGTTACGCACCCCGGCATCCTTTCTCGTTATCCATTTACTATCGGTTGGTTTCGCTCGTAGAGACTTCGCTAGTACCCGCCGGGCGTGGCGCTCAGCCGCCGCTTGAGCCAAGCCTTCGCAAATTGCCAATCCCGTTTTACGGTCCGCGAAGACACACCAAGAATTTCTGCGGTTTCTTCGACTGTCATCCCGACAAAAAATCGAAGCTCGACTAGGCGACTCAATTCTTCGCCCTGCTGCGCCAATTCCTTTAAAGCCAGATCTAGCTCTACCAGATCAACCGATTGTCTGTTCGGGTCGGCAAAATCAACCAGGTCAGAATCGATCGAAATCTTGGTGGCGTTGCCACCGCGTTTCCGAGCGTTCCGGTTACGTGCTCGATCGACGAGTATCTGACGCATCAACCGGCTGGCGACCGCAAAAAAATGGGAGCGATTGTTCCAATCAACGTTTTGCGCACCGAAGAGCCTCAGATACGCCTCATGAACCAGCTCGGTCGGCTGCAACGACTTAGCGGCCCAATCTTTACCCAACGCGTCATCGGCCAGGCACCGAAGTTGTTCATAGATCCGCTCGGTCAAGCTTTCCAAAGCCGAGGCGTCACCTTCTCTCCATCGTCCGAGGAGTTGGGTGACGTCGGACTGGAGCTCATTGGGTGAGGCAGTCTCTTTCTTGGACAAACGCCTTCGCGATCCGTGAACACAGGCTTCCATAAGTTAAAGCCAGCTCCGTCGATTGTAGGGAACCGAATAACCAGCCAGGCAGGCTTTATCAAATTGCAGACCGCAAGGTCAAGTGCCTAAGGGAATGTTTGTGTGAGAAGCCTGCCCTGAGCAAGCTTTAAGCGCGTCGAAGGGTGATTGGTGGGACGCAGCGTGTCCTTGTCCCGAAGGGATTGAATGAAGGTAGCCAGGCAATTTATTGCCTGGAACAGATTCAATTGAGAATCCGTCCCGTAGGGACGGTCTGATCCTTACCCAAGGTTGACTAATCGTCCTGAGTCGTAGCACGTTTATTAGACCCAATCATACCGTGCCCTACGGGACGGTTTCCTACTTGCACGGATACCAGGCAATAAATTGCCTGGCTACCATCATTTAGTCCCTCCGGGACAAAGCCCGACACCCCTACGGGACTACACACCGCTACTTTTGGGTCGTGAGAAACAGCGGGACGGCCTCGGTTGGACCAGCCGGATTTACAGAATAAACCCGGATCTCATATGACGTGGCTGGTAACAAGCCGGTGAGCTCGACGTGGGTCCCAGCAGAAGCAAAATGCGTAAAGTTAAAGACATTGCTTAAATCGATTGCTTCCAAGACGTATCCAGTCGCATTCTTGGCCGCGGTCCAATTGACTCTGGCGGTTGTTTTACCTGCGGTCCCATGAATCCCCGTAGCCTGGTCGGGCATTGGTCCTTTGTGAGGATGAAACAACAGAAGATTGTGCACGAGATCTTCTCCCCACATCGATCCCCATCCTGTACAATTGTCATATCCGCTGCCGGCGGTGTATCCGGGTATACCACCATAAAGGTTAGCGTTCCCGTTAGAGCCATCGGTAATGTCGTCGTAACCGTCAGTATTGTTAGCCTGATAATAGAGCAGCGGATTAACAAACCCGATATGACCGAGGCCAATCGTGCGCCAGGCCGAATCAACGATGCTAATATAACTAGCCCAAATCGGCGAAGAGACGCTAGTTCCACCAATTTGTCCCCAACCTCCGTTTAATGCCGAGTACACCGAAACACCGGTCACCGGACTCGCTACCGCCGCCACATCGGGCATGTTTCGCATGGTTGATGATCCGCCATTGAACGATGCGACCGAAACCTGTTGACCTTGAGAGTTAGTGTAGAATTGCCACGACGGAATCTTCCAATAAGCGCTCACGCCACCTCCGGTTGCTCCCGCCCCGGCGCCAAGCAGGTTCCAGACGTCTTCGAGCAAATAGAACGAGTTCGGCCCCGTGTATAAGCTGGTGCCGCCGACTGAGGTTACATAAGGCTGTGCGCCTGGATCAGAAACATTGAGCCCTGAACCGGTGCGACCATACGCACCCTGGTCTCCGGCGCTCACAAAAACGGCTTGTCCTTGAGCGGCGAGCTGCTTGAACACCTTACCTTCGGCAGCCATCTGCGCATTGCCCATCATGATCTCATCGATTCCATACGAGATACTAATGACCTGGGCGGTATCGTCGTTGGCCATGGCCACCAACGAGTCCAGCAGCGCCACTTGGAATGAATCTTGGCCATCCTCGTAAACGATCACCTGTTTTACCTTCGGATTGATCCCGATGATCATATCAATATCCAGAACGGCCTCGAGCTCGACTCCCGGATCATCGATTCCACCTCCGTAACCGTTCACGTTACGATCTTGAACCGGAACGTTGGGCAGATGGTTCTGAGCCTCATATTGAGCGACATCCGCCGGATCGAACCCGCCCTGTTCAAAGACCGCTACGGTCTCGATCCCAGACTGGCTCAGCTCCAGAGGAACGTTGTATGCGATGCGCAAATCTTTGGCGTCATAAGCTCCTCCGGGTCCATTGCCTCCTGCGGTATCGGGCTGGACTCCAGGTAGCAATCGATCCAGATCCTGATTCTGGCCCTTCTTATACACCTGCACTAAAGGAGCGAACTGAGTGTAGTTAGAAAAACCGACGATCCCAGTGAGGCGTCCATGCAACTCACTGGGAACGCTCGGCTTTATGCTAGGAGAAAAGAAAGTTTTGCCGTCCGCCGCCTGATAATTATTAATTTGAACACCAAACAGCTTTCCCAACTGCCCAATTGAACCGCGGACGGTCAACGTTGTGCGCGCAATATTCGGCTCCTGGACGAACAGGCCATTCGCTTTCGCCCAGTTCTCCAACGCTGAATAGTCGGCGGCACTCGGCCCAAATTTTTCCCCGTATTGTTGGGGAGTCAGATATTTCCCATATAACGCATCATTCGGTGCTGACACTCGCCGGGCGAAGTCATCCGCTCCCTTGTCATCCGAAAGCGGCAGCACGAGCACAATATTAATTAACTTATCTGCCGCCGCGTGCGAGATGAGTTTGGAGGTGGAAAGCGCTGCGGGGAGATCAATGGTTACTGCATCGCTCGGCTCCGGAGCCGCGGAGCAAAATTGGCTGAGCTGAACAACAGAGGTCCGGACATGCAGCAATGAAATGCAATTGCTGTAAAATAGGCGGACATACGCCGATTAATGAGAAGCTGATTTACCATAGATTTTATTTTTTCAGCGGCGCTTTGACCGCTTCCTGTGCATTGATGAATCCGTATCCATCTAACGGCGTCCAACCCGCGCCAATTTGGTTAGTGAAGCTTCCCGCAAACGAAGTGCCGTCGTCGAATACACCAACAAAGGTGGCTCCGGCGCCGACTAATTGGCCACTGGGTAGGAGAATTCCTTGACCTAACAAATCCGCCGCACCGCCGCCCGAGCTATCGCCTCCTCCGGTTCCGGTTGGCGAGGCGTAATAGGAGGAATGATGTTCAAGGTGGGCTATGCCAAACCGAAGAGTGGCGTTCTCATTCATTTTGCCGGGTGCAAACGTGAGATTCAGCTGATAATATTCGCTGGCGATCGAAGGCGCCGGCGCCTGCCCGGAATATCCGACTTTTACATCCGAGTTACTGATCCCCCTTGAGTTGGTAGAAACGGTAAATGGATAACCCCCTGTACCAAATAGAGCGTGTGGCCCGGTGAAGACTTCACCCGGGTACCCTCGATAGATGTTGCCTCCCGTCGGGTCGGCGCCACTTAGGTTGATCGATAGAGAAGAAATCGATCCGTGCCCTGACATGTTGACGCTGAACTGATTGGCATTGACTACCCCTACGTCTGAGTAGTCGGAAGTTGCCTGTATGGTTACAGTCCTTCCGCCTCCTTCGGCTCGCCCAGAGGCGTGGTATGGTGTGAGGGAATGCGGGAATGTGCTTCGTTGTAATACATCGCGCATCTGGTCTGGGGTAACGGATCCAGGTCCTCCGTGTGCCTGTAAAACCAGCGCAGCAATTCCCCCAACATGGGGAGTAGCTGCGCTAGTCCCAAAGAAGTTCGGGAAACTGCTGGCGTCCTGGGTAGTAGTGCCACCTGGTGGGAAAAAGGTTGTGTACGCGCCGTCCATACCGGCAAAATTAGCCGCTGCCTGACTTCGGGGGTGCTTAATCTATTATTGTTAGTGTCGAAGTAGATCGTAGCCGGTCCCGGCGAGGTGTATGGCTCGGGTGCGAAGGGACGAAAAGCACTGTAAGCGGCGACTCCGTTGGCGCCGTCGGCGCAATTATGACCGAAGCTGGTCGGAGTTAAGAATGAGCCATAGTTCAGCGCTTCAAATCCGACGGCGAGATAACGTATCCGATCAGCCGGGTGCGGTGCGGTTGGGATATTCGAGCGAGCAATAACGAGCTGAAAATTAAAGGGATAAATGAATGCCTGAAGTAGGATCGGCTGTTTCGTGGCGAGGGCGTCCCCTGAGAGCGAGGTCACAAATGTACCGCTAATGTCAAAGAGAAGTAGGTTAAAGTTGCTGGTGACCTCTGGCGAAGGCGTAATATTTACTTGGTTAATCTTAACGTAGAATTCACCAACTACAGGTGAATCAGCACTGACCACCACGGAATAAGAGCCGCTGGCCGGCAAACCCAGTTCCGCTGGTAGACGATAGTCGGGCGTCGTCAATAATAACTTACCCTGTGAATCGAATATGGCGACCGTAACGTCAGGGCCACTGGTTTGCACCGGTCCCGCCTCGAGTCTGACCAATTCATTGTCAGAAGTCGTCTGAAAACTATAAGTGATACTCGATGCCGGAGAGGGTAGCTGCCCTTTCTCGTTCAGCAGCAGTTTACCTATCGACTGCTTGGTGTAGGCATAGGGATCGTTCCACTGAAAATCGATCACTGCCTGCCCAGGAGGGCCAACTGGCCCGCATTGCTGCGCGATATCTTGACCGCCGTCGGTGCGAAAGTTATGAAATCCGCCAGCATACAAACTCGGATCCACGCCGCTCAAATTAATGTTGGTCCCCTTCAGCGCAGCCTGAGGATTCGCCGGATCGAAGGGTACCCGATTGAACTGGGCATCATACGCATCGACCCCGGGGAAGTTCCCTGCTGAAGAAAAGTAGGCGACTCCCTTCGAAGCGACGTAATCGACAGCTTGTGCTATCGGTCCGTCTTGGAACATCGGCTCGGCAAGATAATAGACGTCGTCACAAATCACGTCGGCCCCGAATACGTCTTTGAGCGCTCGGATGTTGTTGGCAAAATCAATGTAACCATTAAACGCAGTGGCAAAGCCTAGTTCAGCCTTCGGCGCCAGGTCCGTAACGATCTGAAGTATGGCCCGACCTTCATCAGTTCCCTGGGCGTAATCTTCGATTACTACCGTTGGAACTACGTTACCAAACGGATTCTGCGGCCCAGGCAGATCCCCGGTTTGAATGTCGGCGGTGGCGTCCGGCTGCACGCCGGCTTGTCCATAAGCGTCGAAACTATCGGATAACGCACCTACCTTTATCCCGGTCCCATCGTACTTTCCGGCAATCTCATTTACTCGGTGTTGAATGAATCCCTGGGTGGTGACTGCTCCAATATTTGCCTGCGGTTTCCAGACCAACGAGACGGAAGTAACCCCGGGCATCACGGCGAGCTGAGCGGCAGCGCTCGGAGAGATGTACGCTTCGATTGTACCGGCCTGGAATGCGCGATCCTCCGCCACGACGGTAACACTCGGTTGAGAAGCCACTAACTTGCGCACCTGAGCAATGGACTTCGTCCCGTCGAGATGAATATCGACCATGATTCGGCCCGAGGGATCCTTCAGGGCTTGCTCTAAGATCCTCTGTCCTTGGGTTGGCGTTCTAATCAGGCTCCGCTGAAATGCGGGCGATACTTGACTGTCCTTAACAACATCATACAAGCCGCAGCCTAGATTTACCGGAATGGTGTCGGCATTCGCGGTCGTATAAAGAGACAGTGCCAGAGTTAGGATCGACAAACACCTTGCAACCTGGCGCCGGAGAGTAAGTGTAACCATTGCATTTACCTTTCGATATGGAATGTGGGTAATCCGTGATTGGTTGTGATCCTCGGACATTGAGATTCCCTTATTTGCTGAGAGGCAAGCTCACCGCTTTCTGAGCGTTTATGAAGCCGTAACCGTCCAGCGGCGTCCAGCCCGCACCAATCTCATCCGTGAATACGCCGCTGAACGGTGTACCGTCCTCCAGAGCTCCACTGAAACTTGCGCCCGAGCCGATGATTTGGCCGCTTGGCAACGAAACACCTGCGCCCAAAAGATTTGCGGGACCGCCGCCCGTGCTGTCGCCTCCACCCGTTCCACTCGGTGAGGCAAAGTAGGACGAGTGCTGCTGGTGCCGGGCCACGCCAAACAGTAGAGTGACGCCATCCACTAGCTTTCCCGGTGCGGTTTTCAGGCTCATCTGGTAGTACTCATGGTTTACCGAAGGAGGTCCTGCCTGCTCCGAAAATGATGCCTTTGCATCCGAAGCGGCAATACCGACAGAGTCCGGTGAAACCGTGAATGGATAGCTAAGAAAGTTATTGCTGTAGCTCGCGAATTCAGGGAAAAAGATCTCGCCAGGGTACCCATGATAAATATTACCACCCGTCGGGTTGGCGCCTTTAAGGTTAATCGACAAGCTGGAAATTGTACCAGGCCCGGAGATTTGGACTGCGAATTGGTTCGGGTTGCATTGCGCAGCAAAAGAATCGTCTGAGCCAACTTTCAGTAAAACCGTACTTCCACCCGCAGACGCCGTACCGGATGCATAATAAGGAGTGAGAGAATGTGGGAAAGTGCTTCGCTGCAGGACATCGCGCATCTGGTCGGGAGTTACCGAGCCTGGGCCGCCATGCGCTTGGAGAACCAATCCGGCAATCGCGGCCACGTGTGGAGTAGCAGCGCTGCTACCGAAAAAGACAGGAAAGCTGCTGGCGTCCTGAGTAGTCGGACCAACGAAGAAGGTGGTAAAAGCTCCATCCATGCCTGCCAGGTTCGGCCTTTGCCTGATCTCCGGATTGGCTAGCTTCTGTCCGTTCGCATCAAAGTAGATCGTAGCAGGTCCAGGTGAACCAAACACTTCCGGAATAAATGGACGAAAAGCGCTATAAGCCGCCACCCCGTTGGCGCCTTGCGCTACGCAATGGCCGTAGGTCGTCGGCATCAGGTAAGAGTTATAATTAAGAGAATAACTACTGTATAAAAATCTGTACCTGATTTGATCAGCTGGGTGAGCCGCTGTCGGAATATTTGATCGCGCTATTACCAATTGACCCACGCCAATCTGAGGTGTGGTACTCAGCAGAATCGGCTGTTTAGTAGCTAACGCATCACCAGAAATTGCGGCTTGAAAGGTTCCAGACGTGTCAAAGAGCAGAACGTTAAAGTTGCTCGTGATTTTCGGCGATGGACTAACCAATTCTTCATTTACCTTCACATAAAAGCGGCCAAAAGAGCTTTGGTACCCAGTTACCACGACTGAATATTGGCCGGGTTTCTGAAGAGGGATGATCGCCGGAAAGACCGGGCCCGCCAGCGCCAGCGTAACCGCCCCGAATAGTTCAATCCCGTCGGGATCCACCAGACTAGCTTGTACTGCATATGCACTGGGCGGCGGAACAGCGAATTGCCCAGCATCAAATCTAACCAATGTGTTAGCCGGGACGGTGAAATGGTAAACGAAGCGAGAAGTTGGAGTGGTTATATCCCCAATTTTGTCTAGCAGGGTCCGCCCGATCGAGTCGGTGACATAGGCATATGGATCGTTCCATTGGAAAACAAACGCGTCGTTGTCGATAATGCATTTCTGAGCGATATCCTGACCCCCATCGGTACGGAAATTGTGAAAGCCGCCGGCGTAAAGACTCGGATCCACTCCGGTTAAGTTGATGTTCGTTCCCTTCAGAGCTGATTGAGGATGCGCCGAATCAAACGGTACCGGCCTGAACGTTGAAGCATAACCTTGGATTCCCGGCGAATTTCCCGCAGCAGAGAAGTAGGCGACGCCTTTAGAGGTTACGTAGTCAACCGCTTGCGCCAGGATACCGTCCTGAAACATCGGTTCATCGAAATAGAAGGCATCGTCGCAAATTACGTCGGCTCCGAAAGTGTCCTTTAGCGCCCTGATGTTGTTCGCAAAATCAACCTCCCCAAAAGTAGTCGTGGCAAAACCAAGTTGAGCCTTGGGCGCCAGGTCTTCGATGATCTGTAGCATCGCCCGCCCTTCGTCAAAGAAGGGAGCATCATCGCCATTATATAAGGCGTCCTCGATAACGGTGACCGGAGTTGTATTGCCGTAGGGATTGCCGGGCCCGGGAAGATCACCCGTGGCAATGTCTGCCGCCGCATCGGGTAGGGCTCCATACACACTGTATGAGTTAAAACTGTCCGACAAGACGCCAATCTTGATCCCGGTTCCGTCATATTGGCTAGCAATCTGGTCGACGCGATGTTGAACGACACCTTGGGTCGTCACGGCGCCGACTTGGGTCTGCGGTTTCCATACGAGCGATATAGAGGCAATTCCCGGCTGTGTCGCCAGTTGGGCGGCCGCTGCGGGCGTCACATACGCCTCGATGGTACCCGCCTGGAAGGACCGATCGACAGCCACAATTGTAACCCCAGCTTGAGCAGCGACTAACTGATGTACCGTACCGATCGACTTGCTCCCGTCTGAATGGATATCGACCATGACCCGGCCTTGCCTATCCTTCAGAGCGTACTTTAAAACCCGAGACCCTAGGGTCGGTTTTCTAACCAGACTGTGCTGAACTGCAGCCGGCGTCTGACTATCAACGACAACATCATACAACCCGTTAGCAAGGTTCCTTGGCACTGGGTCGGCGCCGAGGCTTCCAAATGAAATAAAGACCAGAGCCGCCACGAATAAGTGACTCGGCGCTGTATACCGCTTCACTGCAAGTTTGAACGATCGCATTTGAGGAAAATTCAGAGTTCCAACAAAGGAAATGCGCGCTCCGAGAATTTTCGGGGGCCAAAAAAATTGTGAAAAAAATGAAAAGAAGAGGAGCCGGGGCCTGTCGCGCCATAGCGCAGCGAAGGCGGAAGCCAGAATCCAGGAGCCAGGAGGCGCGGCAGCGAAACGGCGAATGGGCGAATGGGCGAAAAGGCGCATTCGCCGGTGCGCCTCATTGATTATTAATTACTCTCTACGCGAGATGGTTCGCCAATGCCCAGCGCTTAACAAACCCCAGTCCTCCTGGCTCCTGGATTCTGGCTCCTGGCTCCTCTTCTTCGCCTACTTCGCTGCCACCGGAACCGGAATTACCAGCTTACCATTCGTCTCTGCGATGAAGCTTTCGCTGGTTCCAGACGAACTCCCGTTGGCATCTTTGGTTCCTACCGTGATTTTCAATTTCTTGGTCGGCTTCAGCGGTAGCTTCAATTTCGTGCCGCCCGGACCGTCCTGAATTTGTTCCGCGTTCTTTGCGTCTTCCGCGGAGAGTTCAACTAGCTCAATTTTCGAAATCTTGCCGCCTGCTCCTTGGGCGACCATCATCTTATAGAATTCCAACACCGTTGGATCGGCGCCCTTGGTGTATAGAAAAGATTCCAGCGTCGCCGAATCGTTGGCCTCAAACGCCGTTTTGTATTTGTCCGTGAATTCCTTTTCCTGGTCTGGGGTCGCAGCCAGAGCTGGGCTAGCGATGAACCCGGCGGCCATCAAGCCGGAGACTAGATAGAGAAATCGGCGTTTCATTGACGCCAGTCTAAGCAATCCAGCGCGAAAGATGAAAGCTAAATCTTTGGTTACCAATAACTTATAGATTTGGCTGTGATCGGCAGAATTGACAACAGCTATATTGCCGATTGCTTGTACTATTCCGTAGCCTTAAGTACGCGCGACGAGGTAATCTCATGCCTAAAGATTCTGTTCCAACCGCCGCTCAATACCAAGACGAGCCAGTCCGGTATCCAGCGCTCACGCTAATCGATCTCTCGAACGAAGCTTCGGCGATCGAGGAGCAATACAAAAATATTGTTCTGAGTCAGGTGAATAACAGCTGTCTTCGGATGTCTGTGATCGAAGGCGAATACCCCTGGCATTACCACCCGCATTCAGACGAGCTTTTTCTGGTGGTGGAAGGTAGCCTGTCTATTGAGCTAGCTGACGGCCGTGTATTCAAACTCGGGCCACGGCAAAGCATCACTATCCCGGCCGATACGGTTCATAGAACCAGCGCTGCGACGCGTACCGTTAACCTTTGTTTCGAGCAGGTGGCAGCAGAAACGGTTTTTATCGACCGGCCGCCGGCGCTTCGCGAATAGCAAATAGCAGATAGCAAATCGTCGCAAAGGCGCGCCTCGGCCAAACGGTCTAGTCGTCCGGCTGCAGCAGCTTTTGGGGATGGACAACCTACCCCTATATAAATTGTTTATTTTTAACCGTTTACGCTAGTATGCTGCTATGAACTTCCGCAAATCGTTGCGACGCGTTCGCGTTCCCTGCGGCGTCATTCCGCTTCTGGCGCTCGTCGTTTTTTCGATGGTCTCGGCTCGAGCTGACACTCCGGTATCGGGTACCTATGTGATCAATGGAAAACCGGTTGAATTGAAATTCGCTAAGGCAATCAAAGGGGAACCGTTCGATAAAAAAGAAACGACGGTAGTAATTCTAACCGAAAAAGACGCTTCCAAATCTAAGAATCCGGAAAACGATACGATGTTTGGTAAGCTCGGAGGTGGATTAATCCTCACGATTACCAGCGACGGTGAACTTGTCGGGACCCAAGTAGTCAAAGCTAAGGTCCAGTTCAGCGCCTCCGGCAATGTGAAGTTGTCCGACTATAAAGCCGAAGGCGGCAAGGTCACGGGTAAAGTGGCAACCGATGGTCCACAGACGTTCTTCAAAGACACCTGGCAGATCGATCTTACGTTTGCCGCAGCAGGACCGTAGGACAGGGGTGGTGAGCGATGGGTGAGGTGGTGAGCGCTAGGAGCTGGCGCGGAGTAATCAGTAAACAGTGAGTCAGTAATCAGTAGAAGAGGCCGGGTTGGGGAAGGCCCGTGAAAGGTGATAAGTGATTGGTGATTTGTGAAAGGATCGCGGAGCTGACTCGGCTTGCGACTCCCTTCACCTATCACTTTTCAGTTTTACCTTTCATGGATTTCTCTCACTCCTCTCGGAGCAGCCGCGCTGGATCGACGCGTAGAGCCCGGCGTACCGGACCGACGACCGAGAGCGAGCCGGTGATCAGAACCGTCAAGGCCACGGCTACCAGCACGAATGGGTCTTGGGCGGACGCTTGGTACACAATCGCTGAAAGTATCTGGCTGGCCGCCACACCGAGGAGGACTCCGCCGTTGAGCCGCAGGCCAGCAGTATTAACATACGTCCGAGCGCAGCCCATAGAATCTGCTTGCCGCGCGCACCAAGAGCACTCCTGATGCTGAGTTCACGCAACCGTTTACCGACTGTGTATGAGGCGACGCTGAAAGTGCCGGTGACCGATAACAACAAGCCAAAGGCCCCGAACAAACCAAGGGCAACGGTTGCGGCCTGAGAAGGGAATAGAGATAACGTTAGTTGACTGGTCCAAGAGCCTGAGGTCAGGATCGGCACCGCTGTATCCAAATCGCGAATCACATTGCGAACGGTGCCGACAATCTCGGCGACAGAAGTGTCTGGTTGCGGCCTGACGATCAGCGTTGTGTTAGTTGCCGGTTGCTGCGAGATGGGCAAGAAAGCTGCCGGTGCCGGGTCTTCCGTGAGTGTTAAATATTTCCCGTCCGCTACCAAACCAACGATCTGGAACGAGGTACCGGAACCGTTTTTAAAATAGCGACCGATAACATCTTCCGAGTGGAAAACTTCCTGGGCGAATCGGCGATTGACCACTGCTACCCGTGGCGTGTCTGGAGTGTCAACAAAACTAACATCGCGTCCGGCGAGCAAAGGGGTTCCGGCGGCGCTGAAATATCCCGGAGACACGCTGTAACTGTAGGCGTTATCGATCAGGTTCGAGTCTCTAAAATCGCTGGTCTTTTCAGAGAAGATACCAATGGTACTGACTTCGATGGAAAGCGGGGTAGAATTTGCGTACCCGGCGGTTTGTATGCCCGGCAGATGGGATACGTTATCCAGCAATTGCCGCTGAAAATGACTGGCGGCATCCGCGTTGTAGCCGGCCCAGCCCAAGTCGAATTCTGTTCGAACCGTGTTGGCGGGGTTGAACCCGACATTCATATTCATCGCTTTCGCTAAGCCACGCAACGAGACGAAGGCGGCGGTGACCGTAATGCAGCAGAGGGCGATCTGCGCCGTTAATAGAACATCGCGCAACGCCCAGCGACGGCCGGTGGAGGCATGGATGCCACCGCTCTTGATGGCGTCGTTGGGGTCGGTCTTAAAGATCTGTCGCAGCGGTAGCAGCCCAAAGAGAACTGCAGCCAGCATTGAGATTATAGCAGTGCGACGACGATCAACGACGCCTGCGGCAGGACGAGAAATTTAAAAGGGAAAGGAGTAGGGGACGCCAATTGGCCAAGCCAGTCAACGCGAGCCAAGCTAGAACGCAAGCGACGGCACCGGCAAAGATAGCAACCAACAAGGCTTCTATCAGAACTTGCCGGAAGATACGCCAGCGGTTCGATCCGATGGCGACCCGAATGGCGATCTCGCGGGTGCGATCCATGGTTCGTAACGCGAACAAGCTGCCGAGATTAGCGCAAGCGGCAAGCAACACAATGCCGGCTAATACCATTACACCGGTTAAAAACCCGTTTAACGGTCCACCTAGAAACTCACCGGCGAATCCAGGACGAACCAGTTTGAATCCCAAAGCATCTTCTTCACTGGGATGTTCCTGTTTAATGCGCGCCGCAAGCGTATTCAATTCCGCCTGCACTTGCGGCAAACTGACCCCATCTTTGAACCTCACAATGGCGTAGGCAGTCGAAGCACGACGGTCCTCCAGCCAGTCGCTGCCGTTTAACGATGCCTCGTTGGCCATGGGAACGAAAACGTCCGGCTGAAAAAACTTTTCTGTCCCGTAAAATCCTTCTGGGGTAACTCCAACCACGGTGTAGGGATGTTTGTTAATCCGGGTCTTCTTACCGACTATGCTAGGGTCGGCTCCAAAGTAGTTCTTCCAGGCCGACCAGCTAAGCACCACTGCATCGGAGGCGCCGGGATGAACATCATCGTCGCGCTGCAGTAAACGGCCTAGGTACGGTTTGATACCCGTAACGCCGAAGTATTGCCCGCTGACTTCGTACACCCAGACGGGATGAGAGACGCCCTGTGCTTCCAAGCCGACGTTATAGATGCATACAGCGCCAACCGCGGAAAAGACGGTATTATTGTTCTGAACGTCGCGCACTTCCGGATAACTGAAAATTGGGTAGGCCTGATTGGTACGTCCCAGCTGCATCACTTGCTTCGGGTGAGGCACGTTCAATGGCCGCAAAATCAATCCTCGCAACACCCCAAAAACGATAACGTTGACGGCGATCCCTAGGCTCAGGATAACAATTGCGGTGAACGCAAACCCGGGAGAACGGCGCAGCTGCCTGAGAGCGAACCTTAGATCTTGGAGAATGTTCATAGATCTCGGGCTAGCAATGGCAGAATGTGTGCCAAGCTTAATTAATTGAAGCTTACCACCAGCGAAACAGGCTGTCGGAGAGCATTGGCTCGTACGGACGTCTCAAATTGATAACCGGGTTTCTCATTCTGAGACGGGAGGAGGCTGGGAAGCGGTGAAAGGTGATAGGTGCGCAGAGGCCAGTCGGCCTCCTTTTGCGGGTATTTGTTTTAGTGGTCCACGCGGTAATCAGGTGCCTCGTTTTGTTTTCACGGCTCTTTTTTTGCGCTCTTTGCGCCTTTTCGCGGCTATTCCTCTTATCCGGCGCCCACTTTAGCCGTCGCTTCGGCGGGCGCAGCTTTGATGTCGAGGCGGGATTCTCGGGCGCGCCGGCGAGCGGCCAGGACCTGGTCGAACACAACCGCAATCAGGATGACACCGCCCATCACCACGAATTCCAGCGAACTATCAATTCCCTGTAGGTTAACAATGTTTCGCAGAAGCTGGATCATGGCGGTACCGATGAAAATACCGAGAACGCTGCCTTCACCTCCGCGCAAACTACACCCGCCTAACACGCAGGCCGCAACGGCATAGAGTTCGAAGAAACTACCGTGACTGGCCGGTGAGATCGAATTGGTGTAAAAGCCAAGCAGGATCGCGGACACACCAGTTAGAAACCCGCATAGCATATAAGCACTAGTAATAACCAGCTTCGTGTTAATCCCTGAATACACCGCCGCTTCTTCATTTCGGCCGATGGCGAAAAGATACCGGCCGTACACCGATCCGTGTAGAACTAGAGCCATTATGATACAGACGAAGACGAAAACGATGAAGGGAGCGGGCACATTAAAAATGCTCCCGGTAGCCAACGTTCTGAGTAACTCAAAGGTGGTATCACCACTGAAACCGACCGTTTGGTCGTGAGAGATAAAGCGGGCCAATCCGCGGTAACCTAAAAGACCGCACAACGTCACCACGAATGGCTGCAGGTTAGCCCGGGTTATGAGCAATCCGTGGAACCACCCCAAGAGCATGCAGAGCAGCAATACTGCTAAAACGGCCAGAGGCCACGGCCAATTATAATTGCCGAGAAGGTAAGCCAGGATTACCCCTAGCAAAGAAAACTGCGAGCCAATGGAGAGATCAATACCACCGGTAATAATCACCACGCCCATGGCCACGCTAAAAATCCCAAACAGACCGATCGATCGGGTTAGATTTAACAGATTTGCCTGACCAAGAAATACCGGGTTAGCAAAAGTATCGGCGGGACCGCGTTGTATTAGCTCTAACAATGCGTAGCCAAAGAACAGCCCCAAAAAAATGGCTACCATTCCAATTTCTTTACTCCGTCTCAATTTACCAATCTCCTTTAACTGGCGACTTCTAAAGCAGTCTTAACAGGAGCGACTGCCAATTTCATCACTTTTTCTTCACTGAACTCAGCGGCTTCAAGAATTCCGGTCAGCATCCCTTCGCGCATCACCGCGATCCGGTCACTAACACCGAGGACTTCTTCCATGTCACTGCTGATCATTAAAATAAAAACACCGGCATCGGCTAAGCCTCTCATCAGCTTGTAGATTTCGGCTTTACTTCCAACGTCAACCCCGCGGGTCGGCTCATCGAAAATGATCAGCTTAGGTTGCAGGGAAAGCCACTTGGCTAAGACCACTTTTTGCTGGTTACCACCGCTGAGATTTTTCGCTAATGTGTTGGTGGAAGCCGTTTTGATACTCAGTTTCTTTCGTTGGGTTTCCGCGGACGACAGCTCTTTCTGATAAGAGATCAGACCGCAAGTCGCGTAAGTCCAGAGGTCGGGAAGCGTGACGTTTTCCCGGACGGTCATACTGGTAATCAAACCCGTCTTGCGGCGATCTTCCGGTACCAAATAAATCCCATTTTGAATGGCATCCTTCGGCGACCGGATGTGAATACGGTGGCTGTTGACGCTGATCTCGCCGCCTAACGGCTTAACAATTCCGAACACGGTCATCGCCAGTTCGGATCGTCCCGCGCCCACCAGGCCGGCTAACCCAAGGATCTCTCCCCGGCGCATGTCGAAGCTTATCTGGTGCGACGGGAAAAACGGCGACACAAAGTTACGTATCTCAATCCGGTCATCAGGATCGCCGCTCCTGGTTACCGATTTCTTCAAATCCAAGTTCCGGCCCACCATGAGTCGGACCATGCTGTCATGCGAGATCTCGGACCGCTGGAGAATGCCCGAGTTGCGGCCGTCACGAAGCCCGACCACACGATCAGCGCAGGCCTGCACTTCCATGAGCCGATGGGAAATATAGACGACACTAACCCCGCTTGCTTTTAGCTCTTGGATCAGCTTCAGCAGACGGTTTGTCTCGGTCAAGGTCAGACACGAGGTCGGCTCGTCCATGATGATGACTCGAGCATTCACGGAGAGCGCTTTCGCGATTTCGACCAGTTGCTGTTGCGCAATCGAGAGCGCGCTCAGAGGCGTGGTGGGTGAAAGCTCCAGCCCAACCTTCTTTAGATACGCGCGTGAATCTTTGGCGATCTTTCCCCGGTCGACCAGACGGAGGAAGCCGCCCGTGAGCGGCTCCCGTCCAAGAAAGATATTTCCACCAACGTCCAGGTTATCGAGGTTATTCAACTCCTGGTGGATCAAGCTGATGCCCAGATGGAGCGAATCGGCCACATTCCTGATCTCGACAGTCTTCCCGTCGATCCGAATTTCACCTTCATCTGCCCGATGGAGCCCACCCAGAATCTTCATCAGGGTCGACTTGCCCGCTCCGTTCTCACCAATCAGGGCAACCACTTCCCCTGGGTAAACGGCAAAATCAACGTGATTAAGGGCAATTACACCGGGGAACCGCTTGGAGACGCCTCTCACTTCAACGATCGGCGTCTTCTCAGTATCAGACATCGCTTAATATCCCAGAAAAAGCTCTACCCGACTAGTGGCCGCGAAGTTTCTTCAAGTTCGCCCAGAACTCATCGACGTTGCTCTTGTCGATGGCTCGCGTGGGAACGATGAAGGCTTTATTCTCAGGAATGTTGATGTCTTCGCCGCGAACCTTTTTCGCCATCAGCGTTACAGCCTGACGTCCGAACTCGTAGGGGTTTTGCACCACGGTCGCTTCCACGGCGCCGTCTTTAATTCCCTGCAGAGTGTCATTTTCTTCGTCGAACGTAACAATTTTGACCTTACCAGTTTTACCGGCGTCTTTGGTTGCACCGATAATCGCAGGGCCATTGTAGCTCCAAAGCCCGACCAAGCAGGCGATATCCGGGTATTTCACCAACGTGTCGGACACGTTTTGTTTGGCGCGCACCCGATCGGTGTCGTCCGTTCTGACATCAATTACCGTGACGTTTGAACCTTTGATGGCTTCTTCAAGCCCTTGAATGCGTTCTTTGGCGTTCTGAGCATCCCGTTTTCCAACGAAGAGCATGATCTTGCCCCCACTCGGAATCGCTTTCTTGACTAGTTCACCCGCTTGCCGGCCAGCAGCAACGTTGTCCGTGCCAACGTAGAAAGAGCGTTTGCTCTTCGGCGCATCGCTATCTTGAGTAACGATCAACGCCTTTTCAGTGCCTCGATCGATCATCGCCGTCTGATTGGCTGGATCCACCGGGCTCAACGCGATACCGTTGATGCCTTTTACCAGCAGATCATCGAAGATACGGGTCTGCTCGGCGGCAGTTCCATCCGCGGGGATTCGGAAATCGACGGTGATATTCGGCTCGTCCTTCTGCGCTTGTTCGCAACCGGCTCGGGCGATCGTCCAGAAATCCGACGCGTTATTGGTCAAGAAAGCGACTTTGACGGCTTTATTCTCTTGGGCGTTGACCGCGAACTGTCCTAAGGACAGCCCGAGCACCGCGAAAGAGAGTAACAGTTTGGATGATTTCATGATGGGGGTCTTATATGGTTTTCTGAATTTTACGCTGTTATCAAGTCGAAGAATCATTGAACCCGCGCCTTTGGTGTCTGGGGTTTACCGGCTCGCGGAACTCAATTCTGATTCTTGCGGAGCCTACGTTTGCTGCGGAATGTGCGCCCTGACAAGAAAAATGGAGCTGATTAGTAATAATAAACGCTGATTTGAGACCGATTTACGTGAACGTTCTCGGTCCAGCCAGGATCAGCATGTTCTAGAACTGGGTGGGGGCCAAATCAAGCCATAGAAAAACGAGGGGCCAGGAAAGCGTTTTCGCGAGCCAAGCAGTTGTTCACGCGCTGTGCGTTTGTTCCACATACGCAAGCAAACGTTCCAGCGGCTCCGGCACCCGATTCATATCCAGGGCATTCACCAACAACTTTGCGTACGATTGTTTCCGCCGCGCGGTTGTGCCCAACCAGCGTCGAAGCTGCGCCGCTAGATCGCGGTCGTACCATTCTGGCTGTCTCTGAAAAATGCGGAACTTCCAAAGATCACCCTGGGCGACAACAACTGCTAATACCATCTCCGCACCAAGACACCGAATAAGCTCATCCTCCAGGTCAGCCGCGCAGACATAGAACCCAAGCGATTCCATATCCGCTCTCGTGAGCTCCGCGCCAAACCCGGCCCGCTCGAGCGCACGACGAAAATGGCGTTCTTCTCCGATATCATACAAGCCCGCTAGTTTGACGTTCAAACCTCGCGGGCCCAATACCTCCAAGAAAGGCCAGATTTTTGTCGCCCCACCAATAGGCACAGTTGTGATGCCTTCTTTTTCGAGATCGCGACCGAGGCGTTTGGCTAGAGTGTCGATTGCCGCCTGATCGCTAATCCCTTCAACCAGCACGACGGTACCACTCGCGTCGGCAGCAGTTCTTGCCAGCTGTAGCGCGCCAAAACCGACAGACTCTTGGGAGTCGCCGGTACTATCTCCTGGGCGGCGTTTCATCGAACTCTTTTCCGAGTATTTTTAAAACCGGTCCGGCATCTCTCAGATTGAGGCACCCCCAAGTGCAGCCGTTGGGTACGCCTATGAGAAATCAACACCGCACCGATGATAAGCAATGGGTTCGCATGGACGCGGCGATTTACCAACTTTTTCACGAGAAAAGACACTTCTCGTTCCAGAGAACATATGGCCCCGGCCGCTTCGGGGCCTATCCATCCGCCCGGTCCCAAAGGAATCTCAGTCCTGGCTTGCTGTCTAGCCCGCCGGCGGGACCCGTTAACAGAGCTCGGCAAACTGACGCGACAATACGGCGATATTGTCCACATGCAGTTGGGCCGCCGGCATGATTACCTGATTAACCACCCGGATTATATCAGGGCGATTCTTTGTGCACCTCAATCTGAGATGGCGCGATCGACTCCGCCTGGTCTAAAACGACTCCTCGGAACCGGCCTGCTTACCAACCAGGGCGACTATCATCGACGCCATAAACGGATGCTGGCGCCTACCTTTCACAAAGAACTCGTGCGCCGATGGAGCTCGACCATCGTTAACTATTGCGACAAAATGCGCGACGGCTGGTGTGACTGCCAGGAGATCGACGTCGAGTACGAGATGCTACGGTTGACG
>Ga0209240_1000218_pt1 | contig 23642 bp, 21 predicted proteins | sample GraSoi_2013_80cm_FD_185828 | JGI IMG/M metagenome (GOLD analysis project Ga0209240, IMG submission 185828) | Grasslands soil microbial communities from the Angelo Coastal Reserve, California, USA - Sample 9_17_2013_80cm (SPAdes) (version 2) | ecosystem: Environmental > Terrestrial > Soil >...
TCAACCTATAATAGAGATCTTCGCGGAACTTCTTTTCGCTCACCAACCGGGTCAGGTCACGGTTAGTGGCGGCGATTAATCGGATATCAGTCTTTATCGTTTGGTTTCCGCCCACCCGTTCGAAAACTCCGGGATCGAGAGCCCGCAAAAGCTTAACTTGCACGTTTCCATCGATTTCACCGATCTCATCCAGGAAAAGCGTACCGCCGGCAGCTTGTTCGATTCGTCCAATTCGTCGTTCACTAGCTCCGGTAAATGCGCCTTTTTCGTGACCGAACAGTTCACTCTCAATCAGTTGCGGCGAAAAGGCCGAACAGTTAAGCGCAACGAATCGGGTTTTATTGCGATTGCTCAAATTATGGACGGCGCGAGCAATGAGTTCTTTACCAGTGCCACTCTCGCCCTGAATCAGCACCGTGGCTCGGGTAGGAGCTACCTGCCGGATCGTATCAAGAATGCGGTGCATCGCCGGCGATTCACCGATCAGGTTCTCTAATCCAAACCGGTGTTGAACCTGTTGTTTTAGTTGTAGATTTTCCTGTTCGAGCCGTTGCCCATCAATGGCTCGCCGGATCTTCATTCCTAGCTCGTCGAGATTGATCGGCTTCGTGACAAAGTCGTAGGCTCCTTTGCGCATGGCTTCCACGGCCGTGGCGATCGAGCCGTAAGCCGTCATCAAAATACAGATGGGTGGTCGCGCCCGTTGCAGCACCTTCTCAATTAGCGCCATACCGTCTTCGCCGCCGAGCCGGAGATCCGTCAAGAGCAAATCAACCCGATCCGCATCGAGGACATTGAGCGCCTCATCGATATTACTCGCGGTGTAAACGTCGTAATCTTCTTCTAACGACTGGCGCAGACCTTCCCGCGTGTGTTTTTCATCATCGACGATAAGAATCGTTCCCTGCATTGGAGACAGTAATCAGTGAACAGTAATCAGTATTCAGTGAAAGAAAAGCAGCCCATCCAGGAGGGGATGTAGCCTCTCACCAATCACAAATCACTTCTCACTGACGACCTCTTCTCCTCTCCGGTCCGATAACAGCCGCGTTCGCTTATCGCCATGCGGGAGATGAATACTGACCCGGACACCTTTGCCTTCGTTGCTCTCGATCTCGATTTCTCCTCCGTGTTCATGGACGATCCGTCTGACAATGAGTAATCCCAGACCTGAACCGGAAGACTTCGTCGTGAAGTACGGCCGGAAGACTTTACTCATGTCTTGGGGAGAGATCCCGCCGCCGGTATCACTAAACGTGACCGAAACGTAGGTGTCGTCATGCCAAGATCTGATATAAAGAATGCCGCCGGTCTTCATGGCTTGAAACGCATTCTTGATGATGTTGTAGAAGGCTTGCTTGATTTGGTCGCGATCAACCTCAACCATCGGAAGACTCGGATCCAGGTCGGTTTCCACCAGGATGTCGCGGTCCTCAATTTCGGGTCGCAGAAAAGCCACTGATTCCTCGATCAAATCGTTTAACTGGTAAGGCTCAAAAGCGGGCGTCGTAGGCCGAATCGCGCGTAAGAATTGGTGAACGATCGAGTCGAGTCGCTGAATCTCAGTCCGGGCTACGGTTAAAGAATTTTCGATCGCCTCACGAGTCTCCGGCGGCAACTTTCCCAACCTGCGTTCAATCAATTGGAGATGAATATTGAGCGAGTTTAGGGGGTTACCGATCTCATGGGCGACCCCGGCCGCTAACATGGTCAATGCAGAAAGCTTTTCGCTTTCGATGGTCCGTTCGGCGCTGCGCCGGTCTTCCGTGATGTCTCGCAAGATGACCGCAAAAGCTACTAAATCTTGAATCACCGTGGTCGACCCTGGCACCGGTTTATCTAAATAAAGGGGCGCCACATAAAAATTTAGAAAGCGATGTTGAGGATAAAAGACTTCAATATCCCGGCTCACAGTGCTTTCGCTGGAACGGAGCGAGTTCCAGCTTAAACCACGTAAAATGTCGTCGATCGGTTTGCCAGCCGCCTCATCCGGATCGGGCACTCCGAAGAGCTGGGCAGCAGCGGCATTCATAAACTCGATCTTGCCCTGTGTATCGGTGACGATGACTCCTTCCTGCAAAGCATCGAAGATCCGCTCGAGAAACCCCTTCTCATGAGCGAGCCGGGCAAGATAATTCTGTACCTCCTCCGGTTGAATCCGGCGGATGCGCTCAATCAACTTATCAAGGAAACCGGCCTTCATTCGAGTAGCGCTGTCGGGAGTTTAAAACCGTTGAATATCCGCAGATTACACAGATTACGCAGATTTCGTCCAAGGTTCGATTATGACAGGGGCTAGAGGCGCGTCATGTGAAGATGCGGTTTCTCGCCGCTTTCACTTGAATCCGCCCCAAATGGAAATCTGCGTAATCCGCCTCCGCAAAGCCTACGGCGCGACAGGTTCCGTGTAATCTGCGGATCTTTCATCTTCGGATCTCGGCTTAAGGTCGTGGAAGCGCGAATCGCGTTCATTGGATATTGAGGTTCGACACCTTCCTCAGGGCGGAGCCTAGCAGAGCCGGGGGCAGCTCTACGACCTCATCGCCGAGATCGGCGGACGGCTCCCAGGTTTCGGGCGGAAGCTGGGCGCTGAACCGGACAGTATTCACATCCATCTCTCCAGACCAGACACCGCTCCGCATTTTTAGGTGTTCAATCCCGAAGTCATTCTGGCGGATCAGGGCTCCGACAACGACGCCGGGCACTTTTAACTCTTTCTCCAGCGTAGGATCGGTCCGGAATTCCAGGTCCCAGGCAGGTGACCCCCACGAATCCGTGACGCTGTTGAAGCGCAGAATCCGAAACATGGCGGGCAGTAAGACGAGTTCTTGATCACTAAGCGGAAGCCGGAAATCCGGCGCTTTACCGGTCTTCTCAGGATTGGACGCGGTTGCAACCAGCTCCGCTCCTAATTCTCTAGGATAGACCCAGACCCGTTGGCCGTTCCGGCAAACGATCTTTCGATGATCCGGATTCAAGATTTCTAGGCGGAGTTTGTCCGGGCACTGAAAGCTAAGCTTAACCGGTTGGTTCAGTAACGCCGAGTAAGTGGCCGAATTTCCACCTTCGATCGAACGAACTACCGCCTCCAATTCGAGCGCTTTTCCGCCGGATTTACTTGAATAGAACAGCGCTAGGTACGGCTGGAGGATACGAGCCAGAATATCGTATCGATTAAGCGCAGCGAAGGATGCAGCCGGGAGAAGTACGAATGCCGCCAGGATCAGCCGTCGTGAACCGCAAAGCATATTCGCAAAATTTGTACCCCGCATCGCTACTGAATGCCCAGCAACTTTTACGAATATCACAGCACTCCTCTTCGTCGTCCTCGGTTCTGCCTTCTTGGCGCGACGCAGTCGGTTGAGGGTAGGCATCTATCAAAAGGCGTGGTACGGATGGGACGCATGCGACTCATGGGACTTATGAGGAACGGACGCTACGCGGGAAGCGTAAAATCCCGGATAAGCAGGAGCTCCTCCCTACAGGCTTGCGGCTCTATGGTTTTCTCGTTAAACTGGCACCCAACGATGCACCAGGAGCTGTGTTAGCACCTAACTTGCTGCTAGCTGCCCAATCCGGCGGGATTTTTTACGCGTTTACCGAGGCCACCCTTGAAGGGAAATTAGTTCTCGCGGTGCTTTTTATCGCCTCGATTTTCAGCTGGTCCGTTATGGTGACAAAGATGAGGATCGTCCGGCTCGCCAAAAAACAAAACGAGCGGTTCCTGCAACGGTTCCGGGCCGAACGACAACCCTTACGCATTTACGAATCGCAAGGACGATTCGATGGTTCTCCCCTTTTTTCGATTTATCGAGCCGGCTGCCGCGAGCTCACGTTGCATCTGTTAGGTGCAACCGAAGTGGATGAAACCTTTCGGGCTCGCCTGGATGTGGCAGAGCGCATCACGCCTTCGCAAATGAATGTGGTGACTAGCGCGATGGAACGAGCTGTCGGTGAATCAGCTCTCCGTTTGGAAGCGCAAATGATCTTGCTAGCCACTGCGGTCAGCGGAGCTCCTTTTCTCGGGTTACTCGGAACAGTTTGGGGAGTGATGGACACTTTCTCCGGGGTTGCACTCGCCGGTTCCGCCAGTCTGCAAGCCATGGCGCCTGGAGTTTCCGGTGCTCTCGTCACTACGGTCACCGGCTTATTGGTCGCGATCCCGGCCATGTTCGGGTACAACTTTCTGGTTACCAGTATTCGTTCTTTGATCGTGCAAAACGATAATTTCGCCGCCGAGCTCGCCTCCGAGTTCGAGCACAAATATGTAAATCACGGTAACCGCTCAGTTTTTGCCAAATAGCCGAACGAACGCCAAAACAAATTCACCACAGAGACAGAAAGGCGGCGTAGCCGCAACCAAAACGAAATCTCACGCGAGGACACAAAGGCGAAAGCTGAATTTCACAACAAGGTCACAAAGGCCGCAAAGATCCGAGACATAAACTCCACTTTGTGGCCTTTGCGGCCTTGCTGTGAAATTCGTTATGTTGTCCCTCTGGCAGAATCCTCGCATAAATGAGTTAAACCTCCCTATTGTATTACAGAGTTCGTAGAGATTTTATGAACCTATTTCCAAGAGCTTCTCTCCGTGGTCTCTGTGCCTCTGTGGTAAGATTCGGTCTGATGCGTGTGAATTGGTAGCTATGCGCCGGTATTCTGATCGTCCAACCATGCACACGCTGACTGAGATCAATGTCACGCCGTTATTGGACCTGGCGTTCGTTCTTTTGATCATCTTCATCATCACAACGCCGTTGATGGAGAATAGCGTCAATCTGGTGGTGCCAACCAGCGCCCAGGCCAATCAATCGGCCAATCTTGCGGAGACGCAGACTATCTCGGTCGACAAGGACAGCACCCTCTCGCTGAACAACGAACAAATGGATGCAGCTACCTTGGAAGAACGATTGATCGCTTTGCACAACGAGAAACCGGACGCGCCGGTTATCGTTCGTCCGGACAAATCCTTGAGCGTCCAACAGTTCATCGCGGTGATGGATATTCTCCAGAGAGCGCAGATCTCGAAAGTTGGTGTGGCGACTCGCCCGGATGAACCTGTCGCGCCGTAGCTCGCGGAGGCGGAACCTCAATGATTCCTGAAGAGGAGGGCGAGTTTCGTGGAACCGGGGGGTTCACACGGAATGTCATTATTATCGCCGGCCTGCACTTGGTTGGGCTAGCCGTCCTCCTGCTATTGACGCTTCACCCCATCAAGAAAAAGGAAGAACAGCTGGTATGGATGAACCCCGGGTCGTTTGGGGGCAATGAAGGCGGTGGTCCGGCAGCCAGCGGCAATACTCCAGAGCCGGAGGATTCTCCGGAGGCTACCCCGGAAACTGCGACGCCAACCCCACCGCCGCCAACTCCGGAACCAGCTACCCCGCCGCCGACTCCTCCACCCCCGACACCAGCTGAAACCACGAGCGAGCTACCGATAGAGACACTTACTCCAACCCCAAGACCGACGCCGACACCGAAACCAACCCCGACACCAACTCCAAAAACGACCCCGACGCCTAAGCCGAAACCGACGCCGGCACCCACCCCGAAACCGACTCCGAAGCCGACGCCTAAGCCAACCCCGAAGCCGACGGCGACACCGAAGCCATCTCCTAAACCAACGGCAAAACCGACACCGAGCGCCAAGGCCAGCCCGAAACCCTCCGCTAAGCCGACGGCTTCCGGTAAGCCCAAGGAATCCAGTTCAGCCACGCCAAAATCCAGCGGTTCTCCTAAAGCAAAAGGCTCGAATGAAACAGCAGAGGAGACGAGCAATGGGGCTGAAAAGAACCACGGGGAAGGCAATAGCGGTAAATCCGAGAAAGAACCGCACACCGGCTCTGGAAACGGAGAGGGTCAAGAGCACGGAACTGCGCCTGGGAATGGACAAGCTGACATCGGTCGTTATGCCGAGATCATCAAAAATCGTTTCCAAAGTGCGTGGAACCAGCCCCACGGAGAAATTCCGGCCGGAACGACGCTTGTGGTTAACGTGCGCCTGAAGATACAGCCCGATGGAACCGTGACCGAGTTCTCCATCGTTGACGGTTCTGGAAATTCAGTCGTCGATGACTCGGTTAAGGAAGCAGGTCAGAAGATCGCGAAACTGCCGCCGCCCCCTGGCGGGGGTACGTTTACGCCTATCATTCGTTTCGAGCTGGGAGACTAGGGGGAAAAGTAATCAGTAATCAGCATCCCCAACCCCGCGGACGCGGGGTGCAATCGGACTTGGCGCAGTACTCCAATACTCCCGCCCGCAACGCTTCGCGTAGCGATGCGGGCGGGCCACACTCCAACACTCCGCGCGGCCGGATTCGACGACGAGGACAGCGACTCGACTGAGCTCGCCGAAGTCCTGCCCGACGAAGCTTTTGGTTTGTAGGCTTCAAACTCCGATGGCTAGCGAAATCGGGACGACGAGGACAGCGGCTCGACTGAGCTCGCCGAAGTCCTGTCAAACGTAGCTTGCTGCGCTCGTTGGTTGGCAGTTCTGTCAGCGAGCGAAGTCGGAAGAACGAAGCGCCTTGTTTTCCTGGTCTATGGGAAATTTGAAACTGATTACTGTTTTACTGATTACTGATTACTAGTGAGATCGACCAGAACCCGGCGCCGATTAAAAAAATGTGCAATTACCAGGGGCCAACGCACGTCTTCCATTAGGGTTGCTTATATGGCACCCTTATATTAGTTACCGCGACCACCATCATGGCTGAAGCCGAGAATTATCAGCATTACCAAGTACTGCGGCGTGAAGACGGGAGCCTCTGGGAATTGGGTAAGGGCGCGATGGGGATCACCTACAAAGCGTTCGACACTAACTTGCGGTGCACGGTCGCCTTAAAGGTGATCAACAATACCTACTTGAACAGCGAGGTCGCGCGGCAACGATTTCTGCGGGAAGCGCGAGCCGCCGCAGCTCTACGCCATCAAAACGTCGCTTCGGTCTTTCATCTCGGTTCTGATCACGATTGCTATTTCTATGCGATGGAGTTCATCGACGGTCAGACCGTCGCCTCGTACATCGAGAAGGTAAAAAAAGGTCCGCTCGATCCGGTAGAAGCACTTAATATCTGTCTCCAAGTTACTCGCGCTCTGGCCGCAGCGGCTCGCCAACACTTGGTGCACCGAGATTTAAAGCCGGCGAACCTGATGCTGGTCGACCAAGACGGCGAACGCATCGTTAAGGTCATCGATTTCGGCCTGGCTAAGAGCGCAAAGACCGAAGGCGAAGACTCCGGCACGCTCACGCAAGCCGGCGGGTTCGTGGGAACGCCCCATTTTGCCAGCCCTGAACAGCTAGAAGAACGGGATATCGATATCCGGTCGGATATCTATTCCCTTGGGGTTACGTTTTACTACATGTTGACGGGCCGACCGCCGTTCTCCGGTTCGGTGCCCCAAATCATGAGCCAGCACCTGTACAAACCGGTGCCGATGGAACCGCTACAAACTCAGCCTCAATGCGTTGTAGATCTCGTGCTGAGGATGATGGATAAGGATCGCGAGAAACGGCCCCAGACCCCCGGAGGATTGCGCCAGGAGATCGTTGCATGTCTGGAACAATTGCAAATTGGTTCAGCGCCGGCGCCTGTCGCAACCGGGGCACCGATCGTGCACGAGCCAAGTGACACGCTGGCCTCGGCAGATCTTACCGTGGCGGAGGGTAGCCAGCCCCTGGCAGCGCAAACCATCGTCGGCGAGCGTTACCAACTGGTTCGAGAAATCCAGGAGGTACCTCAAGGTCGGAAGTTCTACGCCCATGATCTGCGGCAAGCTCGCGGGGTTTCGCTTTTGCTTTTCGACGAACGATTTCTAGCGGACAAACAAAAGTTCACCTCCGTAGAACAGGAAGTAGAAAAGCTCCAGCAGGCTCCGCAAGATTCTCTCAGACAAGTATTTTCGTTAGAAAGCACCGCGGTACATTCTTATCTAATCGAAGAGTTCATTGTTGGCCCAACCTTGCTTGGCGTTCTCCGCGCTAGAGGCGAGTTGACTGCAAATGAGCTCCCCTTGCTTCTCGGCCAGCTGGCACGGTTGGCTGACCATGCGACTGCTCACAGTCTAAATTCAGTTGATCTAACGCTGAACGGGGTTCAGCTGACTTACCCGGGTCTTATTCAAGCCGCAGTCACGCCGGGTCTTTTGCAGCAACCGCTTTCCACTTGGTCACCTTTTCATGTCAAGGTCGCACCGCTCGATTTTTCCGTCTCGGCCGCGGATTCGGCTTGGTCAGGCGCAGCGACGCTCGTGCAGCACGCCGGAACCGATGGAGCAAGAAGTAGTTATCTACGCTTGCTGACCCTTCTTGCTTACGAGCTGCTGGGTGGACCTCGAGCTACCGTCGAATCGTCCGGGCGAGTCAGCCCGGTTTCAGGCCTTTCCGAGGCCGGGAACGCCGTGCTAAGGCGCGGCATCGCCGACGATTTCCCTTCGGCGGTCGAGTTTTCGGAGACGCTGCTGCGAGTTCTTCGAGGCGAAGAACCAGTGTCGACCGGCGTACCGTCAGGTTTAACCTCCGCGACACAAAAGAGCGCGACGCCTGTGGTCACGAACCAGCCAAAACCGGAGCCGATCCCGGCGCCGGTAGCGCAGACACCAACAACTTACTCTGCCAAGACGCCGAGCGTTCAACCCATCGCTCCGATCTCAAGCCGAGCTGGGAATATTGGTTCTACCTCTTCCGGTGGTGGAACCGTCGCTCCGCCCCCGTTACCGGTCCCTCCAACCCAGACTCCGCCGCCGCGACGATCGAGATTCTCGATGGTCGGTCTAATTCTCATTTTCCTTCTAGTCGGCTTTATCCTGGCATTATTGGCCGCAGGCGGCTTTTTCATCTGGAAGGCGATTAGCCATATCCAGGAACCAAACGTTGTTCATGTTACTCCGACACCTACAGCTGTGCCTACTCCGGTGGTAACACCGCGGCGTACCACCCCAACACCGGTTCCGATAACCCCGCGACCCACTCCGAGCCCGACCGTTAAGCCGACTCCAACGGTTACACCGACACCGACAACTCCGCCGACACCGACGCCAACGCCGATCCCTACGCCGGTGGCAACACCGTCGGTCGTGCCGCCAAAAGATGAGTTAGCTACCTCTCTGAAGGCAGCGGATGATTTAGAACGGGCAGGCGATTGGGTAGGCGCGCTGAAACAATTTAACAATATTCTCGCCCAATATCCGGCTGGAGAGGCTGAAGCCCGGCAGCGCTTGGAGAATTTACTTTCCGAAGTGCGCTCTAGTAAAACCAAGGTCACTCCTAACAACTTCTCGATTGTGCAACCCGACATCGAGACGGCAGCTCGAACCGGGGTAGTGCAAGCCATGCTCTTGCTAGCTGAAAATACCGTTAACAGCCAGGTGGCTTATGCGCTCGATTGGTTCGAACAGGCTGCCGCTAAAGGCAACGTGACGGCCAAACGGGAAGCCGGTCTTTTGTTGGCTCGACATCACAACTCACAGGACGACGCCAAAGCGTTCCAGTATTTGAAAGAGGCGGCAGACGGGGGGGATGCCTATTCGAAATACTGTGTGGCTGAGTGCTACTACTACGGGAAGCTGGTGCCGGCCGATGAGAACAAGGCCCTAACTTATTTGCAAGAGGCAGCGGCATTGCGGAACGCGCCCGCCATCGATCTGCTCGGATCTTATTACCGTAAGATCCACAACTACGAAACGGCTATCGCCTATTACCAACAAGCGATCGCGATGCAGTATGCGCGGTCGATGGCGAATCTCGGCGTGATGTATCTTCTCGGCGAAGGCGTCACCAAAGATGTGCCGCGGGCGGTGAACCTATTCAAGCTGGCCGCAGATCATAACGACGAGGTGGGCCTTTACCTGTACGGAACTGCGCTAACCGAGGGCATCAACGGCGCCAAGAACCGCGCGGCTGGCACCAATTACATTCGCAAAGCGGCAGAGATGGGACACCCATTGGCCATAGAGTGGTGCCGCAAGAACAAAGTTCCGTATCAGTCAAATCAGGAGCCACAGACGCCGCAAAACAATAATACCGACCAGCCCAAGGACCGGTAGGGATGAGCGCCTGCTCATCGGAAGAAGGAGTCAGGAGCCAGAATCCAGGAGCTAGGAGGGGAGGCCGGTGAAAAGTGAAAGGTGATAGGTGAAAGGTCACCGAGGGACGTCGCGAAGCCGAGTCGGCCTGTCCGCTGTAGTCCATTGTGAAGGGTAGCGTGCTTAGATGGATGCGGAAAAATGCGGAGGGGGCCTTGCGTTTCGCGTTGCAGCTCCAGTGGTTATCGACGCCTGCGAAATCCTTTGTGGCCACGGCCTGCGGAGAGATGCCCCTCGGCAACCTTTCACCTGTCACCTTTCACCTGCTTCCCCCTCCTGGCTCCTATAAAAGGAGCTTGAGCCACACCGCCGGACCCGGTTAGGCTGGTCGGCTCGATCCTTATATGAAACGTCTAACTACATCCGCTTGTGTCACGCTGTTCGCTACCATCGGTTTTACCAGCTGTGAAAATATGTCGCCGGAAACGACCGGCGTGCTCGCTGGGGTAACATCGGGTGCACTCGCAGGAGGAATCGCCAAGGCCGCAGGAGCCAACAACGCCACAGCTGTGGCTATCGGTCTAGGCACTGGCGCCGCTGTCGGCGCAATCGCTTACGTGATTGCAAAGCACGAGGCCACGGAGAGACAGCGTCGCATTGCAGAAGAACGAGCCAGATTAGCGTACGAGCACATGTCCGCGGAACGCAGAGCACGGGTCCAAAAGCGTCGTTATATCGCGGTCGCAACCGTTCAAGAGAAAGACGATAAAGGCGCCAAGAGCGTGATGATCTACGACACGGAGTCGAAACAGGTCGTCGGGAATAGCGTCTATGACGTTAAAACCGCTCCCAAGGATGGCCAGGTCCAGAAATATGACAGTTATTCAGTCGAATACGTAGGCTCTGGGTCCTAGCAACGAGCGGGAGCGAGCGGGAACGCCCGACTTCGCCCCGTCGTCTGAAACTCCGGGAGGCTACGTCGGGTAAGCCGGCTAAAAACGAACAGGAACACTGCGATGTCGTCTACTGAGCTGCTAACACCCAAAAGAGCCACTTGTAGCGAACAAAAATTTGCCCAAGTTTTGCTACCGGCATTTGCTACTTCGACTTTGATGGCGATTCCGGCTTGCCCGACGTAGCCTCCCGGAGTTTAAAACGACGGGGCGAAGTCGGGCGTTTACGCTCGTTTCTTTAGGATATGCGATTTGGGCATCGAAGCTTTGAACAGAATGGACAGCGTCTAGACGAAGTCGTCGATCTGGAAAGTGAAACCAGGATCGTCGTTAGCGACCACGGCGCTGAGTTGGTGAGCCTGGCCAAGCGCGCACCAGGACAAAATTGGAATGGATATTTGTACCGGGACGGCGATACGAGTGTTCCGGCCGGTGGATGGAAGAGTCATGCCACTGTCATGGGTTATTTCATCCATCGTTTGGTGGGCGAACACACTTGGTACGAAGGCGAAGAAATCCGGGGAGGGAATCATAGTTTCATCCGAACAAAAGTTTTTGCTCCACCCGAGGTGTTGCTTTCCGAAGAGACCGCTACTCTGCGGTATCGACTACCGGCCGAAGCCATCGATAAAAAAGAGTATCCTCGCAAGGTCGCATTCGAGATCTCTTACGTTTTGTCCGGTCAGGATCTGGCGGTCGTCTTTTCTTTTGCTAATCAGGAACATAACCGGCCGGCCCATGTCAGCTTCGGCCTCCATCCCGGTTTTCGAGTGAGCTCTGTCGATGATGCCCGGATCATTCTTCCTCGCGGTAAATACCGGCGTTATTTGGCTCCCGGTAATTTCTTGAGCGGGCAGACCGTCGAATTCACCTCCGCGGGTGATTCATTTCCCTGCAAGCCTTTTGAGCTGCCGGATTCGTTTCTTATCGAACCGGTCGATGTTGATGAATCAGTGGTCAAACTGCAGGACCTAAAAGAACGCAGAGAAGTACAAATCGACCTTTCCGAGACCCCATTCTTCACTATCTGGAGCGATCTTAATCCTTTTATTTGTATCGAACCGTGCTGGGGTCTACCGGATCACAAGGAGCAAGAGCCGTTTGAAAAGAAGGTCGGCATTCAGCTCATTCCGCCTCAAGGCACTCTTGCCCGGCAGTGTAGTTTTCGAATTCTTTAGACATCCTCGGCGGACGCGGCCTACCCCTGGTTCGGGTAGCGTGCTTCCCCCGGATTAACCATGAATATCATTCAAACTCTCCGGCACCGAGCTGAACTGCAACCTGGCGTGCCAGCCATCGTTGATCGGACGTTCTGGGGAGATCGAGTTTTGACCTACGCCGCTCTCAACCGATCGGTCGATTTTCTCGCGCTGCGTCTCGATGAAGAAGGGATAAAACGAGGGGACCAAGTGCTGATGCTGTTGGACCCTTCCCAAGAGCTTTATTTGTTTCTGCTCGCGCTCTTGCAAATCGGCGCGGTGCCCACCTTGTGTGATGCGTTAACGGGTCTGAAACCGTTCGGCCAATGGGTAGAGCAATGCCGGCCGGCGGCTTGTGTGTTACCACAATCTAAGTGGCTGGCGCAGCGTTTTCACCGGCAGCTCCGGCTAATCCCGAAGAAACTCTTCCCACACGCCTTCCGTTTCGAGAATCGCATTTTGCGTATCGGAAAGTTCGGAACTCCCGTAGACCTGGCGCCGGGAGACCTGGCGTTGATCGAGCTTCGGCGGGGCGCTTTCGGCGGACTCGATGCCCGGGGGTGGACCCAAGCCCAGTTGGCTCGCTCGGTACAACGTTTGGCCGGGCACCTGAAAATGAAGGCGGGCGAGATCGATCTTTGCGATTGGCCGTTGCTTCTGCTGGCAAATTCGACTGCGGGTGTAACCAGCGTTGTACCCGTTCGACCCGGTCTGCTTTCGCAGCGCACTCGCAGCCAGCAAGTAGAGAAGTTCCAACCGGCCCGGGTCACAGCGCCGGCTGCCTTTCTTTTGCATTATTTGCGCAAAAGCTCGCACCCCTTGCATAAAATTTTCGTCATTGACGCCCCGGTGCCAGCCGAGAGCCTTGAGTTCTTCGTCCGTTGCCAACAATTCGCCAACGTCGAGCTTTTGTTCGGACAAGACGTACCGCTGGCCTCATGTTCCCTGAGCGAGTATCAAAGTGTCGGCACGGCCCGTTGGGTCGGCCAATTCTTCGCCGATGTCAGGGTCCGGGTCGAACCTGGGTCCCAGGACGCAAATGGTCACGCCGGGGGAACCATTGACGCGAAGGCTCCCCAGGCGCGCTCGGGGGAACTGCTGGTTGCCGGCGACTTTTTACCGAGGCCGCTCGATCTGAACGGTGAGGTCGATACTTCCCGGCTTACGCAGTTCGAAAATGGTGAGCAGTGGATCAAGACCGGCCTACAAGGCTCATTGGATCAGGAACTTAAGTTCCGATTGAGCGGGGAATGAACTTTCGGTAGGGACGAGCTCCTGCTCGTTCAAACGTTCTTGATCGATAGGGAGGAGCTGCTGCTCGTCCGGAGGTTCTGCGGCAAGGCTAGTCTTGGGTAAGACGCGGGGGAGCAGGAGCTCCTCCCTACCGAGCTGCAACTCCTTCCGGAGCCTGCTCTTCGCTGCTGCTCCGGCGAGCGAAAAAGTACGAGCCGATCACCAGGAGAGCGGCAAGAAACTGTGCTACCAGCGTCTCAACCGTGGGGTAAACCGAGAACCACACTCCGGTCCAATCAGGGATACCGCTGAGCCAGTCGATCTTGGTGGTCGGTATCCAATGAGCCAGCTGCATTTCTTGCGCTTGCTCGCCCACCATAACCAGCAACACGACTCCGAGCATGCCCCCCGTCAATACGAGCATCTTGCGGTATGGAAGCCGCCGATGCGCGACAAACGTCAATATCCCGACAAGAGCAGAAAAAATTAGGCCGAGTACCGCTCCGAAGAGGACCGGTTTCCAGCCCATCTTGAGGTAATAGCTTTGTAGGAACAGAACCACCTCAAATCCTTCCCGGTACAACGAAGAAAAACCGAGAAGTCCGAGGCCCCAGATCAAACTCCGTTTGGTGATCTGGGAGTTCTTGGCACCCGTCTGCAGGTCGCGTTTGCGCCGGTTGTGAAAACAGATCCATCCACCCCAATAAACCTTGTGAAAGAACCAATTCATCACTACCAGGAGTACAATCACCGCCAGCAAGCCCGTTCCAGCCTGGAGATCGAGCGCCGGAATGCTTTGGTTCAAGTCGCTAATAATGCCAACCGCGACAAACCAAGTTACGATGGTGAAAATGAAGGCGACCCCTGCTCCGGCGGCGACAGGCCGGCGATGCGATTCTCGCTCACCGACCATATTCGCCATGATCGCCGAGAGCACCAGGATGCATTCCAGTCCTTCCCGAAAGACTAGAACCCCGATATCAAAAATGCCTGAAATTCGATTGGTGTTGGAAACCGTCGGATCCGGGGCGCCATGCGCGGTAATCCCTTGCCAAACGAAAACCAAAAGCACCATCAACCCGCCGGCTATAAGAAACCAGAGCGGCATTCGGAAAGCAGATTTTTCCCGATGGCCGTTACCGGCGTAGGGAACTGTAAGTTGGCCGCTCATGAGTATAGTTGAGAATGAATCTCATTAGCGGCGGCGTCAACCGAGAATTTTGTGGCTTGGGTACTCAGGCGATTGGTGGCGGGCGGTGGGGCGGCAGTAGCGGATCGCAGTGGCACGAATGGGACCTATGGGACTCATGGGGCTCATGAGAGGTGGACAAACTGCCAACCGCTAACGGTCAACTGCTAACTCCTCACCGGTACAGGCGCACAGCGCGTTTGGTGATTCCGGTGAAAATTTCCCAGGCGATAGTTCCTGCTTTCTGGGCTAGTTCGGAAGCAAGTATCGCTTCGTTTCCGTGCCGGCCGATGAGCACTACTTCGTCACCGACATTCACTTCCGGCAATCCGGAAACATCAACCATGGTTTGGTCCATTGTGATCCGCCCAAGCACAGGACAGCGGCGTCCCTGGATAAGAACCTCGGCACCCACATTCGACAGATGACGTGAATAGCCGTCGCCGTATCCGGCTCCGAGAGTGGCTACCTTGGTTTCACGGCTTGTCGTGAAGGTCCGTCCGTAACTGACGGTTCTGCCAGTTTGCAAAGTCCGCACCAGGATCACTCTGGTCTTCAGCGTTAGCACCGGACGGAAGAGTGATTGAAACTCTGGCAGCGGGCAAACTCCGTAGAGAGCCAAGCCAGTGCGCACGATATCCCCAGTTCGCGCGGACTCACCAAAACGCATGACCGCAGCGCTATTGAGGATGGTTCCAGGCACGGTCCCAGAAAGCTGTTCCGCCTCTCTGCGAAATCGGTCGAGTTGATCAGCGGTATATTCGCGGTCTTCGTCCGCTACCGGAAGATGTGAAGAAAGAGCCGTCACTCGGACCTGCGCCAGCTTCGTAAGCCGGCGAAATTCTTCGGCGGCTTCTCCATGCCAAAGGCCGATTCGACCCATACCGGTATCGAACACAAAGTGAACATCCAACGGTGCGCCAGGTACCATCTCCGCTAAACGACATCCTTCTTCAGCGGTTGAGATAGTGGGGATGAACCGTTCCCGAACAATCACCGGAAGTTCTTCTGGAATAGCGGGTCCGAGAATCATGATCGGAGCTTCTATCCCGGCCCGCCTGATCGCTTGAGCTTCTGCGGTATTCGCTACCGCGAAGAGATCCACTTGATCGCGCAGAGCGACCGCCACCGGCTCCAATCCATGACCGTAAGCATCGGCTTTGATCACCGCAGCGAACCTTACGCCGGAAGGAACCCGCTCTTTTAGCTGGGCTAGGTTGGCTTGAAAGCCGCTAACATCAATTTCAGCCCAGCAGCGATGCGGATGATTCATGCCGAGAATGACAAATGACAAATGGCAGATGACAAATAGAAACCATCTGATGGGTTTGAAAAAGCTTTAAACAGCAAGAAGGACCATCCAGACCAACTGCCCTCACCAGGCGCTTCGTTCTCCCGACTTCGCTAGCCATCGGAGTTTGAAGCCTACAAACCACAAGCTTCGTCGGGCAGGACTTCGGCGAGCTCAGTCGAGTCGCTGTCCTCGTCGTCGTCCTCGAATCCGGCCGCGCGGAGTGATGGAGTGTTGGCCCGCCCGCATCGCTACGCGAAGCGTTGCGGGCGGGAGTATTGGAGTACTGCCCCAAGCCCGAATTGCACCCGCGTAGCGGGTAGGGATGCTGAAGGGGCAGAGACCGGCATCACGTCGGGTACTGCGGTCGTTACTGCCGATCGCGCGAAAACCAAAGGAACCCGGTGACAACCAACAACGTCAGGTTCCGGATCAGTGGCCAAATGGTGCCGGTGTTTTCGACCGAGCGACCAAAACAACCGCAATCAATGCTCAAGCCGCGGGCAATAGCAGCAACCAGCGCGCCGGAAAAAATTGTGAGCAAAATCGCTGTCCAGACCAATGCACCGCTCTCCCAGCGCCCAAGCAGAAGACATATCCCAACGCAGAGCTCCAAAGCGGGAAGCAGAACAGCAAGCCCGGCTGTCACTGGCCATGGCGTTAGCTGATAGTTCGCGATTTGTTGGGCAAACGCCGCGGGATCAAGCAGTTTGGCCACCGCCGCGAATAAAAAGAGAGCTGCCATCAAAAATCGGAGAGCGTAACGGCTGATCCGCACCACCGGTCGTGCTGCTACCGTTCGATTTACTGTGCTCATGGTTGGGCGTGCTTCCAAGCTTCCCAGCCGCCTTCTAAAAAGTAAGCGTTCGTTATCCCGCTAGTTCTCAACTTTTCGGCGATCTCGCGACTGAGTTGGCACGACGTCGCGCTACAGTACACTACGACTCGCCGGTCCGGACTATACTGATCCAGAAATTTGGGGAACTGTTCCGGCCAATTCTCAAAGTTTAAACTAACGGCTTCTGGAATATGGCCGGAAGCAAACTCTGCGTCCGGACGTGCGTCCACCCATAAGACGGTCCTGGCCCAATGTTGGACCTGGGCCAGGTTAACCTCGTTCGGGTCGGTCGGCGGCGCCCGAAAAGCAGGGCGTTTCGGATGAACCGCAGCCGTGACGCCGGCTAGCCCCACTGCGATTAACAAAATCAATCCAGCCTGACGAAAGGCGGTCATCTGACCCGCGCGTAAGCGTAATAGGTTTGCGGGTTATCCGTCGGATAATCAGTTCTGACCAGCAACGTGGCGCTTTCCGGTCGTTTAGTGTCTCTCGGAGTTACTTTGACTTGCAGTTCCACACCGGGACGAACTTCGTTGACCTCCAATTGGATATCGGGATTATCCGCTTCGACCTTAAGCAACTTGATCGGGAAACCGTCTGTCACCTTGATATCGATGGTCTTCGGCGTGGGTGCCTCCCCGATGGTCCACATCACAAAACTGGGTTTCATAACGATTGGCTCGGGAATGTCGGCCAGGAGTCGAAGCACCGTAGGCGATTTCGCATTCTCTTTGGTGGTCACGATGATCGACTTTTCTTGGTGGCCGGTTCTGCTGGCAATGTCCATCCGCGCGACGATTTGGCCTGACTCGCCAGGTGCATAATCATTCTTGGCTAAGGCCGCCGTCGTGCATCCACAAGATGTGTGGACATTATCAATGGTGATCGGTGTCGTCCCGGTATTGGTAAACCGATAAGTGGCCACGATCTCGTGGTCACCCGGTTTCGCTTTTACACTTTGCTCGGTGGTTTCCCATTTCAATTGAGCGAAAGCAGGAACAGCCAGGAATAGGCTCAGGAGGAGAGAGAGACGCATGATGGAAATGAGAATGACAGATGACAAATGGCAAATGACAAAATTTTAGAAGGCGGAAGCTGGTTCTTCGTCCCGCGAGGCCATTCACCGCGTTGACGGTTCGTTGTCTAAGGCTGCCAGCCCTCTTCTTTAATCGAGACCGTGGTTATTTTGCGCCGATTGATGAGTTCGATGTTTCGGAAGCTGTCCAACAACACGACATGAGTTCTGCCAATCAAGGCGTGATCCCGGCTCTGAACTGGGCGAACAGTCCCGTCATCGGTGGTGATAGAAAACGGGACAAAAGGGTCTGCCCGCAGCAGTTTTTGTATCTCGTCAACCATCGGCACGGTCCGAAACAATAGGCTTAGTGCGCTACGTTGTCTAACAGATTATAAAATTGTTTCAGCATAATTGAGCGACCATGGGAACCGGCGGTTCCTACCCAAATATCCTCGACAAATTCTCTGCCAATGCATCGCCAACCCGATACTCAAGCAGCTGCGGTTTTGTGCTCCGCCGCACTGGCAACATGCACTGTTATCGACCTGTGCTACCTTCCCCCTGACGCCATGTACCAGATAGTTTTTAACGAGATCAGCGCAGCGGAGATGGCTAAGATCCCGAAAAAGCTGCAACTCGAGTTACTAGCTGAGTTTCAGTTTCTGCCGGAAAATCTCGATCATCTGGATTCAAAGGCGTTTGGTGTCATTGAACGCGAAGGTAAGAAGCTTTACCGCTATCGAGCCAGCGATTATCGAATCTACTTCGCTCGCACAGCGGAAGGTATCCTGGTCCATCGGGTCCTTCACAAGAACACGATCGGCGATTTCCTGTTCCGATCGAAACTGCCCTTGGCAGAAGACGAACAGTTAGAACAAAGCACCGGTTTTTGGAAACTGATCGAAGAAGGGGAACGCACGAAGAACGAGCGGTAACGCACTTCGCCCCATCGTCCGAGGGTATATTTTTGAGAGGCATCCTTAGCTGTGATGCGCGATCTTCAATACAATCAACCCCAAGATGGTTACGCCCGCCAGAAGAAGAACCGGCCTATGTTTCCCGAAGGCAAAGAGTATATGGCAGGCCAAGGCAGCTGCTGCCGCCGTCAGCGCGCCTACCAGATACACCGTATTTAAATTATCTGAGCTTAGGTTATCGGATGTTATCGCAATGAGCTCAGCGAGCGTTCTGATGACAATAAGAATCAGAATGCCAATAGCAACCTGCGCGATTCTAAAGGTTGAGAGCTTAAGCATGGATCTAACGTTGGCTGAATTCGCTTGCACTTTCTTTAGCGTAAGCTGCCGTACTATTCCGCCAGCGTTTCAAAGACCGATTTTAACCGGGCAAACTTCCCGAGATCAATCTCTGGCTGCCCCTCTTTATTAAAGCGCTGTCCCAGCTCGCTCATGAAATCGACGCAGAATAACAGGGTATAGGCTTCTACGGTCAGTCGCTGCTGCTTACTTAGCTGCCGGTCCGAGGTCGTCACCGAAAACACGTGATGACAAAGCCCCGTCAAAAATCGTCGAATCTCGGCTGGCTCCAGGCCAAGCCTCGAGCGAACTACGATCGCAGCATCTTTAGCAGTTGGTGTATCTGTCGCGTTCACGTGAGATGTAAGCGCTGATGTCGCTGGGAGGGTGGCACAAAAGTAATCAGTAATCAGTAAGTCAGTAATCAGTCCAGAAGACGACAGAGCCTACATGAAAGCAAAAACTGATTACTGACATACTGATTACTGATTACTGATTACTTCCATAACCACCCCAAAGCGACCGAACTCGCCCCCTCGCCCCCTCACGTTCCATTAGCCAGCTCATTGTTAGCGGGCTTAATCGGCACATACTGGTAGAGCCACGTTTCCGATAGAATCTTGTCGCCTGTCCTTAGAAACATACGCAGCTCGACCGGTTCATTGCCCGAAACACCCAGGTCAAATTCAGCCCGCCAATGTCCGAGTATGCCATCTGGCACCGGCTCGATGAAAACATTAGAAACATTGCCCCGCGACGTCGAAACAATGGGTTCCGGCTTAACGCCGCCCGGAAGATCTGCCAAAGGTTGCCCTAAGAACTCGACCACAAATTTTCGCGCACCGTCAGGTCGCCGACTTCCTGGTTGGCCGCCGGCTCCCAAACGGGTAGCGAAACAGTGAGCAAGTCGAGTTGGGTACGGTTCATCTGCTAACCAATGAAGCCGATACCGCAACCGATAAGCTGCACCCGCCTGGCCTGGATCGCTTGGCACCCACATCGCTACGATGTTATCAACGGCCTCACTATCGGTCGGTATTTCAACGAGCTGCACCGTTCCCGGACCCCAATTGTCTAGAGGTTCAACCCACAAGCTAGGCCGCCGTTCGTAGTGCACCCCATCAAGATAGTGATCAAAGTTGCGATCCCTTTGCAACAGACCAAATCCCCGGGGACTAGCGTCTACAAACGACGAGACGGTAACGTCACGCGGGTTATTCAACGGCCGCCAAAGATGCTCTCCGGTCCCAGTCCAAATCGCTAACCCGTCTGAATCATGGACATTCGGCCGCCAATCGAGAGCAGTGGGCCTCTTCGTTTCCGAAAACCAATACATCGAGGTGAGGGGCGCCAGGCCCAAGCGCTCGACCGCTTTTCGAAGAAAAAGCGCTGATTCAACCTCCATGACAACACCGGTCGCCCGTCGCAAATCGAAGCGATAAGCACCAGTGACGCTGGGGCCGTCTAACAAGGCATAAACAACCATGCTGCCATTGTCTGTTTTCGGGGTTTCGATGTAGAATTCGCTGAATCGAGGAAATTCCTCCGGTCGATCAGGCAGGGCGGTGTTAATGGCGACTCCACGAGCAGATAGACCGTACTGATAGAGTTCGCCGATCGCGCGAAAGTAAGAGGCGCCCAGAAATACGGCCCAATCATTTTTTCTCCAATCCAACGTTGCTTGGTCTCCAAACCTGCTCTCCTGGAATCGGAAACCGGCAAAACCGCTATCCTTTGGCAAAGCCCGAGCCGGATTATCCAGGTCCATTTCAAAGTAATTCGGGTCGTAAACTATCTCGTGAGCGATCGGATCGGTTTGACTTTCCTCAACGACAAAAATCCGCACTGGTAACCGGTAGAGACCTCCTAATGGGAAAAAGGTGATAGGATAGGCGCCGGGACCGTTGGCGAAAAGGGCTGAATCCGTATCGAAGCGAATCCGGCCGCGAGCGTCGTAATCAATCTTGTCGAGAATCTCCTTTGGCGGAGCCGGCGGAGCGACATAGTCCTGATGCGCCATGTCCTGAGCTCGATGGATAAGGGCGTCGAATGAAAATGACTGACCACCCTGAAATTTCAGGATTGAAGCGGCGAAAGAAGATGAGCGAAAACCGAGTCCCGCCAACACTGCGGTCGCGCCTGCTGAAACCAAAAAAGTGCGACGATCTAACATGTGTCTGCCCAATAGTCCGCCTTCTCCAGTCACGGCTCGCCCGACATAGCCTCCCGGCTTGCCCGACGTAGCTTGCTGAGTTTAAAACGAAGAGGCGAAGTCGGAAGTTTAAAACGACGGGGCAAAGTCGGGACGATAGTGTCGACTAAGGCCTTGTCCAATAGGAAAAAAGATCTCGGGCGTTTAGTTGATCAGCTGGATTGCTCACAATGCCAGCGTTGCTTTCGCGGCATCTCCAGAGTTTCTTTAGTTAATGGATCTGCTCACTTCGATATTGTCGGATACTGACACCCGCCATCGATTTTTCCCTATCTCCAAATCGAAGATTTTTATGGCGCACGCGGCGGTTACGGCTCTAGCCGGCCCGGCGGCAGAAGCCATGAGCGAGCTGATCCGCAAGTGTTCTGAAGATTTTCCCGATTTTTCCGAGACGCTCACTTTGATCAAGCAGACCCGGGAATCAGCCGGTCGCTTGCTGCATTCGTCTCGGGACGAAATAGCTTTATTAGGACCCACGTCTTTAGGTCTGAGTTTGGTGGCAAATGGAATTGCCTGGGCGCCAGGCGATGAAGTCGTTTGTTACTTGGACGATTATCCAGCCAATGTTTATCCCTGGATGAACCTCCGGGATAAAGGCGTTGTGGTCCGATTCATTGAACCGGCTCAAATTGGCGAGCTCACGGTGGAAGCAGTGGAACGGACCCTGACGCCCAAGACGAAGCTCGTAGCGCTCGCGTCCTGCAGTTTCATATCCGGGTTTCGGATTGATATTGCTGCGATCGGCAAGTTGTTGCGAGAACGCGGTATTCTTTTTTGCCTCGACGCTATCCAAACATTGGGGGCGTTCCCGACTACCGTCGAACACGTTGATTTTCTGAGCGCGGACGCCCATAAATGGTTGCTGGGGCCGGTGGCGATCGGGGTGGTCTATGTGAAGAAAGAACTGTTTGATCTCTGTCGCCCGACTCTCCTCGGCGCTTCGAATATCAAAGCCCCAAACTTTGTGGCCCAGAACCAGGTCGAGTTTGTGGAGGGCGCCCAACGTTACGAACCTGGTGTTCTTAATATCCCTGGGGTTGCCGGTATGAAGGCCACCATTGATCTCTTGCTCGAGATCGGAATCGAGAAGGTTGCTGAACGTATCCTGTCTATCAGAAGCCGGTTGGTTTTCGGTTTAGTCGAACTCGGGTTTACGCCGCTGGGAGCAACCACTAACGATTCCCATTTTTCCGGCATCATTACCGTCTCTCATCCAACCCGAGACATCCCTTCTCTGTTTAAACGATTGTCAGAAAATCGAGTGGTGTGTTCTCCCCGCCAAGATCGGCAGGGGAATCATTATCTGCGATTTAGCCCGCATTTCTACAATACCGAAGATGAAGTGGACCGGGTTTTGGAGCTGTTGAAGCCGGCATGAGGGTTGGGATTTCGCTGTCACTTTCAAAATTGTTTGCAGCAAATTCCGGTCGTCGCCGTCTGCAGCCATTTGAACCGGAGCTGGGTATCGGTATGTTAACCGCAGGAGGTATTTTTTATGACGGATGTGAATGCGTTTGTGAGACGCACACTCCTGGTGGCAGCCATCAGTGTTCTTCCTTGGGCGAATATTGCTTCGGCCCATGGCGGCGGCGGTCACGGTTCAGGCGGATCAAGTGGTAGCGGTTCCTCGAGCAGCTCGGGCAGCAGTAGCTCAAGTGGCGGACATTCCTCAAGTAGCTCGAGCAGTGGACATTCCTCGGTTAGCTCCAGCAGCGGGCATTCCGTGAGCAGCGCAAATGCAGGCCACTCAGCGCCTTCGAAGGTAAGTCACCCCGCCGCCGACCCGAACAACGGCTCTCAATCGGCGATGACTGGCAAGGGCATGCACGTAGCCAGGGTTCACCGGACTTTCGAAGAGCACGGATCGAGCACCGGCGGCTATAACCAGCAAAATACAGAAACGAACACAGACGAGTGGCGACGCCGTCACCCGCACTTACTGTTCGGATTTATCCGGTATTAGTAGTGCGAGCTGATCTGCGTGGTCTTCTGATCAGCTACTCATCACGAAGAGGTGCGTGAAGTGAGCCGGGCCAGATAAACCCGGGTTTGATAAGGGAAGTCAATCCAACCCAATTGGGCGTGTTTCTCAAAAAACGCCTCCATCCTCTGCATCAAAGTATTGTGCCCCGGCTGCCCGACATTGGGAACATAGGAGGAGGAAAGCACTCGCCCAAGGAAGCTTTCTCGGTCCAAACGTTGCCCGTGCGGAAAATGAAATAGGTCGACCGGGTCCGGGGCGAAAAAGGCTGCGATATCGGCATCAGTGATGTGGCGTTGGCTGACCCGGCGATATTCCGGCGCTGATTCTTGCAGGATGCGGTCATACTCTTCGGTGGGGGCCTGGTTAGTCCGTTCGTTCCAAATCAGGAACACCGACCTAGGCGAACGCAAAATGCGCCCGAATTCAGCCCGGCACCGCTGGCGATC
>Ga0209240_1000220_pt1 | contig 23481 bp, 19 predicted proteins | sample GraSoi_2013_80cm_FD_185828 | JGI IMG/M metagenome (GOLD analysis project Ga0209240, IMG submission 185828) | Grasslands soil microbial communities from the Angelo Coastal Reserve, California, USA - Sample 9_17_2013_80cm (SPAdes) (version 2) | ecosystem: Environmental > Terrestrial > Soil >...
GGGAACGCGCGCCGAAATGTGGGTATAGATCAGATCGGTCCAGCCGAAATGCTCGATCAGCCGGTAGCACGCCGCGAGATTGACGCGTTGCTCCCATTCGGCGGGATCGATGTTCGGCCTTGCGGTGCGGCCGACGGCGGATGCGACAGGCGGCATTCTCATCTCCTCGATCCGGTTTCGCGGCTGCTATCCCATGACGTCCGTACGAAGCCGATCCACTCAGCGGAACTCCATATCACTTCAGCCGCTGCGCCGCCTCCCGGACGAGGCTCAGATCGGTGTATGTCCGCACGTCGATCGGCCGCTTGAGGAAGCCGAGGTCGCGCTGCACGTCAATGTTGGACTGCAGCGCTGCAAGATCGGGCAGCAGATCCGGGCTACGCGAATATTCCTTGTTGGTGAAGAGCCAGCCCGCGAACAGTTCCGGGCGCAGTTTGGTGATCCTCGCCGCGATCTGCACGGCCTCGTCGTGATTCTTGGGATCGAGGTACCAGCGCACGACCCGCACCGAATCCTCCAAGAAATCGACCATGGCGGCGCGGTTCTTCTGCAGGAAGCCCGTCCGCGCGACCCACACGATCATCTGCGTCGGGCCGAGCGCGTCGCGCTGGCTGAACAGCGGCCGCGCGATCTGCTTGAGTTCGGGATCGAACGAGAACGGCGCCACGAACGAGGCGAGATCGGCCTTTTTCTGGCTAAGCATGGCCTTCATGGTCGGGAACGGCGCTTCCACCACGGTATAATCGCGCTTGTCCTCGAGGCCGTGCTTGCGCAGCATGGCGCGCATCGCGATGTCGACGGCGCTGCCGGCCGCATTGGTCGCGACGATCTTGCCTTTGAGATCCTCGACCTTCTGGATCGGGCTGTCCCTGAGCACGAAGAATTGGTTGCTATAGTGTCCTTCGGTTCCGTCCTTGAACTGGTCGCCGACGATGCGCAAATCCTCCAACCCCGCATTCTCGATCGCGAGCGCGAGCGAGGAAAAGGCGAGGTTGCCGAGCTCGATCTCGTTGTTCGCCAGCGCGGTGATGACCGCGGGCGTGCCTTGGAAGCGCATCGGTTCGAAGACGTAGCTCTTGCCGTTGTTCTTCATCAGCTCGGGCTTCTCCGGAAGGAGGGGCGTCCAGTCGGACGGCGCCACGATCCAACTGGCACGGATTTTCACCGCCTCGGCGCCGTGCGCGGTGGCGGCGGCAAAGAGAACGGTCAAGGTCAGCACCCACCGCAAAGCGCGCATGTCTTCTCCCGTTGGCTTTCAGCCCCTCTTGGCGGGCGACGATACCACCGCGGGGGAGGGGCGGCCACGGCGCCGCCTAGTGCCCCGAACGCGAAGTTCGCGCACACCGTGCGTGCCGCGAGTGCTTACGAACTTCGGAATCGGATCACTAGTTGCGTCCTCGTGAATCATGCTTCATTTTTTGCTTCCGAGATTCGCGATGCCCTACCGCCGAACGGCAAACGTTGTCCGCAAGCTCGCCGCCCGCCACGACGCGATCCTGGCGGCGGCCTGCGAGGCCGCGGCGGAGGGCGGCATGGCGGCGGTTCAGATCGCGCCGGTCGCCGCGCGTGCCGGCATCGCCACCGGCACGGTCTATCGCTATTTCCCATCCAAGACCGAGCTCGTCGCCGCGCTCGTGGCGGCGCTTTGCGAGCGCGAGGTGGCCGCGCTCGAAGGCGCCGCCAAAGCAGCGCCCGGGCCCTTGTCGGCGCTGGCGGCAGCGATCTCCACCTTCGCCGCGCGCGCACTCGAGCGGCGTCGCCTCGCCTTCGCGCTGATGGCCGAACCGGTCGAGCCCGAAATCGACGGCGCGCGCGCCGCCTATCGGGAGGCGCTCACCGGCGAATTCGAAAAGCTCATTCGCAAGGCGCTCGGCGCCGGGCGCCTGCCCGACCAGGACGCCGCGCTGGCAGCGCCGGCGCTCGTCGGCGCGCTGGTCGAGGGCCTCATCGGCGCGCGCGCGCCCGCCGTCCCCGACGATCCCGCCAAAGCCCGCGCACGGGTCCAGATGCTCACGCTGTTTGCGTTGCGCGCGCTCGGCGTCGTCGACGCGCGCGCGCGCGGCCTCGTCGTGCAGACGGTGATGCCGCAGCCGAGCGGGAAATCCTTGGGATAAAGAAGCGGAGCGGGGCCGGTCACTGCAGCGTCGCCGCCGCGATCCATTCGGTGACCGCACGCAGCGCGGTGCCGGGGCTGCCGCTTTGGATGTGGGCCTCGAACACGGCGAGTTGCGCGTCGGCGGATGTACCCGAGCCGACGATGGCCCGGCAGCGGTTAATTTCGGCGGTGCAGCCGAGCGCTGCAGCGTCGGCCGCAGTGTCGCAGATCACGCGTTCGACCATCTCGGCAACCGTCATGGCACCCTCCTCAGCGGCGAAGGTGGCATGAACGCCATAGCGCTGCGCCTGCCACTTATTCTCGACGACGATGGCGCGGGCGACCGCGTCTAGATCGGCGTTACGCCAAGGGTTGACGTAGAGGTGGCGAGCGACCGTGCGATAGAGCGCGGCGATGGCGATGGCATCCTCGACCAGCGTGCAGGAATCGGGCGCGCGCAGCTCGAGCGTAGGATTGCGCAGGGATGGGCGGATCGCCCACCAGATGTAGCTCGAATCCGCGATCACGCCGGCGCGCACCAGCGCCGTCACATAGGCGTCGAATTCCTCCTGCGTGCGGAACAGGTCCGGCACGCCGGTGCGCGGCAACTCGTCGTAGGCGGCGAGCCGATACCCTTTCAGTCCCGTGCGTCGCGATTGCCAGAACGGCGAGGAGGTCGAAAGGGCGAGGAACAGCGGCAGATAGGGCAGCATTCGATACATCACGTCGATGCGCTGGTCCGGATCGGGCAGCTCGACGTGCACGTGCAGCCCGCACAAGAGGTCGCGCTGACCGATCATCTGCAGGTCGTGCATGACGCTGTCGTAGCGCTCTTTATTGGTCTGCTGCGCGCTGCGCCAGGCGGCGGTCGGATGGGTGCCGGCGGCCAGGATGGCAAGCCCATGCTCGGCCGCCACCGTGGAGATGGTTCGGCGCAGTGCGCGCAGCTCGGCGCGTGCATCCGCCACGTTGTCGTGAGGCGAGGTGATCACCTCGATCTGCGGTTGCAGGAACTCGGGCGAGATTCGGCCATCCGTTGCAGCCTTGGCGGCCTCGAAGAATGGTTGCGACATGCTGCGCACGACCGACTTCGTCTCGGCGTCGACCAGGAAATATTCCTCTTCGACGCCGAACTTGAACGTACCGGCCGTTCGTAGACCTTCCATTTTCGGTCGTTGTACGAGGGCATAGTCCATGGACCACCCGGCAGATGAAGCGACGGTTGACGCGATTGGGACGAAGCAACGCCAAGGGTTGACGCGATTGGGACGAAGCAACGCCAAGGGGAGAAAGGCGGGCAGATAACGCCGCTCGGACGGCGAAGTTCCACCGCCGAAAACGACGTTCCGCCAAAAACTTATGGCGAGGGGGTCAGTGCGACATCATTACCGGCACCGTCATTGACCCCAGGATGCCGCGCGTGACGCCGCCGAGAATGAATTCGCGCAGGCGGGAATGCCCGTAGCCGCCCATCACCATGAAATCCGCGCCGCTGTCGGCGGCGTAGGACAAGAGAACGTCTTCAATCGCCAGATCGCCCTTGGCGATGCGTTTCACGTTGGCCGCCACGCCATGGCGCGCGAGATGCTCGCTCATATTGGCGCCGTTGATCTCGTCGCCGCCCTTGCGCTCTTCGGCGACGATGACGATGTCGACCGCCTTCGCGCGTTCGAGGAACGGCATGGCGTCGCCGATGGCGCGCGCGGCCGTGCGCCCGCCGTCCCAGCACGCGAGCACGCGCTCGAGCGTCAGTCCGCGCTTTTGGATATAGGGGACGACGACAAGGGGACGCCCGGATTCGAACAGCGCCCCCTCGACCATCAGCTCGTCGGAGGCTCCGCCCTCGCGCTGGGCCTGGCCGACCACCGCGAGATCGAAGCGGCGAGCGATCTGGGCGAACAGCGTGGCCGCGCCGCCAAACGTCGCGTCGAGGATGCGGGTTTCCGCTGAAATTCCCGCCTTTTTCACCCCCGCTTCGAATCGGCTCACCGCCGCATTGGCGACCTTGCTGTTTTCCTCGCGTTGGAGCTCGATCAGGTCGACGGGAATGCCTCCGAGCGTTCCGTCGGGAATCACCGGCTCGTAGAGAAAGGAGATGCCGGCGATATGGGCGCCGAACGTTGCGGCGATCGAGGTCGCGTACTCGGCCGCAAAGTCGCGCGGGCCGCGGCCCGAAATGTTGACGACGACATCCTTGAACATGGCTCGACCCTCCTCGCGACGCAGCGGCCTGCGGCAAATCCCGTGTCTATGCAAGTCTACGCCGGCTCGGCTGCGTTGCAACGCGGCTAAGCCCAGGGCGTTGCGTGCGCGTGATCGCAATTGCGCGTCGAACCAATCGTAAGGCGAGGCAGGCGCGATGCATTGCGCCCGCCGCCGGTTTCATTTCTTCGCCCCGTCGGGCCCGAATTGCTTGAGGTAGGCCCAAAGATCCGCAATGTCCTTGTCATTCTTGATGCCGACGAATGCCATGCGGGTGCCTGGCATCTCTTGCATCGGCGCGCGGATATATTTGTCGAAGGGCTGCTCGCTCCAGGTGATGCCGGACGACTTGTTGGCGGGGGAGTAGTTGAAGCCCTCGAAGGTGCCGGCCGTGCGACCTTCGATGCCGTTGAGGGGGGGACCGAGCTTGACCTTGGCCTCCGGCCCGATGTCGTGGCAGGGGGAGCACAATCGCCTGAACACCTGTTCGCCGGCGGCGGCGTCCTGCGCCAATGCCGTGCCGGTCGAAGCTGCAACGACGATCCCGGCGATCACCAATGTCCTCATCGTTTTCCTCCTCTTTCGAATTCCGATCGACGCCCGGCCTGGCGCCGGTCTCGGATCGACCCGAAAACCTGCCCCTCATAAGCGCGCAAGTCGGCTCGAGCCGACTTGCGATCGCAATCTTCACGCTGTTCGAATGGCGTTAAGTGTCGGCAGTGTCAACGGCCCAAAGGGAGAATCTGTCCCGCTGCCATGACGCGCGCAGTTTTTTTGCGGAACAGCGCGATTTCAGACCGCGTTGCCGCTATAAACATGGCGTAACGAGAGAAACATGGCGTGAGAGCGAGCCGCGATCGGCCCGCAATCGACCCACGGAGCGTGCAGGTGTCGCTCGTAATGCCCGCGCCGGACCAAGCCGTACTCGCCCGCCGCGAGAGCATCGTGGCGGCACTTCGCGCTATCGTGCCGGGCGAAGGCGTGATCGCGGCCGAGCGCGAGATGCGTCCCTACGAATCCGATGGGCTGACCGCTTATCGCCAGCTTCCCATGGTCGTCGTGCTGCCCGAGACCACGCCGCAGGTGAGTCGCGTGCTCGCGTTCTGCCATGCCGAAGGCATCAAGGTGGTGCCGCGCGGGGCCGGTACCTCGCTCTCCGGCGGCGCGTTGCCGCTCACCGATGGCGTCCTTCTCGGCATGGCCAAGTTCAACCGCATCCGCGAGATCGATTTCGCCAACCGCCTCGCCGTGGTCGAGCCGGGCGTGACCAATCTTGCGGTGACGGAAGCGGTAGAGCACGCCGGTTTCTACTACGCCCCCGATCCCTCCTCGCAGATCGCCTGCACCATCGGCGGCAACGTGGCGGAAAACTCCGGCGGCGTGCATTGCCTCAAATACGGCATGACCACCAACAACCTGCTCGGCTGCGAGCTGGTGCTCATGACGGGCGAAATCGTCCGCGTCGGCGGCAAGCATCTCGACGCCGGCGGCTACGATCTGCTCGGCATCATCACCGGGTCGGAGGGCTTGCTCGGCGTCGTCACCGAGATCACCGTGCGCATCCTCAAGAAACCGGACTGCGCGCGCGCCGTATTGGTCGGTTTTGCCTCGTCCGAGGACGCCGGCGAGTGCGTGGCCAAGATCATTGGCGCGGGCATCATCCCCGGCGGAATGGAGATGATGGATCGGCCCGCGATCCATGCGGTCGAGCAATTCGTGCATGCCGGATATCCGCTCGACGTCGAGGCGCTGTTGATCGTCGAAGTCGACGGGCCGCGCGCCGAGGTCGATCACCTCATCGCCCGTATCGAGGCGATCGCAAGATCTTGCCGCGCCTTGACCTGCCGGGTCTCGACTTCCGAGCAGGAGCGGCTCCTGTTCTGGGCCGGGCGCAAGGCGGCGTTCCCGGCGGTCGGCCGCATCTCGCCAGACTACTACTGTATGGACGGCACCATTCCGCGAGCGCGGCTGCCGCAGGTGCTCAAGCGCATGCGCGAGCTGTCCGAGACTTATGGGCTCGCCGTCGCCAATGTCTTCCACGCCGGTGACGGCAATCTTCACCCGCTCATTCTTTACGACGCCAACAAGCCGGGCGAGCTCGAGCGGACGGAAAAGTTCGGTGCAGACATCCTCAAGCTTTGCGTCGAAGTAGGTGGCGTGCTCACCGGCGAGCACGGGGTGGGCGTGGAAAAGCGCGACTTGATGCCGGCCATGTTCTCCGAGGCTGACCTCAAGCAGCAGCAGCGGCTCAAATGCGCCTTCGACGACAAGGGCCTGCTCAATCCGGGCAAGGTATTTCCGACGCTGCATCGCTGCGCCGAGCTCGGGCGCATGCACGTGCACGCGGGGCGGGTACCGTTTCCGGATATTCCGAGGTTCTGAACCGGCGATGGCCGACACCGTCCAACCCCGCGATGCCAAGGATGTCGAGGCGGCGGTGCAATGGGCGCTGGCCGAGGGCAAGACGGCGGAAATCGTGGGGCACGGCTCCAAGCGCGCGATCGGCCGGCCCGCGCAAACGGACCTAACGCTCGATCTTTCCGCATTGACCGGCGTCACCCTCTACGAGCCGGAGGAGCTTGTGCTCTCGGCCAAGGCCGGCACGCCGCTCGCCGAAATCGAAGCGCTCCTTGCCGCCAACGGCCAGCAGCTCTCCTTCGAGCCCATGGACTACGCCGGCATCCTCGGCGGCGTCGCCGGCCGCGGCACGATCGGCGGCGTCCTGGCGGCGAATGTTTCCGGCCCGCGCCGGATCAAGGCCGGCGCCGCGCGCGACCATTTCCTCGGCTTTTACGCCGTGTCCGGCCGCGGCGAAACGTTCAAGTCCGGCGGGCGGGTGGTGAAAAACGTCACCGGCTACGACCTGTGCAAGCTGATCGCAGGCTCATGGGGCACGCTCGCGGCGATGACCGAGGTGACGATCAAGGTGCTGCCTCGGCCGGAGACCGAGCAAACGCTGTTGGTCCGCGGTCTCGAGCCGGCGCGGGCGATCGAGGCCATGACCAGCGCTATGGGATCCTCCTGCGATGTGTCGGGCGCCGCGCATCTGCCGGCCGGGGTCGCCGTCCGCGTCGAGGCGGGGGTCATTGCCGCCGACGCCGTCACCGCGCTGCGGCTCGAGGGTTTTTCGCCCTCGGTCGCCGAGCGCAAGCGCATGCTCGAGGCGCTGATGAAGCCGTTCGGCGAGCTCGCGACGCTCGAGGCGCCGGGTTCGCGCGCGTTGTGGACCGCGGTGCGCGATGTGGCGCCCTTTGCGGCCGATCGGTCGGCGCGACAGGACGAGCAGCCGCTCTGGCGCATCTCGACGGCGCCGAGCCGCGGCGCCGAACTTGCCGCCATGATCGCAAGCGCGGCGCAGGCGCAGATGTTCTACGACTGGGCGGGCGGCCTGATCTGGGTTGCGCTCGGCGCCTGCGACGATGCGGGTGCGGCGCTCGTGCGGCGCGCGGTGGCCGCGGCCGGGGGGCATGCGACGCTGATCCGCGCACCGGCCTCCGTGCGCGCGGCGATCGACGTGTTCGCGCCCCAGAATGCCGCCGTTGCCGCATTGACGAAGCGGGTCAAGGAGAGCTTCGATCCCAGGGGGGTGCTCAATCCGGGCCGGATGTGGGCCGGGGTATGACGGGGATCTCTTCGTCATTGCCGGGCTTCTGTCCGCCATTACGGCGCAGTTGGTGATCGGTCCCAGTGCAGACTTCCTTTACCCTCGCGCAACTCGCCGACCCCAATGTCGCGGAAGCGGACCGCATCCTGCGCACCTGCGTGCATTGCGGCTTCTGCACCGCGACCTGCCCGACCTACGTGTTGCTCGGGGACGAGCTCGATTCGCCGCGCGGGCGCATCTACCTGATCAAGGACATGCTGGAGAATGACCGGCCGGCGACCGCCGAGGTGGTCAAGCATATCGATCGCTGCCTGTCGTGTCTGGCCTGCATGACCACCTGCCCGTCGGGGGTGAATTATATGCACCTCGTCGACTACGCGCGCGAGCGTATCGAGACCACCTATGCGCGGCCTCCCCTCGACCGCCTGCTCCGCGCGCTTCTCGCCCGTGTGCTGCCGAACAATCGTCTCCTGCGCCGGGCGCTCGCCGCGGCGCGGATGGGCAAGCCGTTCGCCGGCTTGTTTGCCGCGCTGGGGCTCAAGCCGGTTGCGGCCATGCTGCGATTGGCGCCCGCCCGGCTGCCGCCGAAGTTCGCCGCGTCGGGGCGGCGCCTATTCCCGGCGTCCGCTCCCCGCCGCGGCCGGGTGGCACTGTTGACCGGGTGCGTCAGCCCGGTGGTCGCCCCCGCGATCAACGCAGCCACCGTCCGCCTCCTGACCCGCCATGGCATCGAGGTGGTGGTTGCGGATGAGGGCTGCTGCGGCTCCCTTGCCCACCATATGGGCCGCGAGTCCGAGGCCCTCTCCGCCGCCCGCCGCCAGATCGACGCCTGGACCGCCGAGATCGCGGGCGAGGGCCTCGACGCCATCTTGGTCACGGCCTCGGGTTGCGGCACCGTGGTCAAGGACTACGGCTATCTGCTGCGCACAGATGAAACCTACGCCCCCAAGGCGCTGCGCGTGTCGCGGCTTGCCAAGGATATCAGCGAGTATCTGAGCGGCCTCGAACTGTCGTCCACGCGCGACCCGACTGGGCTCGTGGTCGCTTATCATTCGGCCTGCTCGCTCCAGCACGGTCAGAAAATCACGCGCGCGCCGAAAGAATTGCTTTGCAAGTTTGGATTCGTAGTGAAAGATGTAGCGGAAGGACATCTGTGCTGTGGTTCGGCCGGCACGTACAACATGCTGCAGCCGGAGCTTGCGAGGAGGTTGCGCGACCGTAAAGTCGGGAATATCGAAAAGCTCAAGCCCGACGTGATCGCCGCCGGCAATATCGGCTGCATAACGCAGATCGCTGCGGGCACGGTGATCCCGGTCGTTCACACCGTCGAGCTCGTCGACTGGGCGACCGGAGGCCCCGAACCCGAAGCGCTCGCCGGGAAGCGGGGGATCTGACGCAGCGGCAGCGCCCGTTGCGCTGGTGAAGTGACAGTAGCGAAGCCGTAAAGATCGGGAGGCGATCATGGCGAAGAAAGCGAAGAAGGCGAAGAAGGCGAAGTCGAGGACGAAGAAACGGAAGGTGGGGAAAAAAGCCGCGCCGGCCCGTAAGAAAAAGCGCGTCGCGGCGAAGAAGAGCAGCGCCAAAAAGGCGAAGCCGAAGGCCAAGGCCGCTGCGGCGCCAAAGCCCGCTCCGGCCCCAAGCTCGACGCCGTCTTACACCCCTCCGCCCGCATGGCCGCCGATGGGCGGCACGTCCGGGGGCGGCAGCGGCGGTTCGGGCGGGACCTCCTCGTAATACCCACCGCGACAGAAGAACGGGCCTGACGTTGGCGCCGGTCGGCTCCTTTTCCCGACGGGAGAGGGAGCCGATCGAGTGCGGCATCGGCGGCGCTCACCGGCGAACGGCCGCTCAGGCAGGCTCGCGCCGGCTAGGGGAGTGCCATGCTGCGGCGACCCCAATTGCGTGGGGATGGCGAGCCGAATAGCATTGCACGCGCGAGAGGGATCAACGCTCTCCTGCTTCCACACCCCCACGCGGAGGAGGTTCGCTATGCCGGCGACTTACAACATCTTGATCATGGGCGCGTCCTACGGGTCGCTGCTGGCCTCCAAGCTGCTGTTCGGGGGTCATCAGGTGAAGCTCGTGTGCCTCCCGCAGGAGGCCGACTTGATCAACGCCGAGGGCTTTCGCGTGCGCTTGCCGATCAGAGGCCGCAAAGACCCGGTCGAGATCGACTCGCGCAAGCTGCCGGGCAAAGTGTCCGCGGGCGGCCCCGCGGACGTCGATCCGACCGAGTACGACCTCGTCGGCCTCGCGATGCAGGAGCCGCAATATCGTTCCGCCGGCGTGCGCCAACTGCTCGACGCCGTCGCCAGGTCCAGAGTGCCCTGCATGTCGATCATGAACATGCCGCCGCTGCCGTACCTCAAGCGCATCCAGGGCCTGAACACCGACCCGTTGAAAATCGCCTATACCGACCCTAGCGTCTGGGACAGTTTCGATCCCCGATTCTTGACGCTGTGCAGCCCGGACCCGCAGGCGATCCGCCCGCCGGAGGAAAAGGTCAACGTGCTGCAGGTCACGCTGCCGACCAACTTCAAGGTCGCGCGTTTCGATACCGACAAGGACACCGCCATTCTCCGCCGGCTGCAGGACGATATCGAGGCGATCCGATTCGATCCCGGTGACGGCAACAAGATCGAATTGCCGGTGAAGCTCAAGGTGCACGAGTCCATCTTCGTGCCGCTCGCCAAGTGGGCGATGCTGCTGACCGGCAACTACCGCTGCGTCACCAAGGACGGCGCGATCACCATCAAGGAAGCGGTGCACCGCGACGTCGAGGCGTCGCGCGCGATCTATAACTTCGTGCGCGACCTCTGCATCAAGCTCGGCGCCGCGCCGGACGATCTGGTGCCGTTCGAGAAATACGCCGCCGCCGCGGATGGGCTCACGCGGCCGTCGTCCGCCGCCCGCGCACTCAACAACGGCGCGCCCAATATCGAACGCGCGGATAAGCTGGTGCAGGCGATCGCGGCGCAGAAGGGTCTGCGCAATGCCGTCATCGATGCCACGGTCGCACTGGTCGATGCCCGGCTCGAGGCTAACCGCAAGAAGGCGGCCGCCGCCTGATCGGCCCCGAACCGGCGCGCCGCTGTTCCCGGCGGCCACCCTCACAGCGGCTGTCGGGGTTATTCCGCCGCCGGTGCGAGCGCGGCTTCACGCAGCCGGTTGAGCTCGCCGTCGCGCTCGAGCACGAGACCGCGGCGGTGGAACGCGGCGAGCGTCGAGCGGTGGCCGATCGACACGATCGTGGTGCGCTTGAGCCGCGCGTTGAGAAGGCGGTAAAGCGCGGCTTCCGCCGCCTCGTCGAGCGAAGCCGTGGCTTCGTCGAGGAAAAGATAATCGGGCGCCTGCAGAATGGCGCGGGCAATGCCGAGGCGTTGCTGCTCGCCGAGCGAGAGCATTCGGTTCCAGTGCGCCTCCTCGGTAATCCGCCCGGCGAGCGCCGGCAGGCCGACGGCGGTGATGACCTCGGAGAGTTCCTCGGCACCGAAGGTGCCGGGCTCCGCTGGATAAGTGACCGCGGCCGTCAGCGTGCCGATCGGGAAATAAGGTCGCTGCGGCAGCGCCATCAGCTTGGCCCCCTTGGGCACCCGGATGGTGCCCGCGCCGAACGGCCACGTACCCGCGATCGCCCGGAACAAGGTCGACTTGCCCGAGCCGGACGGACCGGTGAGCAGCACCCGCTCGCCCGCCGCGATGGCAATGTCGTCGGCGGCGACGAGCGGGGTGCCTTGCGGCAGCCGCACCAGAAGGTCGTCGATTTCGACCCGATCTCTGCCCTCGCGCGTCGACACCGCGATCGCCTGTGGCGCCGTTGCTGCCGCCCGCGCCCGCTCGGCTGCGATGTTGAAGCCGTCGAGGCGCGCGATCACCGCCCGCCACTCCGCGAGCGAACGATAGGCGTTGACGAAAAACGACAGCGCGGTCTGCACGCTGGTGAACGCGGACGCGGTCTGCATCAGTCCGCCGAGCTGAACCGCTCCGGCAAAATAGGCGGGACTGATCACGATGAAGGGAAAGACGATCGATATCTGCGTGTAGCCTGAGGTCAGAAAGGTCAGCTTCTTGGTACGTTGCATGATCAGGAGAAAGTTGCCGACGACATAACCGAAGCGATCGAGCAACCGCTCCTGCTCGGCGGTTTCTCCTCCCAGCAGCGCGATTTGCTCGGAGTTCTCGCGCACCCGAACGAGGTTGAAACGGAAGTCGGCCTCGAACCGCTGCTGGCGGAAATTGAGCGAGACGAGCGGCCAACCGATAAGATGGGTGAGCGTGGTTCCGACCGCGGCATAGAGCAGCGCCGCCCAGACCAGGTAGCCTGGAATGGTGAAGCTCGCACCGAACAGATGGAGCGGGGCGGCCGCGGAGAGCGTCCACAGGATCACGACGAAGGAGACCAGCGTCACGATCGCGCTGAGCAACCCGACGCTGATCGCCAGCGTGCGATCGATGAACATGTTGATGTCCTCGGCGATGCGCTGGTCGGGATTGTCGGCGGCATCGCCGAGCAGCTGCATGCGGTAGTGATTGGCGCCGGCCAGCCAATGATCGAGGTAGTACCGCGTCATCCAGCGCCGCCACCGGATCTGCAGCCATTGATTGAGATAGAGTTGGTAGACCGCGAGCACGATATAGATCGCTGCCAACACGCAGAAAAAGCCGATCTCGTAGATGAACGCGTCCCAATTGCGCTCCTGCAGCGCGTTATAGAAGCGGTTGTTCCATTGGTTGAGCATGACGTTGATGGCCACGACCGAGAGCTCGATGGCGATGACCGTGCCCAATAGAACGCGGCCGGCCCAGCGGTCCTCGGAAAAGAAATACGGACGAGCAAGCCGCCAGATGATGGCGAGCGTCGAAAGGAGGCGTGACACGGGGCTTCTCCTGTCTGCCGGCAGCGGATCGAAATTGCGCTTGGGCGATGGCTCAGCCGATCAATTCGGCCTGAATTGGGCGATCGTCCCTTTTCACGGGTGGGAGCCGTGGGTCTGATCTGGCCGTCCCCATCTTCAACTTTAGCATAAGCCCCCCGAAACCCCATCCCGCGACGGCGGAAACCTTGCTCTGGTACTGGACCACGGTCGCCGTCAGGCCGCTATTGTTAACTTTGGCCACGTGCGCTCGCGTATCGCGGGGGGCGAGACAATTCGAGCCTTGTGTGGGGCGGTATCCCCGCCTACAACCGGCCCTGCTGGAATAGGTGCTATTCGGGTGGGTTAATCGCAGAAGATGACGAAGAACGTCGTCTCTCAACTCACTGACCAGGGAGGAAGACATGCCGACTAGTCTCCATCTGCAGTAGCGACGCGCCGCAAGTTCCTCAAAGGAGCTGCGGTGGCGACAGCCGCGACCGTGGCGGCGCCGAGCGTCGTGAGGGCGCAGGGCCCGATCAACATGCGCTGGCAGAGCACGTGGCCGTCGAAGGATATCTTTCACGAATACGCGCTCGATTATGCCAAGAAAGTCAACGACATGACTGGCGGCGATCTCAAGATCGAGGTGCTGCCCGCCGGTGCCGTGGTGCCCGCCTTCCAACTGCTCGATGCGGTGTCGAAGGGAGTGCTCGACGGCGGCCATGGCGTGCTCGTCTACCACTACGGCAAGCAAACCGCGTTGGCACTGTGGGGGTCGGGCCCGGGCTACGCGATGGACGCCAACATGCTGTTGGCCTGGCACAAGTACGGCGGCGGCAAGGAGCTGCTCAACAAGCTCTACAACTCGATCGGAGCGAACGTCGTCTCGTTCCCCTATGGACCGATGCCGACCCAGCCGCTCGGCTGGTACAAAAAGCCGATCACAAAGCCCGACGACTTCAAAGGCCTCAAGTTCCGCACCGTCGGAATTTCCATTGACGTGTTCACGGGACTGGGCGCCGCGGTCAACGCACTGCCCGGCGGCGAGATCGTGGCGGCCATGGACCGTGGCCTGCTCGATGCGGCCGAGTTCAACAACGCCTCGTCGGACCGCGCGCTCGGCTTTGCCGATGTCTCCAAGGTCTGCATGCTGCAGAGCTACCATCAGAATGCCGAGCAGTTCGAGATCACGTTCAATAAGACCAAGTACGACGCATTGCCCGACAAGTTGAAGGCAATCATCGCAAATGCCGTCGAGGCTGCGTCGCAGGACATGCAGTGGAAAGCCATCGACCGCTACTCGCAGGACTACGTCGAGCTGCAGACCAAGGACAACGTGAAGTTCTACAAAACGCCCGATGCGGTGCTCAAAAGGCAGCTCGAGATCTTCGACGAGGTGGCAAAGAAGAAAGCGGCGGAAAATCCGCTATTCAAGGAGATCATCGAATCCCAGCTCGCGTTTGCAAAGCGGGCGACGCAATGGGAACAGGACACCGTCGTGAGCCGAAAGATGGTGTTCGACCATTACTGGGGACCGAACGCCAAGAAGCCCATCTGACGACGCGCTGAACTGGCAAAGCACCATTCGGCGCGACCGGATGGTGCTTTGTTGTTGTCAATTTTCCTCACGCTCAGCGGCGGCACTGGATGAACGTCCAAAGCATCCTGCACGCGATTGATGGCATCAGCACCTGGGTGGGCAAGGCTGCGGCTTGGCTGATCATCGCGCTGATGACCGTCGTCTGTGTCGAGGTCTTCAAGCGCTACATCTTGAATGCGCCGACGGCCTGGATATTCGACCTCGACAACATGCTCTACGGCACGCTGTTCATGCTGGCCGGCGCTTACACCTTGGCGCAAAACGCCCATGTCCGCGGCGATTTCCTCTATGGTTCGATGCGGCCGCGGATGCAGGCCGGACTCGACCTGGTGCTGTACATCGTCTTCTTCATCCCCGGAATCGCCGCGCTCATTTATTCCGGGTACGTGTTCGCGTCCGAATCGTGGGCCATCGGGGAGCATTCGACCGTGACGGCGGAGGGCCCGCCGGTCTACCAGTTCAAGGCGATGATTCCGGTCGCCGGGGTCTTGGTGATGCTCCAGGGCGCCGCGGAGATCGTGCGTTGCATCGTCTGTCTCAAGACCGGCAAATGGCCGAGCCGTCTCAAGGACGTCACGGAGATCGACGTCGTCGAAGAGCAGCTCGCGCAGAGCGAGCACGTCGACGAAGAAGCGCGCAAGCTCGCCATCGCGCGCGCGCATCAAATCGACGAGACCGCGCGCCAGCGCGGTATGGGGGGAGACCTCCAGACATGAGCGATCCCGCCCTCGGGCTCACCATGCTCGCGCTCATCGTGGTCGTGATCATGATGGGCTTCCCGACGGCATTCACGCTCATGGGCCTCGGGATGTTCTTCGGCTACATCGCGTTCTACGAGCCGCACCAGCTGTTCACGGACAACAAGGTCTTCGACCTGATGGTCCAGCGCACCTACGGCGCGATGACCAACGACGTGCTGATTTCCATCCCGCTGTTCGTGCTCATGGGCTACGTGATGGAGCGCGGCGCGCTGGTCGACAAGATGTTCTACTCGATCCAGCTCGCGTTCCGCCGCGTGCCGGCCTCGCTCGCCGTGGCGACGCTGATCGTGTGCACGTTCTGGGGCATCGCCAGCGGCCTGGTGGGCGCCGTCGTGGTGCTGATGGGCGTGATTGCCTTCAATCCGATGCTGCGCGCGGGCTATGACGTGAAGCTCGCATCCGGAGTGATCACGGCGGGCGGCACGCTCGGCATTTTGATCCCGCCGTCGGTGATGATCATCGTCTATGCGGCGGTGGCCGGGCAATCGGTGGTGAAGCTTTACGCGGCCGCGATGCTTCCCGGATTCTTTCTCGCGTTGCTGTACATGGTCTATATCGTTGGCTGGGCGACGATCCAACCGAAGATCGCTCCTCCGTTACCGGAGGAGTTGACTCGGGTCCCCGTGCCGACGTGGATGCGAAAATTTCAATCGGCCTATTCGAACAACATGTTGGTCGGCCTCGTTTCGGCGTTGTTCTCGCCCTCGCGAGCCACAGCCATCGACGCCGACAAAGAACGCATCAGCTATGGTACCCTGTTCAAGAACTTTTGCGTGGCACTCGTGCCGTTCGCTTTGATCGCGGGCACGCTCTGGTTGGCGTGGTGGTACGTGGTCATTCATCAGCAGGCGGCCGCCGAGGCGGCCGTATCGGGCGTACAGCAGCTGGGGAGTCCAGGACTCAGTGGCCCCGCCGCTACACCCGCCGAACGCGGGCCGCCGGAAGGCTTTTATTTTTGGTTTGGGCTGTGCGCCGTCGCCGGGACGCTGATGATCGTGCGCTATTATTGGCGAATGGACGCCGATCGCTTCGTGGTTCTGAAGCTCCTGACCTCGTCCGTGATGCCACTGAGTATTCTCACCGTCGTCGTTCTCGGTGTCATTCTGTTCGGAATCACCACGGCGACCGAATCCGCCGGCATCGGCGCTGCCGGCGCTTTCCTGCTGGCTTTGCAGGCCAGGACGCTCGATTGGAAACGCACCAAGGAAGCGGTGTTCTTGACGGCGAAGACCACGGCCATGGTGTGCTGGCTGTTCGTCGGCTCGGCGCTGTTTTCCGGGGTGTTTGCGATCCTGGGCGGGCAGGCGCTGGTCGAGCAATGGGTGTTGTCCCTCAACATGACGCCCGTGCAGTTCATGATCCTGTCGCAGGCGATCATCTTCCTGCTCGGGTGGCCGCTCGAGTGGACGGAGATCATCGTCATCTTCGTTCCCATCTTCCTGCCGCTGCTGAAGCACTTCAACATCGACCCGATCCTGTGGGGCACGCTGGTGTTCGTGAACCTGCAGGCGGCGTTCCTTTCGCCGCCGGTTGCGATGTCGGCGTTCTATCTCAAGGGCGTCGCGCCGCGGCACGTCACGCTCAACCAGATTTTTGCCGGCATGATGCCCTACATGGTCGTCATCATCGTTTGCATGGTGATCATGTATCTGTGGCCCGGGATGACGCTCTGGCTGCCGAATTATCTCTACGGCGGCGGCTGAGGCGAAAAAGTCGCGCAAACAGTTATGATCGACGAGTTCGTCAAGCTGACCGCGACCGAGGCCGCGGCGGAAATCGCCCGCGGCGCCGTTTCGGCCGAGGATTATGTCCGCGCCTGTCTCGACCGCATCGAAGCCCTCGACGGCGAGATCAAGGCATTCGCCCATCTCGACCGCGAGCACGCGCTCGCGCAGGCGCGCGTGCTCGATGAGCGTCGCGCGCAGGGCCACTCGATCGGCCCGCTGCACGGCGTCCCAGTCGCGATCAAGGACATCATCGACACCGCGGATTATCCGACCGAGCTCGGCTCGCCGATCGGCAGCGGCCGCAGGCCTCGGCACGACGCCACCGTGGTCGCCAAGCTGCGCGCGGCCGGCGCGGTCATCATCGGCAAGTCGGTGACCACCGAGTTCGCGTATTACCATCCCGGCCCGACGCGCAACCCGCATGACCACGCGCGCACGCCCGGCGGCTCCTCGTCGGGATCGGCGGCGGCGGTGGCCGCCCGCATGGTGCCGCTCGCGCTCGGCTCCCAAACCAACGGATCGGTTATCAGGCCCGCCGCCTTCTGCGGCGTATTCGCGGTCAAGCCGAGCCATGGGCTCGTCTCGCGCGCCGGCGTGCTGCCGCTGTCGCGCAAGCTCGATCATATCGGCGCCTTCGCGCGTTCGGTTCCCGACCTCGCACTCATCCTCGAAGTGATCGCGGGGCAGGATCCGGCCGACCCCGACACCGGGCCTTTCGCCGCCCCCGATTTCCGCGCGCTGCAGCGCGAGCCGCCGCCGCTGCCGCCGCGCTTCGCGTTCGTGCGCACGCCGGTGTGGGACAAGGCCGACAGCGACACCAAGGCCGCGTTCGAGGAGCTCGCGGCCGAGCTCGGGTCCGCGGTCGGGCCCGTCGACCTTCCGCCGTCGTGGACCGAAGCCTGGGAAGTGCACCGCACCATCATGGCGGCCGACATGGCGCACAATCTCGGCCCGTTGGTCGCGCGCGGCGAGCCGAGCGAAGCGTTACGCAAGCTCCTTGCGCACGGCAGGGCCGTGAGCGCGGTCGACTATCTCGACGCGCTGGCCAAGGCTCAGCGCTACGCCGCAGGCCTCGCCGATATTTTCGACGCCTACGACGCGATTGTGACGCCGGCGGCTCCTGGCGTCGCCCCCAAGGGGCTCGGTTCCACCGGCGATCCCGCGTTCTGTACCTTGTGGACGTTGAGCGGCTTGCCCGCCGTGTCGTTGCCGCTGTTCGCAGGCGAGGGCGGTCTTCCGCTCGCTGCCCAGCTCGTCGGCCCCCTCGGCCGCGACGGCCGCCTCCTGCGCACCGCAACCGCGCTGATCGAGACGCTGGCTCCCAAGAAAAGCGCACGCCGCGCCCGCGCCCGGGGCTGACGGCAACTGACCGCCGGTAAACAGGATGTTGCCGGCAGCTCTCGGCGAATCCCGGCCGCCGTTCCCTACGCCGCCTTCGGCGGCGCGCCCAAATGCTCCGCGAGGAAGGCGAGCGTTCGGCTCCAGGCGAGATCGGCCGCCGCCTTGTTGTAGCGGGCGGCACCCGTGTCGTTGTTGAAGGCGTGCTGGGTGCCGGGATAGACGTAGATCGCATATTTCTTGTTGTTGGCGGTCAGCGCCGCCTCATAGGCGGCGATGCCTTTGTTGATGTTCTCATCGGTCTCGGCATATTGCAGGAGAAGCGGCGCCTTGATCGCCGGCACCATCTCGGCCGGGACTTGCAGGCCGTAGTAAGGCACCGCGGCCGCGAGATCGGGACTTCCCGCCGCCATCCGGTTGACCACGCCGCCGCCGAAGCAGAAGCCGACCGCGCCGACCTTGCCGGTCGCTTCCGCATGCTTTTGCATGAACGGGATGGCCGCGAGCGCCGCGGCGATCATGTCCTCGCGCTCGGTCTTGGCGTGAAGCTCGCGCGCCTTGTCCTCCTCAGGCGGCGTACCCCCGTTGACGGACAAAAGGTCGGGCGCGAGCGCGAGGTAGCCTTCGACCGCAAGCCGGCGCGCCACGTCTTCGATATGCGCGTTGAGCCCGCGGTTCTCGTGGATGACGATGACAGCGGGGCGCTTGCCCAAGGCCTTGCCGCGCACGAGATAGCCGTTGATCTTGCCCTTGGGGGAATCGTAGGAGACGCGTTCGGCGGCGAGCCTCGCGTCGTCCGCAGCCACGATCGCGGCTTGCGCGTAACTATTCTGTAACAGCGGCAAGAGCGCAGCGGCGGCTGCCGTCGAGCCCGCCAGCTCGGCCAGCCGGTCAAGAAACTCGCGCCGGCTCATGCCGCCATGGGTGAAGCGGTCGTAGAGATTGATGATGCCCTGGTCCACGGATGTCCCTCCCTCGTCCTCGCAACGCATCATAACACGGCGCTCCGGGCGCGTATTCCCTCGCGTGCGGTGGGGTCAAATGCCGTGGCTGACCGCGCTGGCGGATCGAGTCGCGCGCTGCTCCGTTGGCGCACGCTCCATCGCCGTTATAAGCTCGAGGCGAGCGTAAGCGCGCGCCGAACATGTGCGTCGCGCCCGCTTGCGCGCGATCAGGCCGCGGGCGCTGTGATCCGCCGCGGCGGATTGCGAAACCCCACGCGCCGGCGCCGATCGCCACGACCAGCGTGAGCCCGTGCAGAACGAGGCCGAGCGCGAGCGCGGCGAACAGCCAGTTGAGCGAGCCGGTCAAGCGCAGCGCCAGCCATCCGCCGGCGATGGCGACAAGCATGCGCAGGAAGCCCGCGGACAGCGGCCAGAACAACCGTCCCGCGCCTTGCGAGGCGAAGTAGAGCGCAAGCGCGAGCCCGAAAAACCCGTAGCTGGGCCCGACGATGCGCAAATAATCGCTCCCGGTTTCGATCACGCGCGGATCGGCGCTGAACAGCGCGATCCAGGCGTGGGGCCAAATTGCTGCAACGACGCCGATGGCTTCGGTGATTGCAAACGCGAGCGCGCTGCCGACAAAGGCGATGCGGAGCGCGCGCTTGCGCTCCCCGGCACCGACGTTGGTGCCGACCATCGCGACCAACGGCGCGCCGAGACCGAAGACCAGCGGAACCAGCAGATATTCCAGCCGCGCCGAGGTGCCATACCCGGCGGCGGCACCGGGGCCGGCGGCGGTGGCAACCAGCGCCGTAGCCAGCGCGATGATCACGTTGGTCTGCACCGAGGTGACCGCGGCGACGGCGCCCACGCCCAGGATCTCGCGGAACAACGGCCAACGCGGACGCGCCGGCCGCAAGCGGGCGATATTGCGTCCGGACAGGATATACCAGGCGAGCACCGCGGTGCCGGCGGCGTAGAACAAGAGGAGCGCCACGCCGCCGCCGGCGATGCCGAGCGCCGGGAACGGGCCGATGCCGAAGATGAGCAGCGGCGACAGCGGCACCAGCACCACGACGCCGACGCAGATCACCAATGCCGGGACGAGCATATTGCCGGTGCCGCGGATGATGCTCGCCAAACCGTTGAGCAGCCAGAGCAGCACGCTGCCGGCAAACACGACGTTCGAATAGGTCACAGCCGCGTCGAGTTCGCCGCCCGCGCCGCCGAGCGCGCGATAGATCGGTCGGCCGAAGCCGAGCATGATGCCGCTGAACAACACGCCGAGCGCAACATGGATGATCACAGCGTGCATCGCCAGCGCATCGGCTTGGTCGCGCCGGCCGCGGCCGAGCGCGCGCGCGATCGCAGACGAGATGCCGCCGCCCATGGCGCCGGCGGAAATCATTTGCATCAGCATGACGCCGGGGAAGACGAGCGCCATGCCCGCGAGCGCATCGGTCCCGAGCTTCGATACGAACCAGGTTTCGATCAATCCAGTGGCTGCCTGCGCCACCATGACCAGCACATTGGGCCACGCCATCCGCAACAGGGTCGAAACGATCGGCCCGTGCAGCAACACGCGCGTACGCGGGCTGATCTCCGTGGGCGCACCGACGGCCGCCTCGCGCGGAGGGAGGTCCACGGTTGCATCGAGGGCCGCGACGCTCATATTGCCGTCCTCGCTCGCGCGCGGCGTTTGCGGTTGGGTGGGGAGGCTTGCTCTTCACCCGCAAGGGGTCTCGCCGCGGCGTACCTTCGCCGCGTGCGCTCGCCGGCGGCGGGACCGGCGATGAGCGCGTAATCGGGCGTATTGATCGGCCGCCCCGTGGCTGGGTCCACGAGCATCGGATCGACGGCGGCGCCGGTCTTGGCGTCGACCAGCAGCACGCTCGGCCCCTCGGGCGCGAAGTGCCGATTGCCCCAGGCCAGCAGTGCCAGCAGCACTGGGCGGAAATCGCGTCCGCGCGCGGTCAACAGGTATTCGTCACGCGGCGGCTTTTCGCTGTAACGGCGGCGGGTAAGGAGTCCGGCTTCCACCAGCGCGTTGAGCCGCCGCGTGAGCATGTTGGGGGCGATGCCGAGACTTTTCTGGAACTGATCGAAGCGCGTCATCCCGTGCAGAGCGTCGCGTAGGATGAGCATGCTCCACCATTCGCCCACGCGTGCGAGGCTGCGCGCGATCGGACAGGGCATGTTCTCGAAGCTCTTGTGCTGCATTGACATAACATAGCCCATTAACTATCATTATGCAAGTGACTATCGAGCCGAGGGAGGTACCTATGCCCCAACTCAATGAAATCGCGGGACAAAGTCGCCTCTACCTCGAGGACCTCGCCGTCGGACGGCGTTTTACCAGCGCCACCCATGTCATCGACGCAGCCCAAATCAAGGCGTTCGCGGGCCAGTTCGATCCGCAGCCCTTCCATCTCGATGACGAGACGGCGAAGAGCACGCTGTTTGCCGGATTGGCGGCGAGTGGCTGGCACACCGCCGCGATCACCATGCGGCTGCTGGTCGAGAGCGGATTGCCGCTCGCCGGCGGCATCATCGGAGCGGGCGGCGAAATCAATTGGCCCAAGCCCACGCGGCCGGGAGACGTTCTGCGCGTGGTGAGCGAAATCGAGCAGGTGACTCCATCCCGCTCACGGCCGGACCGCGGGACCGTGCGCGTGCGCAGCGAGACTCGCAATCAGCGCGACGAGGTGGTCCAGGTGCTGATCGCGAACCTGATCGTGCCGCGCCGCGCGAGCTCGCCCGCGCGCGGCGAGCTTGCGGCCGGATAAGACAAGCGGCCTTCGGCGCGCTGGGCCCCACTATCGCGGAAGCGTGATTTCGGATTTCTATCAGTGCCGGCGTATCAGCGTAGTGTGGTCCGTCCGCTCGACGATTGGGCTAGCGCATGCCTTCGATTTCGCGCCGCGACTTTCTCAATGGCGTGGCCCTGACCGTGGCCGCCGGCCTCACGCCGGCGGCGCAGATCGCGGCGGAGCCGTTGCGCTATCCGCCCGCGCTCACCGGACTGCGCGGACAGCACGCGGGTTCGTTCGAGACCGCACACGCGCAGGCGCGCGAAGGCAAACGCTTCGCCCTCGACCGGCTGCCGGTCGAGGAGCGTTACGATCTCGTCGTCGTCGGCGCGGGCATCAGCGGATTGGCGGCCGCCGCCTTCTTTCGCCGTGCCGCCGGGCCGTCCGCGCGCATCCTCGTCCTCGACAACCACGATGATTTCGGCGGCCATGCCAAGCGCAACGAGTTCACGCTCGATGGCCGTCTCGTCATCGGCTACGGCGGCAGCGAATCGATCGATTCCCCCAAGACCCGGTACAGCGACGTCGCCAAAGGTCTTCTGCGCGATCTCGGCGTCGACATCGAGCGGTTCGAGACCGCCTTCGAGCGCACGCTCTACGCCTCGCTCGGGCTGTCTCGCGGGGTGTTCTTTGCGCGCGAGGCCTTCGGGCGCGACGTGCTGGTCGCGGGCGAACCGTCGGGCGGGGGCACCGACGAACGCTCACGTCGTCTCGCCAACGCCAAGCCGCTTGGCGAGTTCGTGGCCGCGTTTCCGATCTCGTCGGCGAGCAAGGCACAGTTGCTCGCGCTCTACGACGGTACGCGCGATCCGCTCGCCGGCAAGACCGCCGAGGAGAAGTTGGAAATCCTCAAGCGGACGAGCTACCGCGATTACCTCACTGGCCCCTGCGGCTGCAGCGAAGAGGTCGCGAATTGCTTCCAGGGCCGCACGCTCGGCTTCTTCGGGCTCGGATGCGACGCGGTGCCGGCCGGCGATGCCCGCGAGCTCGGCTATCCGGGCTTCGATGGCCTGGGCTTGCTGGCGCAGGTCCCCGCGCGCGAGCCTTATATCTATCACTTCCCCGACGGCAACGCCTCGCTCGCTCGTCTCTTGGTGCGCTCGCTCATTCCCGACATCGCGCCAGGCCATGGCATGGACGACGTGGTGCTCGCGGCGTTCGACTACACCAAGCTCGATCGCGACGGCCAGGGCGTGCGCATCCGCCTCGATTCGACCTGCGTCGACGTCCGCAACGCCGGCGACAGCGTGCGCATCGGCTACGTGCGCGCGGGAGTGCCGCGTCGCGTCGAGGCCAAGCACGCCGTGCTCGCCTGCTTCCACATGGTCATTCCGCACATCATGCCGAACCTGTCGGCGTCCCAGCGCGAGGCGCTTGCGCGCAACGTCAAGACGCCGCTCGTCTATACCAACGTGCTCACGCGTGATTGGCACCCGTGGGCGCGGCTTGGCGTGCACGACATCTCCGCGCCGATGTCTTTTCACAGCCGCCTGAAGCTCGATTTTCCCGTCAGTCTCGGCGGCTATCGTCACACCCGCGACCCG
>Ga0209240_1000221_pt1 | contig 23470 bp, 23 predicted proteins | sample GraSoi_2013_80cm_FD_185828 | JGI IMG/M metagenome (GOLD analysis project Ga0209240, IMG submission 185828) | Grasslands soil microbial communities from the Angelo Coastal Reserve, California, USA - Sample 9_17_2013_80cm (SPAdes) (version 2) | ecosystem: Environmental > Terrestrial > Soil >...
CACAGGCTTCCAAGATCCCGCGCGCATCAATCAAGAACGCTTTTCCAGCTGCCGTCAATGCAACGCCTTTTCGCTCGCGTTGGAACAAGTTAAATCCGAGTTCGCCCTCAAGGTCCTGGATCTGTTTACTGAAGGGCGGTTGCGACACATTCAGCCGATCAGCCGCGTGGGTAAAATTTAGCTCCTCAGCAGCAGCGACAAAGTATTCCAGGTGACGCAGTTTCATTCGCAACGGGCTCTGCTCGCCCGTGTCTGGGCCATCGCCTTTGCGCGATACGTGGATCAACCCGAGCAAGAAAAGATCCTTTTAAGGACCATACGTCCGCTATACCGGAAAGCAACGGGGAACACTTCGGAAAGAGTATTGGGAAACCGGCTTATCCGGGGCCACTTGGATCTCTGCGCGGTACGTGACAAGCAGGACTCCAAATATGGAAAATGATAACGTTGAACTTCTCCGATTGGGCCGCAGGATCCAGACGGAACGCAAGCTTCTCGGGCTTACCCAAGACGGCTTTGCTAGGGATTGCGGACTAAACCGGAGTCATTTTGGGGGAATCGAGCGAGGTGAACGAAATCTGACTTTTTTGATCCTCTGCAAAATTTGTAGCCGGCTACGCTGCGATGTCGCCCAGGTAACTCAGGGCATTCCGCGCAAATCTTACATCCGCGATTCTAGACCAAGTTAGCGCGCGTATTGGCTAAATCTAAGAAGGCGACTTGCCTAACAAGTGCACCAGTCAGTGACTTGGTGCACTAATCAGGTCCAACCGATCTCCTTGGCCGTGTTCAGTAAAATCTGTTTCAGCTGTTCGCCTACCGAAAACCGCTGACTGCTGAGTTCTATTGAACGGGCAATGTCTATCCCCCCTGGATGCCGTTCGCTGGCCGCTTTCCAGTCCATCAGCATTTCAAGGAGATCGAGAAGTGACATGCCATCAATCCCGTTCGGATAATGTTCTGGATGATGGGGGTTGTGGAGATAATGATGATCAAGCGCCACTTTCAATTCCGTTAACGATTGTTTGTACTCTTCCCCCTCGTAAGTAATAACTGCGAGTCGATTACCGACCGCGTCAAAAATTGCTTTCTCCGGTTGTTCCAATTTGGAGGCGTCGTGTTTCGACCCGCGCTCTAAAAGCTTAATGGCGCACTGACCGAGGAGAAACCGTACCCGGTTGATGTGCAAGGTCGTGTCTATCGTACTGTCGTATTCCATTCGGTCACCTGGCAACACACTTCACTAACAGTCTTACCTGGAAGATGTCGCGGTTCTTGATCTTCTCGCTACAGCATCTTACGCGGTAACGTTTGTCTGCGCAGGAGAGTCACCGGAATCCTTTAAAACTGTTACCCGAGCCCGATCTTGACCAATACTCTTTTGGAAGAGCTAAACGTCTAAAATGATATGGGAGATTGCGACAAAGTTGGGCGAATTGATGACGTTGGCTGCAACGACCAAGTCTCTCCAGAGGAGCCATTCTTTTGGGCCGATTTGTAAATCTGTCCGGCCGAATAATCAACCAGCACCATGTTTCCACAAATTCCTTTCCGTCGAGTCGATTGGCTCGTTAGCTCATTTCTGATCGGGACGCTGTTCCTTTCGATCACGGCCGTACCAGTGTACATCTGGTTCTTTGGCATTGATCTATTTCAGATCGTTCTTTTCTTCGCGATGCTGGCTGCTTGCGGATTCTCCATCACCCTCGGGTACCATCGACTTTTTTCTCATTTAACTTTCAAGGCCCACTGGATCGTGCGGTTCTTTACAGTCATCTTCGGCGCTGGCGCATTTGAGAGTTCCGTTCTTCTTTGGTCCTGCGAGCATCGCAGCCACCACAAGCATGTGGACCACGATGACGATCCTTATTGTATCACCAAAGGTCTCTTTTATGCCCATATGGGCTGGCTGATGTTCAAGCTCAAGCCGCAACCGTGTTTCGATAATGTGGCTGATCTCAAAAAGGATCCGCTCTTGGTATGGCAAGATCGCTACATTCATTTGATTGCCGTGCTCGTCGCTTTCGTGCTTCCGGCTAGCATCGGTTTTTTGTGGGGAGGCTGGAAAGCCGCTCTCGGCGCTTTCCTAATCGCCGGCGTGCTGCGGGTTGTGGTGCTGCAACACGCTACCTTTTGCATCAATTCGCTCTGCCATTACATCGGTGCGCAACCGTATTCTTCAAAATGCAGCGCCCGCGATTCATGGATCCTGGCGATCTTTACTTTCGGTGAAGGTTATCATAACTATCATCACGAGTTTCAGCACGATTACCGGAATGGAGTTAAACCCTGGCAGATCGATCCGACGAAATGGATCATCTGGATCCTTTCCAAGACCGGCCTGGTCAGTAACCTGCGCCGAGTCCCGACAGAAAAGATCGTACTAGCAGAACTCGACGAAGCGAAGCGTCAACTCGAGGCGACGTTAGCCAACCCAGCTCTCACCGAAGCCCGTGCGACTAACATTGCCAGCGCTTATCAGACCCTACTAGAAACCGCTCATTGGTGGAACCAACGCAAAACAGAGCAGCTCGAAGTGACTCGCGAAATGCTCGCCAGCCTTCGTAACAACATTCGGGTGGCAACGGGCGCTCTGCGGATACCGGGCTTACGCCAACGTCAACCAACTTAGCGGCGGTAGGTACTACACGCGGCTCGATTCGCAGATCTTGATCGTCAACCCTGCGGCTCCTGCTGAGGAGCGTTCCCCGGATACCTGTCGCGCCGTAGGACTTCGGCGAGCTCAGTCGAGTCGCTTGGCGAAGGCGGATGGTTAGCCGGGCGGCTGACCTACAAGAACATCTCAGAAAGACATTTATGAACAAGACAGATAAACTTAACAGAGCAGTCGACGACGCGATGGATCAGGTAGCAGCCGCGCTTGAAAACGTAAAGGCCCACTCAATCTCGACCGCAGATGAAATCGGCCGGGCAACGCGAAGAAGCATGCATAACGCGCAGGGAGCAACAGAGGAAGCGTGGAGCGACGCCGCATCCAGAGCTAAAGTCTTGCGGTCCCGGGTTGAGTTATATCTGCAAGAACAGCCGCTGCATACCATCGTCCTGGCACTGGCGACCGGCTTTCTGCTCAGTCTGGTTCTGCTGTTTTTCCGCCTGAACCGTAAAGAGCAATCCACGCTGAAGCAAACCGTGCCGTTACGTTAGCAAGGCCTTTAACTGCTTCGTTCCGGTCGAACGCCGGCAACGCAGATTGCATTGATTACTAACATGGCGAAGCTCGCCCGGTTCCGTTGCCTTCTCACCATACTCTTATCGATGTGTTACTGTCTCTTCCGGTATGACGACCGGGAGGGGTAGCGAGATGAAAGCCACTATCGGTCAGATGTCGCCTAGTATCGGACGAAGCTAACAATTTCTGGATATCGGAAGGGGTTTCTCGACGGACCTGCTAATCCATGCGATTGTATCTGAAGATTGCAGAAGCGAATCATCTCCATCCGGCAAACGCGTGAAAGCTGATCGCACACAGACTCATGGAGGTTGCCAATATCAAGCAGATCGCTTTTCTCGGAGATCACCTTCCGCGTCAGTGCGGCATTGCCACGTTCACCTCTGACATTTGTGATGCAATTGCGACCGAATTTCCGGAATGTCAGTGCGTCGTAGGCGCGGTCAATGATCGACCCGAAGGCTACGACTATCCGGCTCGCATCCGATTTGAGATCGACGAGAAGGAACTCGATTCCTATCGACGCGCCGCCGATTTCCTCAATGTCAACAATGTGGAGATAATCTTGGTTCAGCACGAATTTGGCATCTACGGCGGGCCCGCCGGGAACCATCTTCTAGCTCTTTTGCGCGACGTACACATGCCGGTAGTAACGGCCTTGCACAGGGTTTTGCGCGAACCAAATCCCGATCAACAGGCGTTGATGAGACAACTCGACGAACTCTCGAGCCGCTTCATTGTGATGGCCGAGCGAGGCAAAGGCTTCCTTCAGGAGATCTATGGCATAGCTCCCGAAAAGGTCGACGTGATTCCGCATGGCATACCGGACATGCCGTTCATCGATCCCAACTTTAACAAAGATCAGTTTGGCGTAGAGGGCAAAACGGTGCTGCTAACGTTCGGCCTGCTATCACCAAACAAAGGCATCGAGCACGTCATCGATGCCCTACCGTCGATTCTGCAACAGCATCCTAATGTTGTGTATATCATTCTCGGCGCGACCCACCCAAACGTTATCGCGCGCGATGGTGAGTCGTATCGACTCAGGCTTGAGCGCCTCGCGGAGGATCGCGGTGTGGCTTCTCACGTAATCTTTTATAATCGCTTTGTTACCCTAGAGGAATTGAAAGAATTCATCGGTGCTGCCGACATCTACATCACCCCCTATCTGAACGAATCGCAGATTACCTCCGGTACGCTTGCTTACACTTTCGGCGCCGGCAAAGCAGTCATCTCCACACCCTATTGGCACGCGCAGGATCTACTGGCAGACGACCGTGGCATCCTGGTTCCATTTGCCAACCCCAACGCCATCGCTCAAGGTGTGAACCGGTTTCTATCCGATCCGGTCCTAATGACCGCTACCCGCAAAAAAGCATGGAAACTGGGTCGGGAAATGATCTGGCCAGTGGTCGCGAAGCTGCACATGGAAAGCTTCGAACGCGCGCGGGCAAGTTTGAGCGTGCGTCCGCGACAGGCTTTCGCAGCCCGAACGCTGGACAATCGCCCGTACGAGTTGCCTCCGCTAAAACTCGATCACCTGTTTCGAATGACGGACAACACCGGGATTTTTCAGCATGCGATCTTCAACGTGCCGAACTTCGCGGAAGGCTACTGTACTGACGATAACGCGCGCGCTTTCATCCTCACGCTGCTATTGGAGGAGACAACGAGTCTCGCGACTCAGAGCCAATTCGAACACCTAGCCAGTATCTACCTCGCGTTCTTATGGCACGCTTTTGATCAGGAAACCTGTCGCTTTCGCAATTTCATGAACCACGAGCGACGGTGGCTGGAACGAGAGGGCTCGGAAGACAGTCACGCCCGCGCGCTTTGGGCCGCAGGCACGGCTCTTGGTCGCTCAAAAAATGAGGGCCACCGTAATCTCTGCGCACTCTTGTTCCAACGCGGACTACCGACAGTCGAGAATTTTACCTCACCCAGAGCATGGGCGTTCGCTCTACTTGCCATTCACGAATATCTGCGTGCCTTCTCCGGTGACCGAAATGCAAATCAGCTGCGTGAAATTCTCACCAATCGCTTGGTCGAGCTGTTTCGCTCCAATTCTTCGAAAGATTGGATGTGGTTTGAGCCGGTAGCGACATACGACAATGCGAGACTTTCGCAGGCGGTGATACTCACTGGATACTGGACTTCCCGAGGCGATGTCGTCGAAATTGGATTGCGATCCCTTCGCTGGTTGGTGGAGCAGCAAAAGGCTGATGGAGATCATTTCGCGCCGATCGGCAGTAACGGTTTCTGGACCCGCGGCAACCAATGCGCTCGCTTTGATCAGCAACCGCTGGAAGCTTACGCGATGATCGCCGCGTGTGTTGAAGCGTATTCGCTTACCGGCGAATTGATTTGGCAGCGCGCTGCACGTCGCTGCTTCGAATGGTTCCTCGGTCGCAACGATCTCGGAGAGTCACTCTACGATTCGAGCACCGGTGGTTGTCGCGATGCATTGCATTCCGACCGCGTTAATCAAAATCAAGGAGCTGAATCTAGTCTCGCTTTCCACCTAGCGCTGGCCGAGATGACTCGAGCAGAAGCAGTACTCGCTAGAGAAATCAAAAGGTCAGGAACAACTTGAAGATTAGTGTTAGCTCGATCGATTTTCGACCCAGCATCGATCGGGTGCTGAATAGGCCGTTCATTCCCGCCAGTCCCGACCAGGTTAGCAATATCATTGAACGGGTCCTCTCTTTTTCTGATCCGGAGGTCGAGGCGCAGCTAGCTTGCTTACGCGACGAATTCGCTCACCGACACCCAAACCTGGAAAGATCGTGGTTGCGACAGTTCGAGAAAGTAGAGGCGTATTTGTCGAATGAGGCATTTCTTCCCACGAGTCGGCGGCTTTTAATAGGAGCATTCTTTACCGGAGAATATGCCGTTGAATCCGTGGCGTTATTCAATCCATCAATCGTTCCGCATCCGAACCAGACAGATCTCGGGCCAGAAGATCTGCGCTTCATCCTGACCCTTCGAGCTATCGGCGAGGGCCACATTTCCTCGATTGGGTTTCGCAGTGGCGTCGTCCGAAGCAATCACTCGATCGAGATGGACCATGCGACGGGCCTTGTGACCGCACCAGACATCGAGGCCGACCCCGCTTTTTCCAGGAATATCTTTCTACACAAGTTGCAAGAAAAAGGCCTGGAGAACAATTGGTCGAGATCGGTGATGAATCGCTTGGGTGCTACATTCACACGAACCGAACTGGACGAGTCGCTGCGGCGTGCATCTCATGAGACCCAGCGACATAATGAAGACGTCAAGAGAGCTATGGAATGCCTGGATTGGCTCGAACTACGAGCTCAATTTTAGTAAATCAACTCCCCTTTCCCAACGCGTCATCTTCCCAGTGTCGCTGAATGAGAGCCATGGCATGGAGGACGCTCGCTTTGTCCGCTTTGTTGATGAGGACGACCGCCCAAGGTATTTCGCAACCTATACCGCGTACGACGGGCGCGGCATTCTTCCACAGCTCATTGAAACCGACGATTTTCTTCGCTTTCGCATCCGTACCTTAACTGGTCCGGCGATCCAGAACAAAGGGATGGCCTTGTTCCCGAAGCGGATTAGCGGACGCTATGCGATGCTTTCGCGATATGATGACGAGAACCTTTACCTGATGCTTTCAGATGACCTGTATTTCTGGAGCGATCCCCAGCTTCTGGTACGACCGTTGCGACCCTGGGAATTCGTAAAAATAGGTAACTGCGGCTCGCCTATCGAAACCGATGCGGGTTGGTTGGTTCTGACTCACGGCGTCGGCGCGATGCGTAAATATTGCATCAGCGCCCTACTGTTGGATCTACAGAATCCTTTGAAGGTGATCGGCCGCCTCAATGAACCACTTCTGAAGCCAGCGGCCGACCAGTCCAGCGGGTACGTGCCAAATGTCGTATACACTTGCGGAGCGTTAATCCACGGTGGTCGATTAGTTCTGCCTTATGGTCTGAATGATACCATAACCAAAATTGCGACCATCGAGTTAGAGACACTCCTCGCAGCTCTAGTTAAGTAGCCGGAGCGAGGCGGTTCGCACCTAACGGGAGCTGGCAAGGTAGATCGAGTGCACCAAGTCTGAGGCTCGTATAGCAGCGTTGGGAGCGCCGCCGGATGACTCGCAAGGCGCTGGCGAGGCGAATAGCTGAGCCCTATTTAACGAGCTAGCAACGCCGCGAGGCGCCGGCGCCGCCCCAACCCGAAGGGCTGCGCGGATTTTGGCCGGGTGCTTTGTTGCTCGTCAGTCAAAGACCGCAGCGGGTATTCTCCTTCCTCGCGCCGCGCACCCAGCCAAAATTCGCAGCAGCGCTGCTATACGGGCCTCAGACTTGGTGCACTAGCCAACCTAAGGACTGGCAAAGAGAGCCGATGCCATCTCGGAAACCAGGAACAACCCTTCGTAAAAAGTATGGGAGAACTCAATGACCGGGAACCAACCTTATTGTGTTTCCAGATTTAAACCCTCCAAACCGATGACCCAAGAAGCCATAGACCATCATAGAAAAGCGGCGGAGCACCATGAACGTGCTGCACGCCATAACCAAGAAGCCGCCAGCTATCACGCCAGCGGTAGCCACGAAAAGGCTAAACATCACGCCCATCTCGCACTTGGACACCATTTGCATGCTACCTATCATGCAGAAGAAGCGGCTAAATATCCCGCAGAAGAGGACGGTTCCTACTAACTACGGCAGTCATTTTGCGCGTTTGACGCTCCACATCCAGAACCGCCTTATCGGATGTCTCTGACTTAACATTCAAACTCTCCGCTATGAGTACGAACGAATTAGTATATCCGCGTTGGGAGCGCGAAGACCGGGTGAGCCGGTTTTTCATTAGCCCTTCCTTGCCGATTTACCAAATTGAGGAAATTAAACTGATTGGGGGATCGATGTTCCTCGCGTCCGCGTCGGACAAATCGAGTGTAGTTGGTCAATTCGAATCCGAGAGAAATGCTAAGGAAGCGTGCAAACGCGACTTTGAGGACAAGAGAACGACGGCACAGAAAGCAAGTTCCTAAGCGCTACAAAGGCCAATCCACGTTGTTAGGGCTCAGTCGGCGGAATGGATACAAACTCAATCCCATATTCACCCGCCAGCTTGACCACAACCGGCAATTCGGGCTCTCCCTTTTTGAATTCCTCACCGCAAGCCGCAAAGAAGCGGTCAAAACCACCCGGCACACATACCACGACAACCGTGAGTTTTTCGTTTCCCACCACTCTTGGTGCGTGAGGGATCCCTTTGGGAAGATAGATAACGTCGCCGGTTTGGCCACGGAGCACCTCACCACCGCGGTTTACTTCGACCGCACCAGATTCGATCAAAAATGTTTCATCCGTCTCTCGATGCACGTGAGCCGGAGTAACGTTACCGGGCGAGGCAGAAATTCGCAAAACGCAAAAAGCGTCGCCGGTCTCCTGCGAACTTACCAGCACATGAGCTTCCTGCCCAAATGCCACTATAACCCCTCCTTTTCCAGCACCGCTTGCCGATTCGTTTAAAAAGTGTTCTAGCATGGGTTCGAGATGGCCATGCTATCTAGCCACTGAATCCTCTACGAGGACTAATTCTCGTTGCATCTCACAAGGCCCTTCGTACTCGTTCTCGAATCCGGCCACGCGGAGTGATGGAGTATTGGAGTCGAAAATGTGGACAGGACTGCCGGTTTGTTGTCCCTACGGGACAAAGACACTTAACACCTGTCCACGAATTCGGCGCCAGATCAACCATCGAGGACGAGGACGAAGCGCCTGGTGAGGCGGTGGCAGCGATCTAACTACCGCCCGTTGCCTCATTCGCCCAAAGTGCGATCGTGCCTTATGTCCGATGATCCCCGAAGCCGGTTCTACGATTGCTACGAAAAGTATTTCATCGCGAAAATGCGCAACAGGGAAGAAAAGGAAATTAGTTTCTACGCCTTATTAAGCCTGGTTCAAATTCATCAAATCGTTGGTGATTCGGATCAAGTCAAAGCGGCAAAGGTTATGCATGAATTGATGGGGCTAGTGGTGCCCGAGGCGCAAGCCAAAGAGATGTACAATGAGCTTCGGAAGGACAGCGGGGTTGGCGAAAGCCCTGCCGGCGCAGAAAGCCCTCACCGCGTCGGGTTTTCCTGAGCCCCTTGCTCTTTGTGACCAGCGAATCGCCCAGCGTTTTGCCATCCGCTCGGCGGAACCGCGGGGAACTCGAGCCAAGTCAAGGACTTCCTTCGCGCCCTTGTGTTCGTCGTCCGAGATGACCCGCAGCCTCCTCCATAGTTGCACACGTAACAATGCGAATATCCGGAGCATAATGGAAGCGACTCATGATGGCGAAGCCGATATCCTTGCTGGGTTCCGGGGGAAGCAATCTGACCACCAATTCAACCCCCTTCTCTGAACACGATTCCATAACTTGGCCGATATATGGCGCCGCCGCCGTAGGCATTGACAGTAAACGGCTCAGATCCGCAAATAGCCGGAAACCTGGTTGAACATCAGTTAGGACGGATTGCAGGTTCTCCAGGCAAAACCGTGCCTCCTCAACTGTGGCGTGGCCGGCCCAGCTAATTGTCAGAAGCCGCTGGGATCTATCAAGTTCGATTTGAAACATGATGCCAGGCACTCCATTCGCTCAGAATCCAAGGCAATATCATATTCGAGTCCGTTTTGGTTGTCCTTTGAATAATTTGCTTAGCTCATTCTTAGTGCTTAGGTGTAGTTACACATACTTGATTACGCATACCTTACCTAGACTACCATGGAACTCCGGCATCTCCGATATTTTGCAGCCGTCGGTGAAGCATTAAGCTTCACCAGGGCTGCGGCGCGACTTCGAGTCGCGCAACCCGCGTTAAGCCGCCAGGTGCAGGATCTAGAGGACGAAATCGGGGTAGATCTTCTGCGTCGCAGTCCACGGGGCGTCACACTGACGGCGGAGGGAAGACTTTTTTTTTGGAACAAGTCCGCGAGCTGTTGAAGCGTACGGATGCATCGATAGAAAAAGTCCCCTCACTAGCTAATGGCGCGTATAGCGAGTTGCGCGTTGGCTACGCTCCGACTTTGGCGGCGGAGATATTGCCGCCAGGGATCGAGGCCTTTCGAAAATCCATGCCGCGCGCAAAGCTGCTACGCACCCTTTCGCTCGTCTGAAATCTCTCCCCTTACAGAAGCTCACTGCCGAACCAATCATCGGACTCGCCGGGAAGGAATATCCCGATTATTATCGTAACCTCAACCGTATTTTCGCTCCCATCGGCGCCAAACCACCCATTGCAGCGGAATGCGACGCCACCAGTTCGCAGCTCATTGAAGTGGAAGCCGGGCGCGGCATCGCATTGTGCATACCGAGTTTCAAACTCTTGACTGGCGAACGTTTGGCTTACCGCCCGGTCACTGGGACGACGGAATTGCTGTCCGTCGGCATCGCCCGCGCCACGAAGGGCGACGTAACACCCGCCGGAGAAGAATTTTGCGAGATCTTGCGGAAGGTTTCAAACGGAGCAAACTCGGAAATTTTCACCACCGAGACACTGAGGTCACAAAGATAAGCTTCTTACCGGACCGCGACCTGTCTTGAATGAGGGTTTCCGGATACATCTCTCAGTTACGTTAAGGAACCAGCACGATTCTGAAGCGAGCTTCGTTTCGCATCATGCGCTGGTAAGCTTCTGCAGCGCTTGCCAGAGGAACGGTTTCGATCATCGGCCGGACTCCTTGTTGGGAACTGAAGAAAAGCGTGTCTTCCGCATCGATCGAGGATCCGGTCATGGTCCCTGCAATCGAACGCATCCCGAAAAGAAGGGGCACTGGGTTTACCTCAATTGGGTCATTTCCTCCAGCTCCAGCCACAACGAGCTCGCCGCAAGGAGCAAGTCCTCCCAGAAGAGGAGACATGGATTTACTGATTGCCGCCGTAGCCACGATCAGGCGCGCACCGCCTAGGGCTTGAAGGGCGGCAACTGGATCTTGAGCGTTGCTGTCAATGTAGTGATGCGCCCCAAGTTTTCTCGCAAGGCTTTCCTTTTCTGGTCCGCGGGCAATGGCTGCGACCTGAAAACCCATTTGTCGCGCAAACTGAATTCCAAGGTGGCCGAGGCCACCAACGCCTTGTATCGCCACGAGGTCGCCGGGACGAGCCTTTGAGTTTCTTAACCCGTTGAACGTCGTCAATCCGGCGCAAAGGAGGGGTGCCGCCTCGGTTGGCAACAGATCGTCAGGAATCGCCGCGAGGCCGCTCGCTTGGGCTATTATCATTTCCGCATAACCACCGTCGCTGTGAACCCCCGAAATCGGTTGATTCTGGCAATTAACAAAGTCCCCACGGCGACAGCTTTTACAATAGCCGCAATGGCCTCCCATATAACCGACGCCGACCCTCTGTCCCGTTTTCCACCCTTGCACACCGGGCCCTACGGCTTCGATCGTTCCGATCGCTTCATGACCGGGGACGCGCGGATAAGTTTGTCCGGGCATTCCACCTTCCACCGTTAAAGCGTCCGTGTGACAAACCCCGCATGCTTCGACCTTGATTCTAACTTGGCCAAAGGAGGGCTCCACCAGTGTTCTTTCAACAACTTCTAGCTTGCCAGGCTGCGTTACTTGCACTGCTCGATAGGTCCGATTCATCTGTTTCTCTTTCGCTTTGAAGACGTAATGAACCCGTCTAACCTCGATTCTTGGTACAGCCCAATACCTTGTTCCTTGTACGGGCCATACCTTTCCGGCATCGCGAAAGGTAGAGTTCCGTCGTCCTCGAGCCCGGGGCGTGCCGGCGCCCACCTCATGCCGGTTAGACCCACAAAACTCAGGGCAAAAGACCAACGGACAAAACGCTCGAACATTCTGTTGCTTATTAAGACTCGACCCCAATGTTAAGTCCCTAGTAAAGTTTGGCGCAGAAATGGGCGTAAAGGCCGGCTACCACCAAGAACCGACGAGCAATCCGATGCTGGTCAGCTGATGCTTCTGTCGACACGCTACGCACTCAACCTCTGTCGCAGTTGCCACCAGAGGTGAGCGCAGACCACTATCAGTAACACTGCCGCTGGCCATAAGGCGTAATTGCCTATCATCGTGGTGAATCGGGCGCCCAAAGCCGCTCCCAGAAGAAAACAGAGACAAATACCGCCGTAAAAGCGAGCTCGCCGGGCCGCTTCTGGATCACGCGGGCCAAATGCCAGTGTCACGGAGGTTTCACTCAAGTTTTTCAAGTTGCCGGTAGTTATCACCGTGCTCACGTGGAGCCCTTCGATTCGCGAGAACGTTGAGTTCTGCAGCGCAGCTACAAATGAGATACCAAGCACCAGCCAGGCATCCGCAACTCCGTTCGGTACCGTCCCCCCGACCAGTAACAAAGCCACCTCGATCGCCAGCGATGTCATCAACGGCCAACGAACAATTCGGCGCAAAGGTGCAAGATCGAAAATCTTGGCGCACCATACGCCCGCAATAAATGCCGCAATCGGCGGAATGCGGAACCAAGCCTGTGTCCATTTGGCGGCAGCCATCAGGCTACCCATGATCACCACATTGCCCGTCATCGCGTTAGCAAACACCCCTCCCTTTCCCACAAAAGTGAACGCATCGAGGTAACCGCCGGCAGCCGCCAATAACAAAGCGTGCAAGAGCGACGCCTCGATAGTGTGCAAGCTCTTTGATGAATCTAGTTCGTTCGGTCGACCAGCCATGAACCAGATTAGCAGACAGCAAGTAAGGTGTCGTGCCTGGAGCCGCCTGTCAGATTTCCTGCTGCCGCGCGGAATGACCCGGCGCGATATTACTAATCTGCCGAGACTTTTGGTTATTCACAACATCTAGGAAGCGGACGGTGACCAATGCTTTATCCGTTTCTAAATGTTTGCCCAAGCGCTTGTTAAGACGTGCCCCCTATCTCCTTTACCCCTTTTTTTCCCCGTCATCAAATCCGGCGGTTCGCGGCCAATCTAAGGCGGCAAAAGGCCGGCCGAGTCCGAGAGTGCGCCCGACGCGGCGTGCTTTCGACGCGTCGATTTCATTTTTATCTACCGGCAATAGATTTTTCCCGCCGCGAATCTCTGTTTCGTATTCTCGATAGAATTGCGGCGAACACCCTGTGGAACACTTGAAAAGACGACTGAAATAGAATTCATCATCGAATCCGACCTCGTAAGCGACCTCTTTTACGGGTCGCAAAGTATGAAGCAACTGCCACTTTGCGTGCTTTAAGATCCTGTCCCGAATGAGGTCGGTCAGAGTTTTGTGAAAGTACGTCCGGCTTAGCTTGCCGAGTGCCCGGGGATTCATTCCCACCATTTTTGCATAGTCAGCGGGACGATGCTTCGATCGATAGTGTTGCTCGATCAACGCTTTCAACCATCTTTATGCGATTACGGATGGTTCAAACGGAAACGCAGTACTCTTCGGCACTCCGGGATACAACGCTGGTTACCCGTATAATAATTGTACCGGAGCCGGGTCGCTCGCTGCCGGGTGGTTCGAGTTTCAACTGCTGACCTCTGAAAACGGAGGAACGGCTCCCGCTTCGTTCACCGTTCTTACGCCGGAAGTGACATCTACAACTGCCACCATCAAATGGACGTCAGCCGGCTCCGCGCTGGGATATGTTGTCGGCATCATTTTTCCTGGGAGTATCTACAGTAATTCGGCAGCATTCGTCACCAAGGACACGAAGTTCACCATCAAGCATCTGACTCCAAAAACCCCGTACATACTTTACGTGGCCGCGGTCAACCAGGGCGGTGCAACCATTGAGAATGGGGGATTCACTACACAGTAGTTTCAGCCTATGGCGGCGGTCTTAGATTTAAGAGTAAGACTCGGTGTACTTCTTCTATTCCCTCCTTGTTTTGGTGAGCGCCGTGGTCTGACGACACGATTCGTTCCGATTGCGCTCCATCCAGATGGGAACTCCAGTAAGCCACAACCCCGTCGCTGCTGTTTGGGGTGTCTCCGCGACCACGGTCTCCAATGATCGAATGGTAGGGAATATGATGCGCGATCGGTAAGTTGTTTAACGCCCGCACAAACCGGTTGTTCGGCGATAACGTGTCAATGCTCGTAGGGAAATGCATCCTGTTCGGCTTATCGCCGCCGCTGGCAGCCTTTATCTCAAATGGAACGGCTGCATCTCCGGCGTTGGTTAGGTTGGCCGGAAGTTTCACTAGCGCAATCCCAGTGCGCCCGATCCAGTTCGAGGCCAACCCGCTGCCCCGGTGGGGAGTCGAAATGAAAATTACCCGACTAACTTCCGCTCGGGGCCGAAAGATAAGCAGTCGCTCAATGAATTTCTTTGTCTCCGGATTCATCGGGACCTCTTTAGGTGGTTTGCCGAAATAGGCCTTCCAGAACATCAAATTTGAGTCAGTCACCATCAGACGTGCAACCAGCCCGCCCATGCTGTGGCCGATTAATATAATCTTTTTGTGGTCGGTGTAGGTTTTGTCTACCCGGTCGAGCTCCTCTCGCAGCAGCTCTGCAGAATAAAAAAATGGATAACCGCTCGGATAGTTGTAGACCCAGAACTGATAGCGCCGATCAATTTGCGGATCGCTCCGCAATTCGTTGAGTAACGGAGCCCATGTGGCCGGAGTATCCTGGAGACCATGGATTACCAGCACTGGGATCTTGTTGCGATCGTAGGGCTGGAGGCGCACAAGCCGAGCGGTATTCGCGTATTTAGCCGGCCGGATCATGCGAATGAAGCCGAGTCGCTGCGGCCGGTCCTTTGCCAGCAGAGCGGCGGTTCCAATCGAAAGATCGGCTGCGAGGGGATAGTTGCGCCCGGCAATAGAGATCCGGTCGGACGTGAGCGGATCCTCCATGGCTACCCGCGCTTCCGAACCCCTAAATTCCAGTACGGTAGTCAGGCTGTAGAAGATCTTCTCCGGGATTAGGAACTGCTTTCTGGCATTTTTCAATGGGCGATCGCGCTCTGCCAGCACAGGGGCTCCGATGCCGCTGCGGCGAATCCGCTGTGTGTAATATTTCCCTGAAATTGCTAATTCATCAGCCGGAATAAAATGGGCAGTTTGCGGATCAGCGAAATCTTTTACCTCGCTCGTGAACGTGAGCTGGTAAGCGCTGGCGCCTGCGCCGATCGTCACAGCTCCGGCACGCGGTAACTTTCCCGTCGACTGGAGCAGCGACGTGATTCGGCCGACGGAATAGTTGTATACCTGAACAGCCCGGTCGTTCGATGGATCGCGGGTGAGATCTGCCCAAGCCTGTGCAGCAATTTCGAGGGTCTGAGCAAGAGCTGTCTCGGGATTCTGTCTTGCGTCTCGCTTGGTTGGAAAGCTGTGCGCGGAAATGTTCCCAACGCTAGGCGCGCGTGGTTCAACGTTCCTGACGGTTGCTACCTGGGCGCAGCTTGTGAACAGAACAATTGCGATGGCAACTAAGGCGCCCTTGATGCTCAGGGGCCCCCACTGAATCACATTTTCAGTTAGGCGAACCCCGATGGTTAATATTACCCCCACCATTAAACAGATCAGCCAGGCGGGGAAATAGGAACCATAAACATCGGGGCTCGGCCCATAGGAGCTGATCCCTGCACAAGTACCTTGCAGCATGGGGGCGCAGAACAGGCCTGCTCGCAATTCTGGATTAGACATTAAGGCTCCTCATCGACGGCTCTAGATACCTTCCGCTGGGCTGCCTTGGTATTCCTCCTTCGGCCCGTTTTGAATTACTCTTTCGAACAGATACGACTGATGGAGTTTGTTCTGGTTGGCATGCAAAGAACTTCTAGTCATTCCGTGTCCGGATCATCCGGGCGGTTTCTTGGGCGTTCAAAGGCCAGGGAGGAAGCCGGCCCTCATGCAAACCTCATCTCGCCAGTATCGGTGTTGAGCGAAAAGAAGAGTACACCAGTCCCCGGATCCGGCCTATTGTGGGTTGCTCGCCGTCCCTGAGATCCCGTTTCAAATTCAACCTGGAATTTGCCGAACCAAGTTTTGCCGTTTCGTTCGGCTATCTCTAACATCCGAAGATCAGTAATCCCGGGTAGACAGGATTCGCCATCGCCCTCTTGCCGCTGGTTTGTGTTCTCGATCAAAGCAGTTGTAAGCCAATCCTCGAAATGATTATCTTCACAGCGAGCCGCGACTTCCGGGATGATCATTGATTCAGGAAAAATTAAATACATCCTTTTGTCCTTGGTTAGTCGGTTTGGCCCCATAAATTATAGGTGGATTCCCCCACTACCATTGCCTGAAGGGGCCTTTGCCTTGTACTCCTGGTCGAGCAGCTATCCACCTCCTCCGCTGGATCGATCCTTACTGCCCAATTTGGTTAGCAAACAAAACCACTCCTCAGAGGGATAGTCTCTGGTATACGGGGCAGCCAACAATCGCAGAGAATATACGATGTTTGATCGATGACGGTCGCTCTACGAGTATGGAAATCCAACGGAGCATAGTCATCTGTACCAATCTTCGGCGTTTTTCGATATGGGTCTGCCGATAAGGGACTTATTCAGAAATTGCGGAGAACTAGCATCCGGTATGAGATTTCGGACTTACGGGATTTCGTTTCTGGGTCGACGGTGCACGAGCTAACCCGGATGGCCACGCGAAGCGTTGCGAGCGGGCCATTACAGAGCAAGGCGTCACTAGCCCACCACAGCGATCGCGCCAAGCGGTCACGTTCCGCTGCTCAAATTGTATGATTCTTTTGGTCCAGGCGTTGTCCGGGCGGCTCGCCAGTGCCGGTGGTCTCGCGAAAGGTTTTATTTACACGAATATACGTTCGAACTTCGGGCGGATTTCGTCCGAGGTGGAGAGCTATTGCCCGATCGATCGTTTGTTTTTCGGCTTTCGTAATCCGCTCCTGATGAAGCAGGTATTGGGACCAGGATGGCATCATCATCTGGATATGGAATTGGGTGGGCCGAGCAGGGTCTGCAAATAGCTGCCAGCTGTAAGCCCCATTTCGCAAATGAATCAACCGAAGCTCGTTAATGAAGCTATCGAGCTCGCGTCCTCGAGTCTCGTCCACCTCGAAATCGATTGTAATGAGAACTGGCCCATCCTTGGGTTGCGGAACATGGATGAAATCTTGCGACACGGGAGTGACCGCTCCGGGTTCGAAGCTAAGCTTTTGGGTAAAGTCGATTGAGAGCGGTGAAGATAACAATCGAAACGTCAGCAACAAAACCAGGATCGAGATGGCGACTGCAACCAATACTCCAGTAACCCCAAACGTCTGTGCAGTTGTTCCGTAGATGACCGCACCCAAGGCCATCGCTCCTTGAGAAAACATCATCACCGTGGCATTCATCCGCCCGCGGGCCCAACCAGGCATCGCGCGCTGGCCGGCTACCCAGAGTTCGTTACTGGTGGACGTCCAAGCAATGCCGGCAAAAGCAGCCACCACCATCAATGCTTGCGTTTGGCGAACAAAGGCCATCAATAAGATGACCAGCGCCAGCCAGTACGCCGCTAGTCTGGTTAAGGTGTTGGGGGAATAGCGCGCCCGTGCCCACGGCAGGAGGAAAGATGCGGTGATCACAGAGCCAGCGCCCATGCTGGTGTACAATAGTCCGAGGTCCCCCGCATCAATGTGCAATTCCTTTAAGCCGATCACGGGTAGTAACGCCGGGATAACTGCGACCAGCGCAGAGAACATTACCTGTCGCGCCAAAATCACCTGCACTCCGGGCGCGTACCGGATGTAGCGAACAGCCGTCGCAAACGATTGAAAGAAGTTTTCCAGGGCAGAGTGCGTTTGTCCTCTTGGCTGGCGCCACCGTAACAAAGCCAGATTGATGAGAAGAAAGCAGACGCCATTTGTTGCAAAAATAGCATTTGTGCCGATCAAAGGTATTACCGCTCCGCCGAGAGCTGGCCCGATCATTCCGGCGATATCAAGCTGCAGTCCACTCAAAACTGATGCCGAAGGAAGTTCTTCGTCGGATACGATGTCGGTCAGCAAAGAGGCAAATGCCGGCGCGTTGAAGGCGAAGCCGGCTCCGATTAGAAACGCAAAAAGTAGGACAAGGTTGCCATCGAGGAGGTGCGACCAACCGAGAATCGCAAGCGCTCCGGCTGACGCTGCCAACCAGATGTGGGCAATTCTTACCAACTTCGCGCGGTCAACCATGTCGGCGAGAGCACCGGCGGGAAGAGTGAACAAGAAGAACGGGAGCGAACTAAATGTCCACATCATTGATAAAAGCAGGGTCGACTGACTAGCTGATTGACCAGCCAGATCGACGCAGTCACGTGAGCCGACGCGCAGGTCGCCGAGATGACAGATGCAAGCCAAATCATTCGAAAGCCGCGGTTTCGTAAGGCTGTCCAACTCGAGCTCCTAACGCTTTTCACGATCGGCTGAAAACTGAACATTATACTAAGGCTTGTTAAGGCGTGACCCCTGTATACCCCTGTACTCCTCTACTTTAGAATCCGTCGGCTCACCGTTATCCTGGACAGGGTGCCACACCCGGTGCGTCTAATGACGCGTCTCGGAGGAGCCTTGAATTTGCGTGAGGTCGCCCTCGCTAAGCTTGCGGTGGAACAGGTCCAGCGCCATTGCATAGACCATCCGCGCGGCGGCCGCATCGTATCGAGCCCCTTCGTCCCGCATGAAGGCATGGGCGCCGTTGAATTCGTGCCAGGAGAAATTTGTTCCAGCGTCCGCCAGCGCATTGTAAATCGTTGCCCGGCCTTCGCGGGGAACGTGTGGATCTTGCCGGCCAAACACGACCAAAAGTTCGCCTTTGATCTCAGGGATTCGATCGAGCGTGTCGTCGTTTAAGCCTTTGCCCAGACTCCGTTTGTGGATGTCGGTCGGATAACAACAGGTCGCGGCGAGCACCTCGGGGTTGGTCGCAGATCGGAAGGCAAGGTGTCCACCGATACAGAAACCCATAGAGCCGATCTTGCCGGTACATTTAGGATGCGATTTCAAATAGCTCAGCGCAGCCTTTGCGTCGGCATCGTAGCTGGAGAGTTCTTTGTTGATTTTGTCCGCATTGCCCCGATCCGCCCCCGCTTGGTCGTATGGGAGCACAGCACCCGGTTCTTCGAGCTCATGAAATATTTCCGGGATGACGACCACGAATCCGTGTCCGGCCAGCAAAGCAGCACTACGCCGAATCGGTCCGGTCACCTGAAAAATTTCTGAGAACAAGACGATTCCTGGGTAACGGCCTTCAGCGACCGGATGCAGAACGTGGGTACGCATTGGCCCAGCTGGCGTTGGGATGTCGATGAATTCGTTATCTTTGATGACCATAAAATTTGGACGGAATCGTGTCCGGACACCGTGCGAAAAGTTGAGCGAGCAAAGTTAATCGCAGAGAGCCTGGATAAGGCAACCGCTTTTAGCAAGAATACGACAGGCACCGCACGATCCCGAGAGAAGCCGATTGGTCGAAGGCCGATAGTCTCGCGAACACAGGAGTTTAAAAAATGCAGAAGCGCAAACTTGGAAGCAGCAACTTGGAGGTTTCGGCTATCGGACTCGGCTGCATGGGCATGAGTTACCATCGCGGTCCCGCCCCGGACAGGAATGCCATGATCGCTCTGATCCGCAAAGCAGTGGAGCTTGGCGTTACCTTTTTCGATACCGCAGAAGTCTACGGCCCGTTCATCAACGAAGAACTTGTGGGGGAGGCACTTTTTCCTTTCCGCAAAGAGGTGGTCATTGCCACGAAGTTCGGGTCCAACTTTGAGAATGGAAAGCCGACGGGTCTAAACAGCCGGCCGGAGCGTATCCGCCAAGTTGCCGAAGAATCCCTCAAACGGCTCAAATCCGAAAGCATCGACCTCTTCTACCAGCACCGCTTTGACCCGAATGTGCCAATCGAGGAAGTAGCGGGGACCGTGAAGGATTTAATTCAGCAAGGCAAGGTGAAGCATTTCGGTCTTTATGAAGTGGGTGCACAAACGATTCGCCGCGCCCATGCCGTTCAGCCTCTTACCGCTGTTCAAAGCGAATATTCCCTGATGTGGCGGCAACCGGAAGAGGAGGTCCTGCCAACACTCGAAAAACTCGGCATCGGTTTTGTTCCTTACAGCCCGCTCGGCCGAGGTTACCTCACCGGCGCTTTGAACGAAAACACGAAGTTCGACAACCGTAATGACAACCGCGCCACCTTGCCCCGGTTCACCGCAGAGGCGATGAAAGCGAACCGGGTTCTTGTGGATCTGCTCAATGAATTTGGTCAACGAAAAGGCGCGACTTCTTTCCAGGTCGCGTTGGCCTGGCTGCTTGCTCAAAAACCTTGGATCGTTCCCATTCCGGGCACAACCAAGCTGGAGCGTCTGGAGGAGAATCTGAGATCGGTAGACTTGGAATTCACCCCCGAAGAATGGAGCAACCTTAATCACGCCGTCTCGAAGATTAAGTTACAGGGGGATCGATATCCCACAGAGCAGGAAAAACAAGACGGACGCTGAAAACGTTGGACCCGTAACGCGCCCGCCAACCGATGCTCGTGCACTGCCCCTGCAGAACCGCTTGTTAAGACGTGACCCCTATCTCATTCCCTTGGCGTACACTTCTGCTGGCTCAACGATTTCTCGAGGCGCCCAGTGGCCATTGCATCAGCCCAGCCACTCAACCAGCAACTGATTCAGCCGGTCGGATGCATCCAGTGGGATCCAATGGCTGGCGCCATCAATCTGCTCGTAGCGCCAGGGGCCTTTAATGTAGTGCCCCGATATCTTCATGCGCTCACCATCGAGGTAGTGATCGTTTGTTGACCAGACGCCGAGCGTGGGCACCTCCACAGCTGGCAGGTTGGGCGATGGCCCCGGTGACCGCGGCGCGAGATTCGCGCGGTACCAGTTCAGCGATGCCGTTAGAGCATTCGGCCGCGACAGATCGGAAACGTAGCGATCGACATCGCCGCTGCCTCGGAGTAACTGCCGGAATAGCGCCCAGTCGTCGTACTGCAGCCACGCCTCTGCGATTCCTTCGAACTGGAAGAACAATTGATACCACGCCATTTCACGCTGCCGCAGCGTTCGCGGCGCCAGTGGGTGTGGCACAGAGAGAATGACGAGCTTGCGTACGCGTTGCGGATGCCGCATAGCGGTGAACCACGCTACGGCGGCGCCCCAGTCGTGGCCAACGATGTCCGCTACGTCGATATTGAGCCCGTCAAGAATGCCGATCACATCGCCGACCGAATTCTCCAGCGAATACGCGGCCACTCCTTCCGGGCGATCGGAGCGTCCGAAGCCACGCAGGTCCGGCGCGATTGCGCGGAAACCGTTCGCGACGAGCAGCGGGATCTGGTTGCGCCAAAGATATGCGGAGTCCGGCCACCCGTGGAGCAGCAACACTGGCCTACCGCTACCATGGTCCTCCACATGAAGTGAAATGCCGTTGACTTTCAAGACTTCGCTCCTCTCTCGCTATGCCAGCATCTGTAACAGCTCCTGGCGAGACGGCCCTGGAGGCATAACCGGCTCATGGGCGCTGGCTACCTCCCTGATACGGTCGACCAGTCCGGGACGCACCAAAACCTCTTGCGGCAACCCGAGCATCGACCTCATCTCGACGACGGCTCGGAAGATGTCGGCGTCATACATCATCGCGACGGCCAGCGCCTTACCGATGTACGCACGCGGGTCTACCGGTTGCGGTTCAGGTCGGCCCTCGATCAACGCGTTGACCCGAGCGATACGTGCCCGATCGATCTCGACCGTGTCCTGGTACCACGGAGTTACTCGCGTCTCGGTCATCGAGTCCTGCGCGAGCGCGAGTGCGAGAGGGTTATCCAGGTGTTCTTGTACGACCCGTACCGTACCGAGAGCGTGCATGAGGCCCATCGCGATCCCGCGCCCAAGCGACGGGTTCGTGCAGGCCGATGAATCTCCTACACTCACGATCCCCGTCGCCACCGGAACGCCGTCCACGACGAAACGCCTGGAACGGTCGAGGATGCCGCCCATGGGGAGCACCTCTGTGATCGGCTCACCATCGAGCCAGTGTGCGTGCAACGGACATGCGGCAATGAGAGCAGTCCAGTGCTTGGGATCGCGGAGCTTCTTGAGTGCGGGGTCCTCCGAGGAGATGAACACGGTCACCGACCAGGTGCCGGCATCGCCGGGGAGCGTAAGGAGCGAAAACGAGTGGTAGTAAGTCTGGAGCCCCGAACGAAAGGAAGGAACCACCCCGGTCGTGGAGTGAAAGTGCCGCGTGTAATAGATGAATCCCGAGATCTCAGCCTCCTCGATCGGTCGGCGAGATCCGATGGCCTGCAGCCAGCCCGGTAGCTTCGAATGTCGTCCCATTGCGTCAATTATGAGGTCGGCAGAGATCTCTTCGCCTTCCATAGTGCGAACGCCGGTGACGTGCGGAATTCTATTCGCATTCGACGGGCCTCTCAGCAGAGCCACAACGGAGACGCCGCGACGGATGGGAAGCATTCTTTCGGCGACACTCGCGACCGCGTACTCGATTGCGGGGCGACGACCCGTGACCGTTATGAACCGTTCATCGCCCCCTCGCGTGGTGCGATCGGTGATGGACGGGGGCATAGTCACAAGCACGTCGAACGTTACGCACCCGGCACGGATCAACGCTTCTTTCACGTCCGGCAAATGGGAATCGAGCAAATGGCGTACGGACGGATGCAGGTAGTGCGGCTGCCGAAACTGAGTGACTCCTCGTCGTTCCCATGCGTGCCACGCTTCCTCTGGCGAGGCCGAAAGTGGCTCGCCATCGTGTTCCAAAACCGTAACGGAATGGCCCTGGCGAGCCAGCATCATCGCCGTCGAGAGCCCGATGACACCACCGCCTAATACAAGGATCGTCGACATTCCGCGCAATCGAAGGAGGGCACGATACGGGTGAAAGGCATATTCGGCAAGCGGCGGCGCGGGCGCCATTTTCCCAGAAAAAGCGCCTTGGCGACTAGTGCTGCGCTGTCTTGTTAAGAAGAGCAAGGGCTGCGGCTCTGATCCCGTTGGCACCGGCTGGTCACCAAATTTCAGATTTCAGTCGCTTAATTCGCGAGCAATTCACGAATTACTGCCCCGTCTCAGCGTCTTGCAACGGGGTCAGGATTTTCGGGCATCTTCGACAGAGACCGGGAAAAACCGGGGGCTGAGAGAGGGGCAAAGCTGATCTTGGTGTACTATGTTCCGTCCAAATGCTCTTACGCTGGCATCCCTCCATGGACACCGAAGAAGAAGCAATCCACACTAGCCCCCGGTTTTTCCCGGTCTCTATGGTCTGAGCCGGATCGGCGGCTCCACGTTCAGGACCGACCCGAAGAAAGCGCTTCTTTCCCGATTCCATTTCCGCGTTAACGAGAGCTTTCTTTACG
>Ga0209240_1000223_pt1 | contig 23363 bp, 14 predicted proteins | sample GraSoi_2013_80cm_FD_185828 | JGI IMG/M metagenome (GOLD analysis project Ga0209240, IMG submission 185828) | Grasslands soil microbial communities from the Angelo Coastal Reserve, California, USA - Sample 9_17_2013_80cm (SPAdes) (version 2) | ecosystem: Environmental > Terrestrial > Soil >...
CCCCCACCCCCCGCCAGCCTCCCCGTGCCCCCTTCGCTATCCCCCTTCACCCTGACTGCCCTGGTCCGCAGTGATGCCAGGTCGGAACCGGCCTCAGGCTCGCTGAACAACTGGCACCAGACGATCTCGCCGCGAAGTGTCGGCCCCGCAAACCGGTCGAGTTGCTCTGCGGTGCCGTGCGCGAGGATTGCCGGGATGGCCCACCCTCCGATGCCGAGGTCGGGTCGCTCGATCCCGGCCCTGGCCAGCTCCTTATCGATGATCATCTGCGCCGCCGGGCCGGCGGACAGGCCGTAGGGCGGCGGCCAGGCCGGCGCCGCGTACCCGAGCTCGGCCAGCCCTTCGCGCCAGTGATCAGGCGGCGTGGCGGACACGGCGCTGGCGACCACCCGCGCCGCCGCGCGGATGTGCTCGGCGCCCGCGATTTCGTCATCGCCGAACGCCTGCCCGGCCCCGCGCGGTTGATCCGCACCTGCGCTCTCGTTGTCGCCAGGAATCCGCTGCCCGAGCCGGTGCCGGCGCGCGCCGGCCAGGGCCAGACCAGCGGTCCTTGACCGCCAGGCCCCGCTGCCCCCCAGCAGGCTACGCAGCGACAGAGCGCGGCGCAGGTACAGGTGCGCGTCGTGTTCCCAGGTGAACCCGATCCCGCCAAGCACCTGGATGCAATCTTTCGCGTTGTCCACTGCGGCATCGAGCGCGACCGCGGCGGCACCGGCTGCCGCCAGCGACAGCTCGTCTGCTCCCTGATCCGCCGCGCACGCCGCATCCCACGCCGCCGTGGTCGCGAGTTCGGCCCGGCAGAGCATCTGGGCGCACAGATGCTTGATCGCCTGGAACGACCCGATCGGCCGGCCGAACTGCTGCCTCGTCCGCGCGTACTCGGTCGCGGTCTGGCTGCACCAGGTCGCGACGCCCGAGGCCTCGGCGGCGGCCAGGGTCGCGGCCAGGTCGGGAACGAGCCGCGGGCTGGCGCCGTCGAGCACCATGCCGGGGCGCACGGCGACGTCTTCTAGCCCGACGTCAGCCAGCGCCCGGGAGAAGTCCACCGGCGACCGGGGTGTCAGATGGACGCCCGGCTGGCCGGCGTCGAGCACAAACCATGTGCTGCCGGAGCCGGTTGCTGCCCCGAGCAGCAGGTGGGTAGCGTCGCCGGCCCCGAGTACAAGGCTCGCCGTGCCGCTGACCCCTAGCATCCCGTCGGCCGTCACGGTTCCGCTCACGCCGTCGGCCGTCGGGGCGGCGGCTGCCGTGGCCGCGCCCGCCGCCAGCGCAGCCAGCAGCGAATTCAGCTCGTGGCCGGCGGTCCTGGCCGATCTGGCCAGCACGAGCCCTGCGAGCAGCGTCGGCAGCACCGGGCCCGGTGCGAGCACGGCGGCGAGTTGCTCGACAACGACTGCGACGTCGGCAGTCGTGCCGCCCGCCCCGCCGATGTCCTCCGGTATCCCGATCGCAAAGATGCCAAGCTCGGTCAGCCCGGCCCAGTCGCCCACGGCAGCCGCCTCCTGCCCCCGAGCCATGGCCGGGTCGGCGGCAGCGCCCGTCCGTCCGCCACTCGTCTCAAGCCCGCGGACGGCGGCGATCGGGCCGGCCCGCTTCGCCCACCGAGCGACGGACTCGGCGATCGCCATCTGCTCGGCTGTGACGGCGATGGGCACTGCTCCTCCTACTGCTCCTGACGCTCCGGCGCACAGAAAATTAGAACACGTTACACTAACAACGGCTAGCGCGACGCCAGCCTGAGCTCGCGGGCAGGCTGAGCTGGCGAGGCCAGCCTGAGCTCGCGAGGCCGCCAGCCTGAGCGCGAGGCCAGCCTCCGCGTCGGCCATTCCGGCGCGCGGGGCAGAGTTCCTCGCGGCGCGATGCTGGCGGGCAGGGACGGGGACGATCGGCGACGCTCCGGCGGTGCCGACACGACGAGAGGCTTAGATGACAGCTCAGAAGACCCTTGCCGCGCCTGTGACCTCAAGCGGCCCGGCCGAGAGCGAGCTTGGCTCGGCGGCGCAGCGGGAGCGGCGGAAGCGGATACTCGACGCGACCCTGGCGCTGGCGTCCAAGGGCGGCTACGACGCCGTGCAGATGCGGGAGGTCGCCGAGCGGGCCGACGTCGCGCTTGGCACGCTCTACCGGTACTTTCCTTCCAAGATCCACTTGCTGGTCTCCGGGCTGATCAGGGAGTTCGAGCGGACCAAAGAGAAGCTGGACAAGCGGCCGATCCCCGGTGAGGTGCCGGCCGACCGGATCATCTACGTGCTGAACAAGGTCACCAAGAACATGCAGCGCGAGCCGCTGCTCACCGAGGCCATCACCCGGGCCTTCATGTTCGCCGACCCGAGCGCCGCCAGCGAGGTAAACGCAGTTGCCGCGCTGCTGGAGCAGATGCTGACCAACGCGATGCACGAGGGCGAGCCGACCAGCGACGAGCGAGCCATAGCGCGGGTGATCGGTGACGTCTGGCTGTCCAACCTGGTCGCCTGGGTAACGCGCCGCGCATCGGCGACCGATGTGACCCGCCAGCTTGAGCTCGCGGCGCGGCTGCTGCTCAGGTAACGGCGCGGCCGTCGGCCGCTGCTCAGGTACCGGGCGCTCGGGTAACGGGCGCAGGCAATTCGGTGCCGTACCAGGTCTCGATCAGCCAGCGCGAGATTGACAGCGACGGCGGCATCAGCAGATCGCCGGCGAGCAGCGCGGCCCGCAGGTCATCGCGGCTGAACCAGTTCGCTTCGGCGATCTCGTCGTCGTCGACGGTGATCGCGGTGGTGGTCGCCTCCGCGCGGAACCCCAGCATCAGGCTGTGCGGCATCGGCCACGGCTGGCTGCCCGCGTAGGTGACAGTCGACACGATGACGCCGGTCTCCTCGTGTACCTCGCGCGCGACCGCCTGCTCGGCCGACTCGCCAGGCTCGACGAAACCGGCCAGCACGGAGACCCGCCGCTCGGGCCATTGCGCGTTCCTGGCTAGCAAACACCGGTCGTCAGGGTCGGTGACCAGCATGATCACCGCCGGGTCGCAGCGAGGGAAATGCTCGCTGGCGTCGACCGTGCAACGCCGGGAGTGGCCGCCCATTTCTGGTTTGGTTGGGTTACCGCAGCGCGAGCAGAAGCCCGCAACGGCGTGCCAGTTGGCCAGTGCGACGGCGTGGGTCATGAGCCCGGCGTCCCGGTCGGTCAGCAACGTTCCGGCCTCGCGCAGCCCGGCCCGGCGCAGGATCGAATCGCCCCCGGTGATGGGCCCGGCGACGCCGAAGTAGGCCACGCCGTCGGAGTCGACGCCGAGCAGGAACCTGGTCCCCTGGGGCGCCTCCTGGGGTGAGACGAAAATGAGCTCGGCCGTGCCTTCACCGATCCTGGCGAGTGCCTGGCCATCCTCGATGACGAGGACACGAGTGCCAGGCTCGCCCCAAGTCTTCGCCAGCCAGTCCTCGTCAGAGCGCAAATGCGTCGACCGCCCGACCTCATGCGTGGTCAGCGCGATCCCGCCGGAAACCGAAATTAGGGAGCGTGCCACCGCCTCAGAATACGGTTTCCGCGGGACGCGATCGGTCGGCGGGAGTGATGTGGTCCCCATCCAAATTGGTTGCGCAGGCACGTCGCGCAACGGGTAAGAGTCCTCCCAATGAGATCGAGTCCGCTGATCGGAGGTTACCCGTGCTGGGCCTGACCAGCCACGTCCTAATCGCACTGCTGGCAGTTGTGGCTGGACTACTCTTCGCCGGAGTGCTCGGCACGTGGCCGAGGCTTGCCGGACCCGGCGCAGAGCGAGTTGCCCTGCGAGTGCTTGCTCTCTGCGCGGTTCAAGCGTCCATTCTCAGCCTGACCTTCGTGATGGTTAACCGGTCCAACAACTTCTACTCCTCTTGGTCCGACCTGCTCGGCCGGTACACAGGCGGTGGGACCCTGGCGGCCGTGAGCCATGGCGCGACGGGCTCATCAGCCCTGGTGTCAGTGCTATCCACCCGATCGATCAGGGTGCCTGGCCGACGGCGGTCAGCAGGAACTCTCCAGACAGTCTTGATTCGCGGCGAGTTGTCCGGACTCACCGTCGGCGGGCACATCTACCTTCCGCCCGGCTACCGGGATGCCGCCCGGCGGCCCAGGCAGTATCCAGTCATCCTGACGATCGCAGCGTCGCAGCTCAACGCTGCATCTCCGTATGGCCCGGGACGCCTCGCCACCAGCACCGCCATGCGGATCGTCGCCGGCCGGCTCCAGCCAGTCATCGTGGTCATGCTCCCACCCAGTGTCAGATCGGATCCAGGCTGCCTGAACATCCCGGGCGGACCACAGGCGGCTTTGTTCTTCACTCAGGACCTGCGGACCGCGATCGGCTCCGGCTACCGGGGCAACACCCAGCGCACCAGGTGGGCACTGCTCGGCGACAAGTCGGGCGGGTACTGCGCACTGCAGCTGGCGCTGACCAACGCGCCGATGTTCGCTGCTGTAGTCGTGCCGCCCGGCAACTACCAAGCGCCGCCCGGACCACCGGCCTGGGACAGCAGCCCGCAGTTGCGCCATCAGGACGACCTGCTCTGGCTGGTACGTCACCAGCCGGGGCAGCCGATCTCGGTGCTGTTCGCCGGGAGCCGCACGGACAGCCCGTTCTTCTCGCTGGCCCATGCGCCGATGCGCGTGGCGTCGGCTCCGCCTCAGACGGGGCTCTGGCCGTTGGCGCCCGCGCTCGACTGGCTCGGCCGCTCGCTGAATGCGGACGGCAGTTCCTGAACAGCCTGCAGGAGGCCAGAGAGCGCGGGATCAAGCGGGGGCCTTACAAAGGGGGACATGGGAGTGGGACTGACTAGCGGCCTGTTTCTCTGGCTTACCATCATGATGGCGGCCGGCGGGATCGCGGGAACCACCTGGCTGTGGCCCAGGCTCGCATGGCAGCGCAACGGACAGGTCGGCGCCCGGATCGCGCTGATCGCCCTCGGCCAGATACTTATCGTCGCCGCGGTCCTTGCGTACCTGAACGACTCGTTCAGCTTCTTCAGCTCATGGTCCGCACTGATCGGCCCGGTACCCGCTCGGCAGAGCGCGGTATCGCTGCCAGACACGGCCCGCGCTGCCAGCACTCAGCCGATCGTGATCACGGGCAGCAGCATCGGCGCGACGTACCGCGGTGGCTCAGCCCTTGGGCGGTACGGCAGCGGCCTCATCGCGTCGCCCGGCGGGCGGCCGGACGCCGCCGGACTCCCGCTGTTCGCCGGCCGCACGCACGCGCCGACTCGCTCGATCAGCGCCGCCGCCAGGTCGGGCGCGGTGTTGCGGGTGACGATCCGCGGCCAGTACACGGGCATCGTCGGCGCCAGCGACTACGTCTACCTGCCGCCGGTGTACTTCCAGCCCGCTTACGCCAAGGCCCGCTTCCCCGTGGTCCTGGCGTTTGCTGGCTATCCGACTGACCCGCTCAACATGATGGGGATGCTCGGGCTGCCTGCCATGGCAGCCAGGCTCGCGACCGCTCATCGCATCCGGCCAGCAATCTACGTCATGGTGAATCCGTCGGTGGCGCTTCCCCGCGACACCGAATGCACCAACATCCCGGCGGGGTTGCAGGTGGCTACCTTCTTCGGCACAGACGTGCCACTGGCCGTGGAGCGCACCTTCCGGGCGCAGTCGCGACCGAGAGGATGGGCCGCAATGGGCTTCTCCACCGGTGCCTACTGCGCGGCCAAAATGGCCATGCTGTACCCAGGGCAGTTCTCCGCCGCGGTCGGCATGTCCGGCATCTACGCCGCGATCAAGGACCACACGACGGGCAACCTCTACGGCGGCAGCCACGGCTACCGCAGTGAGAACGATCTTCAATGGCGGCTGCGGAACCTGCCGGCCCCGCCAGTCTCAGTGCTCATCGCCTCCAGCGCCGGCGAGAATAACTTGCCGGGCTCCCTGGCGTTCTTGCACCTCATTCATCCGCCTATGCAGGGCTACTCGCTGATCCTGCCGCGAGGAGGGCACAACTACTCCACCTGGCGCCGCGAACTCCCGCAGATACTGAGATGGCTGAGCCGTCGGCTGACCCCTCCCGCACCCGGCCATGGGGCGGCCAGACCGCGCGAGCAGGTTGTCAAAAAGTAGCTATCAGGTCGGTAGTCACGCCGGAGCGACGCGGCTAGAGGCGGCCGCGAACTCGTCCCACAAATACGCTGCCGCCTCCGCGCCCTTCAGGAGCAGCTTCATGTCCACTCGCTCGTTCGGTGCGTGAATGCGGTCCTCGTCCAGGCCGACGGCGATGAAGACCAGCGGCGCGCCGAGGATTTCCGCGAGGTCGGCCTCGGGCCCGCTGCCGCCCTCCCTGGTGAACAGGACCTCCTGGCCGAACGCCCGCTCCATCGCGCGCCGCCCGGCCGCGACCGCCGGCGAATCGACCGGCGAAGCCGACGGCCGGACTCCCGGGCCATCGACGGTGACTACAACATCCAGCCCGGGCGGTCTATGTTGCGCCACGAAGTCACGAAGCATGCCGGCCACCTCGGCGGGCTCCTGGTGAGCGACCAGCCGGAACGACAGCTTGGCATGGGCCTCGCGCGGCACGATCGTCTTGCCGCCTGGGCCGGTGTGGCCGCCCCACATGCCGTTGATCTCGGCGGTCGGGCGGGCCCAGATCCGCTCGATCGTGCTGAAGCCGGCCTCGCCATAGGCGGCGCCGCTGTTGCCCGCCGTGGCCAGCCATGCCTTCTCGTCGAACGGCAGCCTGGCGAACAGATCCCGTTCGGCCGGCGTGAGCTCGGCGACCTTGTCGTAGAAGCCGGGCAGCATGACCCGTCCATCGGCGTCATGCAGGCTGGCGAGCAGGGCGGCCAGCGCGTGCAGCGAGTTGGGCACGGCGCCGCCGAATGAGCCCGAATGCAGGTCGCGGTCAGGGCCGTAGACGTCGATCTGGGCGTCGATGACGCCCCGCATGCCGGTGCACATCGACGGTACGTCGGCCGCCCACATAGTGGTGTCAGAGACCACGATGACGTCGCAGGCGAGCCGTTCGCGCTCACGCCGCAGCAGGTCGGCGAAGTGCGGTGACCCGGACTCTTCCTCACCCTCAATGATCAGCTTGAGCGTGACCGGCGGAGTGCTCGCACCGTGCGCCGCCACCCAGGCCCGGGTGCCGAGAGAGTGAAACAGGACCTGGCCCTTGTCGTCGGACGCGCCGCGAGCCAGGATCTGGCCGTCCCGCTCCACCGGCTCGAATGGGGGCGAGTCCCATTCATCGAGCGGTTCGACCGGCTGGACGTCGTGGTGGCCGTAGATCAGCACGGTCGGAGCGTCAGGGTCGGCAGCCATCCACTGCGCGAACACTGCGGGCAGACCCGGCCTGTCCGGCATGCCCGTCTCCCAGAGCTCGGCCGTCTCGAACCCGGCCCCGCGGAGGTGGTCGGCTAGCCACTGCGCGGACCGGCGTACGTCGGCGCTGTGCGCCGGGTCGGCCGAGATCGACGGGATTGTCAGCCATTGCTTCAGGGCGGCGAAGAACTCGCCGGCGTGTGCGTCGACGTAGTCGCGGACGTCCGTGTCCATGCGCGTGTCACCTCGAGTCGGTATTGCTGTGACGGGCGAATAATCCAGATAGGAACTGTAGACCGGCCAGGCTGGCGGCATGCCAGTCTTCTGCCATGACTTCCCCCCAGGCCTAGGTGATCATGCTGGTGCCGGGTCAGGACAGCTGCACGGTGAACTCCGCACGGATTGCAGCCACAATCTGGCGCGATATGCCCCTTTTGGGGTTACCCAATCCGTGTGATGTCGCGGTCCAGCCGACCTCGGGTCGCCCAGAGCGAGTTGAGCCCGGATTTCGAGTGCCAGACTGACTGAATGTCGACCGACCTCAAGGACCTGCTCGCGATCATGCCGTTCGCCGGGCTCATCGGCACCGAACTGGACGAGGCCGGTCCCGACCGGGTGGTCGCCCACTTGACTTGGTCGCCTCAGCTGTGCACCTCAGCGGGGATACTCCATGGCGGCGCGCTCATGTCGCTCGCCGATACGACGGGCGCTCTAGTGGCGTTTCTCGGGCTGACCGAGGGCCAGACTACGGCGACGATCACGTCGACGACACAGATGTTCCGTCCGGTCAGCGCCGGTACCGTGCGCGCGGTGGCCGTCCCGCTGCACCGTGGCCGGACCACGGCTACCGTCCAGACCAGCCTCTACGACGACGCCGGCCGCCTGGTCGCCCAGACCACCCAGGTCCAGGCCATCAGGCAGCCAGCCGCGTAGCCGCTATCCTCGGCCGACGCCAGCGGACTAAGTTCCGTACTTGAAGATCACGGTGTACGCATGAACGTGATTCGTCGCGTCGAGCCAGCTAACGTCGCCCGTAGCCCATACCGACGTGGTGCCAGGGATCCTCGCGATGGCGTACATATTGAAGTTCGCGTTTGCCGGCGCGCCGGGGATCCCGGTCACTGGGACGCGCTGAACGGTCCACGTCCCGTGTGAATAGTGCAGGAACCAGTAAACGCCGGCGGTATTGACCCCTAGCATCCAGACGCCGCCGTGGCCGTCGGTTGTGATGTCCGTCAGACGGCTGTGCGCGGGCACGGATATCCGCTGCCACGCCGTGCCGTTCCATTCGAGCAGTACGGGAACTCCTGCGCTGGTGATCTCGGCAGCTAGCCATACCTTGGTCGCGCTCACCGCGCGCGCATCCACAGGATCCAGAAATTGCCCCTTGGAGAGATGCAAATCGGGCAGCGATACGATCCGCCAGGCGCGACCGTTCCATCGGACGGCCAGGCTCCTGCCGCGGGACCCGGACGCGAAGGCCCAGACGTCTCTGCCGGAAACTGCAGTGGCGGCGAGAATCTGCCCGACATTTCCCAGAGTGGACAGCCGCCATTTGCCGCCGGTGAAGTGGAGCGCTAGCGTCGACCGCGTGTTCCCATAAAAGCCAAACAGCCAGCCTTCTCTCGGCCCCACAGTCACGACCCGGCCGGCGCAGAAGCGCATGTTCTTGAATTTTGTGGTCGCCCATGCCTGGCCGTTCCAGCGGGAAACGTACGCTGAGAATCCGGGCGGGGATGGCGGCCCTGCGTTGCACCGTTCACCCGAGGCCCAGACGTTCCTCGGGCCCGTCGATGATGCGTTCTCGGGCCTCGCAAAAGCCCCGGGTAGCGTCGATCCCGTCCAGCTTGTCCCGTTCCAGTGCAGGACGGCAGGGTGCCTGGCCCCGTTCCCGAAGGCCCACGCGTTGTTCGGGCCGGTGGCGGTCAGCCCGATCAAGTTTCGGAAATGGCGAAGATTCAGCAGTTTGGCCACATGCCAGCTGGCGGCCGGCGCCGCTGCGGCCTCCGGAGGAACGCTCGCAACCGCGCCAAGCGCGACCGCGCACGTGGCACCGGCGGCGATGATGGCACGGCGAGCTATCAGGGCCATAGTTTGGCTCCCCCTCGAGGCTTGCTGACGAATGACGATAACCAAACTCGGCGTATTGGACCGATCTATCAGCACAGAAGACGCTACGTCAAGATTCCTCACAAAAAAAGGCACGCCGCCCTGGTCACAGCGATTCGGCGGCCGGAACCTCGTCGATCAGCGCGGCGAGGCCGGCGGCGTCGAGCAGGTCGGCCGGGCGGATGGTCAGGTCATCGCGCACGTAATAGAACGCGGCCCGCACCTCATCGACGGGCACTCCGGCCAGTGCGGCCCAGGCGAGCCGGTACGAGGCCAGCTGCACGGCGACTGCCCGCTCCTCGCGGGCCTGGCGCGGCGGCCGGCCCGTCTTCCAGTCGACGACATCGAACCCGCCGCCTCGAGCGTCGGCGAAGATCGCATCAATCCTGCCGCGGACCAGCCGGTCACCCACCCTGGTCTCGAACGGCATCTCCACCTCGGCCGGCCAGCGCTGCCCCCACTGCCCCGCCTCGAATCGCGACTTGAGCTCGGCCAGGTCGGCGTCGTCGGCGACGAGGTCCGCGTCGACCGCACCCGCGAGGTCGTCAATGTTGATCAGCCGCATCTGGCCGAACCGCTCCTCGAGCCAGCGGTGAAACGCCGTTCCGCGTTCTGCCCGCGGCGCGGGCGGGCGCGGCATCGGCCGCCTGATCTGCGCGGCGAGCACAGCTGGGTCCCTGGCCATCGTGACGAGCGCCGAGACGCCGAAGCGCCGGGGCAGCTCGACCGGGATTGGCCCGTCGGGCCGGCGTCGCGACCGCTCCGCGAGTAGCAGGTCGGCGTCGGCTGCCCAGCCGGCGACCAGGTCCGCGTACCGGGCGGGCACCGCGGCACCCCCCGGGATCCCCGCCGCGGCGGCGGTCACCATGTCACCTGCCTCGCGGATCGCGTCATACCTGGCGCCGCCGGGGGGCTCGGGCCAGAACGCGGTCAGCGGTTCAGCCAGGGCCGGGTTCTCGGCGCCATCCTCTGGTGCGTCTGCCCACGCCGCGACAACGCCAGCGCCGTCCCGGCAGCTGTCAGCCACCTCCTGCAGGAACGGCGACGGGCCAAGCGGGCTCTTGCCCGCGCCCCACCAGTACCCGGTGCAGGCCAGCCAGTAGGCGGCCCTCGTCACGGCGACGTAGGCCAGCCGGCGTTCCTCGGCCAGATTCCGGTCTGCGCAGGCGTGGCCGAACGCGGCCAGCGAGTCCGGGTCGAGTCCGGCCAGCGCCGGCAGGTCAGCTTCATCGCCCCGCAGCCAGAACGGCAGCAGCCGCGGATTGTCCGTCCACCGCGTCGTCATCCGTTGCCTGGCCGGGAAGTTCTGCGCCCTGGTCCCCGCGGCCAGTCCAGGCACGACCACGGCCGGCCACTGCAGCCCCTTGGCCGAGTGCACGGTCGCGAGCTTGACCGCGTCGGTGTCGCTGACCTGGCCAGCCTCCAGCCCGAACTCCTCGGTCTCAGCGGCCGTCAGGTACGCGAGGAACGCGCCGAGCGTCGGCTCCTGGGCGTCCCCCGCGAACGCCGCAGACGCATCGGCAAAGGCGTCAAGATCTGCGCGTGCCGCAGCCGGGCTGCTCCCCGGCCGCGCCGCGACCTCGACGTCCAGCCCGAGCGCCCGCTCCACCTCGGTCACCAGCTCGGGCAGCGGGCGCCCGACATGCCGGCGCAGCGCCCGCAACTCAGCGGCCAACGCCGACAGCCGCGGATAGCCCTCGGCCGAGTACGCCGCGGGATTACCAAGATCATCGAGCGCCTCGACGAGGCTGCCGGCATCCTTGGTGAAGTCGGCCACCGCCCTGGTCAGATGATCTTCGTCAGCTTCAACAGGGCGCTCGGAGGGATCCTCGCCTGCCGCGCCGGTCTGATCCCTGGCCAGTCCCCGCGCCCTCGCCCCGATTGCGACCAGGTCCTGCGGGCCTACTCGCCACCGCGCCGACGTGAGTGTCCTGATCAGCGAGTCCGATGCCGCCGGGCTGTGCAGCACCCGCAGCGTTGCCACGATGTCGGCGACCTCGGGCACGGTCAGCAGCCCGCCGAGCCCGACAACCTCCACTGGGATGCCCTCGGCTTCAAGCGCGGTCCGCAGCGCGCTGAACTGACTGCGTTTCCGGCATAGCACGGCGATGTCGGAAGGCCGGACGCTGTCCTGCCGTCCATCCGGCCATGGTTGCCCGTCTGGCGCCAGCCCGCCAGGCAGCCTCAGCAGCCCTGCGACCTGCTCGGCGACCCAACGGGCCTCGTCAGTGCTGGTCGGAAGCAACGCGCAGACGACGGCGCCGCGGTTAGCCCGCTGCGGCGGTGCGATCAGCCTGGGCACCTCAGGCGCGACCTGCCGGAGGTCGCGCTGGATCGCAGCGGCGACGTCGAGCACCTTGCCGGTGTTGCGGAAGCTAGTCGACAGCAGCCGGACTTCGGCACGTTCGCTTGCCCTGGCTGTGCCATCGACAACGGAGGCTGGCGGGAACTTGTCAGCGAACCGCCGCATGTTCCCCGCGCTTGCCCCGCGCCAGCCGTAGATCGACTGGCAGGGATCACCGACGGCGGTCACCGGGTGCCCACCGCCGAACAGCGCGCGCATCAGCTCAAGCTGCGCGTGGCTGGTGTCCTGGAACTCGTCGAGCAGCACGATCTGGTACCTGGCGCGCTCGGCAACCCCGACCTCCTGATGGGCGATGGCGATGCGCGCCGCGAGCGCCATCTGATCGCCGTAATCGATGACCTCGCGCTCAGCCTTGGCGGCGGCATAGGCCCGCACCAGCGGTAGTAGCTGCTCGCGGACGCGCTGGCACTTGATCGTCGCTTCGGCCAGCCGGCGCTTGCCTGCTGGGACCTCGGCGAGTCGCCGCCGCAGCCACTCGCCAGCTTCGAGCACGTCGCTGGGTCTCCGCAGGTGCTCGGCAAGCTCGCCGGACAACTCGACGACGGCGGCCGTCACGGTCACCGGCGCCCAGTCGACCGCATCCATGGGCCCGTCGTATGCGGCCACGATCCTGGCCGCCAGCTGCCAGGCCACGGCCGGGGTGATCAGCCGCATTGTCGGCTCAAGCGCTTCGCGCAACGCGTGATCGGCAATCAGCCGCCCGGCGTAGGAGTGATACGTCGCGATGACGGGATCACCGGCCAGATCAGCCTCGTCCGGCCAGTCCCGGCCCGGGGCAGTTTGGCCGGGCCGGACCGGCGAGCCGGTCTGGCCCGGCTGACCCGCCCGAGCAACAGCCAGCCCGACCCGGCGCAGCCCGTCGAGCCGCGTCCTGACCCGCCCGGCAAGCTCGGCGGCCGCCTTCCGCGTGAAGGTGAGCCCCAGGACGCGCTCGGGCCGGACGTAGCCGTTCGCCACCAGCCAGACAAGCCGGGCGGCCATGGTCTCGCTCTTGCCAGAACCGGCTCCGGCGATCACCGCCAACGGGGCCAGCGGCGCGCTGATGACCGCGGACTGCTCGGAAGTCGGCTCGTCGATTCCGAGCAGCCGCGCCAGCTGTGCCGGGCTGAACCGGGGCGGCCGGTCGGAGTCGGCGGGCGGCGGATCGTCGTTCCAGAGTGTCAGCTGGCTCACGGCGTCACCTGACCGCCGCGCTCGTCTACCGGGCAGCTTGTCGCCGCCGGGCAGCGCCTGCAGCCGTCATTGGCTGTCGCCTTGAACTGCGGGCCGGCCATCGCCGCGGCGGCCTCTTTGACGAGCGTCTGGGCCCAGCTCGGGTCCGGGTCGTCGGCCAGCGCACGCTGGCCCTGCACGGTCGCCGATTTGGGCCTGGCCGCCTTGCCGACGTGAACCAGCTCGGCGCCGCCCGGCTCGGTCGCACCCAGCTCGATGAAAGCGCCGAGCAGCACGGCCAGCTGGTACACGCCGAGTTGCGGGTTCCGCTCGAGATCGGCGGCGGGCGGCTTCGATGAGCCCGTCTTGAGGTCCACGACGACGGCCCTGCCGTCCGCGTCGCGCTCCAGCCGGTCCACCTGGCCTGAGACCAGGACGTCGTCGATCCTGACCCGCAGCTTCTGCTCGATGGCGATCAGCTCGCGTGGGTTCGCCCGGTGCCAGTCGACAAACCTGGCCACCATCTGGCTCGCGGTCTCGCGCTGCCTGGAGCTGTACCAGACGCTGCCGAAGTCAAGCTGGTGCCAGATCTCGTCGATCCGGCCCGCGATGTCAGCCTGGTCGGCGCCCTCGGCGACGAGCGCAGCCGCCGCGTGGATCACGGTCCCTAGATGACCGGCGACCGACGGCGGGCCGGCGCCGACCGCCGACTCGATCAGCCAGCGCAACCCGCAGGTGACGAACTTGTCCACCTGTGAGGGAGACACCCTGACCTCGCCGTCGCTGATCGGCCCTGAGCCTGACCATTGCGTGCGGGCGTACCACTGGGCTGGACTTGCTCCAGCTACCCCTGCCACGGCCAGCCTGGCCAGCTGAGCGGCCGCTGCCTCGCGGACAGGCCTTGGCAGTCCCCGGTCGGCAGCAGCCCGGCGAAGATCGGCGGTCAGGGCGGGCAGCGAAAGCCAGCGCCTGCCGATGCCGGCTACGTCCTCGATCGCGAGCTGGTCTCCGGCCAGTTCGCCCAGAAACCTGGACGGGCGTTCCTCGCTGTCCTCGCCGCCGACCGCGGTCACGACCAGCGCGCGGCGAGCGCGCGTGACCGCGACATAGAACAGTCGCCGCTCCTCGTCGAGCAGCTTCGAGCTGAGGGCGACCGCGGCCGCATCCGATGCCGAGGCAGCGCCTGCGGTCGGGTCAAGCCCGCGGTCGGCGGCCTCGACGAGCTCGTCCATCCCGAGCAGGGAGCCGCGCAGGCGTAGATCGGGCCAGATTCCCTCCTGCACCCCGGCGACCACGACGAGATCCCATTCCAGGCCCTTGGCCCGGTGCGCGGTCGAGATGGTGACGGCCTCCCCGCGCTGTGCCCGTTCGGCGAGGGAGTCGCCAGCGATTTCCTGGCCGGTCAGGCTGTCAATGAAGACCGCCATCGACCCGGCTGGCATCCGCGCGTCGAACCGAGCCGCGGCGTCGAACAGAGCCAGCACGGCGTCCAGGTCAGCGTCGGCGGTCGCGCCACGGGTGCCGCCAGCTGCGCTGGCGGCCTGCCACTGCCTCGCCAGGCCGGTGGCGTCCCAGACCGCCCAGAGCACCTCCTGGGCCGTCCCGGCGGCTGTGGCCGCTCTCGCCACGGCGAGCAGGCCAGCGATCCGGCGGGCTGCTGCGAGCGCCTCGCCCGCCGCGATCAGGGCATGACCCGGCCGCCAGCCGGCGGCCGACACTAGCCGAGGATCCAGCAGCGCTGCCGCGAGCGGCGCTGCTGGATCCGCGGGACCGACCGACTCGTCGCCCGGGTCAGGGTCCTGACTGGCCATCTGCGCGGCGTTGCGCTGCCTGAGTAGCCGGTGCAGCCTGCGCAGGCCGAGCGCGTCGGTGCCACCGAGCGGCCCGGTCAGCAGGTCAGCCGCCACGTCTTCGGTCAGTGCCTGCGGCTCAAGCGCGCAGCCGATCAGGCGCAGCAAGGGGCCAGTCCCCGGATCGTCGGCCAGCGGCAGCTCGTCTCCGGCGACGGCCACCGGAACCCCGGCGCTCGACAGCGCCCGCTGCAAGGCAGGCACCTGGCGGACCGCCGACCGGACGAGCACTGCCATCGACGACCAGGGAACGTGCTCGATCAGGTGCGCCCGCCGGAGCGTGTCGGCGACCAGCGCCGCCTCCTGCCGCTCGCTTGCGGCGATCACGACCCGCGTCTCGCCGAGGCTGGCGGAAGGCAGCGGGACCAGCGCCCGGTGATCTTGTTCGGAAACCGAACGAGCGGTAGCCCTGACCTCGGGCAGCCGGACGGCCGGGAGCCTGACGGCCACCCGGCGCGATGCCGCCAGCAGGCCCGGACCGCTGCGCCGGCAGGTCCCCAGCGCGGTCACGGCCGCGTGGCGGCCGTCGGGAGCGCGGAAACGTGCCGGGAACCGGCCGATCGCGTCGGAGTCCGCGCCGCGGAACGCGTAGATCGACTGGTCAGGATCGCCAACGACGATCAGCTCGCGGCCGTCGCCGGCCAGCGCGTGTAGCAGCTCCTCCTGCGCCGGGTCGGTGTCCTGATACTCATCGACCAGGACCACGTCGTAGGCCAGCCGCTCGCGCTGCCTGATCTCCGGCCTGGCCAGCAGCTGCCCGGCGATCCTGATGATCTCCGCGTAGTCGTAGGCCGGCACAGGTGCCAGGTCGAACCGCGCTGCGTACCTGGTCAGAAAGCCGCCGGCGGCCACCCAGTCGTCGCGGTCCAGCCGCCGCCCCAGCCGCGCCAGCTGTGCACCATCAAGGCCGCGCTCGGCTGCGCGGAGCAAGAAATCGCGCAGTTCGGCCGCGAAGCCGCGGGTGGCTAGAAGCGGTCCCAGCCGCTGCGGCCAATGCCTGGCGCCGTCCGATGCCTCGCCGCGCAGCATCCGCCTGACCTCCTGCAGTTGCTCAGGCCCGGACAGCAGGATCGGCGCCTCCTCGCCAGCGAATACCGATTCGCGCCGCACAAGGGCGTAGGCGTAACTGTGGAAGGTCAGGGCGAGCGGCGCGGTGGTCGTGCGGTTGAGCCGCAGTGTGATCCGCCCGCGCAACTCCTGCGCCGCCTTGCGGCTGAAGGTGAGTACCAGGACCCGGCTGGCATCCAGGCCCCGGCCCACGATCCGGTCCACCGCCGTCTCGACGATCGCGGTTGTCTTGCCGGTTCCTGGGCCGGCGAGCACCAGCAATGGGCCGCCTGAATGGCCGACAACCTGGGCCTGCGCCCGGTCGAGCACCGGCGGCTCCGCCGCTGTGATCGGCCGGCGAACCAGGCGGTATGCGGGCGGTTGCCTATCCATGTCCTATGCATTCCAGCATCCGGCACCGACACTTCGCTGGAGAGTTGGCCGGCCGGCGTGTCGGGCCGGCTTAGATTGGCTACGATTCGGCTGGCCAGTGCGCCGTTGCCATGTCCAGCCGCCCTGGCTTACCGTCGGCTCCGATCCGCAGCGGTGTTCCCTCCCGGCGGTAATGCCGTAGCGCTTCGCGCTCGTGGCCGGGCAGCAGACTGCCGTCCGCATGAACGACGCGCCACCATGGAACGCCGCCGCCCCAGAGGGCCATCACGCGGCCGACCTGCCGCGGCCCGCCAACGCCGATGAATTCGGCGACGTCGCCGTAGGACATGACGCGCCCGGGCGGGATTGACTCGACTACCTCAAGGACTCGGCTCGCGAAGTCGCCGATCTCAGCGCCGGACGGCCGGATCTTACGGGTTGTCATCAGCCGAATCGGAGCCTTCTGCCTGGGCCGCACGCTTGGCGGCTGCGGCCGGCCGCCAGGTATCCCAGACGCTCGGCAGTGGCTCCGCGGGGTCCGCCTGGTGCTGGCGTCTGGCCTCGGACTGCTGTCCTGGCTGCGACTGCCGTGCTGGCTGCGACTGCCGTGCTGGCTGCGACTGGCGCTCCCGCCGGAGCGGAGCGGCCAGGTGCGTCATGGGCTGGCGGCGCGGCAGAGGCTCAGCCGGCGACTGAGGCTCGGCCGGCGACTGAGGCTGGCCCGGCGACTGAGGCTGGCCCGGCGACTGAGGCTCGGCCCGCGGCCGAGGCTGCCGGTTCGGCAACGGCTCAGTGCTGGGCGGGGCGGACTGCCGCGGCACCAACTCGCGCGGCGGCTGGCCGGGGGGTGATGCGGCCGACAGTCCCGCTTCGATGTCAGCCTGGCGTTCCCGCTCGGGGTCGGCGGCGGGAAGCGCTTCCTGAGCAGGTGACAGAGAGTCAGGTTCGGCAGCGGCCGGACTTGGCATCCCTGGTTCAGTTCTGCGAGTGGTGGCAGGCTGCTGACCCAGTCTGGCTTCCCACGCGGCCGACGCCCACGTGCCCGACCTCGCGATCGGGCTTGGGTGCTCGACGGTCTGCTCAGACGCCGATCGAGCTGGGCTTGGCCGATGCCTGGTCAGTGGCTCCCAGACCGACCGCATGACCGGTTCCGCCTGCTCGGACGGCTGGCGCGCGGGTGTCTCCGCATTCGACCCATCCAGCACTGGCCCCTGCTGGCCCCAAGCCGCTGCGGAGGGCTGCGCAGCCTGCGCCTGCCCGGCCGGCTCCGCCCGTTGCTCGGTCCTGATGGACTCCTCGGTCCTGATGGACTCCTCGGTCCTAATGGGTTGGGGCGTCGTGAGAGGTTGTTCGGTCCTAGGTGGTTGCGCGGGCTGCACCGGCGGTTCGGGCCTGTCGGGCCGGGCAGGTGGGGTTGGCGGGGAGGTCGGCGTGGTGACTCCTTCCCGGCGCGTCAGCCAGTCGCTTCGAAATCCTCGTGCCCGCGATTCCTCGCCAGGCTGGGCATCTCGGGAATAACGCGGGCTGGTCAGCGGGTCGTCGAGCCAGCGGCCGGTGTCCGGTTCGGGAAGCAGGGTCCTGCCTGGCGGGATCACAGTGCGCTGACTCTGTTCCGAACGCCAGTCGGCTACGTCACGTTCGGTCGGGCGCGATGACAAAGGCGGGATGACCAGATCCTGGCGCTGCTCCAGCGGCCGCGGCGGAACCGGAAGCCGGGGAACCGTCGTCGCCGGCTGAGCCGCCTCGCTAGGCCCGTCATCGAACGGCCATTCTGATTCGCTCGAATCATCCTGGCCGGGGTTGTCCTGGCCGGCGTTGTCCTGACCGCCGGAAGCCTGGTCGCCCTTTGGCGCGAAGGCCTGGCCGGGATATGACTGGCTCGAGTACGACGACGCGGAAATGCCTTGTTCCGCCTGCGCCGGCGACGGGATGTCCTGGCTGGCGGCCGCCGGCGTGGCACCGGCCGGGAGACTCTCACCGGCGTAAAGCTGGCCTGGCTGGGGCGGGCCGGCGTACCCGGGCCCGGCGTACCCGGGGAGTGCCTGGCCTGGCTGGCCGGCGTACCCGCGGGCCGGCTGACCCGGCTGGCCGGGTTGTCCAGGCTGGCCAGGACCAAACCGGCCGGGCCCGAGCGGCGGCTGGACCTGGCCGTACTCACCCGGGGCTAGCTGGGCTTCCGCAGGCTGGCCGAGATAGCCGGGCACTGGGAAGCCCTGACCAGGCTGGCCAAGGTAACCCTGAACAGGCAGACCGTGGCCGTACGGCTGCGACGGGTAGATCTGAGCCGGGTACCGCACATCCAGAGCTGTTCCGCTGGACGCTGCCGCACCAGCCGCGCCTGCCGCGCCAACCGAGCCCAGGCGGCCAGGGGGGACAGGCTGAGCCGCCGACCATGCACGCCGGGCGGCTTTCCTCTTGCGTCTGCCCCTGACGAGCAGCCAGAGCGCGAGGACCACGAAGAGCAGACCGCCGGCGCCGATCCCCCCGAACACCAGAAGCTTCTGCCGTCCTCTGGGCGGCACGGGGAAGGCTTGAACGCCGGCCAGGCCGTTACCGAAGTTGCCCGAAGCAGCTGCCCTTCCCGAGCGTGTCTGGCCGCCAGGCACCTGGCTGGCCAGCTTGCCGGCGACCCGCAAGGCCGCAGCCGCGTCCACCGCGCCGAATCCGACCTGATCGTTGTAGCCACCATGCGGCCGGTTCGAAGTGGACTGGGTAATGGCGCTCCGCACCTGCGCCGCCGTGAGCTTTGGGTACTTGGATTTGACCAGCGCCGCGACTCCAGCCGTAAGCGCGCATGCGGGACTAGTCCCGCTCACGACCCAGTATTTGCTGCCTCTGCCCTGGGCCGGCACGTTGACTCCTGGCGCCGCGACCTGAACCGACAGGTTCTCGCTAGAGAAGTACGCGGGCTGGCCCGCCTGCGTGACCGCTGCCACGCCGATCACGCCCGGGTAGTCGGCTGGGAACGAGTACGGATTATGCTTGGTTCCCTCGTTCCCTGACGAAGCCACCACGACGACCCCGTGGCTCAGCGCGAGCTGCAGCGCGGCCCGAACTCCCACGCTCCACGCGCTGTAGCCGAGCGACATGCTGATCACCTGGGCGCCGCGGCGGACCGCGAACCTGATCGCCTTGGCCAGTTCTCTCTGAACACGCCACTCTGGCTGGTGGTGATAGGCGCCAAAACTGGGATCTGTCCGGTCGGTTATAACCCTGATCGAGAGGATCTTGGCTTGCGGCGCGACTCCGAGTATGCCGTTCCTCGCGCCGCGGCCATGCCCGTGACCAGCGATCAGCGATGCCATCCAGGTACCGTGTGCGCCCCAGTTGGGGTTGCTGGCCGGCGTTCGGACACCTGTGTAGTCAGGGCCGGTTCGTACCGACCCCGTTAGATCCGAGACGGAGGGATCGACTCCGCTGTCGATCACCGCGACGACCACGCCGCGTCCGTGCGTCAGCCGCCAGGCAGCCGGGACGTCGAGCGCCGAAAGCACCCAGCGCTGAGTGTCTCTGGCCTGATCAGCGCTAGCCGGACCGGCCGTGGCAAGCGGTAGCGCGATCGTGGTCGCAATTGCAGCCAAAGTTGATACCGCACGCAATCGCCACCGCGCGCTCAATGCTGGCAGGCCTGTGTCGCGGGGGCTGGTCGCTGCGCGACGGGTGGCGGGCCTTGGGCCAGGGGTCAGCATGAGGGTGCTCCTGGACAACGCGGGACGGGCGGGGTTACTCCCAGCGGAGCAGCGATCCGGACGGCGACCCCCCTGGCTAGGCTCGTCATTTCTTGGTAAGCGTAGGCGTCACTAGGTACGCGCACCCGAGGCCTGCCGTCCGCGTAGCCGACTGTCGCCATGACAAGGTAAGGCCCGGCCGCCACGACCCACGAGAGCTGGCGCTGCGGGTAACCGTAGAGGGCCGCTGGCGTGCCGCTGACCCGCAGGGGGCTCAGTACCAGCTGGCGAGCGACTCCGCCCTGGCCCACGGCGGCACCGCCGGTCAGGAACTTGGCTGCTGCCATCGAGCTGGCCGGGTCTTTCAAGACCGCTACTCCGGCTGTCAGCACCAGGCTGCTGCTGGCATCGGCATACGTCGAGCGCAGCAGCGCAGCACAGCCATCACCGCCCAGCACCGACATGAACTGTTGGCTGCCGCCAGCAGCCTTCACGCAGCTGGCCTGCCGCGCGATCTCGAGCCGCTTGGCGCTCAGCTTGAGGCCGCCGCCCTTCGCCCCTGCTGCGCTCGGCAGGGTGTACCTGATCACGAGCGGGAAGATCTGTGACTTGGGGGTCGTGCGCCAGCGCTTGGCCACCTCCCAGGCCGCGATCCGCTTCTGCTGCGCTGGGGTGAAGGTTCTCGGCTTGAGCTGGCCGCGGATACCGACCGCCGCTACCGCGAGCCCGCACAAGCCGATCATTGCGAGAATGATGACGACCAGCGATCTGCGTCCGCGCCGCGCAGGCCGCAGCCTCAGTTCAGCGGTATCGCGCGCGCCTGATGCGCGCCGCATGTTCGGGGGCCCCGGCTGACTAGCCACCTGATGATGTTAAGGCCATGAAAAGCGCGTGCCTACCACAACGCCGCGTTCGGCTTGATCGCGAACCGTGCACCAGGTCAGTAAACAGGCAGAGACGGATCTACTGTGTTCACCCAAGAGAGGACACCGCCGCCGAGATGCACGGCGTCGGAGAAACCCGCGCTCTTCACCACGGCCAGGCACTCAGCGCTCCGGGCGCCGGACTTGCAGTGCAGGATGATCCGGCGGTCCTGCGGCAATCGCTCAAGCGCCGATCCGTTGAAGAACTGCTCCTTAGGGATCAGCACGGAACCAGGGATGGAGACGATCTCGTACTCGTTCGGCTCCCTGACGTCGATCAGGAAGATGTCATCCTTCCGGTCGAGCATTTCCTTCAGCTCCGCGGCGGTGATCGTGGAACCCGCTGCCGCCTCCTGCGCATCGGCGGATACCACGCCGCAGAAGGCGTCGTAGTCGATGAGCTCGGTGATGGTCGGATTCTTGCCGCAGATCGGGCAGTCAGGATCCTTCTTGATGTTCAGGCTCCGGTAGCTCATCTCCAGGGCGTCGTAGACCATCAGCCGGCCGACCAGCGGCTCGCCAATGCCGATAAGAAGCTTGATCGCCTCATTGACCTGGATGGACCCGATCGAGGCGCACAGCACGCCGAGCACGCCACCCTCAGCGCATGACGGAACCATGCCAGGCGGCGGTGGCTCCGGATACAGGCATCGGTAGCACGGGCCGTACTCGGCCCAGAACACGCTCGCCTGGCCGTCGAAGCGGTAAATCGACCCCCAGACGTACGGCTTGCCGAGCAGGACGCACGCGTCGTTGACCATGTACCTGGTCGCGAAGTTGTCGGTTCCGTCGACGATCAGGTCGTATCCGGAGAAGATCTCCATGACGTTGTCGTTGGTCAGGGCTTCCTGATGGACCACGACGTCGACGTACGGGTTCACTTCCTTGATGCTGTCCCGCGCGGACAAGGCCTTCGGCCTGCCCACATCCGACTGGCCGTGGATGATCTGCCGCTGCAGGTTGGACTCGTCCACAACGTCGAAGTCGATGACCCCGAGCGTGCCGACGCCAGCCGCAGCCAGGTAGAGCAGCGCGGGCGAGCCAAGGCCGCCGGCGCCGACGCAGAGCACTTTCGCGTTCTTCAGCCGCTTTTGTCCTGTCATCCCGACGTCCGGAATGATCAGATGCCGGGAGTAACGCTTAACCTCATCGACGGTCAAGTCGGCAGCCGGTTCGACGAGCGGCGGCAGAGTCACGGGTGATCTCCTGTAGGTACGGGCTTCTTAGCCATCCAATGTGAACGACATCGGCTGGCCCGGCATTCCTGCTCGCGGGTGGCCGCCGCGCTGGCTGCCGGAACGGCCGCGCCCCCGGCCACTGACCAGTCATAAGGCGAAAGTGTCACTGGCGCCAGGTAGAACTCAGCCATGCCAGATTCGTCGAAGAACCCAAGCCCGCTGCCGCTGGTCCCGGTAGGCGGCCGCAGCTCCAGCCCACGACCCGGCAGCACCTCCGGCCGCAGTCCCGGCAGCGGCGTGAGCCGCAGAACCGACGGCGGCGCCAGCCCCAAAGACGCTGGGCGCCGGGCCGCTGGGCGCCGGGCCCCTCGCCACAGGCCCTTACCGGACGCCCAGGCGGTCCGGACCCGCATCGTTCCGGATGCTGCTCCGCCCTACGATGACGCGACCACGGCAGGCGCCTCAGCGCAAGGCGAAACGCCCGCCGTCCGGTCATCCAAAGTAGCCATCGTCGTTCAAAGCGACGACAGCGCCGACGAGCAAACCGGGTTCGCGCGGCGGACGGGCCGAGCTCAGCCAGCAGTCCTTGGCCGGTGGCCGAGTCAGTTCGCTCAGGTTCTGGCCGAGACGCTGGCAGGATCGCGCCCTTCCAGGCAGCTCGCGCCCTGGACCACAGAACAAGCCAGAAAGCGGATCAGCGAACTCGGCCCCCTGTTCACCGGGGTGCGTCAGCCGCGCGTCCGGCGCGTCCTCATCAGTTCGCCCATCCAAGGCGTCGTCGAGATGACCGTGATCGTGGATTACGGTGCCCGGGCTCGTGCCGTAGCCGTACGCCTCGAGCGGCCCTTGCGGGGCAATTCGAGCGCGGTAGCAGCCAGGCAACCGGACATCAGCGCCTATAGGCGGCATCTGACCTCCGCCAACACCTGGGTATGCACCGCCATCGAGGCCGCGTAGCGTCCGGCCGACCACTTCGCACGGATTAGGTAACCATATACCGGTCGAAACCGGGCGTGCTTGTGACTGCAACCCGTGCGGAGTGCGCTTGGCGGGATGACGCCGGTTAGCGTTTGCGGGGGTCCCCGTGGCAGAGCTTGAACTTCTTGCCCGACCCGCAGGGGCACGGCTCATTCCGGCCGACCTTGGCGAACTGGGCCTCGTCGGCCGAGCCCGACGTCTGGGCGGCCTTGCCTGACGCATCGTCGCTCGGCGCGCTGTAGCTCAGGCGGCCCGGCCGATTCGGCTGCGTGAGGCCCGGCGAGCTGAACGCAGGCGGCAGCTCGGCCACCTCAGGGTCACCCGGCCCGGCCACCCCGGCGCCCAGCGTGGGCAGCGGCACGGCGTCGTGCAACTGGCCGCCAAGCGCGTTGACGGCCGGTCCGATCCATTCGCCGTCCGGCCCCGCCTCGCCCACGATCGGGCTCTCG
>Ga0209240_1000226_pt1 | contig 23280 bp, 23 predicted proteins | sample GraSoi_2013_80cm_FD_185828 | JGI IMG/M metagenome (GOLD analysis project Ga0209240, IMG submission 185828) | Grasslands soil microbial communities from the Angelo Coastal Reserve, California, USA - Sample 9_17_2013_80cm (SPAdes) (version 2) | ecosystem: Environmental > Terrestrial > Soil >...
TGAACACCCAATCGCTGGATTCTTCTGCGGTCTTGCTGAACTTGAACACGATGATTCCCCGAGTATCTGACTTGTAGCGCATGTCTCGCGCGATGATCGGGTAGAGATTTTTGGTCTCGTCTCCAACAGGTGGCCCGCAGCGTGCGATCAGTCGTTCCGGCGTTAAGTTGTTGACGGCAATGAATTGCCGATTTTCGCGCCGCTCTTTGAACCAGCCCGGCGCGGCGATAAGTACCCGCACGCCGACTATCCCGGCAATACATCCCGCGGCGATGAGCAGCTTCCTTTTCATCACACGCCTCCCCAAGAGCCGATACCAACATCATGGCTCTCCACGTCTCCTCCTGATCTGTTTTTCCGGAGGCTTCCGCCAGAGAGTCACTTGGCCTTTGGAACAGGGTACTCCGCGATGCGCTATAATTCGTCCTCCAACCTTGTTTGTGACGGTCGGAATCGTTCCAGAGGTATAGACCATGCGGTTTGCTCTGCTTGCTGCTTCCTTCCTTGTGTGCTTCGCGGCTTCTGCTTTCTCCGGGCAATTGCCTGCGGCGAAGACGGATCCATTGGCCAAATCGCCGCTTGGCCAGGGAACAGCGGCATGCTCGGCCACGGAGGCGTCGTGCGCGGAGGCAGCGGCGAAAATTCTGCCCCAGGTGATGGGACCGTCGCCGCTCGAGGAAAATCTGCGACGCCTGACCGACGAAGTGGGAGGTCGGGTCACGGGCTCGCCGGAGATGGCTAAGGCGGTGGATTGGGCGGTGGCTGCTTTCCGTGCTGAAGGTGTCGACGTGCACACAGAGAAGTACACACTGCCTGTGACCTGGAGTGAGGGCGACACGCGTCTGGAATTGTTGAGCCCTGTGAAATTTCCCGTCCGCCTGGTCGCCGAAGGCTGGGCGCCTGCCACCCCTGCGGGCGGTATCGAAGCGAATCTGGTCAATATCGGCTATGGCGACGAACGTGATTTTGTGCGCGCGGGTGGCGCCGTTAAAGATGCAATCCTTCTCGCGTGGACTGATCTTGGGTCCACCTGGGCTGATCTTTTCAACGAGTACACGCAGCCGCCGGCCGTAATCAATCGTGCGGTAAAAAGTGGCGCGGCCGCGATTCTCTGGATGGGCGCTCGCGAGCGCTTGTTGCTGTACCGGCACACAAATACCGGCGCTGGATCGCTGGATCGCATCCCCCAAGCAGTCGTCGCCCGCGAAGATGCCATGCGCCTGGCGCGAACGATTGCCGCCTATCCCGGCAAAGTGCGCGTGCGCTTCAGTATGCCAAACAAGATAGGCGTCCCCGTGGAGCAGGAAAACGTGATCGGCGAAATTCGTGGACGCGAGAAGCCGGACGAAGCAGTCATTCTCGGCGCGCACCTCGATTCCTGGGATCTGGGCACAGGCGCACTCGATAATGGCTGCAATGCGGCGCTGGTGGTCGAAGCGGCGCGCGCCATCAAAGCCACGGGATTGGTGCCGCGGCGCACCATCCGCTTCGTGCTCTTCAGCGGGGAAGAGCAGGGCATGTACGGTTCCTGGCAATATGCACTGGCGCACCGTGCGGAGCTGGACAGGATTCGCGCGGTGGTGGTCTTCGATTCCGGCGTGGGGCGGGTGACCGGTTACTCGCTGACCGGACGCGGAGACATTGAGGGCGGCGTTCGCGAAATCCTCAAGCCGCTCGATTCCTGGGACGTAACCCACCACACACTCGAGGGCGACATCGGCACGGACAACTGGGATTTCTTTCTCGAAGGAGTTCCCACGCTGGTCGCCGAGCAAGAGGAAGCCAACTATCTGCCCAACTATCACGCGGCATCCGACACCTTCGACAAGGTGGACATCCGCGAGCTAAAGATCAGCACCGCACTTGCTGCAGTCACCGCATGGGGTATCGCCGACCGCGCAGAGCCGCTGGGCAAACGCTTATCGCGCATCGAGCTGGAACGGCTCCTGAAAGAAACGCATCTCGACGAAAAGATGGAGCAACTCGGCTACTGGGAACCTTGGCAAAACGGCACGAGAGGCCGAAAACCGTAAAGAAGGAAATGCCCACGGAGACGCAGCGTCAAAAAACCGAAAATATGGCTGGATCAATCCTGGCGGTGGATTATGGCCGCGCGCGTATTGGCCTGGCTATCGCGGAAACGGAAGCACAGCTTCCGCGGCCCCTCCTTACTCTCGAGCGCATCAATCGCAATGAAGACATGCGGCGATTGCGCGAACTTGCGCGCGAACACGCAGTCCGCCAAATCGTCGTCGGGCTTCCGCTACGTCTGGATGGAACGCGCGGCGAAATGGCCGAAGAGGCCACGCGCTTCGCCGCCCGCCTGCGCAAGCAACTAAGCTTGCCGGTGGACATGCTCGACGAGCGCCTCACCAGTTGGGAAGCGGAACGCCTGCTCGAAGAGCAGTCTGGACGAGTTCTCCATGATGCGAAAACGCACGGCAAAGCTGAGCGCAGGCCTGCCAGGGCGTCCGTCGATGCTGTCGCCGCCGCCGTAATTCTAAAGGAATACCTGGAGCACCTGCGTTTGAGAAAAAGTAGCCCATAGCGCATCTAATCTACATGGACCGCATAAACGCGCTAGGCCTCCCGCCCTGCGGGAACGTAACTAGTTCGGTTCTCATACTAACCGCCGAATTCGATAAAGCTTGCGGAAACAGGCAAAATTGGTAGGTAAAGCCCATCGACCGCCGCCAACGCAAAGGAGCTGGCTGAATTGAAGAGGATTCTAGCACTAGGCACCGTGCTACTGTTGCTCGCGGTTGCGGGGGCCGCGGCCTGGATGTGGGACTGCATCGAACAGCCATACCAGGGCTTCTCAGCGCAAGGTGTGTTTGTTGACCTGCCGCACGGGGCATCCAGCAGAACCGTGGCGCGTCTGCTGAAGCAAAGCGGCGTGATTCGCAGCGCGCTTGCCTTCGAGGTCTACGCGCGCCGCCATCCGCGCCGCCGGTTGCAAGCCGGTGAATATTTCTTCGACCACGCCATCAGTGGTCACGACGTATTCTGGAAGATTGCCGACGGCCACATTTACGAACAGCCATTCACCGTGCGCGAAGGCGAGACCATCTTTGACATCGCCCACGACTTGGAAACAGAAAAACTAATGACCGCCGACGAATTCCTGGCCGCCGCGCAAAATCCGGAGTTGATCCGCGACGTTGCCCCGCGCGCCAAAACGCTTGAGGGCTTCTTATTCCCCGCGACATATTTCCTCCCACGGCATCCAACTCCAACGGATGTAACCGCCGAGATGGTGCACAAATTCAAGGAAGAATGGCAACGTATCGCTCCACCGGAGAGCAAGCACGACACCACGGGTCTTGAACATGGCCGCCCGGTCGTATCCATCGTCACGCTCGCTTCTCTCGTCGAACGCGAAACGCCCAAGCCTGAGGAACGCCCACTTGTCGCAGGCGCCTTTGAAAATCGCCTCCGGAAAAATATTCCGCTGCAATGCGATCCAACGGTAATTTACGCGCTGCAAGACGCAGGGCAATTCAATGGCAAACTCACGGGCGCCGATTTGCACTTCCCCTCGCCGTACAACACGTATGCGCATCCCGGTCTGCCGCCCGGTCCCATCGGCAATCCCGGCGAAGCTTCGCTGCGCGCCGCCTTGGACCCGGCAAAAACAGATTACTTGTATTTCGTGGCCAATACCCAGGGTGGCCACTTTTTCGCCGCCACGCTTGCGGAACACAATCGCAATGTAACCAAGTACCGCCGCCTGCTCGCGGGATTGCCTGCCGACCCGCCGACTCCGCCGCCTGCTCCCGTCACGGCTCACAAGCAGACGGCGAAGCCAGCCTCCAAGCACGCCGTGGCCCGCAAGAAAACTCAAGGCAAACACAAAGCTCACCCCAAGCAGCAAAAGGTCGCGGCCCAATGAACGATACGTTGAGCACGAAGAAGGCTCTGATTCTGCAGGCCGCGCGGGCCATCGGCGCTCAAAAATTTACTCCCGCGGAACTCGAGCAAGTGCGCCGCCGCCTTATCGCCGAACATGGGGAAGAGGGAAAAACCGGTGCGGACTACATCGCCGACGTTTTGAAAAGCGCCGGTCTCCGCGTTGTGCTATCGCAGCAAGAAGAAGCCGAAGAACAGTACGAGGAAGAGTTCGAAGACCTGCTGCACTTCAAGACGCTGGCGGATGCGGAACTCAGCATCATGCGTCTCGACGAGTTGATGCGCAAATTTCAGGCCCACGGCGAGCGCGCCGCGGTCGAACGCGTCTTGAACGTCGCACGCCTCGGCAAGCGCCGCGCCGAAATGATTTCTCGCAATCCCAAGGTCGAGCCCAGCAAGCGCGCCGAGAAAATTGAGATCGCCAACTGGTTCCGCATCTGGCTCGAGACTCCGGACGCCTTCTTCGATTGGCTCGACGTGCGCAAGCAAGCGCCGGATTTCCAGGCGAAATTTCCCCAAACGGAATCCGAAGTATGAGCGCTCCCGGCAAACCGCCGCTCGACCCCAGCGCGTTAGAGTTGCCGCCGTTTTCCCTCGATGTCGAAGCCCTCGACCTCGGCGCCGATGTTAAAGCCGTCGGTCTCGAGTTGCTCGGAACCGAAAGCCGCGAACCCGTTCGTGGCAAGGACGCCGCCTCCATTTGGGCCGCCGTCTTTCCCGCTCTCGCTGCGAATGAATTCTTCGTCGTGGATTTCTTCAGCCACGTCGATCGCGTTCGCGAATTCTGCAAGCTTCACGAAATTCACTACCGCGAAGCCGCCGAGCGCTGCCTGGTACTTCCTCAGCCGGGCGAAACACAGCTAGAGGAACTCTTCCAACGCTTCGAAGGCGAGACCTTCGGCGCGCGCGTCGGCGGCCCGGCGCAAGAAGGTGACGCGGAGCTCGAGAAGGAGCTCTCGCGCCGTGGCCTCGACGCCTATCAATCCGCATATGCCCGTTACACCCTTTGTGCCGTTTGCGAGCCCGAAGACGGCTGGGCGACCCTGCTCAGCCAAACCCTCTGGCCCACCGAAGTCATCCGCCGCATTCGCCCGGCAGTGCAAAAATTTGACGTCTACATTGCGCGGCCCCACTGAAATCGTGGCCTGCGGCGCCGCTGCGTTGACGCGCGTTCCTGTGGTTGCTAGATTGCTTCATTTGTACAGACGAGGACGGCCGGATTGAACATACGTGTGCTGACTTGGATGGTCTGGGCGACACTGGCGTCGCTTTCCTGCGGTTGCGGCGGCCCCACCATCAAGACAACAACAAAACTACCGCCGCAGGTAAGGCCCGTCGTTCGCGACGCCACTCGCGACGAACTCCTCGACAAATACAACGAAATCGCCCGCGCAGTGAAAAGCGTGAACGCCACCGTCGAGCTCAAGCCCACGGCCGGCTCGAAATACAGTGGCATCATCGAGGAGTACCACGAGGTGAAAGCCTTCATCCTCGCGCGGCGCCCCGCGCAAATCCGCGTGATTGGCCAGGCACCTGTTGTCGGCACGACGATATTCGATATGGCGAGTGATGGCGAAACTTTTCGCGTGTCTATCCCCTCGAAGAATAAGTTTATCATCGGTTCGATTGCGTCGGAGCGCACCAGCGACAAGCCCATCGAGAATCTCCGTCCGCAGCATTTGCTCGACGCCCTTCTTTGGTCCGAGGTTCGCAAAGAAGAGAGTGTGCTCTTCGAGGAATTCAACGACGAAGCCGCGCGCTACTACGTCCTGACCGTGCTGCGCGGGGGCTACCGCACAGAGATACTCCGCAAGATTTGGTTCGATCGCGCCGATTTGCAGGTTTCCCGCCTGCAAACCTTCGGTCCCAGGGGCGTTTTGCTCTCCGACGTCCACGTTTCGGATTGGCAGCCTATCGTCAGCGACCAGCAGACTCTGTCGTCCCCAACACCCGGCGCTGTCAGTGCATTTCCGCGTCAGATTCGCATTGAACGCCCCCACGATGACTACCGCCTCGACCTGCAAGTCCTCAAACTCTCCCTGAAGGAAGAAGTGCCTCTCGACCGCTTCAATCTCGAACAACCGCCGGGCAGCGATCTCGTGCGCGTGGGCGAGGCTGCGGAGGAGAAGCCGCGATGATGGGCGAGCTCATTGTGCGCAATTTGTTACATCGGCCGTTGCGCACCATAGTCGGTGTGATCGCCGTCGCGGTCGAAGTCGCCCTGGTGGTGCTGATCGTTGGCCTGACTTCCGGCCTTCTCACGGAAACCGCCAAGCGCATCGAAGGAATCGGCGCGGACATCATGCTGCAGCCGCCCGCCGCCTCCATTTTTCTGGGCTTCAGCGGCTCGCCCATGCCCATCAAAATCGGCGACAAGCTCGCGCAGATGAAATACGTGCAAGCGGTTGCTCCCGCCCTTCTTCAATTCAACTCGACCGGCGGCGTCGAAGTGATTTACGGTATTGACCCCGAAAGTTTCCGCAACGTTTCCGGAGGCTTCGTCTTTCTGAAGGGCCACGATATGGAGGGTCCAGACGACTTGCTGGTCGATGACTGGGCTGCCAAAGCTAAAAATCTAAAAGTCGGCGACACGTACAATCTCTTGAATCACGATTGGCACGTCGTCGCCATCATCGAACATGGCAAAGGCGCCCGCCTGTTCGTGCCTATTTCCACACTGCAGGATCTGGTGGGCGCCCACGACAAAGCCTCCATCTTCCTCCTCAAGTGCACGCGCCCGGAGCACACTGAAGACGTAATGGAGGAAATTCGCACCGTGCTGCCTGGTTATACCGTCCGCCCGTTAAAAGATTTCTTGTCGCTCATGACGTCCACAAACATCCCGGGCCTTGAAACCTTCATCCACGCCATGATCTCGCTGGCTATCGCCATCGGCCTTCTCGTCATTTTCCTCACCATGTACACCACCGTCATCGAGCGCACACGCGATATCGGTGTGCTGAAATCGCTTGGCGCCACCCGCAGCTTCATCGTGCGCGCCCTGCTCACCGAATCTGCCGCGCTCTGCATTTTCGGCATTGCCGCCGGCGTTGGCCTGAGCTATGCCGGGCGCGCCGCATTCCTGGCCGGGTTTCCGACACTCTCGATTCAGATCACCACGGAATGGGTGCTGCGCGCGGCGGGCATTGCTTTGACGGGAGCGATAATCGGGGCCAGTTATCCGGCGTGGGTGGCCAGCCGGAAAGATCCCGTGGAGGCGCTTTCATATGACTAAAAGCGGCGATATTTAACAGTGGGCTCAACTAGGCATAGCACCGCAATCGCAGCTACAATACAGCTACCTGCCGGCGCATTGATTTCTCCACGGCAAAATAATTTGGAGCCGATACTCAAAACCGAAGGTTTGTGGAAGCTCTATCGGGCTGGCAAAGTGGAAGTGCCTGCGCTGCGCGGCGTTGACTTTGAAGTATTGCCGGGAGAATCGGTCGCGGTCATGGGCCCATCGGGCTGTGGGAAGTCTTCTCTTCTTTACGTCATCGGCGGATTGGCGCAGGCCACGCGAGGCCGTGTGCTCGTCGATGGCAATGACTTGACCGAGCTCAGCGACGCCGCGCGCACCAAGCTCCGCCGCCATAAGATTGGCTTCGTTTTTCAGCGTTTCAATCTGCTGCCCACCCTAACCGCCAAAGGCAACATCGCCATCGCGCAATTCATTCACGGCGACGGCTTCGATCCCCATCGCTTTGACGTCGTCACCAAGATGTTGGGCCTCGAGGGCCGCCTGCACCACAAACCCTCCGAGCTTTCCGGCGGCGAACAGCAGCGCGTGGCCATCGCCCGCGCCATCATCAACGAGCCCAAAATCCTTCTTGCCGACGAACCCACCGGTAACCTAGACTCCAAAAATTCCGAAATCGTCTTGCAGATGCTCCGCCGGCTCAACAAGGATTTGGGACAAACCGTCGTGATGATCACCCATAACCCCGAAGCGGTCACCTACTTCGACCGCGTCGTGCATATGCGCGACGGTGTGATCGTCAATGGCATCCCGGCGGATTGATATGGCCGGCTTGAAGCGGATTCTCTCCAGGACGTTTTTCTGGTCCTACGAACGCGGAACCTGGCAGTATGACGTCGCCGTCGCTCTCGTCCTCGTTTTTGTCTTGCTTACCCCTCGGGGCTGGTTCCGCGACCAGCCGCAAGTCGGCTTGCCTGCCGCGTCCGATCAAGTCCAGCTCGTGCTCTTCTCCGATGATGGCCATCGACAGGAGTACCGCGTTGACGCTCGCGTCCTCGCCCCGCCCGAGCAGACTCCCGCTTTGCAGAACGAACTGCACCAGGCTCTACAGCGCGCTCTCCCCGATTTGCGCAACGGCCGATTCTCCATTGCTAAAATCGAAGCCGTGCGCGACGAGGGGGGCACCGTGATCGCCTACGAAGTCGAAATTCGTCGATGATCGGTGCGCGCTTGCTTTTCCATTCGTGAAACTCCTGCCTCGACGCGCGCATCCATTTCTATGTGCTACGATTACACCCATTTCAAACCGCCGGCTCATCCTTCCGGCAGCAGGGGTTTAGCTTGAAAAATGCCGTTTCCTTGGTTGCGTTGCTGGGGCTTTGTGCGTTCGCCGGTGTGGAGCAAGTGTGTGCCTCTACCGCGCAGGAGAGCCCTCGCTGGACCACCGAAAGTGTCCTGCAAATGATGGACAAGTCCGCGTCCGATTTTCGCAGCCTGACCGCGGACATCGAGCACATCAAATACACCGAGGTGGTGAAGGACACTTCCACGGAAATCGGCCAGATTTTTGTGCGCCGCGACCAGAAAATGCGCATCGAGTTCACCAAACCCGACCCTCGCGTCATTCTCCGCTCCGGAGATTCCCTGTTCGTGTTTACGCCCAAAATCAATCGCGTCGAGGAATACAATCTTGGCAAGAACCGCGCTCTCGTCGATCAGTACGTGCTGCTGGGGTTCGGCACGAAAAGCCAGAATATGGAGAAGAGCTACGACATTGCGCTGAGCGGCGAAGAAGAAATCGACCAATACAAGGCTTTTGTGCTGACCCTTACACCCAAATCCGAAGACGTTCGCAAGCAAATCACAAAGATTCAGATTTGGCTCGACTCTTCCTCATGGCTGCCCATTCAGCAGAAATTCTTCGAGGCCGGCTCCGGCGACTACTTTCTCTTCAAATACTCCAACATGATGAAAAACCTGAAAATTAGCGATTCTAAGTTCAAGCCCGACTGGCCCAAAAACGCGACGCGCGTGAAGCCTCACCAATAGCCTGGGCTTCCCGAAGCGCAGTTCGCCCGTCCCGAACGACCCGGCCTTAGCCCGCGGCCCGTTCCTGCGCCAGCAATTGCTCCTTCCGCGAAAGCCCCCAGCGATACCCCGCCAGGCTGCCGTCCTCGCGGATGACCCGATGGCAAGGCACCACAATCGAAACGGGATTCGTGGCGCAAGCTCTCGCCACCGCCCGTACGGACTTCGGACTCCCCAGCGCCCGTGCCACTTGCGTATAGGTGCGCGTGGTGCCCCGCGGAATCCTCTGCAATTCCTGCCAGACGCGCCGTTGAAATGCCGTCGCTTGCAGATCCAGCGGCAGCTCCAGCCGCGGCGGATTTCCCTCCACGCGATGCACAATCTCTTTTACCCACCGCTCGAAAGAATCTCCAGCAGCGGAAATTTCCGCCTTCGGATACTCCTCGCGCAGTTCGTCGACCAGCTTTGCATCCGCGTCTCCCAGATAGACGGCCGAAATGCCTCTCTCCGTCGCCCCAACCAAAATTTTCCCCAGCGATGATTTCGCGATGGCGTATCCGATTTTCATGTCCTTCCCTCCCTTTCGATAGGTTGCAGGGGTCATGCCCAGCTGTGCGTTGCTGCTTTCATAGACGCGGCTCGTCGAGCCATAACCGGTTTCGTAAAGCGCCTCGGCGATTCCTTTTCCTTCTCGCAGCATTTTCTTGAAGCGTGCGAGCCGCAGCGCCGCCGCCAGATCGCGCGGACGCAACCCCGTCACCTGCACGAATGCTCGCCGCAAGGTTCCCGGTGTCGTCTCCAACCTCGCAGCGAGTGCTGCAAACCCAACGCTTTCGTCTTCTCCGTATTTGGCCAATTCCCGCGAGGCGCGTTCGACCAGTGCCACCGGTCCTGCCACTTCATTGGGCCGGCAGCGCCGGCACGGCCGGAATCCTTGCTGCTCCGCCTCGGCGCCGCTGTGAAAGAAAACCACGTTGCGCCGCAGCGGCCGGCGCGCAGGGCAAGACGGACGGCAGTAAATGTGTGTTGAACGGACAGCCAGCACAAATGTGCCGTCAGCGCGCGCATCGCGAGTCATCGTGGCGCGCCAATAGCGAGCCGCGGCGCGCGGTGGAATGTCGGTTTTAATTTGCTGGTTCTTGCGGTTCATGTTCATGCGCCAACACTAGCAACAGCGCGCAAACCAATCTATCCGCGAACGCCCGTCAAAAACAGGTCTTTATTTGACGCGGGATCAGGCTTCCACGGGTTCAACGGCCCGGCCTTTCGCTCGCAGCGGCCTTTGGTGAGGCGCGGTAATCACCAGTAAAACAGCCGTCAAAATCACTCCCGCGGCGATCACCGTACGCAAGTTGATGGTTTCCCCAATCAGGAGCCACCCGAGAAAAAGCGCCACCACCGGATTCACAAACGCATAAGTCGCCACGCGCGTCGCCGTGCTTTTCTTCAAAATGGAGATGTACGCGGTGAAACCCACCATCGACCCAAACACAATCAGATATCCAAGCGCCGCCCACGAACGCGCCGAGACCGCCCTAAGATGGAGACCGCCAACCTCTCCCGACACGATCCCCGCAATCCACAACGAAACTCCACCCGCAAGGCACTGCATCGCCGCTCCCATTAAGGGTGAACCGGAGAGGCCCCCGGCATGCTTGGAGTAAACGGATCCCGCAGCCCACGCCAGTGAGGCAACCACCAGAAGCCCAACTCCAATGGGATCGACGCGAGAAGACCCACCCAGGTTTTTAGGACCGACCAAAAGCGCCAACCCGCTAAAGCCTAGCAGTAGCCCAGCCACCACGCGCGCTCCGGGTCGCGTGCCTCCCGGTCGCAGCCAATCAATGAGAACCATCCACAACGAAACCGTCGCGACAAGCAGCGCCGCGACTCCCGAAGGAACCGTACGTTCGGCCAGGCAAACGCCGCCGTTTCCAACGCACAACAGTAAGAAGCCCGTAATGAAGGACATACGCCACTGTGCCGCTGTCGGCCGCACGCCGGTCTTCCAGCGCAGGATAGGGTACAGAATGAAACCTGTCAGCAAATGACGAGAACCGGCCAGCAGGAGTGGCGGGAACGATTCGATTCCCACGCGAATCGCCAGATACGTCGATCCCCAAACCACATACACAAGCCCGAACGCGATAATCACCGGCGCAGAGGTTCGTGAAGCCGGTGGCTCGGCATCGGGAGCCAGTGGCGCAGGATCACGTTCGAGCAGAGTGGTAGACATCGTGAGCTCACCTTAAAACTACAAACGTAAACGGCCAACGACCGCGTGTCGAGCGCCATATTGGATGAGAAGTTCTTGCCGTCGCGTCAAGAAAAATGAATCAACAGTGCGCTGTCGCCCGGAGAGGTACTATAACTAAGCAGTTTGGGTTAAGACACTTCCGGACTTTTCCACAGGTTGACCTCCGTCCGGTTTAGTGGCATTTTAGCGGCCCACTCCGCTGTATCGAAATAGCAGGTCGGGCTTTTTTGGGGGACCACGCAACAAGTTTATAGCCGCATCTCCTGAGGGCGAGATGAGAGCGAAAAACCGCGCAAGACCGTTGTGGCCGTTGCCGGAAGACAATGCGGGGAAAGCTCGGCCCGTGCGTGCTGCCGCTCCGCAAGTTCTTCCGAAGCCGGCGGCAGTCTCGCCATTGGGTCTGGCGGCGCTATCTTCCGACTCTCAGCCCCGTCGCTTCGTCCGCGTGCCCACTCACGCAGTCGGCGTCCTCCCGGAGCACCGCGAATACCCGCGCGCCACCCTGCAGCTCCCTTTGCGACTGCGCAGCGTCAACAATGTCCCCGAAGAATTTCCAGTCACTCTGGTTACCCGCGACGTCAGCTCGACTGGTGTCTACTTCCTTTGCCCGAGACCCCTCGCCATCGGAGCTTCGCTCGAGATCGATATCGTTCTCGTCAGCAAGCCCATGGGTTACGGCAGCGTTTTTCTCGCCTCCAGGGCTCACGTACAACGCTGCGAAACTGCGGCCATGCCCGGTTGGTACGGAATCGCCACCTCCTTCGATGACGTGCAGTTTGACCGCGACGATCGCGTCCCCGCCCGCTTCCTCAAGCCCTGAAATCTTCCTTCGGCAAGCCTTTCACCCTCTGGTTTTTCGATACCTCCGTGCCAAACTTTCCACAGCCCAAACGCTTGCCGACTGGAACACTCTTGACCTAAACTCTCTGCCATCCGTGTTCCTCGTAAGGTCGTCGAGTCATCGCAAGCTTTTGCGATTACGAAGTCGGGGGAAAGTGTCAGGGGGAAAAATGAAAAAGTTAGGGTGGGTTCTCGTTGTGTTTGTGTCTCTTTGTTTCTCTCCGACGTTGTATGGTCAGGCGACAGGCAGTTTTTCTGGTATCGTCCTGGATCCTTCGGGCTCCGTCATCTCTGGCGCCAAGGTCACCGCGACGTCGCAGGGCACCGGTGCCTCTCGCGAGGCAAAAACGGATGACGCTGGTCATTACCTCATCCCCTTGCTGCCAGTGGGAATCTACACCTTACATGTCGAATTCCAGGGCTTTCGCGCCGCGGAGACGAAAGACTTGCGTCTGCAGATCGACGAGGCGCGCGAACTGAATTTCACTCTCTCTCCCTCCACGGTTTCTTCACAAGTGGAAGTGACCGCAAACGCCGTATCCGTGGAGACGACCAATCCTTCCCTGGGACAGGTCATTACCTCTGAGCAAGTCGCGCAACTGCCTTTGAACGGCCGCGATTTCGTTCAGCTTGCGACTCTGACACCCGGAACCACTCAGGAAACCAGCTCCAACAGTTTCTTCAACGGTTCCGCGAGCAGCGAGGTGTCCGCACGAGGATCGTTTTCACTGTCGGTCGGCGGGTCACGCGCGAACAGCACGGATTGGCTTCTGGACGGCAATGACAACAATGAGCTGACCGCTGGGGGCATCGGCATTTTGTCTTCTATCGATTCCATCCAGGAGTTTAAAGTTCTTACCTACAACTACTCCGCGGAATATGGCACGCGCGCCGGCCCGACCGTGCTGGTAACCACGAAGTCGGGGAGTAACCAATTCCACGGATCGCTGTTCGAGTTCTTGCGCAACACCTCATTGGACGCCAAGAGCTTTTTCGCCACATCGCCGGAAAAGTTCAACCTCAATCAGTTTGGGGGAGGCATTGGCGGACCCATTCGCAAGAATAAGACCTTCTTTTTCGTCGATGGCGAGCAAAAGTATCAGCGCCACGGCATTCCGTTTATCGGCCTGGTGCCCACCGATGCGATGAAAAGTGGCGATTTTACGAACAACCCTCTCGGGCAGCCGAATCTGATCGGCGCGATTACCAACCCTAACGTATCTGGTGCTCCCAACACTGACTTCCAGTGCGATGCTCTCGGCAATCCGATGCCTCTGAATGGCGCAACCCCGGGCAACCCCGCTGGCAATGGAAGCCAGCCGGCTGGCGTCAACTGCAACAAGATTCCTGCGGGCCTGATCAATCCGATCGCCAAGCAATTGGTGGCCTTCTATCCAGAACCGAACGCCAAGAATCCGAGCAACTTTACCAATTTCGTCAGCGAACCGGTGCGCAAGCTGGATGAAACGAAATTTGACGTGAGGATAGATCACAACTTCTCGAGCATCGACAACGCATTCGCGCGATTCAGCTACGATCAAGCGACTTCCTACGTGCCCGGCGGCGGCGGCATAGGGAACTTTACGGAGTCCAATTTCTTCGGCAGCAATCAGGGCATCATCAATCACGGTCGCAACATTGCCCTATCGGAAACGCACATTTTCTCTCCCAACACCGTGAACCAGGTGAGCGGCGGCTACAATCGCATTTTCAACTACATCACTTCGCAGGGCAGCGGAAGTTGCGAAGCCGCCAAGCTCGGCATCCCCGGCGCGAATCTCGACTGCTCGTCCAGCAACACGTGCGCAGCTTCCGGGGTTAGTTGTGGTCTGACTATCACCGAGCTTTTCGGCGGATACTTTTCGGTTGGCGATCGTGGCTTCTCCCCGTTTCAGGGCGGTACCAACATATTCTCCATCACCGACTCTTTGGACATGATTCGCGGTAAGCATGACATCAAGGTCGGAATGGGCATCCGCGCCAATCAAATGAACGTAAAGACGGAGGGTTTCCAGGACGGATTCTGGATTGCCAGTGGTTTTTGGTCCGGTGATCCGCAAGCGGATTTGCTTCTCGGTTTGTCCAGCCTGGCCATTCACGATCAGACCTTCAAAGGTCCTACCACAGGACGCCGATGGAAGATGTATCGGCCCTTCGTCCAGGACGATTGGCGAGTGACCAAGGATATTACGCTCAACATCGGTCTGGCCTGGGCTTTGACCACCCCCATTTCCGAGGTCGACAACCGCCAGGCCGACTTTAATCCGGCCAATGGCCAATTCCTTGTCGCTGGACAGAATGCTAACAAGTATGCCGGCATTCAATTTGACAAGCGGGCATTGGAGCCGCGCATAGGCTTGGCTTGGAAGCCCCTGGGGAGTAATAAGACCGCGGTGCGCGCCGGCTATGCCATCTTCCATGATTCCTCGTGGAATCAGGGCGCCCAGGGTTTGTGGCAAAATCCGCCGTACTATGCGGAATCCGACAACTTCGCGTTCGGGGGTGCCTGCACCTTCCCGACGGCCGAATGCGCGACCGTTTTTGGCAAGACGCCAACAGCCATAAGTTTCTCCCAGGGATTCCCGATATTCACAGCGCCGCCAGTTCCAGCGAGTTTCACAGGGACCATTCAGTCGCAGAATACAAATTTCAAGCTGGGCACCGTTCAGCAATTTAACGTTAACGTGGAACGCCAGCTACCCGGCGAGATCGTGCTCACTGTGGGCTACGCCGGATCTCGCGGTGACCACATCCTGATTAACGGAAATAACATAAACTTGACCTCACCTTCGGCTTGCGGCGCCGTCAGCGGCTATACGCTGGGCTGCGGGCCGGGTGGAGCACCCTTCGTCAGCCCCTTTTCGGCGGCGTTTCCGTTCTCCACTATTTCCGCTGCCACCGACCAAGGCTTTGCTCACTACAATGGCCTGCAAATCAAAGCCGAAACGAAGAGCTCGCGCTATGGCATCTATGCCCTAATTGGGTACACCTACTCCCGCACCTACGACACCGGCTTCGCCGACGGTCTGGGTACGAACTATGGCGCAACCTACTTTCCGCTGCCCAATTGGCACAAACTGGATTGGGCTCTTTCCGGGATCAATTTGAACAACAACTTCACCGCCAGCGTCATCTACGATCTGCCCTTGGGCAGGGGCAAACATTTCGGCTCTAGCTGGAACGGCGCCATGAACACCGCCTTTGGAAACTGGCAGCTAACCGTCATTGAAAAAATCACTTCGGGCTTTCCGATTTTCGTCGTCGATAGTAACAACTCTAGCGGCGCCGGGTTCCTGAACGGAAACGCAAACAGCCTGATCCGTCCCGACCTAGTTGGCGACCCGAACAAGGCTGGACCGGTCTCCGCCAACCCAACTTGCGTTGCGCCCACCAAAGTTCATACGGTCTCGAACTGGTTTAATCCTTGCGCCTTCCTGCAACCCGCAAAAGGCCAGCTGAGTGGCGCATCTCGCGCGCCGTTATCAGGGCCGGACTTCGTCAATACAGACTTTTCCGTCATCAAGCAATTCGCTCTGCCCAGAGAAGGAATGAGTTTGAATTTCCGGGCAGAGATTTTCAATCTCTTCAACCATGCGCAATTTGCGACGCCAAATAGCACAAGCAGCCTTGGCACTCCGGATTTCGCTTCCCCCGCAGGGTTCGGCTCAATCAGCGCCACGGTGAACAACCCGCGATTGGTGCAATTCGGGCTGAAGCTGACGTTCTAGTCCAGAACGTGGGTTCACACTTTGGGTTTGGTGTTGGCCGGACCAGACTGGAGCGGTGGGGCAACGTGTGCCGCTAGCGGTTTGTGTCTCTGGTGGTGTTGGTGCTTAGTTATGGCCGCGCATCCAGGAAAAGAACGCCGGAGAATCATTATCGACCAAGATGAGGCAGGCCCTGCAGGCACAGACTTGCGGTCGACATTGCTCCTAATCCAATCACCACAGACCGACGTGCTGGGCATCACGTCCTTCTAGAAGCGGCACCGCAAGCGCTTTCGGAATGTTTGAGCCGGGCTTGCGCTGAATGCGCCTCAGAATCTTTCGGCTCGTCCGAATGCAGTTCCATATTTGCGAGGAGAACTAGGCGAATGTTCCTCCCTCACGATTTTAACCTGGCACTCTTAATGATGATCACGAGCGCGGTGTGCTGGGGTTCTTGGGCCAATACCTACAAAGGCGTTAAGAACTACCGGTTCGAGCTCTTCTACTGGGACTATGCTATCGGGATTTTTTTGGTCTCTCTCGTTCTAGCCTTCACCATGGGAAGCACGGCCAACGACTCGGCCAGCTTTCTGAATAATGTTCGCGCCGCGGACCCCTCCAACATCGTCTCGACGCTCCTCGGCGGCGCCATTTTCAATCTAGCGAACCTTCTCTTGGTGGCCGGCATCGACATGGCCGGATTGGCCACCGCCTTCCCGGTTTCCATCGGCATCGCTCTCGTCGTGGGCGTCGTCTCTAGTTTTATTCTGCAACCGAAAGGCAATGCCGGCGTGCTCGCCGCCGGTGTGGCTTGCGCCGTGATCGCCGTCGTTCTGGACGGCAAAGCATACGCCCATCTCTCCACGACGAACCGGTCTGTTTCAAAGAAGAGCATCATAGTCTGCGTCGTATCTGGCGTCCTCATGGGGCTATGGGCGCCGTTCGTGACGCGCGCCATGACACGGGGGAACACGCTCGGGCCCTACAGTGTTGCGGTCTTCCTGACGCTGGGAGCTCTGCTTTCCTGTTTCGTCTGGAATATTTACTTCATGAAGAAGCCGCTTGTCGGCGAGCCGGTTCATTTCGGAGATTTTTTTCGCGGACCGCTGCAGGGTCATTTTCTCGGACTCTTAGGCGGTTGCATTTGGGGCCTGGGCACGGTCTTCAATCTGGTTGCCGCGAGGTTCTCGGGGGTCGCCATTTCCTACGCAATCGGACAGTCGGCGCCAATGGTCGCTGCGCTCTGGGGTGTCCTCGCCTGGAAGGAATTTAACGGCGCCAACCGCCAGGCCAAAACGTATCTCGGCCTGATGTTTCTTTTCTATCTCCTTGCCATTCTCCTCGTTTCTCGGGCCAATACTGCGTAGCGCCGGCCCACATTGTTCGACGTGCCCGCCGCTCTGCTAATCTGACCACCATGCCTGCGTCGTCACCAAGCGGCCAAATCCGCGGCGTCCTCTTCGACTGGGATGGCACGCTCCTCAATTCCTATCGCGCCGATTCCTCCGCGTATCTCGCCATGTTCCGCGAAATGGGCATTCCCTGGACGCTCGACGATCTCGCCCGCCACTATTCCCCCAACTGGTATCGCGTCTATCGCGCCGCAAAACTGCCGCTCGCTCGCTGGGACGACGCCGACCGCGCCTGGCGCAAACAATACGCCACGTATCGCCCTCAATTAATGCCAGGAGCGCGCCGCGTGCTAAAGCATCTGCGAGCGCGCCACCAACTCGGCGTGGTCACCAGCGGCGACCGCGACCGCGTCGTCCGCCAGTTGCGCCTCTTCCAACTCACCGATCTCTTCGCATCGCACGTCTGCAGCGGAGACACACGATATCGCAAGCCGCATCCCGCCCCGCTGCGTCTCGCCCTGCGCCAAATGTCCTTGGATCCCGCCGCCTGTGTTTACGTCGGTGATTCTCCCGAAGATCTCGAAATGGCCCGTCGCGCCGGAGTCCGCGCCATCGCCGTCCTCGGCCCGTTCCCCACCGAAGCCCGCCTCCGCGCCGCCAAACCCGACCTACTCCTCAACTCCATCAGAGATCTCCCCGACGCCCTGCGCCAACTCCCGTAGGGGCGCAGCACTGCCGCGTCCCCAGCCCGGCACGATCTCAGCGACGTCATCGCCGTGCCCCTGTAGCGCCAGCATCCCGCCGGAGCGTTCGATTTTTTTGGAGTCCGGCAGTCAAGCCGCCGCTTTTGCGACTGTAACCGGCTGACGAGTGGTTCCGGTGGGAAACTAGTCCGGGGGCGACTGAGGTGTCGCAGGCGAAGTCGGCGCCGCCGCAGGAGCCGCTCCGGTCGCCGGCAGCGGCTTAAACTCCGTCCACTTAATCACCAACCGCACCGGCACACTAACATCCTTCAAATGCAGCGTGTCATCCGACCGCTCGTAATTCGGAAACCAATATTTTCCGTCCACATTTTCGCGATACGTCTCAAACAGCGTGAACGGCAGCGTCGCCGAACGCACGTCGCCCAGCTCGTTCACCCATCTCCCGTACGTCTTCACCACTTCCAGGTACTTCGTATCCACCCAAACAAGTCCGTCCAAATACGCGTGCGTGCGATCCAGCACCTTCGGCTTCACTTTGAAAATGTAGCAATCGATCTCGTCCACCTGTTCTTCGCCGATATATTTCAAGTCGTATTTCGCAAGCTGGCTGCTCGTCAGCGGAAACGCCGGAATGCGATCCAACTCTTTCACGTCCTCGGTTTCCAGGTTGAAATAGTGCAGCGTCGATTGCGGCTTCTGCACCACTTTGCTGATCACCTGCCCGTTGGCCGCTCGCGTCGTCTCCGTCACCATCAGAAACTGCCCCGCCGGCTTGCCGTCCTCGCCGAATTCATCAATCCGAATCGTCTTGCGAGATCCGTAGTTGGGCCGCGCCGCCAAAAATTGATCTTCCTTCGCCGAAAATCGCCGGATGATCTCATCCGGCGGCAACGACGGAGGCGCCGGAGCTTCCGGCTCCGTCCCCAACCGCCGCACATCATGTTCCGGAGGCGGCGCCAGCGGCGCCGACGGTGCGTCCTGCGCGTCAGCGTTCCATCCGCTCAGTGCCCCAGCAAACACGAGCAAACACATCGCGCAAAGCACGTGGCGAATGCAACGCCCACCTGTTGGCAGCATTGGCTTGTCGGCAATAATCTCAGCCCTACGATTCATAGCTCTCTTGGATGCAGAGTAGCGGCCATGAAGCCGCCTCGACTCTCCTCAACGCACAAAGCTTACCCCATTACGGCTGCGACACGGAACATCCGCCCGCGAGCCCAGTCGCTCTCTGCTACAATCTACCGCTTTGTGAGCGAGCCCAAACAAGCCAGGCGCTATTTCGTCTCGGGAATCGTGCAAGGTGTTGGCTTCCGTTATTTCACGCAGCACGCCGCGGAGCGCCTGCATTTGACCGGCTACGCAAGAAACCTGCCGGATGGCCGCGTCGAAGTCTACGCCATCGGAACAGGCGAGCATCTCGCCAAGCTGCGTTCCGCACTCGAACGCGGCCCTTGGGGTGCCAGCGTCAGCGAAGTCAAGGAAGAGGACGCGGCAATCGATTCGAATGACGCCGGCGGTTTTGTCATCACCTACTGAGAGCGAGGAGCCTCTGCGAATGAATGACCTTAAGAAGCTGATCCGCGAAGTCCCCGATTATCCAAAGCCGGGGATTCTTTTCTACGATCTCACCACGCTGCTGAAAGACAAAAAAGGCTTCCACGAGCTAATCGACCGCCTCTGCAATCACTACGATGGTCATCCCATCGATGTGGTCGCCGGTATCGAAGCGCGCGGTTTTATCTTCGCTCCCGCACTCGCCTATAGTCTTGGTGCCGGTTTCGTTCCCGTTCGCAAACCAAAAAAGCTCCCCGCAAAAACTACTAGCGTCTCCTACGCCCTCGAATACGGCACCGACACCCTCGAAATCCACGAAGACGCCGTAAAAAAGGGCGACCGTGTAATCATCTGCGACGACCTCCTCGCTACCGGCGGCACCGCTGCCGCCACCGTTAAACTAGTCGAGCAATTAGGGGGAATCGTAGAGGGCGCCGCCTTCGCGGTAGAACTAAGCTTCCTGAACGGCCGCAAAAAGCTGCCAGCCCTCGATGTCTTCTCCCTAATCCAATACGACAAATAGTCGTATGCTGGCTAACCGCGTGCCGAATACACTGTAACCAACAACCAAATCAGAATCGCCGCAGAGATAACTGGAATAAGGATCTTTAGCACGGCCTGCGTTTTTCGGGAAGCGATCGTCTCGGTCCCCCAGGGTCTCAGCTCAATTCCGTCAGCCGCTGAAGGCTTGGCGACTAGCAACCAACGCACTAACTCAGGCTCTTCCTCGATATTCAAAAAGATCGACCTTGAGGACGATGAATTCGCGTTCAATTCACGACGCAAAAGGCTCCCGGCCCTCAAGTGAATCGACAGAATGTTCTTGCCGAACCAGGACACGCGACCTATTTTTGTCCACGGGACAACCTGCATGGAAATGTATCGCCTGAAGTGCACTCCGTCTTCGTCGGCGAATCCATATACGCAAGAGTCAAGATAGACCGCCAAGAAAAACCACATAACCACAATAAGCATTAGCTCCCATTGAAACGGGTGCCCGGTCGCCAGAAGGAAAAGCAAGCCAATGCAAATCATGAAAAACTGCGCGAGCCGCATCGCGGCCCAATAGCCGACCGATCCGACCGGAACTTTAGATTGGTTCATGAGTGATCTCGACAATAAGTGTAGCGCCGTCCCTTTAGGGCGGCATTTTCAACGTTGCCCGCGCTCTGCCTCAACGCTACTCAACTCCCACGCCGTCGCTGGCGCACCGCCTCGAACAACACTACTCCCGCCGCCACCGAAACATTCAACGACTTCACCGGACCCACGGTCGGCAGCGACACCACAAAATCGCACCGCTTCCGCGTAAGCTCATGCAATCCGCCGCCCTCCCCGCCAAGGACGATCCCCACCGGCGACGTATAATCCGCCTGCGTATAGCTCTTGTCCGCGTCCTCATCCAACCCAATCAACCAGTAACCCGCTTCCTTCAGCTCCTCCATCGTCCGCGCCAGATTCGTAACCTTCGCCACCGGCAGATGCGACAGCGCCCCCGCGGATGCCCGCTCCACCGTATCCGTCAATCCCGCCGCGCGCCGCTCCGGAACCACCACGCCATGCGCCCCCGCAGCAAGCGCCGTGCGAATGATTGCTCCCAAATTGTGCGGATCCTCAACGCCATCCAGCAAAACGATGAGCCCTTTTTCGCCCTTACCGGGCCCGGCGTTCGCCGCGGCAAGAATATCCTCGAGCGTCCCAGCCGCCCGCGCCGCTGCCAGCGCCACTACTCCCTGATGATCTTTCGAGTCCGCCAGCCGGTCGAGCTGGCCTCTGTCCTCGAATCGCACAGCGATATTGTTTCGCCGCGCCAGCTTCACAATTTCTTCCACGCGCGTATCCTGCCGGCCGCGCGCAATCACAATGCGGTCAAACGCCCGCCCCGCCTCCAGCGCCTCCCGCACCGCATGTATCCCCGTCAATCGATCCATCGCAAAGTAATCCCTCTACAGAACGCGCTGCCCAGCGTTTGGACTGCGGCGGTCTAGTTTTTCCTGAGCCTGCCTGCCGCAGGCGGGCCTCGAAGGGCCGCCGCTTTAACGGCGTTCATCCTAACGACCAAATAATCCGACGACCGCGATCATCCCGAAGCACATGTAGCGGCTGCGGACCGTCGCGGGCGCCCTTGTTAACGTCACCACAGACCTTCAATCCAGCCCAGCGCAAAACTCCAAAATCCGTTCCCGAGCAGATTTCACCCGCACCGGAAATGACGCACCCGCTGCCTCATCCAAAAGCAAAATCACCCGATCCATCTCTCCGTCGCCAGCCCGTCCTGCAAGCGCCAGCCGAATCGGATGAAACAACTCCCGCCCCCGAATATCCAGCCCTTCCTTCAGCGAGGTGATGATCTCCTTGAACCGCTCAGAATTCAGCGCCACTCCCTCAAGCAACAACAGCGCAAGCTGCCGCACAACATCCCGCGCCGCATAGCGCGATAGCACCGCGTGACTTTCGACGCGCGCCAGAATTTCCCGTGAATCGTAATGGAAGACAAGCCCCAACAAAGCTGCAAGCGTCTCGCGATCCGCCGACTGCGGCCCCAAAATCGTCGCAGCATGCTCGCACCAGGCAACTTGCTCCGCCGACAACGTCCCGGCGGACCATCCCCGCTCCCGCAGAATTCCAGCAACATCCGCGGCCGCAAACGGATTCACCGCAATAGAGAGGTTCTCCATCTCTTCGGGCATGATCGTAGATCGGCAGCACGGTAGGGGCGCAGCATTGCTGCGCCCCAGCTAGGCGCGATGTAAAGGGCTTAGCGCGTCACCGTACCGAAATCGTCGCAACCACGTGCGCCGCAATCGCTTCCCCGCGCCCGATCGCGTCCACGCCTTCATTCGTCTTCGCCTTCAGATGAATTTTCTCGGTAGGTACGCCAAGCGCGCGCGCTAGCGCCTCGCGCATCCTTGGGAAATGCGGCCCCAGCTTCGGCTTCTCCGTGATCACGACCGCATCGACGTGCTCAATCGCAAAATGTTTTTCAGCCAGCAGCTTCTTCGCATGCTCCAAGAAAATCAAACTATTCGCGCCCTTCCACTTCGGATCCGTGTCCGGAAAATGAGTCCCGATATCCCCAAGCCCGGCCGCACCGAACAGCGCATCGCAAAGCGCATGCGCCAGCACATCGCCGTCCGAATGTCCCACAGGGCCTCTGTCGAAGGGCAACTCAATCCCGCCCACAATCAGTTTTCGCCCAGCTTCCAGCCGATGCAAATCGTACCCAATGCCGCAGCGAACACTCATTTCTTTCGCTTCTCGCGTTCCATATAAAACCGCGCCAAGTCCATGTCCGCCGGCTTCGTGATCTTCATGTTACGCTCGGAGCCCAGCACCACGTGCACATCATGACCCATCCGCTCCACTAGGCCGGCTTCATCGGAAGCATTGACGCCGTCCGCTTGCGCCCGTGCGAATGCTTCCTTCAGCAATGTCGTCGAAAATGCCTGCGGCGTCTGCGCCAGCACAATGCGTTCGCGCGGAATCGTCGCCGTAATCAGCGCCACATCTTCCGGCAAACTCGCGCGTTTCACTTCCTTAACCGTGTCCATCGCCGGAATTCCCAAAATCGCCGCTCTGCAGTTGCGCGCTTCTTCAATCACTCGACAAATCTGTTCTGGCGTAACGAAAGGCCGGACCGCATCGTGTACCAGGACTATTTCCGTATCGCTGGAAACCTGCTCCAGGGCTCGCGCCACCGAATCCTGACGCGAATCTCCTCCACGCACCA
>Ga0209240_1000229_pt1 | contig 23055 bp, 25 predicted proteins | sample GraSoi_2013_80cm_FD_185828 | JGI IMG/M metagenome (GOLD analysis project Ga0209240, IMG submission 185828) | Grasslands soil microbial communities from the Angelo Coastal Reserve, California, USA - Sample 9_17_2013_80cm (SPAdes) (version 2) | ecosystem: Environmental > Terrestrial > Soil >...
GCTCGTTGTTGACCGCAATCCGCAGCCCCTGAAATATCCGCGTCGCAGGATGCCGCGGTCCCCGGCGTGGAATGATTTCTTCCACGGCTTTGGCCAGATCCGTCGTCGTCTGAAAAAGTCTTTCCGATCGCTTCCGGACTACATGGGCGGCAATCCTGCGGGCAGCCGGTTCCTCTCCCAACCGCCGGAAGATGTCGATCAACTCCTCCTCCGGCGCAAAATTCACCAATTCGGCAGCGCGTAAGGTAATGTTAGGCCCCATGCGCATATCGAGGGGGCCCTCCTCTTGAAAGCTGAAGCCGCGGTAAGCGGTGTCGAGTTGATGTGACGAGACACCCAAGTCCATTAAAACCCCGTCAAAGGCTGATACACCAAGAGCCGCGAAATGGTGGGGCGCTTCCAAAAAGTTTGCCCGGACCAGATGCAGGCGCGAACCGAACTCTGTTAAACGCCTTAATACTTCGGAAATCGCATCGGGATCCTGATCCGATGCCACCACATCAGCACCAGCCGCCAACAAACGGCCGGTATGTCCACCTCCCCCGACCGTGGCATCAAAAAAAAGCTTTCCCGGTCCCGGGTTCAGCGACTCGATCGTTTCCTCTAACAAGACCGGTTCGTGGAAAGACCTAGGCTGTCCCGCGTTCCTTACCATGACTTCTTTTTCTAGCACACCGATCATGTTCTCCTCCGGACGGACCAAATTTTCGCGCCAACGGGTGGGTTCTCTCCGTCAGATTCCAATCACCCCTAACATGTGATGGAACGTCGGCGCGTCCTCCTCCCTTACCTTTTGCCATGCCTCTGGGCTCCAAACTTCAAACCGCGAATGGCTGCCCACCAAGACGACTTCGCCTTTGAGGCCGAGCTGCCGGCAGTGCTCTTCGGGTAGAACAATCCGGCCCTGCTTGTCCGTCGTCAGGTGTTGAGCTCGCGAATAGAACTGTCGAATGAATCGCTGAACATCCTGAGGCGTAAACCTAGGATCGCTCTTTGCCCGGGCCGCGACTTCGTGCGTCACCGCGACGGGCATCACCATCAGACTACCATTCTCTGGATTCGGTACGGCAAAGAACTCGTCCACCTCACCGCTCCGCCAACGCGCGGGGATAGTGACGCGATTTTTCGCGTCTATCGCGTGCCGGAATTCTCCGGCAAAGATCGGCTGAGAGGTGTTGGGGTCCATTGTTCAGCATGGCAATCCAACCATTTTGAACCACAATGCCCCACTTTTACCCACTAACCCCCATTATGGTCAATGAAATTCGTTCGGAGTTAGCACTTTTTGACGAGTTTATGACTCGCGTGACCGCTTCTAAGTCCGGATAGCAGCGTTCACGCTGGCTGGACGCAGTTTTCAGGGAGCGGTTTTAACGTTAGTGCGCCCTCACTCGGTCCTCTTTTCGACCCCCACCGGTTGTTAACGCGGATTGGTGCTGGCAGCAGATGAAAGCAAATCAGGATCAACCGCCAGAATCCGCGGGGTAGGTGACTCACCGAAGCCAACGGTCAGCTAGCCGACCCTCAGAAGTAAGAAAAATCACGCAAAGCAGACTTCCTCCGTCGTCCGGCTGACGCCGGACTATGGCGGACAAGTCGCCCCGGCCCCCCCTTTAGCAACGTCGGCCAAAGCCGCAAAGGTTCAGAGGAGGAGATGTGAATTAAGCGTTGAGGCCAGAAAAAAGCGCCGGTCAAAATGGCTGAAAGAGCAAGCAAGCTACAAAGCGGCCGAAAATCCAGGAGGTTATCAATCAGCATGAAAAGGCGAACCAACGTAAGGGTCAATTCCTCATCAGGGATCATTCCGGGAACCGCCCGCGAAAAAAGCCGATAAAGTTAGCAAGGTACAAAAGCGACTACCCTTCAATCCCTACCGTTGCAGTGTATAATTCCACGCGGCAGAACAGACCGAATCCCCAGCGAAAAGTGGCGCGAGAGGGCCATCGAGAACGAAGCGCTCGCTGGGCAAATAACGGTCGGAGCCGCCCCTACTTTTAACAAGGCAACCGATTTATGACGGGTAATTTAATGAAAATCGGCTCAATTCCCCTCGTTTTGAATACTTTATATGCTATAATGGAAGTCCCTATGGCTATTCAGAAGAAAAACGCCTTTTCCCGCCGTCTACCGGATCTTGTGACCGAAGAGCTAGTCTCCGTTCTGTCGCAAAAGAAATCCTTCGAGTTCAAACAACTGTTTGAAGTCGTTCATGAAAATTTACGGCAGCGTAATGCGGCCAGCGGCGGTGAAGAAATGTTGCGTTTGAGAGCTTACGAGAAACTTCAGAACTTGGTAGCTCGCGGCGTCGTGAAAAAGAGCGGTAAGAGTTATAAAGGAGATGCAGCTGCGCTGGCAGCGATGGCTGCAACCGCCGCTCAGGCAGCGACAGCCATCTCAAAAACATAGCACCTGGAATGGCGCAAGATTACCTGCCGGTCCTGGTTCAAGTCATCTTTGCCATTGGATTTGCCGGGATCGCTTTGTTCACCAGCGTAATCCTCGGCAGGGTTGGCAAGCGAAACCCTGTCAAGGATACCGCCTACGAGTGCGGAATGCTGCCGCAAGGCGAGGCTCAGCCTCGCTTCAGCGTGAAGTTCTACCTGGTGGCGATGCTCTTTATCCTTTTCGATATTGAGATCGTCTTCATGTATCCCTGGGCGGTCGTTTATCGCGATTTTATCGCTAAATACAGCGCCCTCCCCATCCTGGGCAGTATGGTAGGCTTCGTCGTGATACTCCTAGTCGGGTTCGTTTACGCAGTGAAAAAAGGCGCTCTTGATTGGAGACGCTAGGCCCGAAGCAGAAGTAATCAGTAAGTCAGTAATCAGTAGTAGGTGCCAGGAGCCAGAATCCAGGAGTCAGGAGGCGCTGAGTCGGGAGTACGCTGGATAGCGATCCAGATTGATCCAAGACGGTCGTTGCCAAAAACTCTGGAATCGGAGGGTTCTTGACTTTCAGAAGCTGATTCCTGACTAGTCACTACTTTTGAAACCAGGTGCTTTCCTGTGCCCAGCGGGCAGCTGGGCAAAGCACCTCCTCGCTCCTGGATTCTGCCTCCTGACTCCTAACACTGATTACTGATTTGCTGGTTACTGTTTACTGACAATGACTGCCAGACGCGTCATCTACGAGGGCCGCGTTCAAGGCGTGGGCTTTCGCTTTTCTGTTAAAGAGATCGCACAGGGCTATGAGGTAGCCGGTTGGGTGCGGAACCTACCGGACGGTCGTGTCCAACTGGAGGTCCAAGGAGAGGAGTCAGAGATCGAGGCCTTCTTAAAGGCCATTGAAGACTCTCACTTACGAGCACACATCCGGCGCAAGGTGATTACTCCCATCGAGGCCGTCTCCGGCTTGAAAGGATTTCAAATCCGGGGCTAAAGGCGTTTACCGCCAAAAAACGCGCGCGGCTGTGCGCGGCAAGAGCACTACCGCCTGAACCTGGGCGAAGCATGAAATGGTCCGTAAGCGCAAAATCTTTATAGCAAAATCTTTATCGCTAAATCCTAGACGCTCTCCGTTTTCGGACCAATATTCGTGCGAAAGATGCGCTTCGCGATTTTCGGCGACATCCACGCAAACTTTGAGGCGTTCGAGGCCGTTCTCGCCGATGCCAAGCGAGAAAAGTGTGATCGCTTCATTTGCCTCGGTGACGTTGTGGGTTACAACGCGGATCCCCAACCCTGCTTGGCAATAGTGAAGGAGCTCGGCTGCCCGGTGGTGAAAGGGAACCACGACGAGTACGCCTCCAGCTTATGCTCGCTGGAAACATTCAACCCGCTGGCAGAATCAGCTATCCGCTGGACGCGGGAAACTCTGACTCCAGGCGAAAAAGAGTTTTTGAGCTCATTTCCTCTGACGGCTGACGTGGAATCATTCACGATCGTGCACGCCACGCTAGATAGCCCAGGAGATTGGGGCTATGTCCTGAATCAATTGGACGCCGCTGCTAGTTTCTCGCGACAAGACAGGCAGGTTTGCTTCTTCGGCCATACTCATTCTCCGCGCCTATTCGTTAAGGACGGATCTGTGGTCGGCTTCCCCCTCACTGAGGTTAAAATCGAGCCAACCAAACAATATTTTATCAACGTCGGAAGCGTTGGTCAGCCGCGCGATGGTGATTGGCGAGCTGCTTACGCGATTTACGATCTTGATTCTAAGAAGGTTACCCTTCGGCGTTTGAAATACGACATCGAGAAAGCGCAGGCAAAAATTCGAAACGCCGGCTTACCGCTAAAGCTAGCGGATCGGCTGTTTCTCGGGCGATGACGCCAAATACGATCCTGCTGGTCAAGCCGAGCTCGCTAGGGGATATCGTTCACACGCTACCTGCACTAAGATTCATTAAGCAATCGTTCCCCAGCAGCCAAATTTATTGGGTAGCAAACTCAGAGTGGTGTCCGCTTCTCGAGAGTAACCCGGATCTCGAAGGGGTTATTCGGTTTCCGCGACGAAGCTTTCGAGGTCTCAAGGGAGTAGTTCGATTTTGGCAGTGGTGCCAGGAACTGGGCAAACTTCGGCCCGATCTGGTATTAGATTTTCAAGGCTTGTTACGGAGCGCCCTGATCTCACGTAGCGCCCGTAGCCGGATCGTGATGGGCCTGGCTGACGCCCGGGAAGGAGCCAGGTTGTTTTATCAAAAGGTAGCTCCGGTAACTTCGACTCAGCATGCAGTGCTGCGTTACTTATCATTAGCGTCTCTCGCCGGGGCGGATATCTCCGGCAAGATCGAGTTCCCTTTGCCAGTAGGTCGTCCGGTTCCAAACTTTGAACTCCCGAACGAATTTGTCGTCCTCCACCCTTTTTCACGAGGAGCCGGCAAATCCTTGGATGAAGCCGAGGTTTATCGCCTGACCTCGGCGCTGGCGCCCCTGCCGGTGATTATCGTGGGAAAATCCGACTCCCCCGTATCGTTCGCTCGCAACGCAGCATCACTGGTAAATCAGACCGACCTGGAACAGTTGATTTGGTTGCTACGCAAGGCCGCTTTCGTCATCAGCGTCGACAGCGGCCCGATGCACTTGGCGGCGGCCGTAGCCCGCGAGATTCTCTCAATCCATTTTTGGAGCGACCCTCTTAAGGTCGGCCCGTTTCGAGAGGACGCCTGGATTTGGCAAAACCACCAAATATTGCGAAAACGCGAGCTAGCCGAACCCTCACCCCGAGAAAACCAGCCCGCGCGCCCTCAGCCTGAACAGATCGCGCTGTTCGTCCACGAACGCCTCAGGTCCAGTGATTAGTAACCAGTAAATCAGTAATCAGTGTTAGGAGTCAGGAGCCAGAATCCAGGAGCCACGAGGTGCTGGACCCAGCTACGCGCTGGGCGCAGGAAAGCACCTGGTTTCAAAGTAGTCACTAGTCAGGAATCAGCTTCTGAAAGTCAAGAACCCTCCGATTCCAGAGTTCTGGCAACGAGCCTCTTGGATCAATCTGGATTGCTATCCAGCGTACTCCCGACTCAGCGCCTCCTGACTCCTGGATTCTGGCTCCTGGCTCCTACTACTGATTACTGTCTTACTGATTACTGATTACTATTTTAATTAGCCGCGGCAGGGTCTATTTAACTCTATGCCTTCGTTCGACGTCGTGTCAGAAGTCGATAAGCAAGAGATCGACAACGCGCTCAACCAAGCCAAAAAAGAGTTGAGTACGCGATTTGATTTTAAGGATAGCACAGCAACGATCGAGCGCACGAGTCCGGATGTGCTTGAACTGACGGCGGAAGACGCTTCCAGGCTAAGATCTTTGATGGAAATCATGGTTGGGAAGCTGGCCAAACGCGGGGTCGATTTGCGTAACGTGGACCGGAAGGAAGCGGCCATCTCACCGTTGGGACACGCTCGGCAAGAAATTCATATTAAACAAGGGCTCGAAGGAGATAAGGCCAAAGAGATCACCAAAGCGATCAAGGCGGAAGGACTAAATGTGCAATGCCAGTTGCAGGACCGCCAAATCCGGGTGTCTGGAAAAAAGAAGGATGATCTGCAAACGGTAATCCAGCTCCTGCGGCGAAAAGACTTCGGGGTGGCGCTGAGTTTTAAGAATTTCCGGGATTAGACGGCGCGCCAGGATCACCGTGATTTTTCATTTTGATCCTTATTTCTGGGAAAGTTGCTCGGCCACTGCACCGCGCCGGCCTCGGCTGTTCCTGCGACGCTGGCGAAGACGATCAAAAAACTGGTTTCGTCGCCAGGTGATGAATTCTTTATTGTAGACCTTAGCCATCAAATCGCGGAGACCGGCTTCCAGCGTCTCCACGGTCATCCGGTCCGGCCGGAAATTGACGTCGAAGAGCGTACATCGATTCCATTGCTTCGGATAAAGTAGACGGCCTTCGCGCTCCAAACGTTGATAGAGCGGAGTTCCTGCGAACGGCGTCAAAACCGTTAGCTGTACCTCGAACAAGGCGGTTTCCTGAACGAACCGCCAAACGGCTTCGAATGTCTCCGGACCGGACCCATCCAAACCGAGGATAAAGCAACCATTGACGGTGATGCCATGGTCCTGGATCCGTTGGATCGCCGTCCGATAACGTTCCACCTGTTTCGCTTTCCAATTTGCTTTCTGCTCGAGGCCGTCCATGCCTTCGATAACCGGGCTTTCCAGGCCAATCAAAATCTGCGAGCAACCGCTTTCTCGCAGCAGCCTAAGCAGTTCCGGGTCGTCGGCTACTGAGATATCCGTTTCGGTGAACCAGTGAATTTTTTCAGCCGCTAACGCTCGTACCAAGTGTTTGCCGCGGGCGCGATTGGCGAAGGTATTGTCATCGGCTAACTCAATGAAGGGGTGGCGCCATAACTTCTTGATTTCGTGGATCTCTGCCACTACTCGCTCGATGGGTTTAGTTCGGAATTGTGGCGCTATCCGGATCGAGGCTGCGCAAAACTCGCATTTGAAAGGACAGCCGCGGTGGGTCTGTACGGCGATACGGTTGTAATGGGTCGGATTGAGTAGATCGAACCGAGGCATGGGTGAATTCGCCAAGTCAAACTGCTGTCCTTCGTTTTTATAAACGCGCTGTAGCCGGCCAGCCTCAAAATCTTCCAATAGCTTCGCCCAGACCGGTTCTGCTTCGCCGATGACAATGGCATCTGCGTGTTGCAGCGCTTCCTGGGGCTCAGCGGAAACGTGAAGACCGCCCATGACCACGCAACTGCCCTCGGCTCGGTAGCGATCGGCGAGGGCGTAAGCCTCTTCGATTTGTGCGGCGAGGCTGGAAATCGCCACCAGGTCAAAGGGACCCGGCGGTTTCTCCAGTTTATTGATATCGAAGACATCGTGATAAGAAAGCTCCCAGCGATCCGGTGTGAGTCCTGCGAGCGTGAGCAGGCCAAGGGTTGGTAAAGAGGCAATCACTTTGCCACGCTCGATGAATCCGGGCAGGGTCAGGCCCAAACTGATCAACTCCGGGTTCACAACGCGGACCCCGCTCATTGCAATAAGACCTAAGGTTTTCATGAGTGTGGCCAACGCCAAAGCAAAACGCTGACTGCCGCGCCCAAGCTGAGCACCGGCACCGGAAATAGATGACGAATCCAGGAACGCCACGCCGTGAGGAAACAACAGAGCGGCATAGTGACCTGACCGATAAAGAACCATCTGGCTGCCAACCGGACCGTGTCCTGATCGAATGCGAGTTGGCGAACCGTGATTCCTAACAGAATGCTTAAAATCCCAAGGCCAAAAAAAGAGATATGCCCAAGGCGGACCAGACGCCGGGGAAAGCTATTATAACCCCCGAGCCATTGTTCTTGATGAAAGAAAAGGCCAATCAAGGCGCCGGACACAATTCCGGCCGCCATACCGATCCAGCCCCAGTACAGGCTGTCATAAGGCAACAAATTCATCGTGCGGGATCTTAGGACCAAATCCTGCGCGCTCGTTAATTGAAGAAATTGAGATGGTTATCGGGGGAATCGATTGTGTCGTCTCACGATTCTCGTCCTCGTCGTCGTCGTCGTCCTCGTCCTCGAAAGGATGCCGCTACCCCCCGCGATACGGAGCCGCCTGCGCCCAGAACAAATACCGTCAGACCGTTCGAAACGCTGGGACGAAAGCGCCTACTCGAGGACGAGGACAGCCTGCCCGACGAAGCTTTTGCTCGAACGGCTGCCACTTCTATTCGTAAGCGAAGTCGGGACGACGAGGACGAGAACGATTACTACGCCGACACGCCCATACGCCCGTTCGCCCATTCGCCCACTCGGTGACTACCCTCCCTGCACAGGAGGCATCAACGAAACCGAATCGCCCGGCTGCAAAACGTAATCACGAGGAACGTACTCAATACCCGCGGCGATCAGAAGACACTTATCCCATTCCTTTAGACCTGGCAGCACTCCGTAAAGCTTCTCCAACAGCCCCGCGACGGTGGTGCCGGGGACAAGGTCAATCGATTCCGGGCCTTTCAGGTCACGGAGCTGAGAGAAATATTGCAAATGAACCGAGATCATGGCTGCCGCAGAACACCGATTACCGGTAAGTTTCGATACCGTTCCTGAAAATCCAAGCCGTACCCAACTACAAATTCATCGCGGATATCGAATCCGACGTAATCGGCTTCAATCGGGCGCGCCCGCGTCTTAATTTTTCGAAGCAGAACACAACTCTTAACACTCAAAGGGCGAACATCCTGGCGAACCGCATCCACAATCGCAGCCAGCGTATGCCCGCTGTCTAAGATGTCGTCCAGGAGGAGCACATGGCGGTCGCGCAGATTGGGTAAGGCAGCACGATCAAAATCGACCTGACCTGAGGACTCCGTTTTATCGTAATAGCTCCGTACTCGGAGACAGTCGATCTGGAGGGGCAACGGGATTCTGCGAAGGAGATCCGCCATAAAGATCAGGCTCCCGTTGAGAATCGCCAGGACGGTCAGATCTTTCCCTTCGTAATCAGCAGTGATCTCTGCAGCCAGCGTATCCAGCCGGCTCGCAATCTCCTCTTCACGCAACAGGATTCGATCAAGATCAGAGTGCATGGAGAAAGCGTAGCCTTAGCTTGGATTAGCCACAAATGGTAGGGCGAAAAACTCGGCGCGCCCCTGATTTTGATCCTTACTGGATGGAATCCCGCCGGGTTTGAGCCATGCCGTGCGTGCGGCAACGTCAGCGAGAGATGGGTATTGAGCGTTTTCGCGGAGTCAAGCCCGGGAGGTGGCAGATCCACGGAACGGCTCAAAACCGGCGCGGGACACTTTGACCTGTATGGCACGTCAGCGGCGCGCCGAGTTCTTCGCCCCACCGAGCCCACCGACGTCAGCACCTATGCTGCCACCGAGGGCAAATTCGTGGCCAACCGGCGGGCATAACGCCGGATCATTTTGATCAGGTGCGGCTTTGTGGTTTTGTCCGTAAACCGAATCATGTTTGTGGCGGCTAACCGCCGTAGCTCGCCAAAAGTCCGCTTCGCGATGGTGGTTGCGTATTCTTCTTCCGACAACCGGCCGAGCGCGAAGAACTCTTGCTGAAGTTGACCTTTCTCCTTACCCGCCGGCGCGACGTACGCAGCCTCCGCAAACGCATGCTTTAGAAACTTGGAAGCAGCGTCAGCCCGATCCAGCTCATGAACCGTTTCTACGAATTCTCTTTTGGCGGCCACCATCTCTTCCGCCTTTAAGCGTTTGCTGCAGGCCTCACGTAACGCCTTTCGCAGGAGGTCTAACGAGAGATGCTTTTTCGCGGCTGGCGACCTCAATAAGGTCTCTAACAGCAATTCGCCAGACTTCCGGCTGGCCAGGAACCCATCCAAGTTGGCGTCGAACTGCTCAACATCCGTGGCCAACTTTACCGCCGACTTGCCAATAAGATCACCTTCAAGCTTGTTCCCGTGTTTTTGGAGCCTTTCGGCAACGTGAAGAAGCTTACCCGCTAGCTCCTGATAGTTCATTTTCGGTTCTGAAAGTGGGTTAGAAAATTCTGGGTCAGATCGCTATAGTCCTGCGCCCCAATACATCCAGGCGCATACAGTATCACCGGAAGATGTTCACTGGTAGACTCCGCTACCCGGACACAATGGCGGATAAACGGTTGCAACAGCCCAGCGCCCGACTCGAGTATGTGCCGATCTCGCAATTGCGACAGCATGATCTCCAGTTCATTGATCGCCTGTCGAAAGACATTCCCCGTATGCCGATAGTGACTAACCACTACGGCGCCCACGTTCGGATGCCGCCGTTCGCCGGCAGAATCAGTGTATTTTCCTCGCAATTCTTCAATGTACTCGGCCAAAACTTGAAAGCCGGACAGGGAGAGATAATCGGGTACGTAAGGAACTACACAGCTATCCGAGAGAAAAATCGCGTTCTTGGTTGTGGTGTAAAGATTGGGAGGACAATCGAAAAAGACGTAATCGTAGCGATCAATATGGTCTCGCAGGGCGCGGTCCAGGATCCGGTACACCGCCGGCGCTCGCAGCTCGTGAATCCGATCCTCAACCCGCAAAAGCTCAACCGAAGCCGGCAACAAGTGCAGCTGAGGCAGCTCAACAAATCCGGTCCAGGTAGTCACCCCTTTTATGACCGACTCTTCGAAATTGAATCGATCCTTGCCCTGAATGGCATCGTCAAAAATCTCGAACGTGGATCGTCGCCCCTTGGCCACATGTTCGCGCCAGCGATCGGGCCGCAGTAACCAAAGACTAGAATTCGACTGGGGATCGAGATCGACGATGAGAACTTTCTTCTCGTGCAGCTTAGCCATCGTCGACGCGATATTGACGGCACAGGCGGTTTTGCCGACCCCTCCTTTAAAATTGATAAATGCCAGGACCTTTGCGCTCATGGGCGTCGACCAATGAATATAACGCTCTTAAAACGTGCTTTGAATCAAGTCCTTTCTTAACAAAGAAGCTCTTTCTGCCTTAGTTTGGCCTGTTTTTGTGCCCATTGGCACCTTTGAAATTGGTTACAGACAGCCTTTCTTCATGTAACCGTAGGGATGAGCACCCGCTCATCCGCGCCTATCGGCGGTTCGATTGGCCTCCGATTCCCGGATGAGCTTGAGCTCGTCCCTACCGCTATGGACCTCCCTTATACGCATCTCACTGAAGCCGATTACGACACGAAACTCCGCGAAATCGGGAACTATCTCTGGGAGTTGGAGCAGGAGCTTCTGACCGCTGATGCCGCTCAGGATGAGGCTAAGGCCCTTCAAGTCCACGAAAAGATCTCGCGTTTGACGGCTAAGGCGGACCAATTTTTCGAGGCTCCGGGCGAGCACCGGCTCCTAGCGGCCTATGTTTCTGGACTAGGGCTGCGAATCATCGGCCAATGGGCCGATGCTAGCGATCGCTTTCTCCGGGTATTAAAGCTCTCTCCCGCCAATGGCGAGGCTTGGCTCGAGCTCTCCTGGTGCCTAGCCGAGACCGAGCATTGGGAAGAATGCGAAATGGCGGCCCGCAGAGGAACCGAGTTCTTTCCCGAGACCGGAGCAGTCTGGGGAAACCTAGCTCTAGCCCTGGAAAAGCTAGGCAGGTTTTCCGAAGCCCTCTCCGCTGTCCGGACCGCTCTCCGCCTGGATCCTCAAGATCCACGCTGCCAAGACCTTCTGACCAGGCTCGAGGCCACCAACACGGTCGCATGAGGTAACCGTTGAGCGGCGACGCCGGCCCCACTCCGTCCACTAAGTCCACTTCGGTCCACTCCGTCCACTGCCGCGCCCTCGCGTATACCGCTCCGAGGAAAGCTCCACTATCTGCTGCACACCGCCTCAATCGCTTTTCCGATCGCCGCGACCCCAAAACGGACTTCGTCCGCAGACACACAAAGCGGTGGCATAAAGACCACGACGTCCTGGATAGGACGCGTCAAGAGTCCATATTCCCTCGCCGCTAGGCAAACCTTTACCCCAACCCGTTCCCGCCAATCGAACGGAGTTCCGTCTGCAGCACTCACTTCGATTCCCGCAATCATACCGACTTGGCGCACCTCCCTAACCCACGGCAACCGCCCCAATCGCTCCAACTCGTCCTTCAAAACCGGAATCAGTCCGGTAACGTGATCGAGCACCGCCTCTTCCCGAAATATCTGAAGACAGGCCAGGGCCGCTGCGCAACCTAACGGATTGCCGGAATAACTATGGCCATAGAAAAAAGCTCTGAGCTCGGAAAAATCGCCAAGGAATCCCTCGTATATGGCCTTCGTAGTAAGAGTTGCCGCCAAAGGGAGATAGCCGCCGGTTAAGCCTTTCGCCAGAACCAGGAAATCAGGGTTTACACCCTCGTTTTGACACGCAAACATTCGTCCGGTTCTACCGAACCCGGTCATCACTTCGTCGAAAATCAGAAACACACCGTTCCGGTCGCACCATTGTCGTAGTTCTCGCAGCATGCCCATCGGCCACGCCCGCATTCCGGCCGCACCTTGAATCAAAGGTTCGATGACAACGGCTGCAAGATTTTCGCCGTCGACTCGATCAAGCTCGGCCAAGTCGCTGATCCGAATAACCGGAAATTGATAGGCGCCAAACTGGTCGTGAAAACTTGGGATCCCGCCAAGACTGGACGCTCCCAGCGTGTCGCCGTGGTAAGCATTGGCAAAAGCGGCAAATCCCGTTTTCTTCTGCTGACCGATCTGCCTGAAATATTGGATGGTCATCTTGACGGCCACTTCGATCCCGGTCGAGCCATCATCGGAATAAAACACACGAGTAAGCCCGCTATCAGGAAGCAGTTCAACCAGCTCCTTAGCCAACCGTGCCGCTGGAAAATGCGTCAGCCCGAGGAACGAGCTATGCGCGATTTTGGATAATTGATCGATGATGGCCCCGTTAATTCGGGGATGATTGTGACCATGGATGTTGGTCCAGATTGACGAATTTCCGTCGAGATACCGTTTGCCGTCCGCATCTCGCAACCACGCTCCCTCACCAGAAACGATAAACAGTGGATGATGATCAGGCAGGGTCCATTCCCGCATTTGCGTAAACGGATGCCAGGCATGCTTCTTTTCCCATTCCTCGGCGTGCTCAAAATCAGACGGGGTATTCACCACAAAGACACAAAGGACACGGAGGTTGAAAGGCAACGGTTCATTCGAGGACCCGTATGGCTACGACAAAGAGCCTGAGAAACAACACGTTTTCCCTCGGATTCCCAGCTTCGTGCTCTCTGTGTCTTTGTGGTGAAATTTGCTTTCAGTTCCGGTTCCGAATGCGGGTAATTTCGCGTTCAGCCCAGAGAACATCTTCGTGGGAAGCGCGACGTCGCTGATACTTTCTCCAGAGTACCGTGTGAAACTGCTCCAGGTCAGGCAAAGGGGGCTCATCATAATAGGTCCAATTTTCTTCCTGCGAGCCCTTGGCTTGAAACCGCCAGGTTCCTCCAGATTTGACTACCCGGACCTCCCGCTTGGTGCCGTCATCGTTCCTTTCTATCCAGGCATGGCGATTATGCATTCGCCATAACTTTAGTTTGCGCGAGTTGGCAGTCCACGTTATTTGCTCGTTCCCTTGTCTACCGGATGGAAGATTTTGGTTTTTCTGCTTGGGACCTTAATCCTGGGCGCGGCCCTGGCGCCGGTGCTTTTCTGGTGCAGCCAGCCGTTGTTTGAGATCCCCGGCCTCGGTTTTCTTAAGGACACCGAATTTTCCCGCTTCTTTGAACGGGCCGTTCTATTCGCAGCCGTGATACTGGCGTTTCCGATCATGCGATGGATCGGGGTAAGACAGTTCCACGATCTTAAGATCAGCTGGGCGTGGAGACGGAGCTGGCAGTTACCAGCGGGATTTCTTCTCGCCGGCATCGTGATCGCCTTTTGGGGCTGGATCGCCATTAAGGTGGGGCTAGCCGAATTCAAAGTCCGGCCGCCTTGGAATCTCATCCCCAATCTGTTGCTGACTTCGCTCAGCGTATCTGTGATCGAGGAGTTATTATTCCGTGGCGTGATCTTCGGCTTGCTGCGCCAAACAGCGTCAACCTGGCTGGCTACTACGTTCGTCTCGGCGGTCTTTGCCATCATCCATCCGTTGAGACCGAGCGATGTCAGATTGGAATCGGTCGCGTGGCACTCTGGGTTCGATCTCCTTTTTCAAGCGATTCAACACCTGGCTGAACCGCTCGAATTGGTTGGCGGGTTCTTTACGATTTTCGTCTTAGGGCTGGTCCTGGCGCATGCCACGGTTAAGACCGGCGCTCTCTGGCTACCGATCGGGCTGCATGCCGGAGCGGTATTCACTAAGATGAACTTCAACAAGCTCACCCGACACTTAGCGGATATCCAACCGTGGTTTGGTCCTGACCTGATCACCGGCTACGGTGCGATTGCGATCCTCCTTTTGCTCTGGTTGCTGGTTTGGCTACTGTTCCCTGGTGCCAGCAGGTCTCAACACTCTTTATCAAACAGTGGTTAACCTCTGCTACCCACCGTTTTGCGTTTCCTGCCGCACGAGTTTGGATCAGGGTTTGCTGTGCCGGGATTGTTTCGAAGCGGCTGTCCGGATTACGGCACCTTTTTGCCAAGTCTGTTCACGACCCTATACCGGTGAGATGGGAGCCCCGTTCTCTTGTCCGGATTGCGAGGATCACCCACCGGCATTTGATTGCGTTGCGACTCGTTACCAGGCGAACAGTATCGTTCGCGATTTGATCCACCGATTTAAATATTCCGGCGAGTTTCATTTGCGACAACTCTTGGCGAATTGGCTGGAAGAGGCGCTCAGTGATCCCAGGATCAGCCAGGAGCCGTTTGATGCCTTGGTCCCAGTTCCCTTGCATGCAACCAGAATCCGGGAACGCGGCTACGACCAGATCGCTGCTCTTGTCGAGGTGGTGGCAAAACGGAGCCATCGCCCGGTTTGGTCCTGTCTTCGCCGTTCACGCTACACCGAATCCCAAACTCGTTTCTCGCGGAAAGAACGGCTCCAAAACTTGCGCAATGCGTTCGAGTTGCGGAAAGGTAGCAGCGTGCTTAGCAAACGCCTTCTCTTGGTAGACGATGTGTTGACCACCGGTTCAACTTTGGACGAATGTGCCCGAATCTTGAAAGCGCACGGCGCTAAATCAGTCCGTGCCATCACCGTCGCACGCAGATAGATGTATGCCGATCTTTCAGAAACGGACTCTCAAGCAAGGAACCCATCGAAAGCGTGAAATGCCGGAAGGTCTTTGGCAAAAGTGCCCCGAATGCGGTGAAGTAATCCACAATCTGGAATTGTCGCAGAATCTTAAAGTCTGCCCGAAATGCGACCATCATTTTACTTATTCAGCCCGGGAAAGGATCGAGAACCTGATCGACGAAGGTACCTTCGAAGAATTCGATTCAAACCTTCTTTCCGTGGATGTTCTTAAGTTTACCGGCGTCGCCAGCTATTCCGAACGGCTACAAAGCTATCGTGAAAAGACTGGTTTGAGAGATGCCGTCGTTACCGGTTTTGGCCGTCTGGGTGGGCACGACGTCGGATTGGCGGTCATGGATTTCAACTTTTTGGCGGCGACAATGGGTTCGGTCGTCGGCGAAAAAATCACGCGCCTAATAGAAAAAGGTACCAAAGCGGGCAGGCCAATCATCGTGGTCACCGCTTCCGGTGGAGCTCGAGTTTATGAAGGGATGCTTAGCTTGATGCAGATGGCTAAGACCAGCGCGGCGCTGGCCCGTCACGCCCAGCTCCACCTCGCCTACTTCGTGGTTCTCACCAATCCTACGACAGCAGGAGTGATGGCAAGTTTCGCTTCGCTTGGAGATATCATTTTAGCGGAGCCGAAATGCATGATCGGATTCGCCGGACCCCGCGTGATTCGTGAAACGACCCATCAAGATCTGCCACCCGGGTTCCAGACCGCTGAATTTCTGCAACGCCACGGATTCATCGATCTGATTGTTCGCCGCCCGGATCTGCGCCCGACGCTGTCGCGACTGGTAGGTCATCTTTCTCCTCGCTAAGGCGGATCATCGTGCAAGAGTCGTATACAGAAGCCCTTCGTTGGCTCTACGCCACCCAAGCCGCCGGGATCAAGCTCGGCCTGGAGAATGTTCGCCGGCTGCTGGAGACGTTAGGAAACCCGCATCAGCAGCTCGCTTGCATCCATGTTGCAGGCACGAACGGCAAAGGTTCTGTCTCTGCGATGCTGGATTCGGTGGCGCGAGCCGCCGGGTTACGAACCGGGCTTTACACGTCTCCACATCTCGTTCGCTTCAATGAACGCATCCAGGTCTCCGGACGACCCATCACCGATGAAGAGGTATTGGCCGGTCTGGGTATCATCCGGGAGGCGATCGCCAGGTCCGAATGTACTCCTACTTTCTTTGAGATCAGTACCGCATTGGGTTTTCTACATTTCCTTAGCCGGCGGGTTGATCTAGCGATCGTTGAAACTGGGCTAGGAGGAAGATTGGACGCGACCAATCTAATTACGCCGCTCGTATCGGTTCTCACTTCGATTGACTTGGACCACCAAAAGATTTTGGGCGATTCAAGAGTCAAGATCGCTCGCGAAAAGGCCGGAATCATTAAGCCAGCGGTTCCTGTCGTGTCTATCGCCCAGACCCCAGACGTTCGGGAAGTCATTGACGAAGTGGCGGCATCCATGGAAGCCCCGGTCACTTACACCATTGAACCCATAAGCGATCTCCAAATCGGGCTGACCGGTTCGCACCAGCGGCTCAACGCTGCTGTCGTGAGAGACACGTTCACCGCTGCCAAACTCAGCATTTCGCCCGAGGCATTAAAAACCGGCCTTAGCTCCGTGTTTTGGCCCGGCCGTTTTCAAGCCCTCGGAGACCGGCTCACCATCGATGGAGCCCATAATCTGGCTGCCAGCGAACAACTGGTGCAGACTTGGAGCGAATGCTATCCCGGCGCCTCGCCCACGATTGTGTTCGGCGGTTTGCGCGACAAGGATCTCGACAAAATGCTCGATGCGCTGGCGCCAATCGCTACCCGATTTTTTCTCGTCCCCGTGAAAAACCCACGAGGCGAGGACCCGGCCAATATTCGGCTCCCGCATGGCATCCCTGGTACTCTCTTTCCCGGAGTGCAAGACGCAGTGGAGGCGGCGTGGAAACTGCCTCAGCCGGTTCTAGTGACCGGATCGCTATTCCTGGTCGGAGAAGTGTTAGCCTGGTTACAGCCGGGACTCGGCCAATACGAAGCCAGCGCACAATAGGTTATTGATAACCTAACAAATTTTAGTTATTGAATGGGCGTGTCTTTCACGTCTCTCATTTCGCGGCCCGAAGACCAAACCTACACCGTCCATCCCGGCAGCCAGACTGCCACCTCCTGCACTTTCGAGCTGCTTTCTCCCCGGCGAAGCAAGACGATCCCTTATGGGTACCTCCAGATGATCGATACCATGGACGACCATACAATTTTTCTCCGCTATGCCTTCGCCGACGTCGAACTCGTCCCGAATCGGACCTTTACCGCCAAACGCCAATTCCTGGACGATCTGGCGAATTTCCGAGTCTCAACGATCCGCGAAACCAGTCAGATGAAGATTCGGATCCGGATGGAACCGGGAACGGATAAACCGGAACTGTTTTGAGAAGACTCTGCCGCCTCTCAGTCGATCCACTAAGTCCACTCCGTCCACTTGGCTCGAGGACAGCTCGCCGCGCCGTAGGACTTCGGCGAGCTCAGTCGAGTCGCTTGGCGGAGGCGGGAGGACGAGACCCTCTTACCCTACCGGAGGATACTCCTTCGTCCCCCAACGATTCATCAGAGCATTATTAACTCCCCACCGGACGATCGGGTGGCGAGCAGCAATCAAAAAATGGCTCCAAGGCGAATTTTCTCCGAGCGCCGATTCGAACTCGCGGCCATGATCGACGATGGCCGCCATAATGTGATCGGCGAAGATGTTCGCGTTGCCGCTCAGCGCAGGGAGTGACTCAGCAGTCGACTCGGCAATCAAAAGGCAATAGCTGATCAGCTTGGCCACCGTCCTTACGCTGAGAAAACCCGGCTCTGATATCCGGTCCGAGTCGACCACCAGGGGGAAGTTCTCCGGGGTGATTTCCCGGTAGTTCCATTTGTCACACAGATCGGTCCGTGACATTGGGAACCGGGCATGGGAAACGAGGTCTAACAAGGTCCAGGCGATTTTAGGATAAGGAGGTTCGGCGAAGTTATATCCGCAGTTCAAGGGAATCGCCTGAATGGTCGAGGCCTCTTCGGGAAGCAGTCCCAACCAAGATCGCTGAGAAGGCCATGGCTGGTTTTCTCCCATCTCACGCAAGCCTCGACCCTACCAGAGTTTTCAGACACAACATCGCAGCGACTGCGACCCGGCACCTGCTACTTTGAAACCGGGGCGCCATTCGAGCGCGCCTTTTTCTTCTTCTCCTTGATTTCAAAAGCTAGCGATAGCACTCGCCGATACTTGGCCTGACCGACAGCTACCAACCGGATACTAAGATCTGTCTTTTCATTGATCTCCTGTAAGGCCCGATCAATTGCGCGCTGCTTGAGATTAGGCCAATGCACCAGGCATTTCTCGCTGACGATGTTTCCTTGCGGATCGCGAACCTCATCCACCCCAAGCACCTTGCGCAGCTTCGGGATCGAAATTCGCTTCAAATTGACGTGCCGCCATTTCCAAGCCCATTCATAAAGGCGGATCGAGTACTGGCTCGCCAGCTTGACGCCCGCTCTCTCTGAATCCTCTTTTTGATGGTTTTTGAGCCGCTCCAAATGCCGGTGCAACCCGGGATCAATGTGAAGGATCATCTTCTTGTCGACCACCGTCACCGAGCTCAGCCACCGGGCAAAAAGGACGGAATTCTGTTTGTCCCCATTATGTAAGACCAGTCGATGGTAGGTCAGGAGTTTCAAGACCGCCGGTTGTAGGTCAAAATCTTCAAAATCATACCCTGTCACACCGGGTTTAAGGCGGTCCACAATCGACATGACGACTGTCCGCTCATCTTTGGTCAATTTATAGAACGCTTCGATGAGGTCGTCGCCAAAACCAAGCTGATCATCTAGATCCGCAAGTGGTAACGTTCCGAAAATTCTGTTATTTTTACGCACTTTACTTTGTGGGAATTACGGTGTTAAACCTAAATTTATAACGAAATCTTTTTAAGAAAGAAGCATTATTAAGAAAGAAGCATAAAATGGTTTCAACAAAGGAAACCCGGCCAGCGGCACCAGAAACGCAGAAGTGGTCCTTTTCGGCAGACGGAAAACCGTTGAGTCTCGACGAGTTTTTAGAGTCGTTCAAAAAACAAGGCCTCTTTTATGAAGGGAAGGAGCAGTGGCTCAAGGGAGTGGTCAAAGTATCTTGGGAGAACTTTTTCTTGGTCTGTACGGAAGAATTGGATGACATTTCACAACGGGCCGCAAAAATGTTGGTCCAGTACTGCCTGGAAATCTCTGAAGAGGTGGCCAGCCGTATCCGAGGTCCGGTTGATCCAACCAAGATCGCTGAGGCGATGAAACGAGAGTTCGACGAGCAGTACGACAATCCTATTTATCAATTCCAATGGGCAATGCGGCACGACGCCGTTCGTGAAGCAGTCACCAACGCCGTAGCCAATCGCTGGGGAAAGTGATCGGAAATGGTTGTGTAGCATTGGTGGGGCGAGGCTCCTGAACAGCCGAGATGACCTTCTAGAAATCTATCGTGCATCCCACCACTGCACACGATCGAAGCTGAAACAAGTGCTGAGCCGTTGGCCCAGCGCGAGCCAAGTCTGCGAGCCCTTGTTCCTCGCTCCGGAAAAACCTCCAAACCGAGCTGCACACGTTGGTCCCAACGGCTCCGACTACGCTGCGGCAAACATATCAGCCGAAATCCTTTCGCAGGCTACGTCGGACGAGTCGGCAGTCAGTCGGTGTTGTGCCATTCTATCTTCGCAAACGTCGTAAGCGCTGTTAATTGTTTCCAGGTCGTTCGGAAGCCTCGCCCTACCAGGGGCGCACGATTTCTTCCATACCGGTTTGACTATTGCTCCAACAAATCATAACATTATATCTTAATGTTAGATCTATTGGCTCAAAGCGGATCCGAGCTAACCCAACCGGCGACCATCTACGCGGCACCGGACGATCCTCTTTGCTACCGCTCCAGGAACGGGAAGATAATTCGTCTACCCAATTACAACGCCGGGCTGGAGCCGATAGATCTCCTTATGCAGGGCGACTATCAACTTCGAGCTCGATCAATTTCGCCTACTCGGTCCCAGCCGCAGACCAGGTCTCTAGCCCGATTTCAACTCGATGTCTGTCTCCGGGGAAAGATTGTTTACAGCCAACGCCATGGCACCGATACCGCTTCCCTGACCAAAGCCGTGGAAATCGCCAAAAGTTGGATTCGGCGACGACGATCGATGGATCGTCTATGGTTTCTTATTTCGCCCAGCTTGTTACTCCTCTGGGCTCTCTTAGCCGCTACTATCTGGTTTTTGTTTCCCCTTGTTTCCTGGGTCAGCTTCGCGCCGTTTTTGGTCTGTCTAATGGTCTCGCTAGCCAACGCACCAGGCAGACATGACCGGCAGGTGACCGCTCGGTTAGCTGGCTTAACGTGGAATCGAAACGACTTTTGCCGAGGCTGGTTAATCACCGGCGACACCGGCGCCGGGAAGACATTCGCCATCAACGCCCTGCTCCATTCAGTATTTCAAAACGAGCCGGACTGGGGCGGACTTTGTTGCGACGAGAAAGGAATCTATCATGAAACCTTGGTGCAAATGACCAGGAAGTACGGCCGGCTCAGCGATCTGCGATTGCTCCAGACCAAACCGGACGGTGCTGGAGACGATTGGGAGCCGCCGGCGACATTCAATCTGCTTTCCGATGATTCCATCCCCGGTTCGACCTATGCGACGGTCATCGTTGACACTGCCTCCGCTTTAGCCGGTGGCGGTGAAGACAAAGGCTTTTTCAAAACCCAGGCGCATGCGCATATCGGCCGTGGGATTCAACTGTTCCGATTACTCGGTCTACGGCCAACCATGCACCATCTACTGGAGGCGCTACAATATCAGCCGATTCTGCGGGCAATGTTATCCCGGCTGGACACTCTGGCTCAGGCCGGGAACCGTGAAGCTCGGGAGTGCAGTGACCATTTCTTGAACGGGTATCTGCGCCAACCTCCGGAGCAATTGGGCGGGGTTATCTCTACTATTTACAACTATCTAAATTACTTTACTAATCCCGACCTGGTGCAGGTCTTTGGCGCGGAGGAAAACAGTTTCGAATTTTCCGATTTGGACGATGGCGCCATCATCTGCATTGCCATGCCCCAGAAGTATCAGACCGAACGTCGCTATATTACCACTATCCTAAAGCTTTTGTTCTACACGCACGCCTTGCGGCGGTTCGATCCCCGGCCATCAACCAAGCGACCGCTCGCTTGCGACAATCTGCTGATTTGCTGGCAGGATGAAGCTCAGCGGTTTGTCAGTGAATCAGATGGGAACGTGGATGTTATCCGGCAGGCGAACACCACCACCGTTTTGGCCGCGCAATCCAAGCTTTCCTTTATTCCCCCGCTGGGAACGAAGGAGAAAGCCGATGTAACGTTACTAAATTTGCGAAACCGAATCATTTTCAAAGCCGCGGACCGCTCCTGCGCCGAGGGTTCCGCTGACTTCATCGGGAAGAAAATGATCTGGAAAAAATCGTATACACGCGGAATGGGGAATCGTTCCACGACTCGATCACGCGAGGAAGAATACCGCGTAAGACCGTTCGAACTGATGGCGCTGCCGAAGTTCTCCGCGATTGTTAAGCATTGCGAAAAATCGTTCCGACGAGCCCGAATTCATCCGATCGATCCGGAAGGAAAAATCCCGCGCTGGTACCCGTTATGGAAACGGTTGCCGCCGTTTAAGTAACCCGGCTGGTTTGAGCGTTTGGCACAACGTAAATCGTACCACCACCGAGTCGGAGGGGAGCCGCATTAGAGAAGTACCAATGACAGATTAAAAAACGGTCTATCGCAAACCAAACCAAATATTAGGCACGCAGGCGGCTCCCACAGGCGTGGCACGTTCTAGCGGTTTCTCTCGCCCCACAGTCAAGCACACGCCTTGGGTCCCAAAAGCCTTCGCGCCTCTCTATCGGGGCGCGATCAGATGAACGCCACTCCCGCGAATGCCGCTTCCGACACCGAATCAGAGCATCTGCAGATTCGACCCAAGACCGCTTGGCACTCGAAGTGCCGTTGGACGGCTTCGAGCTTCTCTCCTCCGGTGAGAGCTTTGTCCTCCGGAGGAGTGAAAATGCTCGCTTTGCAACTTGTCGGTGCCAAGTCACGAGCTCTTACGCAACCTGCGGGTAATCCATCTGTTCCAAATCGTTGATCAGAGCCGGCCCGGACGGATTCCACGGAAGCTTTTTCCTTGTTATGGCGCTTGATGCCAGAAGGTCTGCTCCTGCGAACCCACCCCACCAGCCAAAATAGTCTGGAGCTTCTTCCGGAGATATTGAAATTACCGGCACCTTCAAACCTCGGCCGATGGTCTCGGCTATATCTCGCATCCGCACGCCTTCTTCGGCAACAGCATGATACTTTGCCCCCGCCTCATGCTTCTCCAGCGCGAGCCTGTAGAGATAGGCAACATCGCTAATATGCGCCGCTGCCCAGCGGTTCGTTCCATTACCAACATAGGCGGCCGCACCTTTCTCACGCGCTGTCGCGATGGCAAAGGTGATGAGTCCTTGCTTGCGGGTATCGTGAACCTGTGGCAGGCGCATCACCGAAGCGCAAACGCCCTTCGACAGTTGGGCAAGAGCTGTTTGTTCCGAAACTCGAGGAAATGGAAAGTTGGGTGGCACGACGCTCTCTTCCGTCGCGAGCTGGCCAGGCCCAGCCAATCCAGCCAATCCAGTCGCGACGATCAGGGGCCGATCGGAACCGGCGAGCACAGACCCCATAGCCTCGATAGCTTCTTTGTCGGTTTCGCAAGCTTTGAGGAAGTTAGAAAAATCGTTGGACATTCCCAAATGAATGACCGCATCCGAAGCGGCGGTGCCGCTTTTCAGGCTTTCAATATCTTCCAGAGACCCTCCCTGCACCTTGGCGCCGGCGGCGGTCAGCCGTTCGGCAGCCGCATCTGAGCGCGCCAGACCGAGAACCTGATGACCCGCGTCGATTAGTTCCTTAACAACGGCC
>Ga0209240_1000230_pt1 | contig 22945 bp, 30 predicted proteins | sample GraSoi_2013_80cm_FD_185828 | JGI IMG/M metagenome (GOLD analysis project Ga0209240, IMG submission 185828) | Grasslands soil microbial communities from the Angelo Coastal Reserve, California, USA - Sample 9_17_2013_80cm (SPAdes) (version 2) | ecosystem: Environmental > Terrestrial > Soil >...
CAAACTCAACGACCGATGGAACGTCAAGGTGCAGAAATAAATCGCTGCAACTGCAGGTGCACCAGCTACTGCAACTGCAATATCCTAAGGGATATATTGCAGTAGCAGCAAGGTGCATTAAATGTAAAAACTGTAAGAATTCATTTTAGCATTATTGCAGTAAACTGTTAGCTAATAGCGTGCCAACTTCGTACTTAGTGCCAACGTTCCACGTAGAACATGCCCCTTAAACATCTCGCCCTTTGCCTGCTCGCCGGCGCCTTCTGCTGGACTCTGGTCACCTTCATCCTGTTGCACTTTTTTGGCGTCCTATGAAAGAATTGCGTTGCTACTCAGTGCCATGAGCCATATTGTCGCAAGCCAAATCAAATGGCGCGTCAAAGAGAGAGCGTATCTGCCCACAAGGCGTGAACGGGCTCCCGAGGCCTAAAAACCTCCGCGCCACCTTTTGTTGCCATGGCCCGACCCCGTAAACAGGTTGATGCTGCCAAAGTCGAGCAACTGGCAAGCGTCGGATGTACTCCGGAGGAGATCGGTCTTCTCTTTGATGCTAGCCCGCGCACGATTACGCGACGTTTCGGCATTCCCTTTCAAAAGGGACAGTCGAAACTAAGGCACACGCTCAAACGCACTCTGTTCAAGCAAGCAATTAGTGGCAATACCGCGGCGCTTATTTTCGCCACTAAAGTCTATTGTGGCCTTAGAGAGACTCCGGATACGACCATCAACGTCTCAGCTACTGCGGTCGGTGGGCAAGTGATTTTCTCCGAAGAAACTAAAAAGCAGCTCGAAGAGTTCCATGTGAAACTTCAGCAACGAGTCTTTCAACGTACTTACCCAAAAGAACCGGTTCCCAGTGGAAACGGCGACCAAACCGCTCTCAATTGATCCGCTCTACCAATATCCAAAAGGCGTTATACCCCCCTGGATGTTCGCTAACGTTGTTCTGGGCGTTACGAGCATTTACGATTGGCAAGGCGAAGCCATGGAAGCCGTCGGCCAAGGGCTCCCGACCGCGCTCCTAGCCGCTAACGCCAGCGGCAAAACTAAACGCGTCATTGCGCCGCTCCTACTCTGGTTGCTATTCAGCTTTCCGAAGGCAGTCGGCAAAATGACCAGCGGCTCCTGGCAACAGATCCAGGAACAGCTTCTCCCGGCTCTTAACGAGTTTAAACCACGGCTAGCTAGCCTCGGCTGGAACTGGCTTGATGGCTGGATCGAATCATCGCAAGGCGGGTTTATCAGCGTATTCTCGACCGATCAGCCGGGCCGCGCGGAAGGCTTTCACGGCACGCCGGAAGCGCCGCTTATGTACATCATCGACGAGGCTAAGAGTGTCGATGACGGTATCTTTGCCGCAGCTGATCGCTGTACCGCGCAGTATCGCTTGATTGCTTCTTCGCCAGCCGGACCTGCCGGCAGGCTTTACGATTGTTTTAATCGGTTAGCCAGATTCTATTACGGTATCCGGATCAGCAGTTTCGAATGCCCGCATATCCCCGATGAAACTAGGGCTCGCGACCTGGAAATGTGGGGTGAGAGCGATCCGTGGTATCGCAGCCGGCACTTAGCGGAGTTTAGCGATGATGAAACATTCCCGAAGATTGTTAAGCCTCAATGGATTAGGGCCTGCTGGGCGGAACCTCCGACGTACAAAGCGGGGCAACTGCGAGCGTTTTGCGATTTTGCCGCTGGCGGCGCTGAAAATGTCATCGCAGTGGCTGATGGTAACAAGGTCTATATCGGCGCGGCTTGGCGTGAGACCGATACGGTTCAGGCGGCGCGTGCATTCCGGCGCGAGTTTGAACGTCTGGGCTTGAACCAGGGCCAGGTCTACGGCGACGACGGCGGCCTGGGCACCGTGATGATCGACCAGATCGCCGAGCTTGGGTTCCAGGTTATCCGGGTAAGAAACGAAAACCCGGCTAGCGATGAAGAGCACTTCGCTAATCTCGGGTCCGAGATGTGGTATCAGGCGGCGCGCCTAATCGAAAAGCGCGAAGTCATCCTGCCCGAGGATAAGTTATTCTTTGATCAAGCCATTGGGCGGCGACGCGATTATGATAGCAAAGGGCGCTTAATCGCTGAGCCCAAGAAGAAGATGGCCGCCCGCGGCGTGGAATCACCGGACCGTGCTGATGCCGTCTTCGGTGCGCTCTACAATCCGTATCAGGGCGCGGTCACCGCCGAACAGCTCAAAGGCATCTATCTGCCGAGCGGTGGCGGGTTCCAGCGTGATGATCTCACCTTTACCAGTGCGGAACCGGGCGAGGGGTAGCCGTTCACTTGATTATCACCCTTTGTTGGTTGGCTGTTTTCTGGTCACGGCGGCCCTCGGCGGGTTGTTCATTTTGCTCTATCTGATCTCCTATTTTACCGGGTTTGAGCTTTGATTAAGGATTTAACCAAGATTGATTCGGTAGCCGGCGTTACGATTTATTCGGTTGCGGGTGAGCCCCAGTCTTTTATTTTCAAGGCTGGAATGACGATTGACGCGGATGGCGCGCCGAATTGTTACGGCCCGAACAATTCCGGAATCGATTACACTGCCAATGGCGGCGACGATTCCGGGGGCGACTGGTGGGGTGGCCCGACCGATTCGAACGGGTACCCGATAAAGCAGAAAATCTATGATCCCTATCCCGGTTATTACGTGTCGGGGACCGCTCATACGAATCCTCAGTACGACTCTGAATCACCTTATTGTTATTTGGACTCGAGCTGCATTCCCTTTTTCGTTCTGCCTGGGCAACATGCTAACGGTGCGCGACTGGGAGATGTCGGATTGGTCTATAACGAGAAGACGGGTGACAATTGCTACGCGATTTACGGCGACATAGGCCCAAGCTCAAAGATTGGCGAGGGCTCGATGCGTCTTGCCCACGCTCTTAAGCTAGAATCCAGTCCGAAAACTGGAGGCATCTCAAGCCACACAATTGTGTATCTGGTCTTTTTTGGAAGCGTTGGGAAATGGGTGCCACCGGCAAATTGGTTCGATGTTGCCAACACGCTGGTCAAGGCCTGGGGCGGTCTGGCTCGACTTAAGGAGATCGCCAAAAGCTTATGATGCTGGCGCTTATCCAATGGCTGGTCTTAGTGATCGTGGTTTGCCTGCTGTACTGGGTGGTCTCGCAATTTGCGCCAGCGCCGATTCTGAAAGTCGTGTTGGTGGTCTGCGTGGTCATTGTGGTCTTGAGCCTGATCTTTTTGTTTTTGCCGTTGGCCGGCGTGCATTTAGGAGGGTATGGCCGCTAACCCCGACGTTGTCGATACCACCAAGCCCGAAGCGATCGTTCCGGACACGGCGACTCATGACTTTTTCCCTTCTCGGCGGCCCAAAGCGGCTGGAGATTTGTGAAATGAAAGCATTTTCGAAGCTCTGTTTGGTCCGAGAGGTCAAAGCTGTTGCAAGGCCGAATGTGATCGACGTGCCAACCGTGTCGTCCATAGTTCTCCCAGGTCATGCCGGGCTTGAATTGGATTTCGAGCCACGCTCTAAGGAAGACTCCTTCGCATCCACACAAGTTGCTTATTCGTGCAACTTTGGCTTTTCCAGCATGGCGGATGATGAGATTTATTCGACGACGACATTGTTCGAGAAACCTGTAAAGAGGATCGACGCCCAATCTTCTATGTCGTCTTTCAGCGGCTTGTTTGTTTCTTTTTTCTCTATTTTGCCAATGATATTTGCGCGAACTAATGCATTTTTTCTCTTTAGTTTTGTCGTAATATTCGCGCTGCTGATTACGGATGGTTTCTTTATTTTTGGCGTATCGTTCGCGCTCTTTTGCTGCCCTGTGCTCTTTATTGTTGTCGCGATATTCCTTATATGCGTTTGGATGCCTTGTTTTAAAACGAACATAGACCAGATGGCGGACTCTTCGCTTATGTTCGATCGAGACTTTTCGCATCAGAATCTATATCGACTAAACCCGGCCATAGATTAACTAAATGGCAGAGAATACAGAACTACTTGATTTAGATAAACCGGACGCCAAGCTGCCGGATACCGAGACTACGCCTGTCATGGAACCGATGATCTCGGTGGACGTGTCCGATCGGCTACTCCGCCAGATTCAAAGGCGCATTTTTCCAACTGACCTTGAATCGATTCTCCTTAGCGCCCAAGTTGGCGATTTGTGGTGGAAAAATCAGCTTTGGAGTTTAATGGTTCAGACTTGGCCGCGGCTCGCAACTAACCTTGGTAAACTCAAACAAGCTGTTAGTTCGATGGAATATGACGTTAAGCCATTTGCTGAAAAAGGTGAAAAACCGACTAATAGTGCGATCGAAAAAGCTGATTTTGTCGAGGACGCTCTATTAGGAATGCACGGGGACCTGGCGGCACAGGAACACGATTTTCAGCAAACCTTAGAGGACGTGGTCGATGCTTTGGTCTCAGGCTTTTTCGTGGCTGAGATTTATTGGGAAGTTAGAAATGGCGGCATGGTGCCGCAATGTACTCGTTGGACTCCTAGTCGGTACTGGCGCTTTCCATATGTTTTGGATCAGAAAGACGAATTGCTATTAAATCCGTCAGGAATGTTAGGGGGTACTCAATTATTTCCGTTCCCGGAATACAAATTTATTCGAGCTATCAAGCAAACTCACGCTGATCACCCGGTCTTCTCCTGTCCGATGGATTGCTTAACCAGCTGGTGGTTAGCTTCTCGGTTTGGGCTCGAATGGTTTATGACCTTCGCCCAGCTGTTTGGGATTCCACGCCGTGTCGCGTATTATAGCCCCGGCGACGATATCACGTACCAAAAGCTGGTTCAGATGATGCGCCAGAGCGCGGCGGCGACCTGGGGCGTTTATCCTAAAGGCACACAAGTTGAGGACCAAGCCGCAGCAGGCTCGACTGGCGGTCATTTGCCGCAGGAACGCTTAATCGATGAAGCCGACAAAGTTTGCGATATCATGTTGCTTGGTCAGACCCTCACAACTGAAGTGCATGAAAGTGGCGGCAATCGTGCCTTAGGTCAGGTACATCGGCGTGTTCAGGATGAGGTCATGATTGCAGCGGCCAACTTTGTAGCCAAGATTTTTAATACACAGGTTATTCCCGGCATTCTTCAGTATAACTGGGGAAATATCTCTGAGATTCCGATTTTAGAACCTGTGGTCAATAGTCCGGTTGATCTGTTTAATCTGGCTCAGGCTTTAAAGATCATTGGTGTTGACATGAAACTTCCATTGAAAGCTGAAGAGGTCTACACCCGTCTTGAATTTACCCAGCCCGATCCAGATGAAGGAAATCTCTACGAGCCACCCGCAGCACCGATTGCGCCACCGCCCCCATTTAGCGCACAGCCGCAACCTAACGGCACTAGACCAGAACCGGCTGGAGCGCCTAATGGCAGCAAGGAACCAGGGGCTAAGCCTAATATCGTGGAGCGCGTTGGGGCTGCTGGGCTCGGGGACGCTGACTGTTGCGATCCTACTTTTGATGATGGCGATGGAAACGCGGTCCATGCTGCTGCTCGCAAGGTGAGTTTCGCGCTCAATTACGGCGAGGAACCGGAACCGGGCGAGGTCTTACGGTTTTTGGAGCATGTCGAGGCGCGTGAACATGGTGTAACGACGGTGATTGCGCCGAAGCAACTCGATCGTTCGCCGGCGGAGGCGGCAGCGTCGCATGACACTGGCCAATACTTCCGGGAGAATGCGGCGACAATTAAGGGCGTAAAATGGCGATCGATACTCGACGATAGAACTACTCAAGAATGCCGCGACTTGCATAACAAGCGGTGGACCTACCCGGATCTGAAACCGATCGGGCACGAGCTCGAATTTCCTGATTTCCCGCCGATCAAGTATAACTGCCGCTCGAGTGTGATGCCGGTCCTGAAGACGTGGCCACAGATCCAGCAGTGGCTGAAAGGACTTTTTAAGCGATGAACGATCTTAACCGAGCAGCCGCCGATGAGGCGATGGGTCCGTTGATTCCGAACTCATCATTAGATCGATGTATCCCAAAGTTGGCCCGTGGGATTGAAGACATCGCCTCGGGTTGCTCGGTTAACTTTTTTAACAGTCTATGATGACGCGAGCCGAAAAGCTTTTCAATATCCGGGCCCAGGTCCAAAAGGCTGCGAGCGACATTGACCACGGTGACACCTACGGCGCTTGCTTAGCTTTGGGCGATGCGCTCTCGGCGGTGCTTGAATTTTTGGAGGAAGAGATGCCCGAGAAGGTGTTACCGGCGCTCCACGCCGAATCAATCAAAAACAAGGTTAAGAAATGAAAATTATTCAGGCGATTGAGAAACGTGAAGACGTTAGTCCGCAAGAAGGCACCCGAGAGTATGGTGACGGCTCATTTTTTAACTCGGGTATAAGGTTTTCTGTTAGGCGATTTTTTGCGCCTGTTGTTGGCCTGTTCCTTGTCGGTAGCCCAACGGCAGTTCTCAGGCGAATACGATCCGTTATTATCAATGCGTTCAAGGCTCATATCCGAAGGACGCGGACCCATGTCTGCAAGGAAATCTTCAAACGAATCCCGCCAACGATTACAAACCGTAATTCCACGTGCTCCGTATTTGTAGTAGCCGGAATGGTTTTGATTGTGACATCGGCCTTTCATAGAGCACCAAGTACGGTATTCAGGCGTTGTCTTCCCGCGACTGGCTTGTCCATGCGTCCGTTGGACTTGGCTAGTGACTTCCCGTTGATAACAACCGCAAGAAATGGTTTTGCCGCGTCGGAGTTGGTCACTGGTTATCCATTTGAGTTTCCCGCAATCGCATTCGCACGGCCAAACGGCTCTTCTATTAATCGTTTCACGCCATTGATGAGGCCCGATTACAATCAGTCTGCCGAATTTCTGTCCTTCCAGATCAATGAAGCGTTTCAGTTGTCCCATAAGTCTAATATACAACGTCAGCAAATATGAAATCTTTAGTAGAGGCTATCGCAAAAAGGGAAGATGTATCGCCCAAGGAGGGAGAGGGCAAATACGGCAAAGGCGTCACTTTTGCCGTTGAGAAGAATAAGAAGTATCCGCTGGACACCGAAGCCCATGCCAGGGCCGCGCTTAGTTACTGGGGAATGCCGAAGAACCGAGCCAAGTACTCGGCCGAGGATCAGAAGACGATCGGTGGCAAGATTCGCGCGGCGGCTAAGAAGTTCGGGATCGAGACATCGGACGGCGGCGACAAGACCGAGAGCGCGCTGGTTTATGCCGCAGCCACGGTTGATCTAGAGGGTGAAACGCCTCCGTCGATTATGTATATGCCGAAAGGCGACTGGAAGATTTCGCCGGCTGTTCATGGCAAAGCAAAAATCGTTTCAATCAAAGTGGACGAGACTGTTGCCGCAACCTTGCAGCAGGATTTGACTAAACGGCTTGCCGAGCCACCGCGCCCATATGCTGGTTTTGATCATCAACCGGGCTCGGCTAGTTTTATTCCTAAGGCGTTTCGATGGGACGCTGAACAAGGCGTAATGTTGGACGTTGATTGGACCAAGCCAGGCGAGGAGGCGGTCAAAGGCCGTGGTCATTCATATTTTTCGCCCACGTTCCTACTCAGTGACAAGGGCGACGTTGCCGGACTCCCGAGCACCGGTGAAATTGGGTCACTGACTAATAATCCCGCTTTTCGACGGATACAGAAAATCGCAGCGTCGGCGGATGACGATGAAGGAGAAGAAAGCAAAATGGTAAAATTGACAGATAAATTAGTGGAGCTTGAGGTGATCACCGCCGAACAAGCGGCGGATGCGGATGAGGAACTGCTTGTGCGCGCGGTCACCGGATTACACGAGGCACTGGCAACGGTGCAGGCGGCTAACGCGCGGCTGATCAGCGAGAACACGGCCTTGGCGGCCAAGGCGATCGAGGTGCAGAAGGCTGAAGCGCTCTCGATTGTGCAAGCGGCAATTGCCGAGGGCAAGATTCCGGCCAAAGTGCAATCGGCGATTGATTTCTGGACGGCGCAACTGACCTCCAATCCGGAACAGGCTAAGAAAGCGCTAGCCACATTGCATCCCGCGCCGGTCTTGGAAAAAATGGTCGACGTCAAAATGAGCGACACTAAACGGGTCGTTGGCGGCCAGAGCGAGGCAGACTTAGTGCAAGCCCAGCATTTGGTGATTCATGAAATCCAGGAGGCGCATCCGAATTTGAGCTATACGGACGCGTTCAATAAAGCTAAGCGGGAGCACCCGGATGTCTTCCCGGTCGAAGCGTAGATTTAACACTTCTAACAATAGAAAAATAAAATATGTCAACAGTTGGAACTTTAGCCAAAGTGCCGGGGATTGTATCGATACCGATTGCCTCGACTGCTGTGACGATTCTTCGTGGCCAGTTGGTCACGATTGATACCGCCAGCCATACCGCCAAAGTGGCGGGCGTGGTTGGTGATCGCGTTGTTGGGGTCGCTTTAAGTGATGCCGATCCAGATACGTTAAACGTGTCGGTCGGTTGTAAAGGTGGCTACACCATGAGCATGGTGCCAAAATCCGGCGATACGTTTTTTGTCGGAACAATCGTGAACCAAGATCAAGCTACCTTCGGGCAGGTAACGACGACGGTAACAGCCGGTAAAGAGGTCGGCTGGGTGGTTAATCCGCAGAAGGATTCGCTCGGCAATCTCGAGGTCGCCTTCTTTCTATTTTAGGGAGCTTGGCACTAAGTAATAAGGAACAAATTATATGACTAAAGACCATTTGCAGTTATTGACTTTCAGCCAAGGTGTAGTGGCTGATTACGAGCGCAAGAACTCGATCGGCTCTTTTTTAGCACCGGAAGTGGTGGTGGGCGGCGGGATCTATCACTACAAGGACTATGGGCTCGGCAACGCTTTTACGGCGATCGACATGCGCCGTGCCATCGGTGGACCCTCGAAGATGTTGCACCTAAGTGTTAACGATCTCCAGGATATCAACGTTGAGTACAGTCTGGCGACCTTCATTGACGATCAGGAGCGGGAGAACAATCCAGCCAATATCAGCGTACTGGAACAGCGCAAGATGACCGATCTGGTCAACACTGCGATGAACAACAACCTTTATCTGGTGTTGGCCTTGGCGCGCACTCTGACCAATCAAGCCGGTGTGCTTGCCGGAGTTACGGGAGCATGGAGCGCGGCCGCGAGCGGGGTTTCGACGAATGACCCGGTCAACGAAATCAACATTGCCTGCAAATATATCGCAGACACGTACGGGGTTGTGCCGAACCGGATTTATTTCGATTCGGGCGCTTGGTTGAAATATCAGAACAACACCAATGTCCGTGGCCGGTTCTCCGGCGTCTTGGTGCAATCGGTGACGCCAGAGAATACCGTCCAGTTATGGAATGTGCCGATGCAGGCCAAAATTAATCTAGGGGCACTGTACGAGGGTGCCACCGGACTCAATGATGTCATTATTTTCTTTGGCCAGGACGGCCCGAGCCAGTACGACGTTTCCTTCATGAAAACCTTTGTTAACGTGGCCGGGAGATTCACCCGGGTCCGGAGCTGGCGGGACGAGGATACCTCGAGCGACAAGTACAAAGCGAGTTGGTTCCAGAAGATTAAGCTGACCGGGCAAGCGACGGCAGTGAAGCTAACGATAACTTAGGAAGGAAACTCTTTATGGCAGATCCTGAAGTGTTTGCTCAGGTCACATTGACGCGGAGAGAGGTTATCTGCTGGCCGTCGCATGATTGTAAGACCAAGGGGGACGGAGCAATCCCGGCCTGGGTGTTTCAGGTCTGGGCAAAGCACGACATCATCAGAGTCTACGGATTGTAAAGAAAGGAAACCAAAGTTATGCCTGCTCCTTGGCCCGATGACGATCAGAAGAATGCGACTTTGCAAAACTTAGCTAATGCGCTTGGTTCCGAGATAAAGCCGCACAGTGAGACCGCTTGGCATATGGTGCGCGGTCAATCCGGTTTTGAGGACATCAATAACGGCGACGACCTGCACTACGTGGCGCACCACTGGCCAGGGATTGAGGCGGGGTTCGATCCGCAGAAACAGCAACCGAAGTAGGTTATGAAAGGAGGGTAACGTTATTCCGTTAAAATCTGGAAAAAGTAAGGCCACGATTGCGAGCAATATTCGTGAAATGGTTAAGGCTGGACATCCGGTTAAGCAAGCCGCGGCGGCAGCGTACAGCAAGGCGCGCGAGAGCGGGGCTAAGATTCCAAAGAAAAAGCCGTGATCTACGATCCTACAACGGAGCAAGCGTCTCTTATCGCGGAGGCCAAGAGACTAAATCCCGGGGTCCACTGGGAGACGCTGTTTTGCTTTTTACGGACCCATTACCGGATCTATTTCCAGGCCGATGACCATGACGTGTTCGTCGTCGAGTACAATATGGGAATCGCGGCGGCTAGCGTGCCGCTGCCTTCACCAACCTTGTTAGCCTTGGCTCCAGGTACGATTGGGCATGGAAGCGCTGCTTTTAATATCCAAGTAATCGGGCAAGGTTTCTTTAACGGTGCCCAGATTGTGTTTGATGGGAACGTGATCAATCCGACGACCTTCATTGACGCTAATTCGTTGGTCGGTGCGGTAAAATCAAATTGGATTACGACAGCTCGAACCGTGCAGGTCTCGGTCCGTAACGCGGACGGGCAAACCAGTGGCGCATTGTCATTTACCATAACGTAGGAGGTGCAACTTGGCTTGGGTACCGATCAACTCTGACGCCATCATAAACAGTCTCACGAGCCAGGAACAGTCGATGATGACTGATCCGAGCTCGGCCAGCGACATGGCGACGATTATTTATAACGTCACGAACCTGGTGCGGGGTAAGGTGATGGGCTGGCAACCTAACCAGGCGTACATGGGGCCGGTCGGCACGATCCCGGATGAGCTGATGGCGCCGGCGGTTGCTATCTGTCGGTACAAGTTTCTGACGCATTTGCCTGGCACGACTTTGATAACCAAGTGGCGCGAGGCCGAGAACACCGAGGCCTATGCGCTGTTGGCCGATGTGGCGATTGGCAAGTTTGTTATCCTGGCGCCGAACGGCAGCGTGCCGAACAACCCGGCCGATACAGGCGGTGAACCATATTTCCCGCCGTACCCGGTCTGGCAAGGCAGACCAGTTTGGGGAGGGTATTGGTGATTAACGCTAAGCAAATTAAGGAACGGTATGAATATTTTCGCGATAGGATGCCGCTGATCGCGACTGATTACGTTGATCTATTGTTGGCTGAAATCGAGAATTTGAATCATGAACGTCGAAGTCTCAATCCAGGAGAGTGTTCGGTTCAAGCGCATGCTGAGTGAGATTGCGGCACTTTCCAGCGTGGTGCTGAACCAGGCCGGCCGTGAGGTGGCTGATTGGCTTCGGCGCTATCATGTGCGCTTTCGCCAAAAGTGGCAAGGCTCGCGGTATATGGCTGGACCGTGGAGTAATTTATTCTGGCAGGAAGTTGTTCGTGGCTGGCAGGATCCGGTAGTTAGTGGTAAGCGGGTGACGATTACCAACACGTTCGGGCTCCTCAAGTGGAAGACGACGGGGGGCACGATTACGCCCAAGCGCGCGCGGATGCTGACTATTCCGCTGGTGCCAGATGCCAAGGGATTAACCGTGGCAGAGTACGAAGCCGAGGAGGGGACACCGCTATTCAGAGCCGGGAACGCGCTGTGTCGGCGGATCGGCAAACGGCTCGAGGCGATCTACGCGCTCAAGGAATCGGTAGTCCAAGCGCCGACTGAAGGGGCAATGCCGCCGGATGACCAGATAAAGAAAGTGTTCACCGATTCGGTGCGCCAGCAGATTCGCAATATTGCAAAACAGCAATGAACGCCGTCTCCATGCTCGAGCAATTGCAGGGTGTCGCGGTCGATGCCCTGGCGGCGGATCCGATGTTCAGCGGCCAAGTGAGCGCCAACACGCAGCCGGTGCCGATCGTGACCGAGCTGAAGGGCGATATCATGACTCAGATTGAGACGGCGCTGGGCTCAGTGGGGATCTGCGCGCTGGTGATGACGCCGTTGCTCGAGCTCTTCAATGAATTGCTTCCTAATATGAGCGGATGGGCTCTCATCACCGTGACGGTATTCGAAAACGTTCCGGCTAATCAAGGCAACGGCGGGACTAAGATCAGGGCGATTGCCTTAACGCAGCGCGTCTTTGCTGTTTTGCACCATTTGCCCACGGGGCTGGCGACCGATCCAGGTGATGCGGATACGCCCAGCTTTATCGGGATAAAACGGCCATTTGAGATGCTGAGTGAAGGGCCGCCTTTGCAATACAATGTCAGCTTTCAGGCCCACGTAAAATTAATCGGATAACAGGAACAAACTTATGCCAGCACCAACCACCTATGTAGTAAAATTTCCCGCTGTTTCCACTTATACATTTGGGAGTACGGATGAGACTGGGATCTCGGTCGAAAGCTACGAACAAAACGATCAGACCGACACCTTTGAACAGAAAAACGGGGTCGGCGAAGTAATCGAGGTCGTTACCCATAACCCGCGCGGCGAGGTCACTTTAACCGGTGAAATGACTGGCGCGCTCACCGCTGTGTTGGGTCTATCGATGACCCTGACCAATCTGGTCAAGGAGCAGTACGGGGTTGGTGCACTTGGAATATTTATTTGTAAAGGCGTCGCGCACAGCAAGGGCCGGGCAAAGAATATGAGTGTGCGGATTACGGGTACCTATTATCCGTTAGTGGCAGCTTAGATCGTTGATGGAGAGCGCTGTATATCACGAGCGGGGTTTCAGCACCGTTGACATGAAGTTTGCGGTGCTCTGCTTAATTTTTGGCGGCAAATTGCGGCAACACCTGCCGTTGGAATGGAATGATATTTATCCTTCGCTGGACGCGTACCTTGAAAATTTGCAAGATCCGCGCCGATCACCGCCGCAGACCCGGATTAGTTTTAATTTTGAACTAGTCAGCTTGCCGGACGAAATCTTGAGCGCTTGGCGAATCCAAGGCGGCGATTTAATCAGCTCTTTAATGGCGAATGGCGCGCGAACGGCCATTTTGGCGGCGCACGAACATTTACGCGAACTGATAGTGCTTTGGAGGGATAAACGGCCGGATGCGAAATGGGAGACTATCAAAGGTGATCGTGCCGGTGAATCGGTTACCCTCGGCAAACGGTCAAGTCCGGAATTGCAGGCCGAATTTTTAGGTAAACTATGAACGTCGAAGAGATTGACATGACAACCGAACAGGCGCTGGTCTCGGCGCTGACACCGAAACAGGTTGGCGACATTGAGTTGCAACCCTTCAGCCTGTTGCGCCAAGTGATTGCAATTGATCTGTGCCGGAGTTCGAGCAGCAACTTCTTTAACGCCGTGATGACGGTCTGGGTCTGTACGCTCAAGCCATTGGAGGCGTTAAAGGTCCACGAGGACGTAGCACAAGCCCAGCTGCGCGCTTTTGAATGGGCCGAGGCTCAAGGATACTCGATCGTCAATTACCAGCCGCTGCTGGACGCCTACAAACGGCTTAATGATGAATTGGCAGCCAGTACCAAGGCGCGGGCGCGCGGCGGCCAGGACGGGGACGCGCCAAAAAACGTTGGAGGGCAGCCTCGGCTATAGAGGTTGCCGCGTGCATCATGCCATTAACTGGAATGACGCTGCAGGAAGTCTTGTGGATTTTGCCGGCTGCTGTCGCCTACCAGTTTCAGTTGGTTTATCTACAGATGCAGGGGTGCGAGTTTGTGATTGATAAAAGTTCGCCGCAACTCTTAGAGCGGCTCAAGAAAGCGAGGGCGTACCGTGGCCGATGATATCAACATCACTTTTGGGGCTGATACCACTGAGCTTGATGCGGCGGTCACTAAGGTCAAGAGAGAGATACAGAGCCTTGTGCCGGGTGCGCCTGGGAGCGGTGTTCTGACGCCGTTGCCAGCGGCTTTTGGCGGAGCGCCAGCTACGCTTCTAGAGAAAGCAACGGTTGCAGCCAAGGCCAATGCAGCTGCGGCGGCCCAGGCCGGCACTGCCATGAAAAATTATGGGCTTGAACTGGAGGAGGCAGGAAACAAGGCCGCACGGGCCGGGATAGATTTTGGGCGCATGGCCGAGCGCATGGCAACGCGCATAGTGATTTTCGAGATGATCCGGCTCGCCATTCAAGGCGTCAAATACGCCTTTGATGAAATTTCTAAGGTTCAACAAGCCCAGATCCAGTTTAACGCGATGGCCGATGGGCTGGATCATTTAGGTGCCAGATTTAAGCAGCTACAAAAGGATACCAAGGAGGCACTGATACCGGAGGGAAAAGCGGTTCAGGTAATAGAGACTTTGCAAGATTACGGTGCTAGTGCGGATCAGGCCGGTATGGCCGTAAAAGATTTAGGTAAATGGTCTAATGTGCTTGGCGTTGACGCCAATACACTCGCGCAGGCTCTTGGCCGTGTGTCTGAGGGCGAGGGCTCGCTTCAGGATATGCGTCTAGTGACGCACATGATGGGTGAACAGGCTGCGGCTGGACGGACATTGGTCCAGACCATTGTCGATATGACTAGGGAGCTCAAGAATTTCGAAGCCGAACAGGCCACGGCCGAGAAAAGCATGGATGCGGTAATGCGCGCGACCGAACGGATGGGCGAAAAACGGGAGCGCACAATGGACCGGCAACTATCCATTACGGAGAAGTTAGCCAACGCGCAGGCCGAATGGGATCGAAAATATGCCGGCGGTACCCGGACAGGTGAGGAACTTTTGACTCAACAATTTCAACAGGCTGCCAGAGGTCGGGAGGGAGCGCTGATCCCGGCCGGCGCGAGCCAGGAACAGAGGAACCTGCTCAAGAGTCAGCTTGATGAGTACAAGCAGGGCGTTGCCGAACTGACTAAAACGCTAGGGCCAATCGGAGTGCAACAGGCGTTACGTCCGGCTGAACAGGGCGGTTGGCTTGGTTACCGGGACGTGATCCAGGCGTACAAGGAAAGGCACCAGGATGAAATGCGCGATCTCCGTGAGGCCGATGAGGATCGAAGAGCGGCCATCGAAAGGCAGAAAACGGGAAGGGAGGCAGGTATTGCCGGGGCCAAGGCGGAGTTTGCCAGAGTAGGGCCGCAGGCCGTGACCGCGCCACCAGGTTTTGCCGAGTATACCAATTCGATTAAAGGCATGGGAGACCAATTCAAAGTCTCTCTTGATACCATAGTACAAAAGTTTTTTGATGGGGTAAAGGCATTAGCTAATCCGACCGATGACCTGTCTAAGGCCGTTAGTCGTTTTATCGATTTATTAGCTGGCGCTGGGTAAAAGCGCCAAAGAGAGAAATGGCGATCCTTTTTAACAGCATTACCCAGTTTGTGCAGCAACCCGAGCGGACCAAGCGCCGGGTGAAACGGGATGATCTGGATACGCTCACCGAAGTCTGGGTGGGGCCGAGCTATGCCGAAGATTATTTCGTGCCGCGGATAGGAGCAGCGCACCCGGAAGCCAATTTAATGACTGTGATCGATACATCCATTAAGCGGATGGCGGCCGGGGTGGCTGAGGTGACGATTAATTACCATGGCAAACTGGATAACTCTGGGACGCACGGTTACACCAGTGTGCCGGACATCAGCCAATCTTGGATGGAAGGCGAGGTATCGTATTCTCAAGGCGGCTTCACTTATTCAAGGAGGTATACTGGCCGCTGTTGCCAGATATCTTATATCACCAACCGGCGGCCAAACGGCAACCCGACTAACATCGGGCTAAGCAAAGAATTTCTTGGGTTTACTAATGTCTGGGAAATGGTGACTGGGTTTACGCCAGGCGGCGGCAGTGGCGGAACCGGTACGCCGATTTCGAAATTGACTTGTACCGACGTGAAAATCGAAGATAAAGCGGACGGCTGGTACCGGGTCAGTGAGACCTATCAAAGCCGGCAATTCCCAGGCAACTACACCGGGGGTGATCCGGGTGGCACGATCACGGTGAAAACCACGCTTAATGATCAAGCGCCGACCAGCGCGGAGGCTTCCGGCCGAACGAGCGGGGCAGCGTATGCCGCTGCCAATTATAGCGGGGTGCCGCTTCCCACCAGTCCGGCGGGTACGGCTGGATATGACACCTATTTAATGACCGCGATTGATCCAGCCTGGGGCCAGAGCGGCACGGTCCATGACGTCAATCGAGCGGCGGTCGCTAACCATGATCAGCCGCTTACTCCCGGGGTGGCGATTCAGTCGGTATCAGAGAGTTTTCGGCCCGTAGATCCTATTCCACAGGGATCGGTGCCATTGAGTTATTAGCTTATGGATCACATCCGAATAGGTTGGCGATGGCTTGAGCGCACCTTGAACGGGATCATTGACACGATTAATCAGCAGAGACCGGTTGGGAGCGCCACGATCGCGGTTGAACAATCGCCCAGCGGCATGCTCTTGAAAGTTGTCGGCAAACCGGATCAGCAAGGGGAAGTGGGTGCTGGCGGACCGGTCGGCGGCAGCTGGCAGCAACTAGTGGTTATTAAGGTCGTCAATAACCAGTGTACTCAACAATATCTCTGGTATTACGGTACCAGGCCAACCGATAATCCTACTCCGGCGCCATCATGATCTATGCCAAAACCTGGTGTCCGGCCTATCCGTGTGATCCGTGTGTGTTAAATTTCAATCAATCCACACTTGACCAGACCGGAACGGAATTTCCGGTTGTTATTCCGGACACGGATTTTTGTCCAATCGGCGGTGGTCTGGCGATCGCGCCTAAGACCTCTAATCGTTTACAGGTTTTTAGTTATAGCGAGGAAGCGGCCGCAGTTTCGTATTTTAAAGGGGTACGCAAATGGGGTTTGCTGGTTCAATTAGTGCCTGGATCTGACCCTAAACGGTTCGGCTTGCCGGTAACTGGAGGCATGACAGATGGAGCGCCATTGCCGCTCGGTCCTCTAACTGTGAGTTATGGCGGAACGATTGTTTTATCAGTTTCTGGACCAATCCAAGGGATTACTCCGGTTGGTCCTGGTCAAATTCAAGGAGATGGCAGACGTCTTGTTACTTTTACCGGGTTTATTGAATTGCCGAGCACTGAGGTGATCCAAGCCATTAGATTCTCGCCATACGGTCCATTGTGGCAATGGCATTATCGTGGCCCGGCCATGTCTGATCCGCAAACTGTAACCATTAAATGGCGATGGCCTGGTGAGTTTCGTTATGCATGTAATCCACTCTGGAACGGTCACAATGCGCCCTACCTGTGGAATTACGGTGTCGATTCCAGATACTTTCTTGAGTGGGTTACGCCGTATCTGATTTTTTACCGAACCAAAATTGATGAGATGGGGCCAACCACTTAGAGAACCGCCATGGTAATAATCATAGATTTAGATTTGCAGCAGGCCGTTCAATCGTTCGGCTCGAAACAGGCTGCACCCCCGATCACCGTCAAGAATCAGGATACGCCGACGCTCTCGATTTATTTCGCCAAGGGGAACGTTAACTATGATCTGGGCACCTCTCCGGGGATTCGGTTTGGGGTGTTTGGTAGCGGGCCAAATGCGCTGGTCGCATACAGCAGTTTCTCGCGAATACTCGATGCACAATCCAGAGTGACCTACGTCGGGTACCCGAACTTTAATACGGTTCAGATGGCCGCGGCGATCGGGGCTCAAGCGTCAATCACTTGCGTTGGCGAGATTCGGTACCAGACCAGCTTCGGCACGATCGCGCGCACTTTAGATATCGCCTTTACGGTTGAGCGTTCACTCTTAAGCGAGACGATCCTTGATACGACGATTGCCGCGTTCACGACCCCGGCGGTCAACGCGAATGTCACGGTCCGGATCAATAACACCGGCTGGCTCTCTACTGGGCTAAATCTGGCGATTGGGGCGGGTGCCGGTGCGTATCAGGTCGTTTCGATCACGAACGCGACCGATTTTGTTGCCCAGAACACGGGTGGCGCTGGCAACGCTGCGCCGGCAACCGTGATTCCTAGCGGTACGAACGTCGGGATCGCCGCAACGAATGTCATCCAGACTTATCCGGATGCGTCGCTCTTGGAGCTGCTTACGCGCAAAGGGGTGGCGAGCGGGTACGCTGGCCTGAATTCTTCGGCTAAATTAATTGCGGCAGCTATCCCGGTCGACGGGACCACGATCAATCTTTCCAGCGCCGGGAATCTGCAATTTGCTTCAATCGCGGCGAGCGTCGCGGCCAATTTCGTGACTCCGGCCTCCGGTGGCACGGTTAACGTAACGGTCTCGAGCTCGAGTGCTTTCGTGGTTGGTCAATGGGTACGGATCCCGATTGCCGGTTATTACTCAGTGACGGTGGTGCCGGACGGAACTCATGTCACGATCCAGAACCTGGGCGATCCCTGGAATGCCGGCAGCGGCACCACGATCACGAGCGGTGCGGCGATTTTGCCTTGGACGTCGCTCGGCGGCACCGGCGGCGGCGGATCTCCGGGCCAGAACGCTTTTAGCACCACGAGCGCCAACTTCACGGTACCGGCCGCGTTGACGACGGTTGCAGTAAGCTTAGCGTCAACAGCGTGGCTAGGCGGCGCCGGGTACGTGGTCTTTATCGCCGGGGCTGGTTACTATTCGGTTTCATCGATCACCGATGCGACGCACGCGGTGCTGACCAATCTAGCGTATCCACTGACCAACGCGGCCCCTGGGACGGTGATTAGCTCGGGGGCGATGGTTACACCGGGCGGGATCGCCGGCCCATCGTCGACCGGTACCCCGGGGGCGAACGCCTATGATGCGACCAGTGCCTCTTTCACGATGCCCGCGGTGGCCGCAAGCGCGAATGTTACGATCGGCAACACGGCTTGGCTCAGTACCGGTCAGGTCATTTACATAACTTCGGCCGGCTATTTCCAGGTCGCGAGCATATTAAGTCCGACAGTCTTTAGCGCAACGGCTCTCAATTATCCGGGAAACGCCACCGTAGGCGCGACGATTGCCTCCGGCGTCCACGTATCGCCTGGTGGCTTGATCGGGCCGGCAGGTGCCGGTGGCGCGGGTTTAAACGCTTTTACGACTTTAAGCGCGAGTTTTACCCAGCCTGCCGCGGCTGCCACGGTCTCGATTAATGTTGGCACCACGGCCTGGATGGTGGTCGGGCAAGCTGTTTTTATCCTAGGTGGCGGCTATTACACGGTTGCGTCTGTCACGGACATTAATCACGCGGTCGTGACGAATCTGGGCTATAGCGGCAACGCGGCACCTGGCGCGACGGTCGCCAGCGGTGGCGGGGTGGTTCCATCGGGGCTAAACGGGCAAGCTGGCACGAGCGCGTTTACGACTACCACGGCCAACTTCACGATGCCGACCAGCGGCTCGACGGTCACCGTCACGGTGGCGTCAACGGCATGGATGGCGCAGGGGCAGAACCTTTTTATTCCCACAGCCGGTTATCTCAGTGTGTCGGTTGTCACCGACTCGACTCATGCCGTCTTGACCAATAGCGGAACGATCGGCAACGCTGCGGCAGGAACGGTGATCAGCTCGGGCGCGCAGGTGTCACCGGCTGGGTCGCCTGGGCCAATCGGAGCGACCGGGCCGACCGGACCGACCGGCGGTGGCGGTGGTGGCGGAACAGCGACGCTCTTTGATCCGCGCAACGGTATTTTTATTTATGACGATTTTCTGTGGAACCCTGCGTATCAAGGCGGCACCACGCTGCCTCAGGAATGGGAGGGCCAAGGCGGCGGGGGCGGCGGCGCTATTACTTTTAGCTCTACCTACGGGCTTGATGCTACTCGACGTTCTCAGGGCATTATTGAGCTTTCGACCGGAGTAGCGGCCGCTAACAATTCCGGATATTCGGTTGCTCGTGGCAAGAATAGCGGGACAGCTAACGGTTCAATCTTACTTGGCTATGGTACCTGTGATATTGCGTTTCGGCTGGCTTTAGAAGAGGCATCCTTACCACCGACCGGGATTGGCTATGTCCTTCGGGCGGGTCTCTGGCTGCAAGGAACCGCTGGACACCCGACCGGAGTTGCAAACTGGTATGAGGCTCTATTTCTGGAGTATTCGCCGGATAACAACAGTGGAATTCTGCGGATCGGGTATTTCAATAACGGTTACGGCAACCCAGGCACGACGATCAGTTACGTTAACTGCACCGCCGGAACCCCGACTCCGAACGGTTATGGTTGGTGGGAGCTTAAAGTTGATACCGCAGGCAACGTGACGGCTTGGCTTAATGGTACTCAGATTGGCTCGGCAACCGGGGTTGCGCCTTTAAGTCAGCCGATGGTGCCGATTGTTTTCTTCTATCGAAATTCCGCTTCGACGACCAATTTTCACATTGCTCTCGATGCCGTTTACATCAATTACCCGTACACCCGATGACCGCCGATCCCTATGCCATTACGATCCGGAACACGTTCTTTTACCGTAACCTTCTGGGATACGCATTATGAATGACGGTTTTAATATAACGCTTTTCGGCATTCAGGGTGATCCGATTACCGTCCCTATCCAGTTTTGGAATACACGTCCTGATCCGGATGCGACTCCGCCAGTTATCGGCGTGCCGAAGGATATCTCTGGATTCACTTTCATGTTCAGCTGGAAACGCAGCTATGAAGATTCCGATCTAGACGCCCTTTGGATCTATAATTGGACGATTGGCGACGGTACTAGCGGAGCAACTTCTTTGACCATTCCCGCCGCAAAAACCGCACCGGTCGAAGCCAAGAGCCAAACGTTTTGGGATTTGAAAAGCATCTCGGTTCCTGGTACGGATCGGACGACAGAATTGGCTGGTACAATCGTGCTGAGACCAACGGTGACACAGCGATCTTCGCCATGAGAGAGCCTTTCAACATTGATGTTGCGCCCGATGTGGTGACTAGACCGATTGAGATTAGCCGTTGGCTCGCCACTATCGAAGTAGTTCAGGACGGTCCGACGACAATTGAATCGGGCGCTTTGTCAGCAACGATTGATGTTGGGTTGCCGCCAATCAGACCAATTGAGATCAGCGGTGGACCGCCGGGGCCGCAGGGCATTCCCGGGCCACAGGGACCGCCCGGGCCACAGGGATCGGGAGGAGCAACAATCTGGGGGGAAACACCGACTGGAAGCATCAATGGAACTAATCGGAGTTACACTACGGCAAATTCTTATACTCCAGGTTTGTTGGCAGTTTTTCTCAATGGGTTACGACTGCGACGTGCTAATGATTACGTGGAAACCGGCAATCAGTCTTTCCAATTTCTTAGTGCTCCACTGCCAGGAGACAGTCTGAGCATCGATTACATGTAATTTCGGTAAAGGAGGCATTATGGCTAGCACACAAATTCGCGGCACAACCCAGATCCAAGCATTAACCATCGCTGACGCTCAGGTCGCTACGGCGGCGGCGATTGCCCTGACCAAGTTGGCAAAAGTGCCCATTACGCCGGACGGCGCAACGCCGTTTACGGCAGCGCAGTCGATGGGTTCGCAAAAGATCACGAGTCTGGCCGATCCTACGGTACCCACCGATGCCGCCACTAAAAACTATGTAGATAATGTGGCCCAAGGCTTGGCGCCCAAACAATCTGTGCGGGTCCTGGCATCAGCTAACCTTGTTTTAAGCGGCACCCAGACGGTTGATGGCGTGGCCTTGTCGGCTGGCGATACGGTATTGTGCATAGCGCAGACTACGGGCTCACAGAATGGCTCGTATACCGTAGCTGCCGGGGCCTGGACGCGAACACCGGACTTTGCCGACGTTAACGATGCCGTGCGCAGTCCCTATTGGTTTGTAGGCGAAGGCACGGCGAATGCGGGCAGTGGATGGGTGATGACCACGTGGCCCTATACCATTGGAGTTACGGCCCTGTCGTTTACGCAGTTTACCGGGGCTGGGGAGGTTATCGCGGGGAATGGTTTGCAGAAAGCGGGCAACACCTTGTCCATCAACACGGCGGTTACGGTTGATCTAAGTACCGCCCAGACCTTAACGAACAAATCGATTGCCGCCACCCAGCTAACGGGCACTCTGCAACCTGGACAGTTTCCAACTCTGACCGGAGACGTTACTACTCCAGGCGCTTCCTTAGCTACAACCATTGCTAATGCTGCTGTTACACTGGCTAAGATGGCAAACTTAGCTGCCAATAGTGTCATTGGTAATGCTACCGGTAGTCCTGCTACGCCTACGGCGGTTCCAATAACCAGTGCGCCAACGGCCAGCACTGTAGCGTTTCGCGATAGTAATGCCAATTTGCAAGCAAACAACTTTATTGAGAATGCGGTAACTACGGCCACTGCTGGGACAACGACTACGCTCACAGTTTCTAGTGCAAAGACCCAACAGTTCACCGGTTCTGCTACGCAGACAGTTGTTTTGCCGAATGCCACGACTTTGGCCGTTGGGCATCAATTTGTCGTCATGAACCGTTCAAGTGGCGCGGTAACGGTTAATATGAATGGTGGTGGATTGCTCCAAACATTGGCCGCAAGCAGTTTCGCAATATTTACCTTAATCAACAATGGCACTGCTGCGGGAACCTGGGATGCCATCTATAGTTCCGGTGGTGGCTCCGGGACCGTAACCACCGTATCAGTCGTCACGGCTAACGGCTTTGCCGGCACGGTGGCTAATGCTGGAACGACGCCGGCGATTACCATTTCCACTGGTGTCACTGGAATGTTGAAGGGTAATGGAACAGCAATTTCGGCGGCCGTACCCGGAACTGATTATATGGCTCCATCTGACTTTGTTACCCGGGAAACACCCGCCGGAACGATCAATGGCGTCAACACGGCCTTCACTCTGGCCAATACCCCGATTGTGGGAACTGAACAAATCTTTCTTAACGGACTTTTACTAGAGCCAGGAGCAGGAAATGATTACACCATTAGTGGTGCCGCTATAACCATGTTACTAGTTCCAGCTACCGGTGATCGGTTGAAAGCGTGTTATTTCAAATAAACAGATGCCGATAACCACCATTCGAGGCAAGCAGGTTCTAGACGGGTCTATTCAGAGACCCGATCTGGACATCACTACTGCCGGACAAGCGGTCGTGGCCAAATTGGTCCAGGGCAGCGGCATCACTCTATCGAGCAC
>Ga0209240_1000232_pt1 | contig 22939 bp, 20 predicted proteins | sample GraSoi_2013_80cm_FD_185828 | JGI IMG/M metagenome (GOLD analysis project Ga0209240, IMG submission 185828) | Grasslands soil microbial communities from the Angelo Coastal Reserve, California, USA - Sample 9_17_2013_80cm (SPAdes) (version 2) | ecosystem: Environmental > Terrestrial > Soil >...
CGGCGAGAAGCGGACGCTGCGGCTGGTGGCCCGCTACGCAGACCAGTGCAACGTGACGGGCGACGTCAGTACCCTGGCCCGTAAGATCGGCGTGCTGCACCGCCATTGCGCGGAGGTTGGCCGTGACCCCGCTGAGGTCGAAGTCACCTGGATGACCCCGCTGATCCTGACCACGTCCAGCCAGAACACGGCCGAAATGCGCGAGATGCTGGCGGCCGCCGGCTCCGCCGAGGAGATCGCAGGATTCACGGTCGGCCAGCCCAACGAGATTCCCAGCCTCGTCGCGGGTCACATCGAGGCCGGCGCCGACGAAGTGATCTTCAGCTTCGCCTTCGCCGACGCCGCTGGAATCACCGCGGTCGGTGAGGCACTCGGACTGCGCGGATAGTAACGCCAGCCGCTGACGCCGCCGCCTACCTCGGCCGCATCTGACGCACCCTTTGTCGCCACGCTTGGCCCGCCGCTCCCGGGGCGCGAGCGACTCGGCTGTCTCAGCCCGGCGGCTCAACGGCCGCGTACCATCGTCCCATGTCACGTCGCCTCGCGGCCGATAGCGCTAATGACCTAATGCAGGCCGAGCGCGATATACGCGCCACGATCGGCGGCCAGGCGCTCGACTTTGCCGCCATGGCGGCCGTGTCGAACATCTACCGCGCGGCGAATGTGATCCGCAATCGGCTCGAGCGCCAGATCCTGGCCGGGGAGGATCTCTCGTGGGCCGCGTTCACCGTGCTGTTCGTGCTCTGGATCTGGGGCGACCAGCAGACTCGGCACCTAGCGGACGAGGCAGGGGTGACCAAGGGCACGCTGACCGGCGTGCTGAAGACGCTTGAGAAGCGCGGGCTAACCAGGCGGCGCGCGCACCAGGCCGACGGCCGGCTGGTACTTGTCAGCCTGGAGCCCAAGGGCGTGGCCGTGATCGAGCGGCTGTTCCCCGCCTTCAACATGGGCGAGGCGTCGGTCAGCAGTGGCCTAACCGAGGAAGAGAAGCACCAACTCGCTCGGCTGCTCCGCAAGATCATCCGGTCGGTGGAGGGCAGTGACCGGGTGGACCGCTAACCCGAGCAGCCGACGGATGTCGAACAAATGATGGGCCAGCTCGTGCGCCGTCCTGCGGCCGATCCACTCCACCGACCGGATCTCGGGCAGAGGCCACGGGTAGATGCCGGTTCGCTGCCAGCCCGCATCGTCTAGCGCCGCCAGTGTGCTCGTGAGCTCGGTCGCCGCGGCCGCGATCGCAGCACCGACTGCCACCGGATCCTGCTCGTTGTACCGCTCTTCGAGAGCGCGCTCGTCCCGTCGCATCGATTCGAACCTCGGCGTCTGCTGGGCCTGCGCGCGGAGCACCCGGTCCCGCTGCACGATCAGCACGTCCCGGACATGGCAGCCGTACTCGAGCGGCGACCAGGAACCGGATCTGGTGTGAGCCCTGAGCCGCTCCGCGGGCACGGAGCCGAGCAGTTTGCGGTTCTGGGCGGCCATATCCGGCACCACGGCGAGGATCTCGCCGCGGCTGAGTGCCTCGTAGTCGTAGCCGCATTCCTCGCATGGCGTCATGCCAGGACGCTACAGGCAGCGCTAGCCGGCCAATACGCCAGCCGCCGACGAGGCCCTGGCCAGCTGAAGCGCCGTCTCGACCAGCCGGTCCGCGCGAGCCCTGGAACCGGGTTCCTCCGCGATGGTCTGGGCGAGGAACGCGTCAGGATCCACGCCCGCCCGCAGCGCTTCCGGCCGCCCGCCCGCATCCAGCCACTCCCGGAGCATGGCGCCGTCGACCTCAGGGTGAAACTGGACGCCCAAATGCTTGCCGATCGAGAACGCCTGGATGCCAACTTCGTTGCTGGCCAGGACCGCCGCTTCCAAAGGCGGCTCGCACTTGTCGCCGTGGAACTCCAGCCATGGTCCGGCCGGGATCAGATCCGGCCTGACGGTCTCGATCTGTTTCCAGCCGACCTCTTTCTGGCTGGCTGCCACCACGCGGCCGCCGAAGATAGTGCACAGTTCCTGAGCGCCATAACAGATCCCCAGCACGGGAACACCAGCCTCATCGGCGGCCCGCAGCCAGGCGAGTTCCGGATCGATCCAGCTCACATTCGGGTCATACACAGAAGGAACGGCGCCGAGCATGACGATGTGATCGGCGCCCTCGAACGGCGGCAGCGGCCCGTCATCGGGGAAGAAATGCACGCTGAGCTCGGCGCCGCGCGCCTCGAACGCCTCGCCGATGAAGCCGGCGGAGTCCTCGGCGTGATGCCGGACGACGATAACGCGCATCCTAAAGCTCCCTCGATTGCCGCACATTTCGTTTGGTGCCAAACTACCTCGCATGACCCCCATTCCCGCTGTCGACCTTACCGACCTGGACATGTGGGCACGGGGCATCCCCTACGAGCAGTTTGCCCGGCTCCGCTGCGAGGCGCCAGTTCCCTGGTCCGACGAGCCAGCGGGCGGTCCCGGCTTCTGGTCGGTGCTCCGTTACGACGACATCGTGACGGCGAGCAGGGACACGCGGACGTTCTCCTCGTCGCGCGGAGTGTCGTTCGAGGAGCCGACCGACGAGGACATGGCCGCCAGGCGCACGATCATTGACACCGACCCGCCTGCGCACACGAAGCTGCGCAAGATCCTGTCCGGCGGCTTCACCCAGCGCGCCGTGGCCGTGTACCAGCATTTCGTGGCGACCCTGACCGAGCGGGTCCTCGACGCCGGCCTGAAAGCAGAGCCGTTCGACTTCGTCGACGCGGTCGCCAAGGAGGTGCCGATCAGGGTGCTGGCCAGGATCATGGGCCTGCCAGCCGGCGACCTGTCGCTCTTCATCGACCTCGGTGACCGGCTGATCGCCAATACCGACCCCGACATCACCGACGTTGTCTGGGGCCGCGACGATACCGACGCCTACCGCCGGTTTCCGTTCCGCAGCCCGTACGGCAAGCAGTTGTGGGACCTGGGCCGCGCCATCGTGCGCGACCGGCTAACCGCGCCGGGCGATGACCTGCTGTCCACGCTGCTGCGGGCTGAGGTGGACGGCGAGCGGCTCAGCGAAACGGACCTGGACAATTTCTTCTCGATCATGGTCGTTGCGGGGAACGAGACCACCAGGATCGCCATCGCCCAGGGCGTGCTCGCGTTCTGCGAGCATCCCGACCAGTGGGACCGGCTACGCGCTGACCAGACGCTCCTCGAGCCCGCAACGGAGGAACTGCTGCGCTGGACGTGCCCGACCCACTTCATGCGCCGGACGGCGACAGCCGACACCCAACTCGGCGGAGCCACGATCAGGGCCGGCGACAAGGTCGTGCTCTGGTACGTCTCGGGGAACAGGGACGAGACCGAGTTCGCCGACCCCGACACATTCGACATCGCCCGCTCCCCCAACCGGCACCTCAGCTTTGGCCGCGGCGGGCCGCACCTCTGCCTGGGCGCCCACCTGGCCAGGCTGGAGATCCGGGTCGTCCTTGCCGCACTTGCCAGGCGGGTGGCAGCCTTCGAACTCGCCGGGCAGCCGCGCCGGATCCGGTCGAACTTCACCAACGGCCTGCGGCAGCTTCCGGTCCGGATCAGGCAGGCCTGAGCCCGGCCGGCGACGGGCAGGACACAATGGTGACCCCGAGGCTGCTGCTTATCCTTAGCGAGAACCAGACGCTGCGGCCGACCCCCGACATCGGCGAACTGGTCGGCTTCGCGGTCGAAGCCGAACGGGCCGGACTCGACGCGGTCATGGTCAGCGAGCACGTCGTGCTCGGGCCTTCGGCCGACGCCGCAGGGCGGCCAGCCAACCCCAGGGAGTACGCGCTGCCGGCCAATCAGGATCCGGCAACGCCCTGGCCGAGCTCGCTCGTCCTGCTGAGCGCGATCGCCGCCGCAACCAACCGCATCCGGCTCGTTGCCGGCGCCATCATCAGCCCGCTGCGGCACCCGCTTGTCCTGGCCAAGGACCTGGCCACTTTGGACCGCCTCAGCAGGGGCAGGCTCGTCGTGCAGCCCACAGTCGGCTGGCACCGGGACGAATACGACGCGCTAGGCATCCCGTTCGAGCTGCGAGGTGACATTCTCGACGAGCAGCTTGAGGTTTGGTCGCGAGCCTGGTCTGGCTCACCGGTGAGCTTTGGCGGGCGGCATTACCGGTTCGGTGACGTGTGGGTCGAGCCGCAGCCGTTCCGGCCGGGCGGACCGCCGCTGTGGTTTGGTGGCTCGACCGTGCACCAGCGGGTGATCGAACGCGTCGTGCGATACGGCAGCGGCTTCAACCCCCTCGGAAGGCCGGAAGACGCGGGACTGGCCAGGCTCGCGCAGGCGCTGATCTCGGCCGGGCGGAGCCCGGCCGAGATCGAGTTCGTGGGCGGCACCCGCGGCACCTTCCCCGGTCCGGACAACGTGGCCGACCTGGACCAGGCACTTGCCGCTATTCCCGCGCAGCTGGCCAGGGGATTCACGACCATCTGTGTCAAGCCGTCGCAGTTCATCGACGAGAGCTCGCGGATGGCGGAGTTCTGCCGTGAGCTCGCAGCCAAGGTCGCCGATCGGGCTGACCATTCGCACAAGCCCTGAACCTTGACACGTAATCATTCGCATCCATACGATCCCCAGCATTAACGGCCGGTCCGTGCCACCCCGGAGGGGGAACGTGACGAAGATCGATGCGTTCGCCCACATACTGCCGCCGGCTTACGCCGAGCGTCTCGAGGCGCTTACCTCAGGCGGCGCGGTCAGCCAGCGCATACTCGGCTACCGGCCGTGGATCCGCGAGGACCCGGCTCTGATCGACCTGGATGCCCGCTGGCGGACGATCGACCCCTTCGGCGACTACCGGCAGGTCCTCACGCTGGCGGTCCCGCCGCTCGACGAACTCGGCGACCCGGCTGCCGCCGCCGACCTGGCACGGGCGGCCAATGACGAGCTCGCCGACCTCGTCGTGCGGCACCCTGACCGGTTCGCTGGCTTTGTGGCCGCCCTGCCGATGAGCGACCCGCAGGCTGCTGCCGCCGAGCTCGATCGGACTATGAGCCACCTTGGCGCCGTCGGCGCACAGTTGCACACCAACGTCGGCGGCGCGCCACTTGACGAGCCTCGCTTCGAGGTCATCTTCGAGGTCGTCACCAGTCACGGCGGCGCGTTCTGGCTCCACCCCACCCGCAGCCCGATCTGGTCGGACTATCCGACCGAGCCCGCGTCGAAGTACGGCATCTGGTGGTCGCTCGGCTGGCCGTACGAGACGTCGGTCGCGATGGCCAGGCTCGTCTACTCGGGCTGCTTCGACCGGCACCCCGGCCTGACCGTGATCACCCACCACGCCGGCGCGATGGTGCCGCACTTCGCTGGGCGGCTGGCATCCCCGATCGAGGACCCGGATCGTGACGCGATCGTCGGCGGCCTGGAGAACGAGCCGATCGAGTACTTCAGGCGGTTCTACGCCGACACGGCGATGTTCGGCGCCAGCCACGCGGTCCGCTGCGCGTTGGAGTTCTTCGGGGCCGACCACGTCCTGTTCGGCACGGACATGCCGCTCGGCGGGCCGAACGTGGTCGCTGACACGATCGCCGACGTCACCTCGCTCGACCTGCCGGAAGCCGACGAGGCCGCGATCTTCGCGGGCAATGCGAGGAGGCTGCTCGGAATCGCCGGGTGAGGGCCGGGCGGCGCCTCCCTCCGGTCCGGACGGCAGCTGCCCTCGCAATCTCGATGAGCACCAGCGTCCTGTTGAAGAAACTAAGGAGAGACCGATGGCCAGTCCGGAGCCCGCGTACGAGCGCCTGGGCGCCAAACTGCTGTCCCTGCCCGATGTAGTCGCGCAATCCGTCGGCTTCATGGGCCCGGTGTTTTCTTCCGCCTTCGTGATCCCGCTGGTCGTCGGCGTTATCAGCGCTTCTGGCAAGGGCGGCGGGGTCGCGTCGCCGTTGTCGGTGCTGATCGCGGCGGTCGGCGTGTTCGCGCTCGGTTGGATCGTGTCCACCTACGCCAAGCAGATCCACGCCGCAGGCTCGCTATACGACTACGTGACCCGCGGACTTGGTGAGCGGGTCGGCACGGCGGCGGGCTGGCTGTATTACGGCGGCGTGACGGTCCTGCTCACCGGGCTGCTGCTGCTGATCGGCGGTTACCTGCAGAGCACGATCCTTGTCGAGTTCAAGGTGAACCCGCTGCCGTCCTGGGCGTGGACCGCAGTTCTGATCGCCCTGATCGCCGGGATCTTGTACTTCGGCGTGCGGATCTCCACCCGCAGCCAGCTCGCGCTCGCGCTGATCTCGATGCTCGTGGTCGGCGTGTTCTTCATCTTCGTGATCGTCAAGCTCGGGTCGGCGAACAGCGTCAAACCGTTCAACCCGTCCTCGGCGGCCGACGGCTGGTCCGGCATCTTCTTCGGCGTGCTGTACGGCGTGCTGATGTTCGTCGGCTTCGAGACGGCGGCCAACCTGGCCGAGGAGACCCCCAACCCGCGGCGCGAGGTCCCGATCGCGGTGATGGCCACCGCGACGATCGCCACGGTCTGGTACGTCCTGGCCACCTACGTTGAGGTAGCGGGATTCCACTTCAATCTCACGATTTTGACCAAGGCCGCCGGCGCGCCGCTGTTCGCGCTCGGCGCACCTGCCAGCGCTGGTGGCTACGGCGGCACGTGGATCGACCGGCTACTCGAGCTGGTCGTGCTGTTCGACATGATCGCCGTTGCGATCGGCTGCGCGGTCTCCGCGTCCAGGGGGATCTTCGCGATGGCCCGTGACCGCCGGATTCCGGGCGTGCTGGCCAGGACGTCGCGGCGGCACGGCTCGCCGCTCGGCGCGACGGTCTTCGTGACCGCTGCCGCGATCGTGACGCTGCTGGTGAACCAGTTCTGGACGGGCCTGTTCGCGCTGCCTGCCACGCCGCACTACTTCGCGCTGTTCGCCTGGGGCTCCACCTTCGGCGGGTTTGCGCTCGTGGTGGTCTACCTGCTGATGTCGGTCGGCGCGCTGCGGAACTTCGGCCGCGCCGACGGCAAGGTGCGGTTGATCATCGCCGCGGTGATCGGCATCCTGATCACCGCGGGCGCCATCTACGGGTCGTTCTACAAGGTCACCCGGCCGACGATCTGGGCGCCGTGGTTCGCGCTCGGCCTGCTGGTGCTCGGCCTGGCGTCGACCTGGGTACTGCGGCCCAGGCAGGCCGCGAGCACCCGCCTCGCTGACCTGAGCACGACCGCGGCTCCCGGCGATCAGCCCGTCAGCACCTGATGAGCGTCGTGCCGGAGGCGCGCCCATGAGCGTCGTGCCGGAGGCGCGCCCATGAGCGTCGTGCCGGAGGCGCGCCCATGAGCTCTGCCCGCGCCGTCCTGGTCACCGGCGGCGGCAGCGGCATCGGCGCGGCGGCGGCCCGCATGTTCGCCGCAGGCGGCTGGCGCGTCGCGATCTGCGGGCGCCGGGCCGGCGCCCTGCGCGCCGTCGCGGCCGAGACCGGTGCTCTCGACCTGGTCTGCGACATCGCGGACGCCGGGCAGGTTGACGAGCTGATCGGCGCGGTCAGTGGCACGTTCGGGCGGCTTGACGGGCTCGTGCTGAACGCCGGGGTCATTGCCCCCGGCGGCGTCGGTGAGCTGTCGCCGCAGGACTTCTCGGCGATGGTGGCCGTGAACCTGACCGGCTCGTTCCTGGTAGCGCGCTCCGCGCTGCCGCACCTGCTCGCCAGCGGGCGCGGCGCGATCGTGTCGGTCGCCTCGGTGGCGGCGCTCCGGGCCGCATCCGGCATGGGCGGCTACGCGGCCACGAAGGCTGCGCTGACGATGCTGACCCAATCGCTGGCGGTCGACCACGCGCAGGAGGGGCTGCGGGCGAACGTGGTCTGTCCAGGCTGGACGATCACCGAGATGGCCGACGCGGAGATGGCCGCCTTCGGCGGCGAGCGCGGGCTCGGCGTCGACGAGGCCTACAAGCTCGTCACCGCGCTCGTGCCGCAGCGCAGGCCGGCCAGCGCCGACGAGGTCGCCGCCGTGATCGCCTGGCTGCTGTCCGACGCGGCGTCCTACGTGAACGGCGCCGTGATCCCGGTGGACGGGTCAGCGGTCGCCGTCGACGTCGGGACCGTGCCGTTCGATCCGCGGGTCAGCCTGTCCGGGCTGGGTCAGGGCAGCGAGCACGGCAGGAATGACGGCATCGGCCCGCCCAGCTAGCTCGCCGGCGGTCAGCAGCTGCACCGGATGCGGGATATACAGCATCCGGCAACCCGGCATGGCGAGCAGCCTGGCCTGCTCGACGGCTTCGTCGGCGAACGGCATCGTCGCGATGCCCACGGCCGGGATTCCCCGGCGCTCCAGGTAAACGAGGTCGCACACACTGCACGACGTACACGAGCCTCAATCGGCGAGTGCCTCGACCACCAGGTCGGCGCGGGCGGCGATCTCGTCGATCAGGGCGGGTGCGGCGGGCTTGGAAAAGATTTCCTTAGCCGAACGGAACGTGACCGCACCAGCCTGATTCAGCTGCGACTCGATCCGGTCGAGAAACTCGGCACCCCTGTTCTTGGTGATGTCGAGCAGCGCTACCGAGCGACCGGCGACCGTCGCTGGCCGCCGCGCGAGCGGCTCAGGCTGCCTGACCCGCTCGTCGAAGGGGCTGACGTAGTCGCGGCTCGCGTAGTCCGTAGTCAAAGCGGCTCAACCTCCCGGGAGATGATCTGCGCCCCCATCCCGGTGCAGGGACCCAGAACTGCAGAGTAACGGCCGGCCTCGCCGCCCGCGACGAGCAGGACGATGGAGTCGGGCGAGGCCCATTTGGAAATGTCGGCGGCCGGGTCGGCGGCCGCGGCGAATGGTGTCGTCTCACCGCGCCGCAGCTCGCTGGCCGGCCGGTGAACGGCGTCGAACATGAACTGGCGCAGGTGCTGCTTGCTCCAGCCCGCGGCACGGAACATTTCCGCGTGCTCCGGGCAGATCACGAACACCGATGGCTCCGTCAGCGGCCACCAGTTCGTGGACCAGGCGCTGGCCGCCGCCCAGGAGAGTATGTAGGCGAGGTCCTCTGGCGTCCTGCTGCGGTGATCGGAGATGTTCTGCGGAGCATCGCTCCCGATCAGCGTGACCACGGACTGGCCTGGCTCGAAGCCGCGCTCGACGTGCAGCGGCTCCCACGGGCTGGTCTCCTCGTCCTCAGCGATGCAGAAGCCGACTTTGCCCATGTGCCCGAGGGTCGCCCGGTCCAGCGTGCCGGGCATAGCGCCGCCGAGCAGGGTGACGATCAGGCGCGCCGCCCGGCCGATGGTGAGGTTCGCCCGCGAGCCAGGTCCCAGCGCGCCCATCCCGCTGTTCAACCCGATCGCCCGCCTGACCGGGCCGTTGACGACCACGAGCTGGCCGGCCGGCTGCGTTGTCACCGCCTGGCCGTGCAGATTGAAGGCGGGATCGAGCATGGCCCTGGCCGCGGCTACCACGACGGGGAAGTACGCCGGGCGGCAACCGGCCAGGACGGCGCAGGCGGCCACCCGTTCGAGCGTCGCCTCGCCCATCGACGGCGCCACCAGGCCGAGCGAGACAGAACCGTCGGCGCCGCCGAGCATCGCCTCGACGCGCCGCCCGGTCGGCGCGACGACAGGCAGCCCGTCGGTCCAGCCGCGTTCGAACATCTCCTCCATCTCGTCCTCGGCGGCCGGTCGCGAGATGGCAGCTGCCACCTCAGGGTCCATGGCGGCCTTCGACGAGCAGCCGGGCTTGCGCAGGGGCTCGACCGGTGGCGGCAACTCCAGCGTTGCCGTGCCGAGGAGCGTCCGTGCTTGCTCGATCACGGCCGCGATGCCGGGCTGGTCCCAGCCGACCACGCTGCCGGCCACCACGCCGGCCCGGTCGACCAGGACGGTTGTCGGCACCGCGAGCAGCCCGTACGCGAGCGAGTTCTCGTACGGCGGCTCCTGTGAGACCACCCGGCCGGTCCAGCCGACCTTGCGGGCCACGCGAATGGCCACGTCGAGCGGATCCTCGAAGATGGCCGTGACGGCCAGGCCCGCCTGCTCCCAGCCCCGGCAGAGCGGGCCGAGGTTGCGCAGCGCCATGGCCGATGTCGGGCATTCCTCAGATACGAATACGAGCAGCGCGGCGCCCCGGGCGGTGAGGTCACTGAGGCTGACCCCGCCGGGTTCGACCCCGGTGACGTCCAGGGCAGGCGCCGGGCTACCTGTCCGCGCGCCAACCAGCCCGCTCCCAATCCCCGTCCCGATCCCGATTCCGATCACCGTCCCGGCCCCAGCACCTTCCACCCGCTCGATACCGCTCCTCCCAGGCCGCATAGCTCTATGATCACGCGGTCTTGGCTGTTCTACGCGCCACACCCGCGTGATCATCAGCGCGGCGATGCGGACCAATGCATAGCCAGACAGCGGTCAGGGTACCGCAGGCATAGGAAGCGAACTTAGTTCGCATTCTGCCGGTCATTGACCTTCCACGAGCAGGGCCAACCCCTCCAGCTGCCCCGCGTCACGGAGGTGGCCCGATAGACGCGGCCCGGCGCGGCGGAGCCAGCCTGCCGACAATGGCCGCTGGACCAGCAGATCGGCAGCCGCGGCGGCGGAAAGGCCAGCGTCAGCCAGGACGGTCGTCGCCTGGCTGGCCGGCAGCGAGTTGAACCACCGATAGCCGGCCGCGCGCCGTGCCGCCGGATCGATGCTGCCGATCACCCGCACCCGCGACAGCCCGCCGTCGGGGAAAGCGTCGAGCCGGATCGCTGACACTGGTGCCGCGTGACTCACGGCGAACTCGTGCCGCGTGTCCGGCTGCAGGCGGGTGCGCTCCAGCAGCGGCCGCCAGGACGGCGATCCCGCTGGCGGGACCTGGTTGCTGGGGCTGCCATTGACCGCGACCGACTCGGACGCGTTGTACCGGAAGTGCGTCGTATCCACGATCAGCCGCCGGACCAGGCCGGCGAAGGCAAGCTGGAGGACCACGAAATCGTGACCCGCGTCCCGCCGCCGCCTGGTCTCCCAGCCCTCGCCCATCGACCGCGCCCGGCCGGGACGGTTCAGCATCGACGCCGCAGTGTAGAAGTCATCGCTGCTCGCCACGACCAGGCCGCCGTACGCCTGACTGGCGAGATCGATGGTCAGCTCGTCAATGCCGCGCGGGTCAGGAACCGCCTGGCCGACCACGCGGAGCCTCGCCACGCCACCGTCCGGGTACGCGGACAGCCGCACATGGGTGAACCGCTCGGGATGGGTCACCGCGAAGAGATTATGCTCGTCGCCGCGCAGCGGTGACCGCGGCACGATTTCCGCCCAGTCGACCGCCGGGCTGGTCAGCTCCTCCGGGCTCGGGTATCCCTCCTGCCCACAGGCATGGACCGCGCAATGCTCAGGGTAGTTACCCGTGAAGAAGCTGGTGTCGACGTTGACCGTGGAGATAATTCCCGGCACGCCAAGCCGGACGATCGCCCAGTCGTGCCCCGGCAGGCGACGCCGCCTGGTTTCCCAGCCATCGACGATCTCGCCGCGGTTACCGTACCTGCCCGGCTCGAAGACCGCGGCGCCGGGAGTCAGCAGGTTCTCCTTATCGCCGAAGGATTCGTCGCTGGCCGCGACTACGCTGCCGCCGAGCCAGCGCGAAGCCAGATCGATCTCGGCGGCCGTCGGCGCGCTCACTTCGGATCTCGCCGCAGGAGTTCCCCGCGCGGGCGCGCGAGGTCAATCAGCTCGCCGCGGAGAATGGATGCGCTGACGGTGCCGGTCAGGGTGCGGTCGGCGTAGGGCGTCAGCGGATGTTTGTGACGGATCATGGCAGGGTCCACGAGGAAGGGGTCGTCGGGCGCGAAGATGCAGAAGTCCGCATCGTAACCGGGCGCGATCCGGCCTTTCTTGCGCAGGCCAGCCAGTTGGGCGGGCATACCTCCAGCTGCGGCGGCCATGGTCGGGGTCGCGAAGCCTTCCCAGTCGGCGTGGCCAGGCTCGCAGATGTGCACATGCGAGTCGACCAGCCCAGGCAGGAGGACCTCGCGGTCCGTCAGCTCGATCACGTTCTGTGCTGCCGCCGTATGCTCCAGAGGGCCGACGGCGGCGATGCGGCCGGCCCTGACGCCGATGGTCGCCGGCATCTCCGCACCGCGACAGATAGCACGCGGCGCCCGGATGACAAGGTCGAAGCCGACGGTCATGCGGGGCTCGCTATGGACACCCTGTCGGGAATCATGAACAACAAGTATAAGATCTATTGACATTTGATTATGACTTTGTAATGTTCGGTCTATGTCCCAAGCCCCGGACGATGAGGTGAATTCGCGGCTGTCCGCTGCGGTTCGCAGGCACAGCCCGATGCCGCTGCACCACCAGATCAAGGTCGCCGTGCTGGAGGGTGTGGAGCAGGGGTGGCTGGAGCCAGGGGCGCAGCTCCCAAGGGAACGAGAGCTTGCCCAGACGCTGGGCGTCAGCCTGGCACCGGTCCGCCAGGCCATGGCCGACCTCACGCGAGAGGGCTACGTCGACCGCATCAGGGGCAGGGGCAGCTTCGTCCGTGACCGCAAGTTGGTCGAGAAGATCCAGATTCTCGGCAGCTTCCACCAGTCAGTGAGCCGGCATGGCCTGAACGTGGACGTGAAGGTGCTGACTAGTGATGTCACGAGGCCGCCGCATGTCGTCGACGCGGCACTCACGCTGCGCGGCCGCGACGCATGGTGCCTGCGGCGATTCGCCAGCATCGACGGCGAGCCGCTCGCACTGCTGACAGCATGGCTGCCGCCGAGGTACGCCCGCGGTGTCAGTGAGCAGGATCTGGGCACGGGGTCGCTCTACGAGGCGCTAGGCCGGATCCACGGCGTCGAGATGACCGCGGCGGACAATTTCGTCGAGGTCGACAGGGCCGGGCTCGAGCACGCAGAGCTGCTCGGCCTGGCGCCTGGCTCGCCGGTGCTCAGGGTCATCGGTGTCACCAGGGACCAGCGGGATCACCCGGTTGAGTACTCGGACGTGCTCTACCGGCCCGAGCGGTTCAGGTTCGCGATCGAAAGCAGGCGATCGATCGCGGTCATCTAGGCAGTAACCCGCGCGGTGCCAGGCGCCGCAGAAATGGCGCAGGAGGATCACATGGCAAGTGACGTCTCCCTCCCCTCGGATTTCGCCGGCGGAGGGCAGCTGTTCGTCAGGAACGCGACTGGCCTGGTCCGGGAGGTCTCCAAGTGGGATGCCCTGATCATGAACACCCTCGGCATGAATGTCGCGCTCGGCGCGATTTTCCTGCTGCTGCAGGCGCCCGGCGACTTCCCCGGCGGCAACATGCTGCTGGCGATCGGCATCGGCACGCTGGTGATGGCGTTCACGCTGCTGTGGGTGTACTCGGAGTTCGCCTCGGCCATGCCGAGGGCCGGCGGCGACTACGTGTTCGTCAGCCGGGCGCTGCATCCGATCGCGGGCTGGCTGATGTCGTGGAGCCAGGGGCTCTGGCTGATCTTCTTCTGGATCGGATTCAATGCCTGGTTCGCGCTGACGTTCGCCGCGCCGGTCGCGATGACCACCCTCGGCGCGGTCACTGGACACGCGGGCTGGATCACGCTGAGCAACGACCTGCTGGCCAAGCACACGATCATCGGGATTACCACCCAGTGGTGGGTCATCCTGTTCGGGACGGTCCTGACCTTCGGCTTCGCCGCGTTGCTGATCTACGGATCGCGGTCGTACTGGCGCGTGCAGAAATGGCTATTCGCGATCGCAGGGGTCGGCATCCTGCTAGTGGCCGGACTGCTGCTGTTCCGCGGCAACCAGATCGCGCAGTCCTGGACCACCTTCGCGACCAGCAACAAGGGCCTGGCCTTCAACAACATCATCCCGGCGGCTAAGGCGGCCGGCTTCACCGGCAATGGCGCGCACTTCAGCCTGACCGCCACCCTGCTGATGCTGCCGTGGGTCTTCTTCGTCGTGGGTTACGCGCAGGGCTCGGCGCAGATCGGCGGGGAGGTCAAGCGCGCGTCGCGCAGCCAGTACTTCGCGATGGTCGGCGGCGTCCTGATCAACGGTGCGGTGCTCGCGTTCATCGTGTGGGCTTACCAGCACGCGGTCGGCAAGGACTGGGCAGCGAGCCTGTCCTACCTGAACAACACCAGCTCGACCAAGCTGGCGCTGCCCGGCGCCGTTCCCCCTGGCATCAACCTGATCGCCAGCCTGCTCACCGGCAGCGTCCCGCTGCTGCTGATCATCGGCGTGGGCTTCATCCTGTGGGCGCTGATGGGCACCCCGCTGTCGACGCTGCAGGCCACGCGCTACATGCTCGCCTGGTCGCTGGACCGGGTCGTCCCGAAGCAGCTCGGCCAGGTGAGCGACACGTTCCACACGCCGATCAAGGCGATCCTGCTGTGCGCGGTAACCGGCGAGATCGCCTTGTTCGCCCTCGTCCAGATCCCGCAGGCCAGCCTGCTCGGCGCGCTGCTCGCGCAGATCGCCGCGTTCATCGTCGTGAGCATCGCAGGAATCCTGTTCCCGTACCGGCTTAAGGCGGTCTGGGAGAGCGCAGGCGGCCGCAGGATCCTCGGCGTCCCGGCAGTCACGCTCGCCGGGATCGGCGGGGTCATCGCCCTCGGCGTGCTGATGGGCGAGTTCGTCTTTAACTCATCGATCAGCGCTACCTTCGCGGTCACGCGCGCGCTGTCGCTGGAGTTCATGTCCGGCGTCATCGTGCTCGGCGCGATCTGGTACGTCGTCGCCTGGCGGCTGAACGCGCGCAAGGGCGTGAACCTGGCGCTTGCTTACCGGGAGATCCCGCCGGAGTGAGCGAAGCGTTCCTGGCACCGTCGGCTGCGCCGCGTGACGGCGAGCTTGTGCTCGTCGTCGGAAACCTCACCATCGACGATGTCGTTCTCCCCACCGGCGTCACCAGGATGGCGAGGCTGGGCGGCAATAGCGTGCACGCCGCGACGGCCGTCATCACGGCAGGTGCCAAGGCGGCGCTCATCGCCCGGCGGGGAGATGACTTTCCGCGCGGCGCGCTTACCGCGCTGGCTGAGGCGGGCGTCGACATGGGCAGCCTGGTCGAGATCGCCGGGCCGACGGTGCGCAACTGGGTCATCTACGAGGAAGACGGCAGCAGACGGTGGCTCTACCGGACTCCGGCGGACCGCAGCGAGCAGGTAGCTCCGCAGCCGGAGGATCTCGCCGGGCCAGCGCTCACGCGGGCCGCCGCCGTGCACGTGGCCGCCATGCCGCTCGGGCATGCCGAGCGGATCGTCGCGCAGGTGCGGCGGCTCGCTCCCGGTGCCGTCATCACCCTCGATACGCACGAAACCTGGGGAGCCGACGTGGCCGACCGGGTCCTGGATCTGGCGCGCGAGGTCGATCTGTTCGTCCCGAGCCAGGAGGAGCTTGCGGTGCTGGCCGGCGCCGCCGACCCAACAGCCGGGCTCGGTTACCTGACCGCGGCGGGCGTCGCCGTGGCTGTCGTGAAGGCCGGGTCCGCAGGCGCGTATCTCCTGGCCGACGGCCGGATCACGCATGTTCCCGCGATGGACGTCCAGGTCGCCGACAGCACCGGGGCAGGCGACGCGTTCTGCGGCGGCCTGGCCGCGGGCATCGCGCGCGGCTTGTCCGTGCGTGAAGCGGTCGGGCTCGGCGCCGCGGTAGCCGGGACGGCGATCACGGGCAGCGGCAGCCTCCGGCTGTTCCAGTCGGGCCACGATCGCGCGGCCATCGCGGCGGCGGGGCGCAGGCTCGCGGCGGCCGCAACCGAGATCCGCTCCTCCCCCACGAGGCCGCGGCATGGCTGGGGAGCCGCTGCCGCCACCACGCACGCGCCGGACGCCACAGCAGCGCCGGCCGACGAGCCGAGATTGGCGCGGGCGGACGGGCGAGCGCCGGCCCAGCCAGCCAACGCCCAGCCAGCCAACGCCCAGCCAGCCAACACCCAGCCAGCCAACACCCAGCCAGCCAACGCGGGGGCTGGCGACGACCCGCGGTACGACATCGAGGTCATGCGCAGGGAGATCATGACGATCCCGGACGTCGTCTCCGACGTTCTTGACGACGCCGAGGGCCGGATTGCCGCCCTGGCCAAGCGGCTGGCCGCGCGCGGCATCCGGCACCTGTGGCTCACTGGCTGCGGCGACTCGGCGTTCGCCGGGCAGGCTGCGGAGCTGGCATTCCTGCGGCATTCACCGATCGCCGCGCACCCGGTTCATGCGCTGGACCTGGCCCGCTACCAGGTACGCCGGCTGCCGCCGGGCAGCGCCGTCATTGCCGCTTCGTTTTCCGGTAAGGCGGGCCGGACGATCGAGGCCGCTGTCCAGGCACAGCGGGCCGGTCATCACGTCGTAGCGCTGACCAACGCGCCGGCGAGCGACCTGGCCCTGGCATCCGGGGAAACACTGCAGCTCGACGTGCCGACGCTCGGCTTCTCACCCGGGACGTCCAGCTACGTAGCGATGATGTGCACCCTGTTGCGACTCGCCGCTGAGCTCGCCCAGCTTGGCCGGGGCGGCGGGCTGGCCGGCGAGCTAAGCCGCCTGCCCGGCCAGGTCGAGACGACACTGCGGCAGACGGCAGACGTCGCCGACCTAACCGCCCGGGCGTTGCTGCCCGCACCGTGGATCGCCTTCCTCGGCGCCGGGCCCAACGAAGCGACGGCCAGGTTCGGAGCCGCGAAGCTACTCGAGGGTCCGCAGCTGCTGGGGGTGGCGACGAATCTCGAGGAATGGGCACACGAGCAGTACTTCGTCACCTCGGCCGGAGATCCCGTCGTCCTGGTCAACCCGAGCGGCGCTGGTCACGACCGGGGCCTTGAGATCCTGTCCGAACTCCGGTTCGTCGGCGCCCGCCCGGTCGTGATCAGCGACCGCCGGCCACCAGCGCCCGAGGTGGCAGGAGAGCTGCTGCTTGCGTTGGCGGCCGGCGTCGCAGAAGAGCTCTCCCCGGTCACCGCGTGCCTGCCGCTTGCCCTGGCCGGCTTTCACCTGGCCAGGCTGGCAGGCAAGAGGTCCTACAACTTCCCCAGCGAGGCGGCCAGGGACGAGCATTACCAGACCATTCACCGCGCCACCCTCGGAGAGCCCGCATGACGCGCGATGAGCTGGAGGAGCGTCCGGTTTGAAAGAATCGAAGATCTTCTTTGCCACCGACATCCATGGGTCGGACCGGTGTTTCCGCAAGTTCCTGAACGCGGCCAAGTTCTACGGCGTGGACGCCATCCTGCTCGGAGGCGACATCACCGGCAAGATGATCGTCCCGGTCGTCGAGGAGCAGCATGGGCAGTATTACGCCCAGCTCTTCGGGCGCAAGCGGGTCGTGGACGCCGACGGTCTGGCGGGGCTCAACAAGTTCATCGCCGACGCCGGGTTCTACCCGCACCCGATGACCGCGGACGAGATTAACGTCCTCAAGCAGGATCCGGCCGGCGTCAGCGACCTGTTCAGGAAGCTGATCAGCGAGACCATGGGCCGCTGGATCGAGCTGGCCGAAGAACGGCTGGCCGGCAGCTCAGTCCAGTGCCTCGTCGCCCCTGGCAATGACGATCCCTTCTTCATCGAGGACGTCCTGAACAGCAGCGCCTCGGTCATTAACCCTGACCAGCGGGTGGTGCAGCTGCCTGGCGGCTTCCAGATGATCTCGGTCGGGTACTCGAACCGCACTCCGTGGGACTCGCCGCGCGAGCTCGATGAAGACGACCTGGCCGCCCTCATCGACCGCGAGGCCGCAAAGCTCGCCGATCCGGCCAGGGCTATCTTCAACCTTCATGTCCCGCCGAAGGAGACGCCGATCGACCAGGCGGTGGCGCTCGACAAGGAGTTCCGGCCGGTCACGCGCGGCGGCTCCCCGGTGATCACCGGAGTCGGAAGCTCGGCGGTCAGGCAGGCGCTCGCCCGGTTCCAGCCCATGCTCAGCCTGCATGGACATATTCATGAATCCCGCGGCGAGGCGCGAATAGGCAAAACCCTGGCGCTCAATCCGGGCAGCGAGTACAGCGAAGGCGTCCTGCGCGGGGTCATCGTGACCTTGTCCGAGAAGAAAGGTGTCCGTGGCTACCAGCTCGTCGCGGGGTGAAACGCGGCCGGGGCCGCCGGGGCCGCGAGGGGCGCAGGTCGAGGTCGCCGTGCTCGGCTCGGCGCGGATCCGGCCAGGCGATCCGCGGCACGTTGACGCCATGCGGCTTGGCGGCCTGCTGGCCGGGCAGGGCTGGATCGTCGTCACCGGCGGGTACGGCGGGCTGATGGCTGCCGTCTCCCGCAGCGCGGCAGCCGCCGGCGGCCGCACGGTCGGGCTGCCCATGCGGGCGTGGCAGCACCTGACGCCGGACCCCAGCTGCGCCGAGCTGAGATGGAGCAGCAACTACGCGCAGCGGCTCGGCTTCCTGCTAGCCGCTCGGGTAGCGATCGCGCTGACTGGCGGTATCGGCACGCTGGCCGAGGCTTCGGCGGTCTGGGCCGCCGCCCAGACCGAGCCGGATGCTGCCCAGCTGGTGCTGGTCGGCCCCGGCTGGCGACGGCTGACCGGCGTGTTCTCGCAGGAACTGGTCGTCGGCGAGCAGGACATTGCCCTGCCGGTGGTCGTCGACGACGTCGACGCGGTCGTTCCCGCCGTCCAGCGCCTGATCGACAGCCCGGCGGCCGCCTTCGGCGCCCACGGCTGATCACCTGGCCGCCTACCGCCGAGTTCTTGGACCGCTTAACGGGTAGACACCGTGCATAGGTGTAGCCGGAGGGTCTGCATAAGACCCTCCGGCCTTCACGTAAGGGCCACACTCACGCCATCTGGGGGCGGCGATGCAGACGGAACGCGCGGCATCAGCACAACGGGACGCCGATCCGGTCGGCCAGTTCTTCACCGGGCTGGCCGAAGCGGGTTACCTTGCGACCTTCGATCGGGAATCGGCGACGCTGCGGTTCGACCTCGTCGACGGCGAGGCCGTCGATCGATGGTACATAGCGGTGCACGACGGCAGCGTGACGGTCGCGCGCCAGCGCAGGCCGGCCGAAGCGATCGTGCGGGTTGACCGGGCGCATTTCGCGGCAATCGTCGCCGGCCGGCTCAATGCTCAGGCCGCGTTGCTGCGCGGCTTGCTAACTTGCGAGGGCAGCATGGCGGCCGTCATGACGTTCCAGCGGTGCCTGCCTGGGTCGCCAAACTCGACCGGTCGCGTCACCCCGATTTGCGGCGAGACCGCCGCGGCGGGGCGGAGGACCACGTGAGCGGCCAGCTGGTCCAGATACTCGAAGGCAACACCTTCGTGGTCAGCGATGAACAGGGCGACATCGAAGCCTCTGGCACGAACCCGACCGGCCTCTTCTCGTCCGACACCCGCTTCCTGTCCCGGTGGGTACTGACCATAGACGGGCAGCGGCTGAGCGCCCTGTCCACCGACGACCTGCAGTATTTCCAGGCGCGCTTTTTCCTGGTGCCTGGCGCGGCCGACGTCTATGTCAACGCCACCCTTACCGTCATCAGGCAGCGGGAGGTGGCCGACGGCTTCCATGAGGAACTGCGCGTCTTTAACCACAGCAGCGAGCCAGCCGACCTGCGAATCAGGATTGACGCAGCCAGCGATTTCGCCGACCTCTTCGAGGTGAAGGACGCTCTGGCGAAGAAAGGACGCTACCGGAACCGGGTGGCCGACAGGAGCCTCATCCTCGGGTACGAGCGTGAGACGTTCGTCCGCGAGACCTGGATCAGCGCCAGCGCGAAAGCTTCGGTCGACGAGAACGGGCTGTCGTTCAGCGTGACCGTGCCCGCGCACGGCGAGTGGTCGACGGAGCTTGACGTCGTCGCGTCGCTCGGGAAGCTGGACACGCCGGCCGCGCAGCACGCCGACCGTCGCGGCCAGCGCAAGGCGCGCCGCGACATGGCCCGCGGGCTGGAAAAGTGGCTGAACCATGCGCCGCGACTGGAGTGTGACTGGGAGCCGCTCGCGCAGATCTACCGCCGCTGCCTGACCGACCTGGCGGCCCTGCGGTTCTCCCCGCTCACCATGCCGGGTCATTCGATGCCAGCAGCAGGCCTGCCCTGGTTCATGACGATCTTCGGCCGCGATAGCATCTTCACCAGCCTGCAGGCCCTGCCGTTTACCTCCGAGCTCGCCGCCACCACGCTGCGCGCGCTCGGCGAGCGGCAGGGCACGCGCATCGACGACTTCCGCGACGAGGATCCCGGCCGGATCCTGCACGAGCAGCGCTACGGCGAACTGACCGCTTTCGAGGAGCGACCGCACTCGCCCTACTACGGATCCGCCGATGCCACCCCGCTCTACCTGGTGCTGCTCGACGAATACGAGCGGTGGACCGGCGATACCAAACTCGTCAGGGACCTCGAGCACACCGCGCGAGCCGCGCTCAACTGGATCGACGAGTTCGCCGACCTGCGCGGCGACGGCTACGTGTGGTATCAGCGCAGGAACGCCACGACCGGCCTGGAGAACCAATGCTGGAAGGATTCATGGGATTCCATCTCCTACCGCAACGGCGACCTGCCTGGCTTCCCGCGGGCCACCTGCGAGCTGCAGGGCTACGCCTATGACGCCAAGGTCCGCGCCGCGCGGCTGGCCCGCGGCGTGTGGCGGGACGCGGCCTTCGCCGACCGGCTGGAGAAAGAAGCAGCCGACCTCAAGCGGCGGTTCAACAGGGACTTCTGGATCGCCGACGGTGAGTACTTCGCCGTCGCCCTGGACTGCGACGGGCGTCCGGTCGACTCGCTCACATCCAATATCGGGCACCTGCTGTGGAGCGGTATCGTGGACACATCCAAGGCCAGGGCGATCGCCAGGCACCTGACCGGCCCCCAGCTGTTCTCCGGGTGGGGAGTCAGGACGCTGGCCGAGGGCGAGGCGCGCTACAACCCGATCGGTTATCACACCGGAACGGTGTGGCCATTCGACAATTCGTTCATCGCCTGGGGACTGCGGCGGTACGGATTCAAGGCGGAAGCCGCCAGTGTCACGGCCGGCATCCTGGAGGCAGCTGAAGTCTTCGGCGGCCGGCTTCCCGAGGCCTTCGGCGGATATCCGCGGCACCTGACCAGGTATCCCGTCCAGTACCCGACCGCCTGCAGCCCGCAAGCGTGGTCGACCGGCGCGCCACTGCTCCTGCTGCGGACTGCGCTCGGACTTGAGCCGCACGACGACCATCTGCTGATCGACCCGGCGCTGCCGAAGCGGATCGGTCACCTCGAGTTGCTCGAAGTGCCAGGGCGCTGGAAGCGGATGGACGCCTTCGGCCGCGGGCTGATCGACACCGACCGGCTTACCTCGCGCTGATTCCGGTTCAGGTGACCCGGTTCAGGTGACCGGGCCCGGCTGACCGCCGCCGGCGGCGAGCAGGTCAAGGGCCTGGAGCGCGAACCACCACTCGGCCACGTGCTGGGTACGGACGACGCGGCCAGTCCGCTCCGAGCCACCACGAGGCCGCCGTCCGACCCTTTGCGCACATTCAAGTGCAGCCGTGCGGCCACGAATGCCGTGCGGCCGGAGGTGCCGTCGGGAGTGCCGGGAGACTCGCCGAAATTCGAGCTCGCGGCTCGCCCGCGCGTTCGCGAACCGCACCCGTAGCGTGCCGAGTCTGTATCGCTGCACGATGACCATCGTGGACTCGGCGTCGGCCAGGAATGAAGCCGCGACCGAAATCTCCGACACAGACCTGAACCATTGTCGATCCCCCACAAGGCCGGCCTCAGCGTGTATCCATCGCGTAGGGAGCATCGGTCAAGCGCCGCAGCCCGTCTTGCTGGACGAGATAGTTGTCTTCCACTTTCAGGACCACCGTTCCTGCGGCGGTCTCCACCGCGGTCTCGGGTTCTAGCGCGATCACCATGCCTTCTTGGAGCACTTGATCGCGGTCCATACGGTCTGCGCGGTGGAGAGTGGGGAGCTCGCACGCCCGGAGCCCAACCCCGTGTCCGAGGGCGTACGGAGTGACCGGGAGGTCCTGCCGGCGCAGATGCCGATTCACGGCCTCATGTACCTGGGAGGCTCGGATTCCTGGCCGCGCCCGCTCCGCGCCAAGATCATGTGCTTCGAGCAGTGAGCGGTAGGCGCCCTGGACAGCGCGGGGCGGCTCACCGACGAACCCGGTTCGTGCCAGGTCGGATGCGTAGCCGCCGCTGCCATAACAGCCGATGTCGAAGAAGAAGGCGTCTCCGTCGGTTAGTTCGTTGCCGGCGGCGAACCATGTGCCGGTCCCGCGCCGGACATTGCACACTGAGTGGCTGACGAACTCAGAACCATCCCGCTGGAGGCTGTCCATGGCTATCGCGAGGATGTCATGATCGGTCATCCCGGCTTTGGCCGCCGCCAAGGCTGTCGTGGCCGCCCGCGAGTTCACGTGGCTGGCCGCGGCGAGCAGCTCAATCTCGATGGCGTCCTTGCGAAGTCGCAGGTCAAATAGGTCAGCGGCTGCGGGCACGAACTCGGCGCGGGGAATCTCCTGGCGCAGCGCGGCCAGAAGGTCTGCGTATACGAGCTCGAAGCCGATTCGTCTGGCGTTTCGCTGGCGCAGGAGGCCGGCAATTGATCGCGTCCAGGTGCGGGGGTGGGCCAGCGCGGGGCTCCAGGACGGGAGCGGCCGGATGGATCGGATCCACGGCTGTCCGGCCTCGGGGCGTTCGCTGACCTCATCGACCCACGGGACGAACATGTCGCAGGCACCATCCTGATCGACGATTGCTGCGAACCAGTCGAAGCCCTCGGCGATGATCAACGTTCGGTAATCTGCGGCATAGCGAATAGTGTCGAACCCGGTCAGCAGCAAGTGATCCACGCCGAGCTGTCGCATCAGTTCTGCGATCTTGCCGGAACGCGCGGCGCGAAGTGTTTCCCAGTCCACTGCCGGCCAGTCATACATGACGCCTCCTTGTTTGCCCGTGCTCGCGAGACCGCTAGTCGGCTGCTGGTGCTGCCAGCTGCACGTCCGGCCGGGATGTCGGCCCGAAGGCGGCCGGTAGCTTCCAGTCGTAGTTGATCTTCTCGGTCCTGAGCACGTGCGCGGTCTCGGTGCCGAGGACCCCGTCTAGGGTGGCCAGTTCTTCCTCGAGGAACTGG
>Ga0209240_1000233_pt1 | contig 22878 bp, 14 predicted proteins | sample GraSoi_2013_80cm_FD_185828 | JGI IMG/M metagenome (GOLD analysis project Ga0209240, IMG submission 185828) | Grasslands soil microbial communities from the Angelo Coastal Reserve, California, USA - Sample 9_17_2013_80cm (SPAdes) (version 2) | ecosystem: Environmental > Terrestrial > Soil >...
AGGAGTTCAAGGAGTTCAAGGAGTTCAAGGAGTTCAAGGAGTTCAAGGAGTTCAAGGAGTTCAAGGAGTTCAAGGAGTTCAAGGAGTTCAAGGAGTTCAAGGAGTTCAAGGAGTTCAAGGAGTTCAACGTGACGAAAATACTCGTTTGCAAGCAAAATGCCTAGCAAGCAAGAGCCTTAGCCCGGCGCTCCTCCTTGTACTCCTTGTACTCCTACAGAATGCGCCCGTCTCGCCCTCCGCCGGCGCCGGTATATGGTTTCCCGGGTTGCCAGTCGGACGGAGCAGGCGGAGCAAAAGAGGCGAGGGGAAATCGAACCTGGCATCGGTGCTGCCACGACAAGAAGGCGGCTTCGCAAATCTCGAGCGCAGTCAACGAACTCTCTGGCAACCGATACTCAGGTGTTCCGGTTCGGATCTGGTCCGCCAAGTTTTCGAGATGCCGGCGGTGCCCGAACACGTCAAACTCTTCCGGAACAATGATCTGACCGGCCGGATATTCTGCATTCAATATCGAGTACCCTTTTTCCCAGCCCCAAAACTCGATGAGTCCACGGGCGCCAACGAACCGAAACAGAGTCTTCTTCCCGGGCGCATTGACGTGAATGAAATCGCCGGTTTGCAGAATCATGCGGACACCATTGACGTTTTCCACATAGGTCACGGCGACGGTCTCGACCTGCATACCATCGCGAAATGTTCGAGTCGATGTATCAAGCGCCGCCAAAACCGAGGCGATGGGTGCTTCATCGGTTGCCGCCAGACAAAAATCGAGCCAGTGAATTCCTGCATTTAAGAGGTCCCATTTGTCGCATTGCACTTCGATCAGCCGGAGTTCTCCAATCTCACCTCGAAGAATGCGCGCCATAACTTCGAGCGGTGTCGCCCTAGTGCGTAGCCCGTGGGGGACGACCAGGGGCAGATTTTTCGACTTGATCGCTTCGACAATTCTCCGTCCGGCGGCAGCGGTATCACCAAGTGGTTTCTCGACCAGAATTCCTTTCAACGAGGGCAGCCCTAGCGCATCGAGAACGATGCGCTCATGGGATGGCGCATACGTGCTGACACACACCACGTCAGTCGGACAATGAGCGAACATCTCTGCGTGAGAAGCAAATGTCCGGATACCGGGAAAAGCTTGTTCGAGAGAGGGCTGGATCTCGGGCCTGAGATCGGCCGCAGCAACCAGGCGAAAGAAGGGAGAGATCGACAGCGCCTCTAGACTTAAGCGGCCTCCCAGGCCACAGCCAACCACAGAAGCTGTCAGAAGATCCATTCGCAAAACAATCGAATGAGAGGCTGAATCGTCAACCTCCTCAAAAAAAAGAGCTGGAGTGAGAACTCCAGCCCCAGAAAGGAAAGATATTCTTCTTTTCTCTACAGTTTGGACTCGAGCAGCTTCTGAATTGCGTCCGCCCGGGGAGCTATGTCACCGACATGAGCCTTTGGAGGTTCCAACCGTCGCGACTATGAAGGTTGACCTTCAGCAAGTCAGGGGTGCCTATGTTAAGATTTGTTAACAAATTTGTATAACCGCTTCGCGGTAAGGAACGCGGGCCACCTTGTTTCCGACGTTCGCGCTGTCTTACGGTTTTCCTTCCTAACTCCTAGCTCCTGTCTGTTGGAGATGATTGTTGCGATAAGCCTCGATGAGTTCTTCCAAGAGCTTAATCGCTTGTACTAAATATCGGCCTCGCTGACTATCCGCCACTCGCTTTGGCTTATCCCATTCCCGGACCACCGTGATGCTGGGTATAATGTCCGCTCCTTTATTGATAGCGGCTTCTACGGACTCAAAATGATGGTGCTTGGCTAAGAATGTCCGGTGCGGTTCTAACACCAGCGTAAATCCATGGTCGCCGTATGCCTCGGAGAACGCACCATCAATAGTGATCGCCTTGCCGCTCTTCTTCATGGGCGATTCTCCTTTTTCCACTTCGACCGGTACGTGCCCGTTCACGATTAGCCCTTGCTCGGTGGGTACACCGAACTCAGAAAGAACTTTATCGCAGAACCACACCTCGTGAATGAGCCGGAAGTATGGGTTCTTCGTTTCGACATGGGTTTTCGGATCTTGAATTAAATCCCGTTCCAACGTTGTTATCCGATCTTTACCAAAAAGCGGCGATTCCGGGCCGCTCCATAGATACCAGAGCAAGTCCGGTTCTTCGTTGAGCGGTCCATCGAATAGCCGGTAAACGTACGAGTCGATCGCATCAAACAAAGCGCGTCCCGAGTATGATTGTCCGTTCACCATCATCGGCAGAAATTCACCATTTTTGTCGACAGGAACGCAGCCGTGAAAAATGAGGTGTTCCTCTCTCCGAAGGTACATCTCTCCGTGTGAGACCATCCAACGGACGTGTTCCCAAAGCTTTTGGCTGGCCATGAATGAGCGCCGGATTCGCTCTACACAATGCCGCTCTTCCTCGGTCAGCTCATAAGGACTGGCGGGATCGATCGTGGGAAAATGTGTGTCCAAGAGCGGGTAAGAAACGCCATCCACCTCAATTGTGCCCGCTTCATGATTGATCCTATGTAGTAGTCGCCGGCGTTCGAGGTTCCACTCGGGATGTCGGGCAATCATTTGGCCTTCCAATTTGAATTGCATAATCGCCGCCGCCTTTTGCATACGGGCCATCATGCTTTTCTCGCGCAGGCCAGTTCCTTTGGTCTCGAAATGTTGAGCCGGGTCGTTCGCGTACATGGTGCGGGCTAGAACTTCGAGAGGCTGGACCGGAATCCCGTAACCTTCTTCTAACTGGCTGAGTCGACGATAACGCAACGAAATTCGTAACACCTGACAGATGAGGGCCCGATGACCCAGGCAGGCGCCTAACCATTCCATATCATGGTTACCCCAGACGAAAGAAACGTTTGGCTGCTGCATCAGATAATCCATCACGCGGTCACCTCTCGGACCGCGATCCCAGGCGTCGCCGCCGATGATTAGTTCGTCGATGGCCAAGTTGCGGATGACGCGCCCGGTTAGATGGATCAGGTGGAGAATGCGACCGCGGCGGGTTAATTCATCGACAATCGCATCCACATAGGAGCGATCGCGTTCGGTCGACGGCTCATGCAGAATCTCCGCCAATAACTCGCGGTATTCCGCCGGGAAAACCCGCATTGCATGCTTAAGGCTGCGACGCGCCGCTAATACGCGAACCACATTAAACAGGTCGTGCAGCGTCCGCGTCGCATAATCTTTTCGTTCCGGTTCAGAGGCCAAACTTTGCTCCAGTCGGCCGATCACTTCCGCCGGATAGAAAACCAGGGTCAGAAACTCCTGGAACTGCTCTCGAGGCATGCGGCCCTCAAGCAGCCGCTCCACCAGCGGACGCAATGTCCCCGAGGCGTTATTAATCACATGGCGAAGTTTCTTATCTTCGCCATGGATGTCGCTGATCACATGGATCGTACCGCGCGGCAAAGTGAGTTCAGCCGAAAAACGGGCAATCTCCGCAATCGCTGAATCGATGTTGGGCGTTTCACGAGCTAATGGAGCCAACTTAGCAAACTCCCTCTCCTGAATCTCTGCCTGGTCTTTTTGCGGTTCCATGACGGGGGTTGTTCAATTTAAACGCCTTTTCCAAGAGTGCTGGCGAAAAGAAAGGCGCGAAGCGTTGAATGTATGAGAGCCTAGATCGACGACTGCCGGATTACGAGGTCTAGGAATGCCGCAAAAGAGCGATTAGCGCTGAGACCTTTCTAACTGGTGCGGATGCCTAGCAAGCTCGGCCTCGGGGCCTGCCGGACCTTGCCGCGGAGCGGCTATACAGAATAGCCCAGGGCTTTAGCCGGCTTTAGCCCTGGGTTAATCCGAGAATAAAAGGTGCCCTGAAAGTGGCACCAGACAGTGCGGCCTCGGGGTGCAATTCGGATCGTGCGTTGTACTCCAAAACTCCGGCTCTCCAACACCCCGCGTGGCCGAAGGACCAACGCGCCTATCGCTGCCAACACGATCCTCGGGCGCCACTTACAGGGCGCATTTCTGTCGCACGGAATCCAGGGCTGAAGCCTGGCTGAAGCCCTGGGCTATTCTGTATAGCCGCTCCGCGGCAGAATCCGGCAGTCGCCGGACTAGGCCGGGTCCGCGGGGCCGAGGCTAGAGTCTCTCGGTTAGCGTCTCTCACCCTGATGCTTTGCAATGGACACACCACCTTGACGATTCACCGTCGTTGTGTGACGAAGAAAACGTGTCCCAGATCACAAAGCGCCCGGCAGCAGAGATTGTTGTCGATAGCAATTTAGCTCGCGCCCTGCTCAGAACTCAGCATCCCGATCTTTCTGAGTTACCTCTTGAGGAAGTCGCGCAGGGCTGGGACAACTTTATTTTCCGGTTAGGCGCTACCATGGCAGTGCGTTTCCCACGCCGGCTGGCTAGTGTTGTCGCGTTGGAGCATGAACAGCGCTGGCTCTCAACCGTCGCTCAACGCCTTCCCATTCCAGTGCCGACGCCTTTGCGGATAGGAAAACCCTGTGACCGATACCCCTGGCCCTGGAGCATCGTGCCTTGGCTTAGAGGCGAAACCGCGGACCTCGCACCTCTCAAGGCAGATCAGGCCAAACCACTGGCCCGTTTCCTCCATGCTTTACACAGTACCGCTCCAGCGGATGCACCAAAAAATCCGACGAGAGGAGTGGCGCTCCATGAGAGAGCCGCGTCCATAGAGGAACGGATGCATCGCCTAGTACAGAAGACTTCACTCATAAATCCACTTGTACGCAAAGCCTGGGAATCGGGTGTGCAAGCCTCACCCGCTGAGCTAACGACCTGGATCCATGGGGATCTTCATGCGCAAAACGTGTTAGTTGAGGATGGCGAACTGAGCGGCGTAATCGATTGGGCCGATATCGCGGCTGGAGATAGCGCCACCGATCTTGCCTCCGTTTGGATGCTGCTCCCGACGGTGGCAGCTCGCGAATCGGTCATTAACGAATATGGCAGCGTTCCGGCCGCGACTTGGTCACGCGCACTAGGTTGGGCAGTTAATTTCGGCACTTTGCTCTTGGAGACAGGGTTGGTGGACAACTCGCGCCATGCCAAGATCGGTGAACTTACCTTGCAACGGATTGTTGCAGGTCCGCATTGGACCTAGCCAGGGGCCTAACCGGCAGTGCCAATTCTTTCCGAACGATCGGAGCTACGCGGGTTCCCAGAAGCTCGATCGCATGCATCGCCTTCCGATGCGGAATCATGCCGCCATTCAGCAAGATCGTCATGCTGCTTATCCCGCCCAACACGTTGTTTTCGTAAACGATCTTCTCCGCGATCGACTCCGGGTCACCGACTAGTAAGGCGCCTGTTGGTCCCCGACTCGCGTCGAACTGTGCTCGAGTGATGGGCGGCCAACCACGTTCCTTGCCGATCCGGTTAAACAACTCCGCATAGGACGGGTAGAAATCGCCAGCGGCTTGTGCGCTGTTGTCCGCAACAAACCCAATGGAGTGGATGCCAACCTCAAGATTGTTGCCGGTATGTCCTGCATGCCGGGCGCTTTCGCGATAGTAGTCGACCAAGGGCCGGAACCGGCGCGGTTCACCCCCAATAATCGCAACTACCAAGGGTAGCCCCAACTTACCGGCTCTGGCGAATGATTCCGGAGTACCACCCACGCCAACTCGAATCGGCAACGGGTTCTGGATCGGGCGTGGATACACGCCTTGCCCAGTCAACGTAGCCCGATGTTTCCCGCTCCAGTGCACCTGCGTGTGGTCGCGGATCTTGAGCAGAAGCTCGAGCTTTTCCGTGAAAAGCGCGTCGTAATCCTCGAGATCGAATCCGAAGAGCGGATAAGATTCAATGAAAGAGCCGCGCCCAACAATAATCTCGGCTCGTCCCTGAGAGATAAGATCGAGGGTGGCGAATTGTTGAAAGATACGCACTGGATCCTCAGAACTAAGGACAGTAACGGCGCTGGTTAAACGAATCCGTTTCGTGCGGGCGGCGGCAGCAGCCAGAATAACGGCTGGAGCGGAAGCGACAAACTCCTGGCGATGATGCTCGCCGATACCGAACACATCAAGGCCGACTTGATCCGCGAGCTCGATCTCTTCGAGCAGATCGCGGACGCGTTGGGCCTGATCGGGAGAACCACCGTTTCCCGGGTTTAAACTGGTTTCTACAAAGCTATCAATACCGATCTGCATGGTGTGAAAGTTAGGAAACAATATTGATGTAGAATATATCGATGTCAATATATCTCCGCGTGACCTAGGGTGAAACCTAGGAACCAATGGAAAAAGGTGTAGCGCTGAAGGCGCGGATCAATAACGCACGTAGTTGCCGGGACGCGTCGATATGTCTCCCGACGCCTTTCTGCGACATCCTCCGGTCGGGCCGCAGATTAAAACGCGACTTCCGGCGCATGGCGGTTTTTAGACCTCCATCACAGAATCAGGTTGATGGTGTCGTCTGGAAATGAAAGAAGCCGGCCAGTCAACTGCGAGACTTGTCGCGGCTGGCTGCCGGCTCCTTCCTGAGTGAAGCGCACTGAGGTGCTTGGATCCGCTTCCCTCTTTCTAGCCTTACTTCCGATGAATGGTCTGGAAAAACATTTTCGTCAGACAGAAGGGTATTAGCGAAGAACTTCAGACCTGCGGATTGCGGGCAACGAAATTCTGGATATAGGCGTAGGCGTCGCGCGTCAGCAAAGGCAAAGACTAGGGCGAGTTTTGCGAGCGACGCAGGAGGTTCGTCGATACATGAAAAAAAAGTGTTGAATTCGACGGCCGGAGTGTTTCAATAACCATTTTTTTCCACAAATACTGAAAGATCTGACCCGATATGAGTGCTACAAATCGAGTGGCTCGCGGAGGACGTTGCACCCGTCACCGAGACGGTTTCCAGCCCTGGACAGCAAGTGCACGGAAAATAAATCACCGGCTGGTTCTACTAAGTGTCGCCATCGGTTGCATAACGACCGTGCGCGCCGGTGATGACCGGTTTGGATTCGCTACGCATTTCGAGCAAGGTTGGGCGCCGAATCCGGTTATGCAAGATATCGCCTCGACAGGTGTATCGTACATTCGCGATGATCTTAATTCCGGGAATTGGGAGCCTAAACTCGGCGTCTATGTGCAGCCTGCGGGGGATATGGCTTGGCTCAATGCCGCGAAGGCTAATGGACTGAAGGTCGTTGGTGTTTTAGGCCCGAACTCGCTTTACCGAGACAATTACGATCCGACCGCAATGTCCAATCTAGTAGCCTGGATTGCCAAGACAGGCCTGGTAACTGCGTTCGAAATTACCAACGAACCGAACAACGCTTACGCCGCCTATGAAGGGCCGACCTGGGAAACGAAGCTGGTGGCGCTAACAAATGCCGTTAAGGCTGCCGTTCACGCGGTTAACGCGTCGATTCAGGTGATTGGCCTCGGCGCGCAAGGCACGCAAATCTTCGACATGCTGGCAATGGGAACCACGATGGATGGCGTGGTCTATCATCCGTATGGCAATGGGTACGGGTTTATTCCCGAGACAACGTACGAATGGGAATGGCGGGATTACGCAAGCTGGATTCAGGCGCTGAGTCCGAAAACGAAGTTGCCCAAATGGGAAACCGAATGGGGTATTGGCACCACGTCAACATTTACCAACACGAACCAAGCGGACTTTATAGCGCGGAGATTACTGCAAGAGTCAGGCCTTGGCGTGGAGCATTCATTCATCTACGAATTCCAAGACAACGGTCCAGAGCTTTACGGTGTGGATTCGAGCAATCCGACGACGCCTAAAGTCGCCTTTTACGTAGTGCAGCGGATTATATCTGGCTTGGCCGGTGTCCGGGGCGGGAGCAGCTTTGTTACTATCAACTCGGTCGCGAACGGTGATTTCGCGGATGTTAAAGCCTTCGCCTACCAGGGCTCGACCAACAAAACCGTCGTTGCCTTCTGGTTCGGAAACCATGACCCGCGGACACCACCACCCGCGAGCACGTGCCAACTTACGTTCACTGTTCCCAATCCTTATTCGCAAGCCTACGTGATGAATGCCCTTACTGGAACCAAGGTGCCGCTCTCGTCATACCATTGGTCTCAAAACGGAACCCAATGTTCTGTCACTGGCCTGCCGATATCGGATCAACCCCAGATCATCGTCATGCAATGATCATGTGAGCAGTGCAGCGAAGGTGCAATGGTTCAGTTAACAAATGACCCTGGCCTTTAGGCGCCGGGTCACGCGATTGCGCCCGAACGGACCTGTTTGGTTTATGCAGTGTGAATCTGGATGACTGCAGTACTGGCCGTTGGTAGCTCCACAACAAAGCGATTCGATTCGAATGTCACTGATTCCGTATATCGCCAAGTGCCGGCGTGCACTCTGAGTTACAGATTCATCCAGGACCTGAAGACGTGCACTCATCGCTTCGCACCTAGCTAACGAGTTAGTTCTTGTTTGTGCGTCCCATTAGGAAAGTCCGCAACTGCGTACCGACGGATAGCAAGGAGAAATCTTGAGCCCGTCTTGTCGCGCGAAATCCTAAATCTTGTGATAGCTTAATATCGTCCAACAATCTTTCCAATGCCCTAGCCAAGGCAGCTACATCCGCAATCGGAGTTGTAATTCCTGGCAACGGAGCTTCGTCGCCCATTATTTCGGCAATGCCCGAAACTTCTGTCGCCACGACCGGCAGCCCGCAAGCCATTCCCTCAAGAGGTGCAACGGGAAAGCCCTCGTGGCGCGACGCCATCACATAAACATCGGCAGCAGAAAGCCACGTGCGCATGAGCGATCGGTCGCGAATGTAGTAATCAATCCAGAAAACGGATGAATGACCAGGTCCATTCAGCATGCTACGAAATTTTGAAGCGTCGTCACCGGAGCCGATGAGGACAAGCCGCCAATCTTGAGCAGAATGAGCTGCGCGAAGTTTCGACCAAGCATCGAGTAACAAATCCAGACCTTTTCTGAAGATATCAATGCGCCCATGCGAAATCGCGACTCGGGCAGTGAGTGGAAGACCCAGTCTCTGTCTGGCTTCGGTTCGAGGCACCGCCTGCCAATCGGTGAGATCAAGAGGATTGGGAAGGCGGGCTATCTTATTGGCGGAAATGCCGTATTCCGCCTGCACTCTCGCGGCTTCGCTGCTCGGTCCGATGATCAACCCTGCACATCGCTTTATCGCAAGTGGGCGCGTTAGTTTCTCAAGCCGACTGCTTTGCCAATTGCCACCCTGAAAGGTAGCAAAAACCGGAACGCCCAACGTGCGTCCGAGGACCGCCAGTACGTCGAAGCGGGCGTATTCGTATTCCTGGCACAGGATCATGTCGACACGTCTACGACGAAGCTCTCGGCAAAACTTCCACACCGGCGTAGTGAAATAGGGCAACACATGACGAAGAAGTCTTTGTGCGAGCCTCGGTACATTTCTACCGGCAAACATATGTTCGGTTTCCCACGCATAGGGATTAGCAAAAAAGCTCCGCATCCAACGGTAGAACCAAGTTGCCGGAATCAGGCAAATTTCTGCATTGGTAGGGTGATGTCGCACGGTCTTGACGACCCGGGTCCGGCTGGAGAAGCAAAAGATCGTGACTTGAAAACCAACCTGTTGCAGAGCCTGCGCGTATCCAAAAAGCCAGCCACCGGTCATTTCGGAGGCAAACTGGTCGAGCGATACTCCAACTCCGTCGAGAAAATCCTCAAATGTGTGTCCCCAGGGCACCAGGCAGACATGCGAGCTAGCTGAGCGTCTGGACTGTTTGGTTTGAAGGGCTTCGCCTTTGCTCCCATCGATGCTCGACATGAGGTTTGATCCATACATAAGCAGTCTCTGTCCCTTTACCTCCCGCCTGATGCAGCGCATACCCAACCAGAGTGACCGGGCCGAGCAGCGCCCAACAGATCTTACGCCGCCGCCAGCTTAGATTCGAGAAACCGATATCGTGGCAAAGGACAGTCAGTGGATTAATAAAACTGGCAGTCTCTTTGGCATCGAACTCAACCAGATCCTCGAGTTCAGCACGCGAGTAACCGCGCCGAACGTGCCCCCACTCGGCGAACAGTTTCTCTTCCGGAGGGCAAAGCGCTTTCATGAATCGATAATAAGGATATCGCCAGTTTTCGTTCGGGGTACTAACCAGTAGAAATCCGCCTGGGCGCAACACGCGAAACGCTTCCCGGACCGCCTGACGGTCATTGGGAACGTGCTCCAGGAGATCGAACATGGTTACCCCATCGAAACTTTCATTTTCGAATGGCAGATCAGTGGCATCTCCGCAGATGAAACGGACGCCGGGTCGCCGATTACACGGAGCTGAGGCATATTCGTCATTGAGATCGATATTAACGACCTGGGTATTTGGATAAAGGAGTGAGGTGAGTCCGCTACGACCGCCGCCCACTTCCAGCAGCTTTTCGACGGCACGATCGGGTGCGATCTGGTGGATCGCCCGCATTTTTTCTCGGTAGAAGAGGCCTTGCGTATACGGATGTGGGAACGGGTTGGCGCGGAGGAAATCACGAAGGGGGAGTTTGCTTTGGTTAGACATAGAAGGCTGGACAGATGCAGAGCCAGTCACATTTGCCCGCGGGGCGGATCTGAAACCATTGCGAAGGGATTGATGGAAGTAGCTGATGAATCCCGAAGCGAACCCTAGCAGTTCATCAAACAGGAGGCTCCAGTCACTCTTGAACTGCATCCGCTTTAGCCGCCGGCAATAATCATAGGGAATAGTTGTGAAAAGTCTTCTGAGGTTTCCCCAATGGTGGTGTTTCTCGAACTGCACTAACAACGCGGCGACATGGCCCCGAATATATTGTCTCATCTGGCCCCTGAAGGCTGGGCGATCAATCCGGTGTGAATGCCAGACAATCGCCCGCGGCTCATAGACAATAGACATTCCGGCTGCCAGCATGCGATACCAGAACTCCGAGTCTTCGCTGCATCCAGAGGCCCCGGCGCCAAGACGCTCATCGAACAGGCCAATCCGGGTAAAAGCTTCCCGGCGGAAAGCCATGTTAGCACCAGCTCCAATACGCCAGACGGGAACCCCCCGATTTAGCATGCAGTTAAAGAAAACCGAATCGAAAATTATCGAACGGTACCCGCGGTTGAATCCGCCGGCGTCAAACTCGAACTGGATCTGGGACTCGGTTTCCAATTCTGCTGGGAGCACCAAGCCGGTCATACCGAAAGCCGTCTTCTGTGAGAGAGTCTCTTGAACCCAGAGTAGCCAGCGCGGGTGAACCAGGACGTCATCGTCGGTAAACGCCAAAATCTCTCCGCAAGACCGCGAAATGCCACTGTTACGCGCGCGACTGAGCCCCGGAGCTGGCTCGGGCCAATAAATCACTCCGTCAAACTCCTGGACCACTTTGAGGGTGCAACATTCGTCAGGCGCGTTATCCACCACGATGATTTCCGTCGGGAATGGATTCAGCTGTTGGAGGGCGGCCAGGCAACGTCTCAACTTTTGGGGACGCCGGCTGGTACAAACGATAACCGAAGTCGAGACCTCTTTGCTTACAGGTGCAACTTTACTTGCCAGTTGCTCAAGTGGCCGGTTGAGACCAACGAGAGATTCGAGGGTGGCGGGAGGAATATGAGGGTGATTCTGGCGCCGCACCGGCAGGGGGGGGCTGAAACCGTGTTGCAGGACGTAACTCCCGACCGCGGGGGCAATCGCACGCAGAGCCCGATTCCGAAGATCAGCTTCATTGAGCGGGAACTCCGCGGCGTGAACCAGAGCATGACCGAGCGGGATACTGTCCCACCAAAGCACGAGATATGCGCCCGCGGCGTTCCTTGGCTTACTGATCGCCCTTAGCGGTTGATCGAGCCTCACCTGGATGACCTCCCATCTTACTGAGACGCTCATGCAAATTTCTTGCGAATCGCGGTAACGCGTTTCAAAGAACGGGAGTATTCGCCGAAAAGACCAACAATTCCTCCTGCGAATTCCGAAAATATCATCGAGACAGGGAGTACATGCTTCCGGCGCATTGCTTGGCCCAATTCCCAGATCTGATTGCGGATCCACCAACTGATCGTATGACGGAATTGGCGCCTCTGATCAGGATCGTCCCGATAGTTCTTCTCCACAAAAGCCATGAACCCTAAACCCCAAGTGTAGTACTGGCGTCGCAGTGCTGACTCCGATTCGCGATGTTCATGGAAGACCATGAAACTCGGTTCGTAGGCTAACGCATGTCCGGCACGAATGATTCGATAGAAAATGTCGAGATCACCACCGCCCGGAAGTGAGGCACCGGTATCCAGTGCTTCATCGAACCCGCCGAGTTCGCGCAACACGTCCCGGCAGAAGGCCATATTGCAACCAGCGCCAAAGATCCCCGCCCCGCAAGGATAAAGCGAATTGCCTGGCAATGTCCGACCAAAGCGTTTCTTATCGAATCCCCGGCGGAATCCGTTCCTTTTTTCAAAAAGTACCTGCGCTCTCGTGTCCAGTTTCAGCGGCATCACCAGACCGGTGAAAGCGCCCGCATCCGGATTTTCGGCAAATGCTTCCTGCAGGCCTGCCACCCATCCTCGATCTACCACCACGTCGTCGTCGAGATAGGCAATCAGCTCTCCTTTCGCCTCTCTCCACGCGCGATTTCGCGCAAAGTTCAGGCCTGGATACTTTTCCAGCGCATAGCGCACGGTTGGTAGTTCCTTTACCAGGCCGGCGGTCGCTTGATCGGAAGGTGAATTATCGACAACGAGCAGTTCGAAACCGTATATGTTCTGCAACGGGAGGAGCGAGTCGAGACATCGCTTCACTGTCGTGGCCCTATCTTTTGTGCAAATGGCCACTGACAGCGATGGGAACAATGTATTTGGCCGCGACCAGGTAAGCTCGTCCCGAATTGCTTCCTCCGCTATTTTCGTTTTCAGCTCGTTGGCAATCCAGATGCTTAACTCTTCGGGAGGCAATGTTTGTTTACCGGCGTTTTCTTGCATCAGAAAACCGATCGGACGCCCCTTGCGCCGGACGAGAACCCCGGCACCACTCTCGCCCGCCGCAAGCTCCAAGGCGGCGAGAGGTTGCATGAGTTCTACCTCATTAAGTTTGTAGCGCATTACTTGTCGCGCCATAGCCGAAGCGGAGGCGGATGGCGTGGATCTTCGCTTTCCACAGCTGCACGTCACGTCTCTAAGCCGTCGTTTTCGGTTAAGGCGAGCAATCGCTCAGGCGTACAGCCGCCGAAAACCTCAATTCGGCGGAGTCGGAGAGGGTCGTCTCCAAGCCGGCTGATTCCAGGGTTGCAAGTCACGGCTGCCTGGAAACTGAGGTCTGCTACCACGCGGCGGACAAACTCGTTCTCAGCGCCGTAGGGATAAGCCAAGCTCTTGACGGGCGCGCCAAGTCCTTCCTCTAGAATAACACTAGAGCGCGCCGTGTCCTCGGTTAGTTCCGCTAGAGACATGCCCGTCATAGGCCAATGCAGCGCAGAATGACAGCCGAACTCGGTCCCAGTCTCCTGCAGTGCATGCACCTCCTGCCAGGATAGCAAAGGCGCGGCCTCGCCATAAACCGAGTCCCAATCAGCAACGCCACCAATCCGCTCCGCTACAAGAAAAACCGTGGCGGAAAAGCCATAGTAACGGAGGACAGGCATGGCTGCGGTTAGGAAATCCCGATATCCATCATCAAAAGTGAGTATGATTGGCTTTCCTTGGAGTTGTTCATTTAGCGTCAGGGCGTTGATCCACTCCTGAAGGTGAACGGTGTGGTATCCCGCTCGATACAAGGCGTCCATTTGGGCTGCGAAGAGGTCGGGTGCGATTCGATAACGAGCCAGCGTAGTTGGGCCGTCAATCGCGATCCGGTGATACATCAGAATCGGCACTTCACCTGTGCGTCTCGGCATAGGCGGAACGGATCGCGGTGCCGCTGTCGGAGAAACTTGGCAGGAGATCGTTCCTGCCGGATCGTCTGGGAATCTGGCAAACTCATAGGCGGCAGGCGTCATCTTACCCATACGATCGGACTCTTCTATTTCGAAGGGCGCAGGTTTTTGACCAGGTGCGGGTCGTTGGTAAAGAAGGACGCGGTAAAGAGGCGTGCGTAATTCCCGGAGCAAGACGATTCCCGGTTGCGCGGTAATCGTATTCGCAACCGTTTCCACACCGTATGCCTGCTCCCAAGCAAAGCCGGCACCTTCCGGGTCATCGACCAGTACGCGTGAATGCGCGGTTAGCAAAAACCCGCCCGGCCGAAGCTGGGCCACAATGCGGCGGGCCGCGCTAGGCAGGTCCCGCAAGTAGTACAGGACCTCGCTGCAGACAATAAGATCAAAAGGCCCCGGAATCTCATCCGTGTTTAAATCAAGCCTTCGAAAAGTAACATTGCTGTGGCCGCTGCAACGAGCTTGAGCCCGACCCAGCGCGCGAGCCGAGATATCTACTGCGATTAGTCGGCCGACCCGTGGCGCTAGCCGAAGAGTAAAGTGGCCTTCGGCACATCCAAGCTCAAGCGCGTCGGGAATTATCGTTGTCGGGAGAAGAGCGAGTATTTGTTCGCGTTTGACCACTTCGTACTCACTCTCGTAGGCACACGGGTCAGGCAACGCAAAGAGTCGCTCCCACCAATTATCGGTTACGTGACTCTTTGTGCGGGCCCCGTTTCGAGCGTGCGCTCGACCGGCAGCGCTGGCGAAATCGACATGATCCTGCCATTGCCGCTTGGCTTCTCTGGCGGCCATCCCTGGGTCTGGAGCGAAAACTTCCAACAGCTTGGCCTTTGCCATCACGACGACCTCTTGCTTGAGTTGCCTCGCTGCAGCCGCTCGATGCTTAGTTTTGGCTGCAACGACGCCATACATGAGCCCGAGCATCCGGCGCCGTAGCAAGCCCCACAGCACTTTTAGGCCAAAGGTGACGCTTCGCCTTGGCGTCATCGCTCCACGAAACAGCTGGCGGGCGCGTCCTTCCGCGGCAGCCTCCACGATCCTTCGACCGGCCAGTGCGCCAGCAGCCGGCAGTTCCACGACTCTGATACGCTCACCCTTGAGGAACAACCGGTAGATGACACGATCCGTCTCGGCAGGCAGACAAATGTCGCGGACCGGTTTCGTCAGTTCTACACTCACCCGGTAGGTGCTCCCCAAAAGCATTGGGGCCTCGGATTGGTCGGCGAGCAGGATATTCTCTTCCAAGTGTCGCAAAGCGATGAACGCGAGACGTGGTGCACGAGCCTTAGCTTCCAACTTGGCGAAGAATACGGCGAGTGGAGCGTTCACCTGAGTCCAAAGGGATGGCCAATCCTTTTCTAAGCAGTTGGCAGCCATTGGTACCTGGCCTTGGATTATATCGGAAACGGCGCCCCCTCGCAGGTCGGGTAAAGGGGAGAGATCCTCAATGTCGAGCAAGTCCAAACCGTCGCGGCCCGAACCGATTTCTTGGGCGGCCCAATATATTATTAGACTATAAAGCGCGCGATTCCGGCCACCGGGAGCTGCTCCCTGAACATGAGCCTCGGACGCAATTCGTAAGCGCGAATCCGGTCCGTGGCCCCGGTTCAGGACCACGAGCGAGTCGGTCATTAAGCGCAGCCCGTCCCGACTAGCCGAATCCGTACGTCTGTGGTAGTAGGCCAGGACCTCCGGCACACGCCCGAATTGAGCCCCGGTACGCGCGATCCGCTGGAAAAAGTCCCAGTCTTCGCAGGTGCCAAGGGAGATATCGAAGCCGCCCACGGCCACTGCCAGGTCCCGTCGCAGAACGCAGGCGTGAATCGCGAAGTGGCAATCGCAGGCAAAATACTGAAACAGGTCGCCCTCGCCGGAACCGAAATGCGGACGCCCTGGCTCTCCCGACGGCAAGATGTCTTGCCATCCGCAGTGGACAGCGTCTAACGCCGGATCAGAAGACAACTTTCCCAGCATGTGCTCGAGGTGCACAGGTGCAATGCGATCGTCGCCATCCAGAAAAAGAATATAGGGATATCGCGCTTCCTGTAGCCCACGATTACGAGCAGCGCTGACGCCTCTATTATCCTGGTGCAGAACGCTGAGCCGCCGGTCCCGCTGCGCCCAGATGTTTGCGATAGTGCGGGTACTGTCCGTGGATCCGTCATCGACGATGATCGCCTCCCAAACCCCGTGGGTTTGCTCAACTAGAGAATTCAGAGTCGCCTCCAGAGTCGTCGCTGCGTTGTGAACAGGGATAATCACTGAGACGCCAGATACACCGGCCGGACTAGCGTCCATCCGCGGCAGGGACGGTGAATCAGAGATAGCGCTAACGATCATTCAGTTTCTTCGGGAAGAAGCACCCCAACATCCTTATGTTGACGCATGTACGTGCTGCGATGCCCGCCCGCTCGCCCTCTTTCGAAGTTGAAGCGCGTAGAAACGAGAGAAAAGACCTCCGGTGGCCAGAAGTTCGTTTACCGACCCGCTTTCGGCGATTTTCCCTCCGTCTAGCACGATAACTTTGTCGGCATGCTCGATGGTGCTGATCCGATGCGCGATGATCAACACGGTTCGGCCGTGTCCGAACTCTTCAAGTGCATCCTGGATCACTTTTTCTGAGATAAGGTCGAGCGAGTTTGTCGCCTCATCGAGGATCAGAATTTTTGGATCTCGGATGAACGCGCGAGCCAGTGCCAGCCTTTGCCGTTGTCCGCCAGAAAGTCGCGAGCCCCAATCTCCGAGAGGTGTTTTAAAACCGTCCGGCAGATCTTCGATGAACTCTAAAGCATGCGCTTTACGCGCGGCTTCCAAGAGTTCGTCATCGCTCGCATCGAGCTTACCGTACCTGATGTTATCGGCCACACTCGCGTTGAAAAGAACGATGTCCTGACTAACGAGTGCGATCTGGCTCCGCCACCATGCCAGATCCAGCTCGGGTAGCGGGATTCCGTCAATCAATACGCGTCCTGAAGAAGGATCATAAAAGCGACAGATCAAATTAATCAGACTAGATTTGCCGGCGCCCGACGGACCAACCAATGCGGTCGTTTGGCCGATCTTAATCGAGCAGCTCACATTTTCGAGTGCGCCACTTTGCTCAGCGTTGTAATGCAGTGAGACATTTTCGAAGAGTATTTCTTTCCCGATCGAAGGTGGCACCCGAGCGCCGCCCCGGAGATATGGTTTATCGGTTTCGTCGAGCAGCCGCTTGACTTCTTCGACCGATGATGAGAACGCGCTGAGCGCCACTCTATCGCCATCCAGCTGTCTAATACGGGGCTGGAGCCGGTATAATAGAATCAGAAAAGTTACCGATGCCGCCATTTGTCCGGGAGCACGCATGGTCATCACCACGAGGATGCCGAGCAACAAAGATGCCGCTAAGATTTCGGACAGAGGATTGACCAGCCCGGAGACTTTCTCCATTCTCCAGAAGATTTTGCTTACCCGGCGCGAAGCCTCGTCGAACCGGTCCTGCTCGTAATTCTCGCGTCCAAAAGCGCGGATCAACCGCAAGCCATGAAATGTCTCAAGCATTCGTTGAGACAGGCGAGCATTTGCCGAGGTGGCTTGGCGGCTGAGGTACTTCACGGAGCGGGTGAGGACTTGCACTATTTGAGAGATCAGCAGCAGCAAGCAGCCGATGATTAATGTTAGCTTCCAAGAAATCATCAACAGCAAAAGACTCAAAGTCAGTGTCATGCAGACATTAATGGCCATGCCGGCAAGTACCGTGAACGCGGAACTGACCTGCCAAGTATCGGTCCCCAGCGTGCTCAACAACTTACCGGAATCGTGAGTATCCAAATAACTCTGACTCACGCTCAGCAACTGATCCAGAATACCGCAGCGCAGCCGGTGGCTGATGGATGCGCTGACCTTTTGGACGAGCAGCGAATAGCTGTAGCTCAGTACATTCTTCAGCACCACACAAAGCAGAATGCTGACACCCATCCACAAAAGCCGTGTTTCCTGTGGAACTCCTTGATAAAGCGCGCCCAGCTTTCCCATTATATCGCTGGCTCCCGGCCCCATCTGATTCTGTATGAGCGGAATGAAAAGTGAAATTGACAGGCCCTCAGACAAGGCGGCCAATACGCCCAGAAGCATCATTACCGAGAGCACCCAAGGCCGAAGGCGTAGCAAGGGAAAGAGCGCTTTGAGCGCACGTAACAGAACGATCATCGGTTAAGGTCCCTCTTTAACGCAGCCGACCAGCGGGCGAGCTCCAGGTGTCTGAAAATCGCGTCTAAAATGAACGGTCGCTTCCGCCCTTTTTTGGCATACAAGTTTGTTCCTATTCCGTTCTTCTCAATAGGGGCCGGGATTAAACCCAGCAGACTTTTTGTGCCTGTCTTGTACATTCTGGGTTTGAGCAACAAGACCGGGTTGGCCTCCCACGCCCGGGTTAGATAACGGAGACAACCAGCATAGCGATGTGACTCATAACATTTTTCTGCTATGTAGACGTAAAAGTACCCGGCTGACCAACGGAAGGCAGCCGATGGCAAATCATCATTACGCTGACGCGCTCGTCGCATGACGGTTGCAAAGGACGCCTCCATGCCTCGACTGTTGACACTCATACAATTGGTGCTCTGCCGATATCTCACCAGATGTTCGGGAACGACGCGAATGTTGAAGATTTCGGCAATCCGTAGGGCGAGATCCCAATCTTCACACCCCTGTCCTCCTTCTTGCTCAGCCCGTGTAAGATAGAGGCCGACCTTCTCGAGAGCGGATGCACGAAATAACGGCACGCTGGCATTGCCAAGGAAGTTCTTCAAAATCATGGCATGACGTAAGCGACCCTCAAGCGTGTTGGAATCGCCAGCATGCACCACCTTACCTTGCTCATCGATCAACCTAGAATTGCAATACACGAGACCTGTCTCATTGCCGGATCGCTCCATGCAGTCAACTTGCCTCTCAAGCTTCTCCGGAAGCCAAACGTCATCGGCATCCAGGGGGGCTATGTATTTGCCGCGCGCATTCCTTATCGCTGTATTCCGCGCCGCTCCCACTCCCGCATTACTCTGCCGAATGAGTTGAAATCGCGCATCCCTGGTTACGAATTCCTCAACGATGTTTGCCGTGGAATCTGAGGAACCATCATCAACTACAATCACCTCGATCTCTCGATACGTTTGAGCGAGGACAGAATTAAGCGCCTGCCGAATGTAGGCTGCGGCATTAAATGCAGGAACAATTACAGATACTAATGCCTGTTCCAAAATCCTTTACTCTGAGCTCAAGGTTTCAGTTCCATCTGACGCAGGATCATCGAGCATCTTCAAATTTTCCTCAATTTGCTCGTATTTAGACAGATATCGGTAACGCAACCAGCGCGGGGTACGATGAGGTTTGCCGAAACGACATTGCCAACACCGCAGTGCCGGAGCCCAGAATACGCCGATAAGGTAGATCCACCACGTCGCAGGCATTCATGTAAAGCTGGATATCGTCGTCAGCAACGTGACCAGGTAAAAATCTAATCCTGGAATCGCCTTGGATTGAATGTGCGACTTCATTGCTCGATTGTGACACGTTCAATATCCGAGTGAGTCTGCACGAAGTGTTCAAGTTGGTCGGTGACTTGAGGGTCGATAACCTTCCGTACAAAGAGCAGTTCGCCCTGACCATAGACATCATTGACCCTCAACACTTTCTCAGATCGTATCAGTTCGACATGTCGCATTTCGATATTGGAAGGGTGAGGGTCGTCGCCGTGACTCCATTCGGTGTAGGTAAGGTTCCGGCGTGCTTTGTTTTTAAAGGGAGAATTGCCAAGAATGGTCTGGAAAAACATTTCGTCAGACAGAAGGGTATTAGCGAAGAACTTCAAGATCCGCGGATTGCGGGCAACGAAATTCTGGATATAGGCGCAGGCGTCGCGCGTCAGCGCCCACCATGTGCTGCCTCCGTACGGAGTGAGCCCGCCAAGATAGGTCTTGTAGTCACGGGCCCGGGAGATGATGCCCGCTTTAGCTAGTACACGCCTAACCTGTGCGGTTAATTTTCCGATAATCCCGGGCCGAGATTTGTAGTCAGTCAGACGTGACAATGGTTTGGAAGCTGCCTCCGATGGCATTGCGACCATATTAATGAATTCGCTACCTCGATACTGCCGAAAATATGCCTCCAACTGTGCTGCCGTCCGCACTGGATAATCGACGCCGCTGAGAAAAACGAAGTAATCGAAACGTTCTGATCCAGCCATAGCCGCATTGATCAGAATCAGGATGGCCTCGGTTGTCGAATAATCGCCCCAATAAACCGCCACGCGTCCCGGAGTGAAATGAATATTTTCCCCACCGATTTCCAGAAAAGGGCGAATATCCGCCTTTTTGTCGATGTGGATAAAGATGGCGGTATTTGGCGCGGCCAGAGCTTGCGTCAGGCGGGCCAGATGACCCGGATTATTATGTGCGAGGATCAAATAGGCTATCTTCATGATAAGGGTACATGCTTGATCTGTAGGGAAAGGCAGACAGGCAGGCGGATCTTCCTTCACCCTTCCGAAGCTTCGGGCGTATGCCGGAGTTCTTCACTGGGCCGAAGGTTGCGTCGGCCCGCCCGCCATAGCTTTAGCGACAGCTGGCCAGGGTGGCGTGCGTTGCGAGACGAAAAAATATTTGAGTGCTCCCCATACGGCGTAAGCGACTTTGTGCTTAAAGGAAAAGCCGATGACCGGACAAAACAGGTTTTTTCGGGATACAATCTCTTTGATCGACTTTTTGATGTCCCAACAGAAAGGTAGGCAGAGCTTAGGCTGGGCGAATAAATATTTCGCGTAGATAGCGCCAGTCCCGATAGAATATCCCCGATATAATTTGTAGCCAACAGGCCTGTGCTTTCGTCCGTGATAGTGAAAAACAGTCATATCCGGGACGTACTCAAGGGTGAAGCCCGCAAGGTAAGCACGGAATAGATAGTCGGAATCCTCGCCCGATTCCAAACTAGAACCCGCTCCGAAACGCTCATCGAAGGGGCCGAGTTTTTCGACCAGGGCTCGGCGCATGGTCATGTTACATCCGCTAATGTGACCGACGATGCAGTCATGGGTTGCCGGGTCTGTCTGCCGATTGAAGCGTTGGCGAGTCGTGGTGGTTCTGATCGTTATCGGCAAATCAGTCTGGTCGCCTAGCTCAACGCGGCCTCCGCGTAACACTGGCTCTATGTCGGCGGCATCGTAAAGCAACACCTCGGTCACATACTCTTTGTTTAGGCGGCAATCGTCGTCGGTGAAGACGAGTAGTTCGCCTTGGGCACTGCCTAGCGCCCGATTGCGCGCCACTGACAGACCGGGTCTTGGTTCCCAGAGCAGACGCACGGGAAACGGGCAGCCCGCAGCCCACTGCTCGACCGCCCTCGAGGTCGCATCTCGAGAACCATTGTCTACGACGACGATTTCAGCATCTAGCGGAGCGGCCTGCGCTAAGGAAGCCGCTATCGAATCCAGAGACTCGGCAATGGCGTGCGCTCGGTTGCGAGTTGCGACTATCACGGACAGCTTCATTGATTTGTCGAAGTTTAAAGTTTTTCTAGTGGCTGTCACAAGCGGCCTATGTGTCTGAACGGCATTGCCTTACAGCTCACGGGATTTACGATCCGACGCCGGAGGGCGTCGAATACAAGAAAAAAAAGTGTTGATTTCGACGCTGCGACCCAATAGAAATCGTGTTTTGCATAGGTACTAAACAATTTAACCTTTGAGATGAGCGCAACGAAAAAGGTGGCTCGCGGGGGACGTTGCACTCGCGGCGCAGACGGTTTCCGGTTCCCTAAAGCAAGCACGCAGAAGGCAAAACCATTGCTCATGCTGCTTAGTTTCGCCATTGGGTGCGTAACCGCGCGCGCCGGTGACGACCGGTTTGGATTCGCCACGCATTTCGAGCAAGGTTGGGCGACGAATCCGGTCATGCAAGATATCGCTTCGACAGGTGTATCGTACATTCGCGATGATCTCAATGCCGGGAATTGGGAGCCTAAACTGGGCGTCTATGTGCTGCCTACTTGGGATATGACTTGGCTCAATGCCGCGAAGGCTAATGGATTAAAGGTCGTTGGTATTTTAGGCCCGAACTCGCTTTACCGAGACAATTACGATCCGACCGCAATGTCCAATCTAGCAGCCTGGATTGCCGAGACAGGGCTGGTAACTGCATTCGAAATCACCAACGAACCGAACAACGCTTACGCCGCCTACGAAGGGCCGACCTGGGAAACCAAGTTGGTAGCGCTAACCAATGCGGTTACGGCGGCCGTTCACGCGGTTAACCCGTCTATTAAGGTGATTGGCCTCGGCGCGCAAGGCACGCAAATCTTCGACATGCTGGCAATGGGAACCAAGATGGACGGCGTGGTCTATCATCCATATGGCAATGGGTACGGGTTTGTTCCCGAGACAACGTACGAATGGGAATGGCGGGTCTACGCACCCTGGATTCAGGCGCTTAGCTCGGAGACTCGCTTGCCCAAGTGGGAAACCGAATGGGGTATCGGTACCACGTCGACATTTACCAACACAAACCAAGCGGACTTTATCGGGAGGCGCTTACTCGAAGAGGCTGGCCTTGGTGTACAGCATTCATTCATCTACGAATTCCAAGATAACGGTTCAGAGCTCTATGGGGTGGACTCCAGCAATCCGACGACGCCTAAAATCTCTTTTTATGTGGTGCACCGCATTATATCGGCCCTGGCCGGCGTTAAGGGCGGAACCAGCGTTGTGACGGTCAACTCTGTTGCTAACGGGGATTTGACGGATGTTGAGGCATTCGCGTACCGGGGCACTAACAAAACCGTCGTTTCTTTCTGGTTCGGAAACTATGATCCGCGGACACCGCCACCATCGAGCACGTGCCAACTTACATTCACTGTTCCCTTTGCGGTTACGCAAGCCTATGTGATGGATGCGCTTACCGGAACTCAGGTGCAGTTGTCGTCATACAGTTGGTCCCAAAATGGGACCCAAGTTTCTGTCTCTGGTCTACCGATATCGGACGATCCCG